>Ga0116129_1002177_pt1 | contig 10115 bp, 9 predicted proteins | sample June2015DPH_17_2_FD_89732 | JGI IMG/M metagenome (GOLD analysis project Ga0116129, IMG submission 89732) | Peatland microbial communities from SPRUCE experiment site at the Marcell Experimental Forest, Minnesota, USA - June2015DPH_17_10 | ecosystem: Environmental > Terrestrial > Soil > Wetlands >...
CGTCCCAGCGTGCCCTTGATGGCGGTGAGCGAGTTGGTCGCCTGCGTTTCCATGTCGCCATAAGCGGCGGTGCTGCCCTTGGGTGCATCCTGATTGATCAAGCGGGGTACGGCGCCGCTCAAGAAATACAGGTCCGTTCCGGCGCTGACCGACACGGCTGCCGATATGGGGAATTGATTGTTATCCGGGAGGGGCAGGCGCGACACCGGCTCCGCAGCGCTGGCCTCATGGACGTTCCACACCGCTGCGGCAGACAGCAGCGCTGCCAATACCATTCCTCGACGGCGATCGAATTTCATCGGCTCATCCCCTGGTTGTCGAAGCGAGGCAGCATGGCAAGGCGGCATGCCCCATGTCCACCGTTTTTTCCAGGATCAGCCGTGCAGACGCACGGGGCGGTCCTTGTAGACCAGCTCGATGCGCTCCACGCCCTGGGTGCGCCGCGCAGCACTGCGGATTTCGTGCATCAATTTCAGCAATACCCGCGTGTTCAAATCCGGGGCGGCATTGCTGCGCGGTTCGACGCCGAGATGCAGCACGGCGAAACGCTCATGGGCCGAGCGCACGAACACCGCGACGCCGAGCAGCCGGCCCGCCGCCGACAGCGCAAATAGAGTTTGCACGCCATCGATCTCGCCGACCCGTACGCGCAGCCAGCCGTTGCTCTCGTAGATCTCGGGCACACCGTAGGTCTCTATGGATTGCTGAATGCCGATCCGCACCCGGTGTTGATTGATGTTGAAGAAAAGCAGCTGCTCGAGCGCCGCACGCTGTTCGATGGCCAACTTTGACGTTATGTCTATCGAGACGCCCAATACTGTCCCCAACAGGATTGCCCTGAATGAGTATCCGGTCACAGAATGACGCTGACGCACTGCAGCAGACATTGTCTGCTGCTCGAGACTCCGTATCGTATAGCGTCGCCGCATGAATGACACTAGCCTAGAAGAAGCGTCGCGCTGCCTGCTGCACTGCGATTGCGGCGCGCATCCGTCTTACGACCCGATCGACGAGGATTGAATGACGCTTGCTTCCGATGAAGACGGCGACGGCGACGCGCTCGAGGCGCTGCAATTCAGCCTTGCCAGCGACATCGTCGAGCTCGTGGTGCTGACCCGCGACGATGTGTTCTTGCAGACGCTGCGCGAAGCCGTCGGAGGTGCCAGACGGCTGTGGCACGTGCTGTCGGCCGAAAAGGTCAGCGATCTTTTGATCGCCGGCGAGGTCGGCATCGTCGTGCTCGACGTCGCCGCCATGCACGACGCGGCCAGCGTGTTCGTCAGCCAGATCAAGCGGCAATTTCCCGATCTAGTCGTGGTGGTGGCGGGAAGTCGCGATACCGAAATCGCTTTGGCGGGGCTGATCAGCGCCGGAATCGTCTATCGATTCATACATAAGCCCGTGTCGCCCGGGCGCGCGCGTTTGTTCGCCGAGGCAGCGGTCCGCAAGTACGGCGAACAACGGCTGCTCGCCGCCGTTCCCGAGCGCAACGCACCGGCGCGGAATTATCTGGCGTTGAGCGCTGCCGCGGTCGTGGCGCTGGCCTTCCTCGGGGCCATCGTCTGGACGCTGCGGGGTGGGTCCCGCCAGCAGTCGGTGGCCCAGCCATCCCTGCAGGCAGGCAGGGCCGCCGCGCTGAGTCCGGCCGACCCACAGGCCCGCTTGGGGCTCGCCGACGTGCGCGACCGTCTGTTGGCGCGCGCCGAGAACGCATTGCTGGAAGAGCGGTTGGATGAAGCGGCGGCTGCCATCGAGACGGCGCGCCAGGCGGGCGTGGAAAGCGGCCGCATCGCATTCTTGAGCGCACAGCTGGCCAAGCTCAAGGATCAGGTCAGGGCGGCCCAGGCGGCGCGCAGCCGCGCCGCCGCCAAAACAACGGTTGCCGCAGCGGCCGACGATCGAGTAGCCGCGTTGGTCGATCTCGCCACGCAGCGACTCGCGGTGGGAAAGTTGGTCGACCCGGAGCACGACAGCGCGCGCTACTATACGGCAGCCGCATTGAGCATCGACCCGAACGATGCGGCAGCGCAAGATACCCAGCGAGAGCTCGCCATGCGGCTGCTCCGCGAAGCACGCGCCGGCATCGATCGGCGCGACTTCGCGCAGGCCGCGCAGCGGCTCCAGGATGCCGACGGCATCGCAGCGCCTGCCAACATCGAAACACTGCAGGCGTTGCTGGCCGGCGCGCGTCAGGAAGCGCAGGCCGACGCTTTGGCGCGGCTGCGTGAGAGTGAGCAGCTGCATGAGAATGACAATGCCAAGATGCAGCGCGAGCCGGACGCCGAGGCCGGCCAACAGAAGCCTCTCAGCGACCTGGTGCCGGCGAGCCAGCTAACCCTGGTCAAGTCGGTGCAGCCCGTATACCCCGCCAAAGCCCTGGATCGCGGCATCGAAGGCTGGGTTGAGTTGGATCTCACCGTTGCCCAAGACGGACTGGTGCAGGCTGTCGCCGTTCACGCCGCCAGCAGCCCGGGGGTATTCGACAACGCCGCCGTCAAAGCCGTTTCGCAATGGCGCTTTCGACCGGTACTGCGCGACCAGGAACCGACCCCCGTGCGCACGCGCGTGCGCATCCGCTTCGCCGCGCCTTGAGCCTCAAGCGGCGGAACTGCGCGCTACGGTGCCGGCATCGCTTTCCTGCACCAATGCGCCGATCTCCGCTCCCAACCGCAGATCGTCGACCGTGCCGAAGGTGTGCTTGCGCACGAGCCCGTGCCGATCTATCAGCACCAAGCTCGGCGTACCGCGCATCTTGTAGCGCTCCATGGTGTGCGGAATGGGGCTGGCAGGGTTGGGTTGATCGATTGCGATGGGGAACTTGAGTCGATATTCATGCACGAAGGCCTTCAACACGGCGCCGCTGAACGCATCATGATGTTCGAACGTGGTATGCAGCCCGATCACCGCGACGTCGCCGGGCGCGAAAGTCTCGTAGATTCTTTGCGCCTGCGGGATGCCGTTCGCTATCGAGTTTGGGCAAAGCACCTGAAACGCGGCGAGCACCACGACTCGACCGCGCAATCCCGCCAGCAGCAGCGGGCGATCGGTGTTCAACCAAGAATGCACCAATAACTCAGGGGCGTGAGCGGTCATCGTTGTCATGGATTGATTTTTTTGGATTGTTTTTTTGGCGTCGCCGTCGCGGCGCTATTGTGTGCCCAACTGGCACGCAAAATACAAGCTCTAAATCTTACAGGCGCAAATTCGCCGCGGCAGTGGAAGTCCGCGCAGCGGACGCCACCCCAGGTGACCTTTCACGCCAGGTGGCCTATTGAGAGCAGCGGCCCGGCGTTGGCGCAGGCGACCCCTGACGGGGGGATTAAGTGTCCCGATCCGATTGACTTGAGAGCGATTCTCTGTCGCGGCGCTTACGTTCTGCGATTTCCTCGCGATCCACGACGACGGTCCGCGGCGCCTTGATGCCGATGCGCACCTGTGCGCCGTTGACTGCCATTACGGTCACTTCGACGTTATCACCGATGCGCAGAGTCTCGCCGGCGCGACGCGTGAGAATGAGCATACGTGCATTTACGCACGGGCGGCGATCCGTTCCAATGAGCAATTCCTTGATGTCGCTGTAGGATTCTGCTGACCGCCGGCGTCGCCACTCGGCGACACACTGCGCTAACCCTTGTTCGAGGCCGTGGCGACCGCTTCGTCCGAAACCGTCCAATTGCTGACCGAGGCCTCATAGACCGCCAACTCCTCGAGCAGGTTCTCGAGCGGCTGTGCCCTGCCCATGGCGAAGCCTTGACCGTAATCGACCCCGAGGTCCGCCATGCGCACGCGCAGGGCATCGGTCTCGACGTATTCGGCGATGGTCTCCATGCACATGACCTTCGCGAGCTGCGCAATGGCCTTGATCATCGATTCGGAGCGCGCGTTGCCGAGCGCATCGCGCACGAAGCTGCCGTCGATCTTCAAATAGTTCACCGACAAATCCTTCAGGTACGCTAGCGAACTGACGCCGGTGCCGAAATCGTCGAGCGCGAACTGGCAGCCCAATTCCTGCAGCACGCGCATGAAGTTTTGCGCCTTGGCAAGGTTGCCGATGGTGGCCGTTTCGGTCAATTCGAAACAAAGCACGCCGGGCGGCACGCCGGTTTCCTTGATCTTCCCGATCACGAACGGCAGAAACGATTCGTCCTGCAGCGATTGTCCGGAAAGATTTATCGCGAATCGAACGCCTTCCTCGCCCACCGTTCCCTTGTGCCGGCCGAGCAGCTCGCAGGCGCGCCGTACCACCCAGCGATCCACCGTGGGCATCAATTGGTAGCGCTCGGCGGCGGAAAGAAATTTAGCCGGCGGAATGATCTCGCCGCGGTCGCCGAGCATGCGGATCAGCAATTCGAAGCGCGGCCGGCCATAGTTCGCGCGCAGCGGCAGAATGGGCTGCGCGTCGAGCCGGAACTTGTCGTTGTCGAGCGCGTCGCGCAGCTGGCCGACGACCAGAATGTCGGTGTGGCGGCGGATGATGCTGTGATCGGAGTCCTGAAACATCTCGACCCGGTTGCGGCCGCGATCCTTCGCGGCTTTGCAGGCGATTTCCGCCGTTGCCAGGGCGTGCGCGAGAGGGTTGTCGGAGCGCTGGATCGGCGCCACACCCAGGCACACCGATACCTCGAAGGAGCCCTGCCCGGCGCGCGGCACGATGGCCGCGGCGGCCGTGCGTATCTGCTCCGCGGACACCTGCGCCGCGTCCATGCTCGAATTGGGGATGAGCGCGGCCAGACGATCCCCGGAGATACGCGCGGACAGCGCGCCCACAGGCAGCGACTTGGCCATGCACTCGGCCACGCTCACGATGACGTCATCGCCGACGTGCATGCCGAATGTTTCGTTGATGACGTGCAAGCGATCGATGTCGAGATAAAGAATGACGTGATCGCCGCCGGTGCCTGCGGGCCCGAGCAGCGCGTTGGCCTGGCGCTCGAAGGCTTGGCGGGTCATGAGGCCGGTGCTCGTGTCGTACTGCGCCTGAATGATGTGGGTGGCGCGTTTGGCCAGCATCTCGGCGATGCGGGTTTGCTGCACGCCGAAATCGGCCGCGCTCGGCGGATTGAACATCGCCAACACGCCCATGACTCGTTCGGAGCGGTGCCGGATCGGGCAGGCGAGGATCTTGTACGGCGCCGCCACCACGCTGGCGACCTTGGAAATGTGATTGACCAGGATGACGCGCTGCTGCAGCTGCATCCAGGCCATCAAGTGATGCTGGGCGCGGTTCAGCGCCTCCGCGGCCATAGGCTGGCCGCTCCGCGTTAACGAGAAGGAAATATTCTTGTCCGGAACCCACAGCGCCGCGAGCGCGCAGCCGGCCCGCTCCAGGCCGGTTCTCAGGATCAAGGAGAACTCGTCGGCGTCGCTGGCTGCCTCGGACTGCTTGGAGCTCATCTCCAGCATGAAATCCAGATCGCGTTCGCGTATGTCGAGATCGCGTTCGCGTGAGCCCAGCTGCAAGCGCAGCCGCATCTCGCGCCGCAGGCATTCGAGCGCCGGTTGCACCAGCTGCCGCACCGTCTGCAGCGGCCGTGGCTCGATCTGGGTCCCGGATATGCGCACGACCAGGCTGATGACGCCGAGCAGATCGATCTGCTCGCCGCGCACCGCGAATGAATAGACCACCCGATCCGCGTCGATGGTGCGCGCCACGCCGGCGAATTCGCTGCTGTCGGACAGGGCATTGGCGATGGCTTCCTTGATGAGCCCATGCTCATCGGCCATGTTCCAATCGTCGGAGGTCCACACCAGATTGGCGAATCCATCGTGCACGACGAGGCTGCGCAGGCTCGGCATGAGCATGCGCAAGAGACGGCCGTATGGATCGAAGGACGCGTCCAAAGTCGGGCGGTCCACGGCGTTGGTCTTGATGCTCAGCACTGAGGCCATTGCGGCACGTTGTTGGGTTGGAATCTTGAATTCAGCTTCACGCAGCAATGTGCGTCAAAGGGCCCGCGGCATCATTGACGAGCGTCGCAGTTCAACGCGCCGCTCGTCGAGCAGGCGCGGCACCCAGCACGCTTCGCCCTGGAAATTAACAATAATCCAGTGCGGCCTGTGATGGGCTTCGCGCTTTAGGAGCGCTTGCGGCTGGCGTGGGCCAGGAAGCCGAGCAACCCGCGGCCGCCGGGAATTCGCACCAGCACGAACACGCGCCGCCAAAAGCGCCGCGCCCGCGCGTCGAAGTCGGCCAATGGCAGCGCTGCATACAATTTGCGCGCGGGTTCGTGCACGATCGCGCCGGTCGCCTCGAGCGTCGCGACTCGTCCGGCGCACAGCATCGTCAGCAGCACGCGCTGCCCTTGCCACTCGATGCCGACGTCGCTGAGCGCCGCGCCGACGGCCTGCGCGCGGCGCGCATCCGCGCCGCAAACGATGATCTCGCTTTCATGCGGACTGCTCTGCGTGATGCGCCACGTACCGTCGTTCGCGAAACGCGCGCTGCAGGCGCCGGAAAAATTGCGTCGCATCTTCGCTGCCATTGCTTCATCCTAGCAAACTTCATGCACGTGCCCATCGACTTGCTGCCCGGCCAGACCTTGAGTTCCAGCGGCCGCCCGCGCCTCGACTATCTGGCAGTGGGCGCGCTGGCGTTGCCGTTCATGGTGAACAGTGCCGTGCAAGCAGTTCTGAACGCCACCGACACCTGGTTCATAGGCCGCCTGTCGCCGGATGCCACGGCGGCGATCGGCGCGGTTTACTGGCCGGTGCTGGTGTTCGTGCTGCTGTTCGGCGGTATCGGCCTGTCGGTGCAGACCTTCGTCGCGCAAGCCTTCGGTGCGCGGCGCTTCGCGCGAGCCTCGCAAATAACGTGGACGGCGCTGTGGGCTTCGCTGTTCACGCTGCCGCTGTTTGCGTTGCTCAGCTTGAGCGGCGCGCGGCTGTTCGGACCGTTCGGCATCGCGCCGCACACCTTGAGCCTGTCGTTGGCCTATTGGTGGCCGCGCATGCTCGGTGGTCCGCTCGGCGTCGCGTTGTGGTCGCTGCTCGGATTCTTCAACGGCATCGGCCGCCCGAATCTGACGCTGCGCATCGTCGTCGCCGTGGCCGTCGCCAATGCACTGCTGAATCAGTGGTTCATGTACGATCTGCGGCTGGGCGTGGCCGGCTCGGCGTGGGCCACCAACACCGCGCAGCTGTTCGGGATTGCGGCGGCGCTCAGCGCGTTCCTGCGTCCCGCGATGCACGCGCGCTTTCGATCGCGGCTCACGTGGCGCTTGCGCGCGCGGCCGCTGCGGCAGCAGTTGCAGCTCGGATTTCCCATGGGTCTGTTGACCGCGGCCGACATTCTCGGATTCGCGCTGTTTCAACTCATGCAAGTGCGGCTCGGCACGGTTGACGGGGCGTCCACGCAAATCGTGATGATGCTGACCTCGGTGTGCTACATGCCGGCGGGCGGCATCGCCCAGGCGGGCACCACGCTGGTGGGCCAGGCCATCGGTGCGGGACGGCGCGACTGGGCGGCCCAGGTCGGCAACGGCATCATTCTGCTCGCCGTGCTGTACATGGGAATCATCGGCGTGGTTCTGGCGGCCGCCGGACCGTGGATACTGCCCTTATTTACCAATACGCTCGATCCGGACGCCGCCGGCGTGATCGCGCGCGGCGGCGTGCTGCTGTGGATCGCCGCCGGCTATCAGATGTTCGACGGTCTGAACCTCAGCGCCGGCGCCTGCTTGCGCGGGGCGGGCGACGTACGGCTTCCAGCCATGATGGTCCTCGCATTATCATGGCTGCTGTTCGTACCCTTGGCGCACAGCTTGTCGTTCGCGCCGCGCCAGGGCTGGGTCGATTGGCTGCCGCAGTTCGGATACGGCGCGGTGGGTGGATGGGTCGCAGCGTTGATCTATATTCTGTGTCTGGGAATGATGCTGTTCCTGCGCTGGCACTCAGGTGCCTGGCGGCGCATCGCGCTCGAGCTGGGCTGAGGTTTGCTGCGGCGCTTAAGTTTGGTTGGTCTGTGCGCTCTGCCGGCGTGGGCGTGGGCCGCAGGCCTGCCGCCCGCGGTGTCGCGAACCATGGCGGCGCAGCAGCTGCCGGAGAGCGCCTTGAGCGTGGTCATCCTCGATCCGGACAGCGGCCGGGTGGTCTTGAGCCAGCTGCCGGACACGCCGCGCAGCCCCGCGTCCACCATCAAGACGGTAACCACCTTCGCGGCGCTCGACATGCTCGGCCCGACGTTCACCTGGCGCACGCACGCCTCGATCCGCGGCAGGCTCGAGGACGGCGTGCTCGACGGCGACTTGGTTCTGCAGGGCGGCGGCGACCCATACATCACCTTGGAGCGCTGGTGGAGCTTTGCGCAGAGTCTGCGCGTCAGGGGGCTGCGCGCGATTCACGGCGATATCATCATCGACGACACCGCGTTTTCCCTGCCCCCCGAGGATCCGGGCGCGTTCGACGGCAAGCCCAATCGCTCCTACAACGTACTGCCGGATGCACTGATGGTGAATTTTCAGTCGGTGGAATTCAGGCTGGCTGCCAATCCCGACACGCGCCAAGTGGAAATCAGCGCCACTCCCGCGCCGTTCAATCTGGTCATCGACAACCACGTCCGCTTCGCGGCCGGCCGCTGCACGTTGAGCTCCGGCACGGTCGACTTCAAGGTGGCTTCGGAAGCTTGGGATCGCGTCGAATTCAGCGGCGCGCTGTCGCCCAGCTGCGCCGAGCGCAGCTTCAGCCGCGTGCTGCTCAAGCCCGCCAGCTACGCCTACGGCACCTTCGTGCAGTTGTGGCGGGAACTGGGCGGCGAGTTCACCGGCACGCTGCGCATCGAGGGAAGCCCCGCGGATGCCAGAGCGTTCCTGAGCTTCGATTCCCTGAGCTTGGCCGAGATCATCAGGCTCACCAATAAATTCAGCAGCAATCTCATGGCGCGCCATCTGCTGCTGACCATCGGCGCGGAGCGTTTCGGCGCCCCTGCCACGCTGCAGAAAGGCGCGCAGGCCCTGGCCGAATGGGGCACCGAGCGCGGCTTCGATTTGCAGGGCTTGGATATCGACAATGGTTCGGGCCTGTCGCGCGCCACGCATATCTCGGTGCTGCAGATGGCGAGAATTTTGAGCGCCGCGTGCCGCAGCCGCTTCGCGCCCGAATTCATGGCGTCGCTGCCGCTGGCCGGCCTCGACGGCACGTTGCGCTCGCGCATGAAAGGCAGCCCGGCCGGCGCGGTGCGGCTGAAAACCGGTCACATCGACGGCGTCAGCGGCGTCGCCGGCTATGTCACTTCGGCGAGCGGCAAGCTGTACGTGCTGGTGTCGCTGGTCAATCACCCGCGCGCCGATATCGGCGCCGCGGAACCGGTGCACGCGGCGCTGGTTGCGTGGATGCTGGAAGAGTTGTAGCGCTCAGGCGCGTTCCATGTCCCAAAGTATCGCGGCCACGCCCTTGCGCAGCCACACCCCGAACCCTACGTAGCGAAAGGCCTTGCCCAGACGGCGGCGGTACCAGGCACCGCTGCGCAGATGCACGGCGCGATCCGTGCGGCCGCGGTCGCAATTATCGAGCCAATCCTCGTGGGTCAGCGCCGAGACGTACAAGGCGGCGCGCGTCAGCCGCGCCATGTTGACGATGGCCCGCGCCGCTTCGGCATCATCGAGATACTGCAGCACGTCGTAGCAGACCAGCAGATCGAACGGCTTGGCGCGGGCGTAGCTCGCGACCGAACCCCGCTGCCACCCGTAGCGCCGGCACAAGTACTCGCTCTGCTCCAGCCCCGTGTAGCGCGCACGCGGCAGCACGGCGGCGAACGGCCCGCGCAGCAGGCCGATGCCGCAACCGGCGTCGAGGATGCTGCGCACGGGAATTTGCATGTGCATGAGAAGCGCGGCGATTGCCGCCGCGCGGTTGCGCATCTCGCTCGAAGTCACCACCCGGGTGGCGGGATCGAAGTAGAACCTGCGGAAATAGGCTGCCCCGAATCTGCGCGAGGGTTGCGATACACTAGCCGCCGCGGCTTTTGACGCCATTTTCATTGTCGATCTTTTCGAGGTTGCGCATGCCGAGATTCAGCATCATAGTGATGTCGCTGCTTCTGTGCGCGGCGAGTTCCTTCGCCGCCGACCCGGACATCGAATCACGCACGGCATCGATGCAGCACATGCGGGGATTTCTGA
>Ga0116129_1002178_pt1 | contig 10113 bp, 7 predicted proteins | sample June2015DPH_17_2_FD_89732 | JGI IMG/M metagenome (GOLD analysis project Ga0116129, IMG submission 89732) | Peatland microbial communities from SPRUCE experiment site at the Marcell Experimental Forest, Minnesota, USA - June2015DPH_17_10 | ecosystem: Environmental > Terrestrial > Soil > Wetlands >...
ATCGATCACAGCCGTGCCGCGGCGTTGCGCGCCTTCAATGTCATCCTCGCCACGCATGGAATGAGCGTCGCCGACGTGGAACTCGTCGATCTGCCCGATCATCCGGTACCCAGCGTCACCTGCAACGATACTGTCATCGCCACCGGCAACGGCCGTCGCGGCCGCTACCGCTACACCAGCGAAGTGCACGCGCTGGCGCGCGCCGAGGTGGACGCCGTCTATGTGAAGGACGCCAGCGGCGCGCAGGCCTCGCACCTGCTGGGTGCCTTGGTGATCGCCGATATCGGCTTTCATCCCGACCCCCACGTCCGGATCAACAACTGTAGTCCGCGCCCGCTGACGGTCAGCCAGTTTCTACTCGATCATTACCCGGAAGTGGTGCGCAGCCTGCTGACGCAGGTCGTGGTGGCCGGCGAATGGGCACGAACGCAGCACCAGGCCACCCTTACCATGGTTGCGCGTGAAACCGGTTGGTCAGAGAACTGGGTGCGTTACGCCTACGGCGAGGATGTGCATAAAAATCTGCGTCTGAGCCTCTCGCCCTTCCAAATCGGCGCGCTCGGCACGTTCAAGAATTTCATGGCCGAACAGGGTTTCCTGGCGGCCAACTTCAATGTCGATGACTGGATAGACCCGGCACCGTTGAGCGACGTACTCGATGATCTTCGGCACACGAAGACCATGAAGCTGCCCTACCCTGCCGCATTATCCGATCCGCGGAGCCAACCGCAGACGGTTCACTGAATGACCATCCCTAAGGCCCGACCGCTGCTGCGCTGCCTTGCTCTGTACCGCTTCATGCCCTGGCGGTTTTCGCTGACCGCCCTGCTCTTCACCGTGGTCAATCTGAGTCTGGCCTGGCAACAATGGTTGATCGGCCGGGCGGTGCACGATGTGGAGCGTGGTGTTGCCGTGATCACGTTGCCCGACGGCACCCTCGATTATTCGGTGGCCTGCTACTGGCTGATGGTACTGCTCGCCATTTCATTCGGCCGGGGCGTTCTGCAGTACCTGGCCGGCATCTTGTCCCTGATCATCGGCCAGGAGCTGCTATTCATTCTACGCGAGCGCATCCTGGTCCAGGTGCAGCGGCTCGACCTCGCCTACCATTGGCGCCACGGCGTCGGCGAGCTCGTCACTCGGACCACCCGCGACGCCGACAAGGTGCGCGATGCGCTCATCAACTTTTGGCGACAGGTGTTTGAAACCGCGCTGGTGGCGGTGGCGGCCATCGGCGTGCTGGGCTGGTACAACCCCCTGCTCGGTCTGGTGCCGCTGGCGTTCATCGTCGCCGGGCTTTCTATCTTCGTGTTCCAGACCACGGAACTCGTGACCCTGGACCGCGCCGTGGGTGCCGCGTATGACGCGGTCAGTCAGGATCTGAGCGAGGGCGTCAACGGCGTGCGCGTCATCAAGGCCTTTGGGCTCGAACCCAGCCGCATCGCGGGCTTCAGCCGGCAGGTGTACGACTTCACCGTGCACGCGCGCGCGGCGCTGGCCTTCGCCTCCTCGCGTATTCCCCTGCCTCAGGCCGTGATCGCCATGAGTCAGGTTTGGATTGTCGCCTTTGGCGCCTACCTGGTCGGCCAGGGAGAGCTGAATATCGGCGAGTGGGTGGCTTCGCTGCTGATCGCGAACACGCTGGTGTTTCGCATCGAGGGCGTGGGGCGCGTCATGCAAATATTTGCCGACGCGCGCTCCTCGGCGGCGCGCATCTGGGAATTACTGGATGCGCGGCCCGGTATCATCGGCGGCAGCGCCGCTATTGCCGATGAGGCGCTCGGTGTCCGGCTTACGCACGTCCGAGTGGCTTCCCCAGGCGGCGGAAACGCCATTCTCAAGGACTGTTCGTTACGGATTCAGCCGGGCGAGATCGTGGCCTTGGTGGGCACCACGGGCAGCGGCAAGAGCAGCTTGGCGGCGCTGCTGCCGCGTCTGTTGGAGGCGGATTACGGTACGGTCGCCATCGGCTCGGATATCCTCGGTTGGCGGGATGTGCGCGAATTCGATCTGGGTCAGCTGCGCCAGCGCGTCCACGTCGTCACGCAAGAGAGCTTTCTGTTTTCCGACACCCTGGCCGCCAATCTGCGCGTCGCCGATCCTCACGCCGGCGACGCCGAATTGCTTGCCGCGCTCGATCTGGCCTCGGCAGGCGATGTCATCGAGCGCCTGCCACAGGGCCTCGGAACCCCGCTGGGCGATCGCGGCATCACCCTATCCGGCGGTCAGCGACAACGCCTCTGCCTCGCCCGCGCGTTGCTGGCCAAAGCCTCCATACTCGGCCTCGACGATGCCACCAGCGCGCTCGATGCGGCCACCGAGCGCATCGTCCTGAACAATATCCGCAACTTCAAGAACAAGGCCGGCGGCCGCGTCGTCACGGTGCTCATGGTGTCCAGCAAGCTCTCGACCGTACTCATGGCCGACCGCGTTCTGCTGCTGGCAGACGGCCACATTGCCGCGCAGGGAACTCATCGGGAGCTGTCTTCCACCTGCACTGCCTACCGCGAATTGATGGGGATATAAAATGGCTAATCCGGTCCGCGGCCAAGCCGCCCTTTCCGATATTGAGCTCGAGGAAGCACTGGCCCGGCAAAGCCTTGATCGCGGCATGTTCGGCCGACTTCTGCCCCTCGTGCGGCCCGTACGGCACCTGGTACTGGCCACCATCCTCATTGAGACCGTGCTGGTCGCCTCGATCTTCCTGCGCCCCTGGCTCATCAAGCTGGCGATCGACAAGGGTCTCGTGCGCCACGGCCACTCGTGGACCGTCGATAGCCATCTCATTCTGTTGATCGCCGGCAGCATGACGCTGGCGTGGACGGCTCGTTTCTCGCTCGCTGGGGTATCACAGTACCTGTCCGGAACGGCCGCCATCCGCGTGCTGGCGGATCTGCGCATCCGCGTGTTTGCCCATGTGCAGGCGCTCAGTGTCGGTTATTTCGACCGTACCAAGGCGGGCCGCATCATCTCGCGGGCCGATCGGGATGTAGATACGCTCGAACCGCTGCTGATCCAGGGGCCGCCGGAGTTTCTGTCCGCGCTCTTGCGCTGTGTAATAGCCGGCATTCTGTTGTGGATGATCTCACCGCTGCTGTTGTTCAGCGTCGCCGGCACGGTCCCGTTGCTGGCCTGCGCAACGATCATCTTCAAACGGATTTCCCAGCGCAACTGGGCCGTGGTTGCGGAAAATCGCAGCCGCTTTACCGCTCATCTGGTGGATACCGTGTCCGGCGTGAGGGTCATCAAACAGAACGTGCAGGAAGAATCCAATCGCGCCCGATACGGCCGGTTGGTACATGAATTCAACCGCTCGGTGATAAGAGGCGGTGTTCGATCCAACTGGTTCGCGCCCTTCACGGCAATCCTCACCACGGCCGGCATGGCGGTACTGCTGGTCGCCGGCGGCCGCAGTCTGGCGCTGCACACCATCACGCTCGGCCAGATGGCGGAGAGCCTGTTCTATGTATTCCTGTTTCTGGGGCCGCTGCAGGACTTGAGCGACTTGTTCGAGCGCTACGCCAACGGCACCGCCTGTGCCCAGCGTATCTTCCTGCTGCTCGACACCCATCCGGAGGTGCTCGATCCGCAAACCCCTCAGCACTTAGAGCAGGTGCGCGGCGATGTCGCCTTCAATGACGTGGTGTTTGCCTACAGCGCCCGCAGCAAGGTTCCGGTAATCGATCATCTGGATCTGCAGATCGGCGCCGGCGAAGTGCTGGCCATCGTCGGACCCACCGGTCATGGCAAGAGTACTATGGTGCAGCTGCTCACCCGATTTTATGACGTTCGCGACGGCTCGGTGACCCTGGACGGCCACGATGTACGGAATCTCACCCAGTCCACGCTGCGGCGCCACGTCGGGGTCGTGCTGCAGGACAACGTCCTGTTCAGCGGCAGCATTCTCGACAACCTGCGGCTAGCTGCACCGAACGCGGGCGATGAGCAATTGATCGCCGCCGCCCGCGACCTGGGTGCCGATGAAGTACTGGAAAGTCTGGCTCACGGCTATCACACGGATGTCGGTCCTCTCGGCACGCACCTGAGCCACGGCCAGCGTCAGTTGGTGTGCCTGGTGCGCGCTTATGTGGCGGACCCCGCCGTGCTCGTACTGGACGAAGCGACCTCAGCGGTCGATGTACAAACCGAACGGCGTATCCAACGCGCCCTGCGCCGGCTGTGCGAGGGCCGCACCGCCATCATCATCGCGCATCGCCTAACCACCATCCGCGATGCCGATCGCATCGCCGTGATTCGCGACGGCCGGCTGGCGGAGCTCGGCAGTCACACGGCATTGATCGGACAAGGCGGACTCTATGCCTCGCTCTACCGAGCTTACGGAGAGAACGGCAGCGGTCTGCTCGAGTCCGGCGCGCCGGACTCGCCGAACGGCGGCGAGCCCTCGCTCGCCGCGCTGGAACTCAGCACCGCCCTGTGACGTTCAGGGCCGTATGACGTTCAGGCCGCAGCTGCCGCCGCCGGGCCGCGGTTGACGTGCCCCATCGCCCATTGCTGCTCCACGACGCCGGGACCGAAATCCTTGGTGCCGCCCAGTACTTCCGCAAGCCCTTGGAAATAGGCCGCTTCTTCGAGAATCAGGATGTACTTGGAGACCTCGATGATGCTCTTGCCCCAAAAGGTGGAGCCGCCATTGGCCTCGAGAATGGCCGGCGTATCGGCATTCTGGCGAATGGTGTCGTTGATGAAGGCTGCCTCGCCGCCGCGACGATCGATATACACCGGGATCTCCCGCGCCAGGGTGTGACGCTGCGCGGGCGCGTACAGCAGCGGCAACACGCGATGTGCGCCGGCCCACGCCCCCAGGTACGGCCCATGTACATGGATCACCACATCCACGCCCGGGTTCACTTCGAACACCTTGCCATAGCGCTGGCCCGCGCCGCCGGAATTGGCGCCGCCGCTGTAAACAGTGCCATCGAATCCGGCCACCGTGGCCTTGATCTCCTGATCGTCCGACCACGCATCCGGCGCATGCACGGCCACGACCTTGGCTTCGCCCGGTACGCGTGCATAGGCCTGGAATGTATACGTGGCCGATAACGTACGGGTTTCTTTCAACACGCGAAACGCCTTGGCGAAGTCACGCTTGACCTGGGTTACAAAGGCGACGAGATCGGTGCTCTGGTTATGCAAAGTAGACATGATTTTCATCCTTCAGTGTCGGTGAGGGTGGGCGAATGAGGACGCTAGCAGGAGGCATGCCAAGCACGGCCAGGAAAAAATAGACCGTTGATTCTCATACCATTGTCTCTGCCGTCATGCCCTTCTTTCCCGCTCGCCGGCGCTCCCGCAAACGCAACGCTGATGGAGGCGCATCAGCCGGATCGCACTGGTGCTGCATTTCAAGCAGCGAACGGACGAGGAGCAGGGTCCACGATTCGCGCGCGTGACCCAGTGTTGAAAAACAAACACCCCATGACGGCAGCAGCCTGGCACACGGCCACACGGGAGGACGATTTCGGTCGCAGACCATCGGCACGAAGTTTGCAGCGCTGACCTACGGATACTTCGTCAGGAGTTCGCACTGAACGCCATTTTGCAACCGGACTCTCGCAGCCCCGCCGCAGATACATTGCGGCTGCATGCTGTGAGCAAGAACTTCGAGCTGCCGCAAGGACGGCTCGAGGTGCTGGATGAGTTCTCGCTTGACGTCGCGCCCGGCGAATTCGTGTGCATCGTCGGCGGCAGCGGCTGCGGCAAATCAACGCTGCTGCGCCTGATTGCAGGCCTGGACACCGACCACACCGGCAGCATCATCTACCAGGGCCGGCCCATCGATCGCCCGGACCTGGAACGAGGCATCATCTTCCAGGAACACCGGCTCTTTCCCTGGTTGACGGTGGAGCAGAACATCCAACTTGCATTCAGTGCCACCTCTGTGCCGCGGCGGGAGCAGAGAGAACGGGTACGGGAGCAGATCCATCGCGTCGGCTTGGACGGCTTTGAAACGGCGTGGCCGCATCAGATTTCCGGCGGCATGGCACAGCGAGCCGCCATCGCCCGCGCCCTGGTCAATCGCCCGAAGCTGCTGCTGCTCGATGAGCCCTTGGGCGCACTCGACGCGCTCACGCGACTCAAGTTGCAACAGGAATTGCAGCGGCTCTGGCTGGACGTCGGCATCACCATGGTCATGGTGACTCATGACATCGAAGAGGCCGTTTTTCTCGCCGACCGGATCGTCGTCATGACTTCCCGACCCGGGCGCATCCGCCGGATAGTGCCCGTCCCTCTGCCTCATCCCCGCGAACGTACCGAGGTGCAGTTCAACACCATCAAGCACGATGTGTTGGGAGACTTCGCCGCACACGCCCCGTAATCCGCACAGGTCAACATCATGATGAATTTCGATCAGCACAATTCTCTGCGTCGGTGGGCAGCTGTTCTGCGGCGCCGGGCATCCGTCTTTACTCTGGTGCTTCTCGCACTGCCGGTCGTGGCTGATCCGGTCAAGACAGTGACGATCGCCACCACGGCGACAGTCCTCAACGGCCAGGCGCATTACACCGGCACCCACCAACGCGTCATCGACGAAGGCTGGCTCGCCGCGCAGTTGCATCAGCGGGGAATCGAGCTCATCTGGGTACCGGTTCCCGGGGATACCGGCGCGACCATCAATGAGGCGTTCGCGGCACAGCGTATCGACTTCGGCGGCTATGGCGATCTGCCCTCCATCATTCTGAACGCCAGCGGCACGCGCACCCAGGTCGTGGTGCCCGATGGCCGCGGCCTCGACACCTTCCTGCTGGTACCCCCCAATTCAACGGCCACCTCTCTGAAGGATCTCAAGGGAAAACGCATTGCCGTGCATCGTGGCCGCCCCTGGTATCTGACCTTTTTGCGGCTCATCGAGCAGAATGGCTTCAAACCCGGTGACTTTACTCTGGTGAATATCGACCTGCAGCCGAGCGCAGCGGCGCTCGCCAGCGGCAACATCGACGCGCTGTTTGCCATCAACTCCTACAAGCTGGCGGATGAGGGCCTGGGTAAGATCATCTGGAGCAGCAAGGGCCAGATCGACAAGAAGATTCGCGCCGAGCTCTGGGGCGCCAAGACTTTCATCGATCAGCATCCAGACCTGACTCAGCTGGTCGCTACCGCTTACGTCCGAGCACAGTATTGGGAGTCACAGGAGCAAAACCGTGCAGCCGTCATCCACGACGTGACGCTGGGGGGCACACCCGAAAAGGCAGTACTGCAGGCGTACGACGACGACCGCCTGGCTTGGAAGGACTACTTCACGCCGATATTCGACCAGCCCCTGATCGACCATTATCGCCGGACAGCGGATTTTGCCGTGCAACAGCATCTGATCCGCACGCCGATCCGCGCCGAGGATTTACTGCAGACGAAGTTCGTGGCGGCGGCGCTGCTCGATCTGCACCTCGAACATTTCTGGACCCAGGTGCCCCCGGCCGCACGCAGCGCCGCGCTGGTCTCAAAACCCTGAGGATTCAGAAGACGAGCCGCCCGGCGCCGGACGATTCGATCAGCCGGTGAAGTCGGTGGCCACCGAAACCTTCTCGTAGCTCTCGAGTTCCGCCAGCATGCCGCTGAACTTCGTTCTCGCGGTGTGGACGGCAAAGGCGCCCGCGGCGAAGCGCATGGGCGGCCTCGGCTGGCCGGCGAGATGCACCATCGCTTGTGCCAGCTTCGCAGGATCGCCCGGCTGCTTGCCGTTTCTCGCCTCGAACGATTCTCTTAGTTGGGCTCGCCGCGCATCATAGTCGGCAATGGGTTTGCCGCCATACTTGAGGGACTCGGTGGTGAGAAAATCGGTGCGAAATGGGCCGGGTTCGACGATGGTGACGAAAATCCCGAACGGCTCCAATTCCCTCGCGAGCGACTCGGAGAAGCCTTCCAGAGCAAATTTGCTGGCGCTGTACAGCGACCCGAATTCATTGCCGCGGATGCCTGCGACCGACGACAGGTTGTAGATCAACCCCTTGCGGGCGGCGCGCATCACGGGCAGGGCGGCCCAAGTCACATTGAACACCCCGAAGACATTGGTGGCGAACTGAGCCTGCACATCCTGCGGGGTATTCTCTTCAAAGAAGCCCAAGTGCCCGTAGCCGGCATTGTTGACCAGCACGTCGATGCCGCCGAAGTGCTTGACGGCGGCATCGACCGCCCGACGCACTTGGTCCACATTCGTCACATCGAGCTCTATGGACAACAGTCGATCGCCGTCGGCGCCCAGGCCTTGGCCGATGGCCGTGCGGCTGCGGCCGGTGGCCGCCACCCTATCGCCCGCATGCAGCGCAGCCTTCGCGATTTCCACGCCAAAGCCTCGGGTTGCGCCGGTAATGAACCATGTCTTTTGCATTGCACTGACCTCTTGAAAGCTGATCCCAATGCCATGGCAAAAGCATAGCAAACCCGCCGTGCGGCGTTTCTGTAGAATAGGAACCATGAACGTGACCGCCCGCGAATGCTCGGCGTCGACGCGTCGGATCTTCAGGAATCCTCATCCGAAGGCTTGAGGGCCAGCAACTCCGCGCCGTCGGCCGTCTCGGACCTCTTTTTCAAATCACGGAGAAGTCCGGCGTCTGTCAGATCGAGCTTATGTGAGTTCGCCCAATCCGTCTGTGCCGCCTCGTTCAACCGCTTGATGACGTGATGCGAGTCGGTTTCGATGGCGAGTTCCCGCCGTCCGTCGAAGCTGCCGGGGGAGAGGTTGATGGAGCCGACAATTGCGCGCTTTTCGTCCGCCAGAATCATCTTCGCGTGCAGCTTGAGGCCTTTGAGCGCATGAACTTTGGCGCCCACATCGTGCACTATTCGCAATCCCCCCACTCCTTCCACCAACTTGTCTTTTTTCAGAGTGTGCGGCGGCCGCGCCAGGATATGCAGACGCACTCCGCGCATCACGGCGCGCACCAGCCGCTCGATAATGACCGTGTCCTGGTACCGCTCATTCTGCAGCCAGAGGGAGTGTTTTGCGGAGTCGATGAAATCGGCAATCCGCTCGCGCCCGTTGTTGGGGCACCAGATGAGCTGCGACTGCCCGCCGGGGCTGAATGTGGTGCGCGCCCAATCGGACTCGAAACCCGCTTCCATTTCGGCGACCTCGGTTTTGCTTTCCGTGACCACCGCGTAATCGCGCGTGACAGTCAGGTTCCGCGTCTCCCAATTGAAGGACTCCACAAAACCGGTTGCTCCATCGACCACCATTGATTTTTGATGCGTCAAATCGAATGCCGGATTGCTGTCCTTGACTTCGATCCCGGCGGCCGCAAGCTTCTCCTTTGTGGCGTCGTTTTCGCTTTCCCCGCCGCGTCGAGCGGGATTGAGCATCACACGAACCTTGACGCCGCGGCGTCTTGTCGCGATGACCGCGTCGGTAAGCCGGGAGTCGGTGAACAAGAACATACGAATCTGCAGCGATTTCCTTGCCGTCGAAACCGCATCGAGAATCGGCTGCGCAGTGTCGTCGGGAAGTACGATTAGAGAATGACTCACGGTGCCCCTGAAATGTGCTGTGAACCGGCGTTACGGCGCTGCGCCTGCCGGCGTGCTCTCATACTGTATGCGGTACAACTCACTGTAGATGCCCTTCCGCGCCAGCAATTCATCATGCGTACCCTGCTCCGCGACTATACCGCGATCGAGGACGATGATCTTGTTCGAATCTCGAATGGTGCTGAGCCTGTGCGCGATGGTGATCACGGTACGGCCCTTCATCAGCTTGGTGAGACCTTCCATGACGAGGCGCTCCGATTCCGTGTCCAAGGCGGCCGTTGGCTCGTCCAGAATCAAGATTGGGGAGTTTCGGATGATCGCCCGCGCAATCCCTATGCGCTGGCGTTGGCCGCCCGATACGGTCAGGCCCCGCTCGCCGACCAGCGTGTCGTAACCATTCGGCATCGCAGCGATGAAGTCGTGCGCGTTGGCAAGCTTTGCCGCCTCGATGATCTCGGTATCCGTTGCGCCGGCGCGGCCGTAAGCGATGTTGGATTTGATGGTACCCCGGAACAGCACCGTATCCTGCAGGACAAAACCGATTTGCTTGCGTAAAGACTCTTTCGTGTATTGCATCGCGTCGACGCCATCGATCAAGATCCGACCACCGTCGGGGTCATAGAAGCGCGGAAT
>Ga0116129_1002179_pt1 | contig 10100 bp, 9 predicted proteins | sample June2015DPH_17_2_FD_89732 | JGI IMG/M metagenome (GOLD analysis project Ga0116129, IMG submission 89732) | Peatland microbial communities from SPRUCE experiment site at the Marcell Experimental Forest, Minnesota, USA - June2015DPH_17_10 | ecosystem: Environmental > Terrestrial > Soil > Wetlands >...
GCGCCTGGAAATCGTCATAGCCGTCGTCGCCGTGCAGACCGCAGGGCTCTTCGGCATGGGTGTGAATATCGATCGCGACGACGTCGTCGATGTTGGGCAGCTTCAATCTGGACATTTTCGGTTTTCCGGTGCTGCTCGACTGGACCGTTCCAAAATTGATTATGTCATATAACAAAGCGGCAAGCAGGTGACCTCGAAATCAGCCATGGTCGAGTTCCCGCCTGACTGAGATGCTCGGCCGCCTGAGTAAGCTCAGGGTTGGGGTGGATTTTCGCCGAAGCCGGCCTTCGCTGGCCAAAACAAGCTCAAAACGGGTATTGGCCGAAATAGGCTGGGCAAATTAGGTCACTCTCCGATCCGATAGGCTGACTCCACCTTTTATATCCGAGTGTCTAATCTCAGCGTATTGCAACCTGGGAGGGATTGATGCCTCGGATTACCGAAGATCAAGTTTCACACGTCGTGCTGCAGATTCTGGCGGCTCGGCCAAGTGGACGAGCTACTGTGAGGATGCTGCGGATTGGGCTACCAAATTACCTGACGCTATCAGCTGACGACCGCACCGACTCAGACACCCGAACTAACGAGGAAATCTGGGAGCAGCAGGTTCGGAATCTGAAATCGCACCAACTTACCGTAGGCAACATCTTTCAACGTGGGTTTGTTGAGAGTGTTGGGCGTGGCCTTTGGCAGATTACGGAGGCCGGTCGGCTGCACCTAGCCGCGTCCACTTAAGAAAATCGGGCTTTGTAGCCGGGCTTGAACCACTTTAATTCGGTCTGGCCCGGCGCGTCTTTATCCCATACAAACCACGCATAGGCCGTCGTACCGCTCCCCTTTGGCTCGACGCCACTAGGGTAGAAGGTGATGCGTTCGCTGAAAACCCAAACGCGGGCGGGCGGTATCTTTGCGAAAATCGTGTTGGCGCGGTTAGCGCCTTCAAGGAAGGCAAGCCGCAGGAGCAGTGCGAACTTGCGGTTCGAGTATTTGACCCCGCTCGCGACAAAGCCCTCTGCACAATTGTACGGAGGGTTTGTCACGATGTTATCGGCGGACCATTTTGGTTCTAGAAAATCAAAACCTATTTCGCCATAGCCGCGATCGTATAAGTCTGAGCTATGAACCTGCTGTCCAGTCTGTTCGAGCACGCGTGACATCGTGCCGTCGCCGCACGCGCTCTCCCAAATCTCGCCAGTGAATTTTTCATTTTCGATCAAGGCGAAGGTTGCCCAACGTGGTGTTGGGAAAAAATCAGGTCCGCTGAGATCAGCGAACCTTTTCATTGTTGGCTTGAACCCGCCATTCAAGTTGTAAGTTGGGTCTGACATCCCGAATCTCCTGCTACTTAAAATAGTAACAGAATCAGAAACTTGTGGAAGTGAATCAAAATGAGTCACCCCTTGCCGCCTTCAATTACCGTGAACTTTCGCCGCCGATCTGGCGGAGTTTCAGTCGGCAGGGCGGACGCAACGGCAAGCGCCGCATCCACAAGCTGGGCAACGCTCCAAGCCTTGTCAGCCACGCCCACCGCCTTCGCTGGTGTCGTGCGAAGGGCTTCATGAATGCGGCGGAGATTGTAGTGTGCGACATACAGCGCGACCGCTGCAACGTGCCGACGCCTTCACAGAGGGCGGCAATGACTTCAATCTGCTTTCCGCGGGAAAGTGCGTTCATGAGGGCGCAATCCCGGTGACCAGGGATCGGCAGCGCTCCAACGCGGTCGGTCCCGCTACCGTTAGACGAACCCTAAATATCGAAGACTAGAAACTAGGGCGAACGTCTGCTAATAAGGCGGTCTGCCACATGGGGTGCTCCTAACCCGGCTCTGCCGGTGTTTTGAGTGCTTCAGTCGCCAGAGGGTTGCTTCGCCAAGATTGGCCCTCTGACAGTGGAAAGGTGGAGGTGGAGGGATTCGCACCCTCGGGCCAGCAGGTGGGTAACCGTCAGCCCTCACTATGACACCCCCGAAGTCACGAAGGCCCGGTGAAAGCCGGGCTTTCTGCTTTTCGAAAGTACAGTTCGCCGCGCTGAATGACTTTGCGGTCTTTTCCTTTTAGGCGACTCATTTGAGGGCTGAATGATGTTCGCTTAACTTGGCCCTCGAAAAACCGGTTATTGATTTCCTTAAGCAGATCGCCGGCCGTTAGGCCCTTGGGATACTCTGCCAGCACGGTTAGAATCGCCTCCTTGATCGTCGGGCCGGTCGACGGCTTCCGCAGTTCCTCTTGTTTGGGGGCATCGCCAATTGCCTTGTTGGCTGTTTCCAGATCGCGCCATTCACGCGATCGTGATATAGGTGTTTAATTACCGTATATCAAATTAGGCCACTGTGAAATTCAAACCTTTGGCCACTAGGGTCGGAAACAGGCCAGTGCCCCAAAACGGCCTGTCTGGATTGACATTTGAGGGCCCGGTGGCTTAGAAATCGCGCGTCCCGGGCGGCATTGCCGCCGGCGGGATATAATCGTTTTTCCATGGTTGGGGTTTCCTGGGAGTATTCTCAGGCTACCCGGATGATCGCGCCGAATACGGCCTTTCAAAGCATCAGGAAGTCCCATGAAGGTCCGTAACTCGCTGAAATCGTTGCGCGGTCGTCATCGCAACAACCGTCTGGTCCGCCGCAAGGGCCGGGTCTATGTGATCAACAAGGTTCAGCGCCGCTTCAAGGCGCGCCAAGGCTGATCTGCGGCTGATCTGATTTCCCTGTTCATCACGGGTCTTTGACGCGGTAGCCGCTTTGCAAGCGGCTTTTGCTGCGTTTAGACTTCGCCCATGGCCTTGAGATTTCTTAGGACCCCGCACGGCCGGATGATGATCGTTGTTTCGGCGATCACGGTGATGATGCCGGTAGCCGCGCTGTCGCAGGATTTGGGGACGCAACCCGGGCAGCAGAAGAAGCTGCCGGATGCGCCAGCGAAACTGCCGAAGGTTCCGGCGGACAGAACGCGCGGGCTGGATTTTCTGTTTGGCGCGCTGAAGGCGGCCCCGGACGAGGCCAGTGCCAAGCATGTCGAGGGCCGGATCTGGGCGCTCTGGCTACAGACACCGAGTGATACCGTCGCGCTTCTGATGACGCGCGCCAAGGTGGCGATGGATGCCCAGAATCCTGACGTCGCGCTGAAGCTGCTCGATGCCGTGATCAGGCTGCGCCCTGATTATGTCGAAGGCTGGAACAGGCGTGCGACGCTTTACTACCTGAGGAACGACTACACCCGCTCGCTTGAGGATATCGAGCAGGTGCTGGCGCGCGAGCCACGCCATTTCGGCGCACTTGCAGGGCTTGGCATGATCATGCAGGACCTTGGCGACGACAAGCGCGCGCTTGATGCTTTCCGCAGGGCGCTCGCCGTCAATCCCCACCTGGATAAGGTGCCGGAACTGGTCAAGACCCTGAGCGAGAAAGTCGAGGGCCGCGATATCTAAAGAGCGGCTTGAAACGACCGCGCCCCCGGTCGTTGTTTGACGCATGATCCCTTCGGAAAACCGGTTACCGCTTTTCGGGATGATACCTAAAGCATGATCCGGAAAAGTGTGTAGCGGTTTTCCGTCGCGACAAACGCGAAGGCGTTTGCGCGGAGATCATGCTCAATCAAATAATTAAAGCGCGATGACTATTCATCCAAATCTCATCGCGCTTTATCATCGCGCTTTAGATGGCTAGTGCAGGACGTTGCGGTTCGGCCCCATCAATCCGCCATGCGCTACCACGGCATGGAGCTGCGCAAGCTCCGCCTCAAGCTGTTCGTTCACCAGCAAAAGCGCCTTCAGCGCGCCGCGAATATCGCCATTGCATCGGGCCACGATTTCGTCGATGGCGGTCTCATGTATTCCGGAACTCATCGAAAAGCCTCCAAATATTCCCCGCATGACAACTGCTTTCTCATCCACGGGTTGCTGTGGATTATGTGGAAAGATCAGGGCTCGCGCATGCTCGATGACGCGGGACCGCGCTGAAAACCAGTATCTCCCGGTGTCCTTTGTTTCCGGCCTTCGTTAATGAAGCCGCCGCAACAAGACACCGATGCCGGAACCGGGGCACCGGGAAAGCGAAAAAGTATCGGGTATGCTTATAGGAAGCTGCCAATGACGGTTGTATGAAGAGCGGTCGTCCGGCTGTGCGGTGCAGTGGAAAACTCGCCTGATGCCCGCTTTCCGAAGTTCGTGCTCCGCCTCAGCGGCGATCTTCCGAAACCGCGCTGCCGCCAGATTCATAGCTTCCATGTGCCAAGATCGATCCGGATTCCCTACATGTTACCCATGGTTTTCGTAGCCGCGCTCGTGGTGCTGGCGCTGGCGACGCAGGCCGGTGTGATCGTTTTTCAGCATCGTTTCCCGGCGAAGGGAAAAGCGATCGAGGTAACGGGCGCGACGCTCAATGTGCTGGATATCGGGCCCGAGGACGCTGCCAAGGACACTGCCAGGGACGCCGCTGGCCCTCCGATCGTTCTCATCCACGGCGCCAGCTCAAACCTGGAAGCGATGCGCAGGCCGCTCGGCGACAGCCTCGCTGCCCGCCACCGCGTGATCCTGATCGACCGGCCGGGTCATGGCTGGAGCTCGACTGCCGGCGAGGAAGCTTCCACGCCGGCCGCGCAGGGCCGGATGATCGAAGAGGCATTGAAAAAGCTGGATACAGGTCCTGCCATCCTGGTGGTGCACTCATGGGCCGGCGCGCTCGGTGCGCGGATGGCCCTCGACTATCCGGCGCGGGTCGCAGGCCTCGTGATGCTGGCGCCGGTGGCTTATCCGTGGCCCGGCGGCGTCGGCTGGTACAATGAGCTTGTGACGAAACCTGTGATCGGCCCGCTGCTCACCTACACCGTCACCCTTCCGCTCGGCTATTTCCTCACCGAGCGCGGGGCGCGCAATGTCTTCCTGCCGCAGGTCATGCCGGACGGTTTCGTCGCCAATACCGCAACGCCGCTGCTACTGCGCCCGCACGAGTTTCTTGCCAATGCCCGCGATCTGGTGCGGCTGAAGCAGGCAGTGACGGAGCTGGCGCCGCGCTATAGCGAAATCTCCGCACCGACGGTTGTGATCTCGGGCGATGTCGACAAGACCGTGTCGACGAACATTCATTCCCGCCCTTTTGCCGCGGCGGTGCGGAACGCCAGGCTGATCGTCCTGCCAGGCGTCGGTCATATGGTGCAAAACGCGGCCCCCGATCTGGTGATCCGCGAGATCGAGGCCGTCATGGGCACGGTATCGCGCAAGGGCGCGATGGCCGTGAAATGACGCGTGGGCCCGAGGCGACATCGATTGTCGTCAAAAAGAAAATGGCCGGGGCGAAGCCCGGCCATTGCAGGAGAGGGGTTCCGACGGCGATGCTTACTTCGCCTTGATCTTGCCGTCCGCGTCGAACTGCGAGACGTAGGCCCAGAGGTTGTTGACTTCGGTCTCGTTCTTGATGCCGGCAAAGAACATCTTGGTGCCGGGGACTTTGGCCTTCGGGTCCTTGATGTATTCCTTGAAGTTGGCCTCATTCCAGGTGATGCCGGAGTTCTTGTTGGCTTCGGAGTAGTTGTAGTCCGGCGCGCTGCCCGACTTGCGTCCGTCAAGCCCGTTCAGCTCCGGTCCGACCTTGTTCTTGGCGTCCTCGCCGATTGCGTGACAGGCGAGGCACTTGTTGAAGGAGGCCTTGCCGGCTTCGGCGTCTTGCGCCAGCGCGGTCGCCGACGATGCGACGACAATGAGGGCGCTCAGTATCAGTTTTTTCATTCTCGGCTCTTCTTGTTTGGGTCGGGGCGAACACCATCGTTTGTGGCATAGGGCGCGGGCCATGGACAAGGGCCGCGGGAGGTCGTTCTGAAGTTCGGGCGCCACTTGCACCTTATGAAAAAAGCCTGTTCGCGCGGTCGGCGCGCTCCCGTTCCCAAGGCGCATCCGGACCTGCTTGATTCCTCACGAGAAATCGGCAATGTCGCGGCGGAGAGATCGAAATGACCATCATGATGCCCGCGCCGGATCAGGCGGTTCTGGGGCGCCGCGGCGCCATCGTCGAGGCGTTGCGCGCCATTGTGCCGGGGGAGGGCGTGATCGATACGCCCGCCGAAATGCTCCCCTACGAGTCCGACGGGCTGATGGCCTATCGCCAGCCGCCGATGGTGGTGGTGCTGCCGGACACCACCGAACAGGTTTCACAAGTGCTGAAATACTGCTTCGAGCAGGGCATCAAGGTGGTGCCGCGTGGCTCCGGGACCTCGCTGTCGGGCGGTTCGCTGCCGCTGGCGGACGCGGTGCTGTTGGGGCTCGGCAAATTCAAGCGCATCCGCGAGATCGATTTCGACAACCGCGTGGTCATCACGGAGCCGGGCGTCACCAATCTCGCCATCAGCCTGGCGGTGGCCCATGCCGGCTTTTATTATGCGCCCGATCCGTCGTCGCAGATCGCCTGTTCGATCGGCGGCAACGTTGCGGAGAATTCCGGCGGCGTGCACTGCCTCAAATACGGTATGACCACCAACAACGTGCTGGGATGCGAGATCGTGCTGATGACGGGCGAAGTCCTGCGCATCGGCGGCAAGACCGCCGAAAGCGCAGGCTACGACCTGATGGGGATTATCACGGGCTCGGAAGGCCTGCTCGGGGTCATCACCGAGATCACGGTGCGGATCCTGCAAAAGCCGGAGACCGCCCGCGCCTTGATGGTCGGCTTTGCCGAGGTCGAGGCGGCCGGTGAATGCGTGGCGCAGATCATCGGGTCCGGCATCATCCCTGGCGGCATGGAGATGATGGACAAGCCAGCGATCCATGCCGCGGAAGCTTTCGTCCATGCTGGTTATCCGCTCGACGTCGAGGCGCTCCTGATCATCGAGCTCGACGGTCCGAGCGTCGAGGTCGACGAATTGATCGCCCGGGTCGAGAAGATCGCGCTGGGTTGCGGTTCGACGACCTGCCAGATCTCCACTTCGGAGGCCGAGCGCAACCTGTTCTGGGCCGGCCGCAAGGCCGCTTTTCCCGCCGTGGGGCGGATTTCGCCCGACTATCTCTGCATGGACGGCACCATTCCGCGCGGTGCGTTGCCCAAGGCGCTCGCCCGAATTCGTGATCTCTCGCAGAAATACGGTCTGCGCGTCGCCAACGTGTTTCATGCCGGTGACGGCAATCTGCATCCCCTGATCCTTTACGATGCCAACCAACCCGGCGAGATGGAGCGCGCCGAAGCGTTCGGCGCCGACATCTTGAGGGCCTGTGTCGAACTCGGCGGCGTTTTGACCGGCGAGCACGGGGTCGGTATCGAGAAGCGCGACCTGATGCCGGAAATGTTCAGCGAGATCGATCTCAATCAGCAGCAGCGGCTGAAATGCGCCTTCGATGCGCAGGGGCTTCTCAATCCCGGCAAGGTGTTTCCGACGTTGCACCGATGTGCCGAACTCGGCCGCATGCACGTGCACGGCGGCAAGCTCGCTTTCCCTGACATTCCCCGATTTTGAGCGTGACGCGTGGATATCCTGAAAGTACGTGACGCCAAGGACGTCGAGCAGGCGGTGCAGGCGGCGATCGCCAGCGAGCAACCGCTCGAGATCATCGGCCATGGCACCAAGCGAATGGTCGGCCAGCCTATGGCGACCAACGCGCTGCTCGATCTGTCGGTGCTCAACGCCGTAAAGTCCTACGAGCCGAACGAACTGATCATCACCGTCGAGGCGGCGGCGCCGCTTTCCGACGTCAAGTCGCTGATCGACTCCAAAAATCAGCGGTTCGCATTCGAGCCGATGGATACCGCGCCGCTGCTGGGTACGTCCGGAGCGGGAACGATCGGAGGCATGATCGGCGCCGGGTTGGCCGGACCGCGCCGGATCCAGGCCGGTGCCGCCCGCGACCATCTGCTCGGTGCGCAAGCCGTGTCCGGCTTCGGCGACAGCTTCAAGGCCGGCGGCCGGGTGGTGAAGAACGTCACCGGCTACGACCTCTGCAAGCTGCTGGCGGGTTCTTGGGGAACGCTGGCGGTCATGACCGAAGTGACGCTGAAGGTGATGCCAAGGCCGGAGAGCGAGCGTACGCTGGTGCTGCGCGGTCTTGACGATGGGACCGCCAACCAGGCGATGACGGCGGCGCTCGGTTCGCCCTTCGACGTCTCGGGCGCGGCACACGTGCCGAAGTCGGCCTTGCGCGACGCGGTCGGTGCGCTCGGCAGCCTCGGATCGCCCCGCGATGCGCTGACACTGTTGCGGCTGGAGGGAATCACGGCCTCGGTTGTGCACCGCGCGGCCTCGCTCGCCAAGCAGCTCGCGCGGTTTGGACTTGCGGAAATCATTGAGGACGAGCGCTCGGTCGCGGTCTGGGAATGCGTGCGCGATGCGGAACCTTTCGCGGCCAAGGGCCCGCTCGGCGCCTGGCCGGTGTGGCGCATCGTCTGTCCGCCGGCCTCGGGGAGTACCTTGGGCGAACGTCTGGTGCGCGAAACCGGGGGCGACGTGCTCTACGACTGGGGTGGCGGCCTGATCTGGGCGGCAATACCGCCGCGGCCCGATGCCCAGGCGGCGCTGGTGCGGCAGCGTGCTGCTTCGGTCGGCGGGCATGCCATGCTGCTTCGCGCGGCCGACGAGGTGAGGCGGCAGGTCGACGTGTTCCAGCCCGCAAGCGAAGGCGTTGCCGCTTTGAGCGAGCGCGTCCGGCGGGGTTTCGACCCGAAAAGCATTCTCAATCGCGGGCGGATGACCCGGGGGCAGGCGATATGAAAACGGAATTCAGCCCCGCTCAGTTGGCCGATCCCGATATCGCGGAAGCCGATACGATCCTGCGCAAGTGCGTGCATTGCGGGTTCTGCACCGCGACCTGTCCGACCTATGTCCTGCTCGGCGACGAGCTCGATAGCCCACGCGGCCGCATCTACCTCATCAAGGAGATGCTGGAAAAAGACCGCCCGCCCACGGCGGAAGTCGTCAAGCATATCGATCGTTGTCTCTCGTGCCTTTCCTGCATGACCACCTGCCCGTCGGGCGTGAACTACATGCATCTGGTCGATCAGGCGCGGGTGAGGATCGAACGGGACTTTGCTCGCCCCTGGACGGAGCGGCTGTTACGCGCGGTGCTCGCACGTGTCCTGCCGCGGCCGAAGCTGTTTCGTGCCAGCATGATATTGGCGCGGCTCGCGCGCCCCTTCGCGGGCTTGTTGCCTTCGGGCAAGGCGTCGGCGACACCGACTTTGTCTAGGCGGATCAAGGCGATGCTGGCGCTGTCGCCGCGGGGCCTGCCCGAGGCGGGCCCGGCTGGCGGCAGCATTTTTCCGGCCAGGGGCGAGCGGCGCGGGCGGGTCGCCTTGCTACAGGGCTGCGCGCAACAGGTGCTGGCGCCGCGAATCAATCAGGCTGCCATTCGTCTGTTGACCCGTCATGGCATCGAGGTCGTCCTGGTCAAGGAAGAGCAATGCTGCGGCGCGTTGACCCACCACATGGGCCGGGAAGCCGAGGCGCTGGCCTTCGCCCGCGCCAACATCACGGCCTGGCTTGCGGAGGCTGATCGCGGCGGGCTCGACGCCATCCTGGTGACGACGTCGGGCTGCGGTACGGTCATCAAGGATTACGGTTTCATGCTGCGCCAGGACCGCGATTTCGCCGCTCGCGCCGCGCGGATTTCAGCTCTGGCCAAGGACATCACCGAGTATGTCAGCGGGCTCGATCTTGCGTCCACAGAGCGCCACGACGACATCGTCGTCGCTTATCACTCGGCTTGTTCGCTACAGCACGGGCAGAAAATAACCCACGTTCCGAAAGAATTGCTTTCCAAGAACGGATTCGTGGTGAAAGATGTACCTGAGAGCCATTTGTGTTGCGGTTCGGCTGGGACCTACAACATTCTCCAGCCTGACATTGCGAACAAATTGCGCGATCGAAAGGTCGCCAATATTGCGATGATCAAGCCGGACATGATTGCTGCGGGCAATATTGGGTGCATGGTGCAGATTGCCGGCGGTACGTCAGTTCCTGTGGTGCACACGATTGAGCTTCTCGATTGGGCGACGGGCGGCCCGCAGCCGGAATCGAGCGGACCCGACAGGCTCGTGAACAACGTGGTCTGAACACCCGATAGATACGGCTCAGCGCAACAGGAGGACTACATGGCTAAGGCGAAGAAGAAGAAAGGCAAGAAGGCGAAGA
>Ga0116129_1002180_pt1 | contig 10094 bp, 11 predicted proteins | sample June2015DPH_17_2_FD_89732 | JGI IMG/M metagenome (GOLD analysis project Ga0116129, IMG submission 89732) | Peatland microbial communities from SPRUCE experiment site at the Marcell Experimental Forest, Minnesota, USA - June2015DPH_17_10 | ecosystem: Environmental > Terrestrial > Soil > Wetlands...
AGCTCGACGGCGGCGCGCTTCCGGGCAATGGCGGCAGGTTGTTCAGCGAAGCCGCGCACGATCAGATGTGGACGCCGGTGGTGCTGCAGCCGGTTGCGCCGCGCTCGGGACCGATGGCGCCGACGCAGCCGATGTTCAACACCTACGCGCTCGGCTGGGATGTCAGAGACTACCGAGGCGCGAAAATAATCTGGCACGGTGGTGCGGTATTCGGATTCCAGACGGCAGTGGTGCTCATCCCCGAAAAGAACGTGGGATTTTCGATCGAGATCAACAGTGAGGACGGCGAGATCATCATCGGACTGATGTACGAGTTGCTGGATCACTATCTCGGCTTGCCCGCGGATACGTGGCCGGAGAAAATCCGCGCGCAAAAAACTGAACGCGTGCACGAGGCACTGAAGGCGTATCAGACGGCGGCCGCCAAGCCCGCCAAAGTCGGGCCATCACTGACCCTCGAGCACTACGTCGGCAGGTACTCGGACCCGTGGTACGGCAACATCGAGATTGGGCAATCCAAGGGCGCGCTCACGATCGATTTCAAATCGACGCCGCGTATGAGCGGTGCGCTCGAGCACTGGCAGTACGACAGCTTCATTACCCGCTTCGACGACAAGACCATCGAGCCGGCGTACGTCAGCTTCGGTCTCGACGCTGACGGCAAGGTCGAGCGAGTCACGCTGAAGCCGGTATCGCCGCTGGCCGATTTCAGTTACGACTATCGGGACCTCCTGTTCACACCCGCGCACTGAATTGGCGCACTGAAATAAAGCGTTCATTGACGAGCGTGTGCCGGCCACCGGCAGGCTTGGCACGCGCGGGAAAGGGTGCCTCGCCAACAACTTTCTCAGCTAATTTCGATAGTTACGCCGATCGCGTCGGAGATCGCCTACACAGAAAACCGGGAGACGTGAACGGAAGTATTTTCACTTAATCTCCCCACGACGCATTGCCACCCATTAGGATTGAGGTTCTGTCGTCGTTAAATCAACGAGATTCGCCTATGGTAAGCCTAAATCCCAAGTCCCCGGGGCAGCCAAACAATGCGCGAGCGACGCTCGCGCGCCGGTATGGCGATGTGCGTGCGACGACGACCGCGTTGGCGCTCCCTTTGTCGGACGCGGATGCCACCGTGCAGTCGATGCCGGATGCGAGTCCCGCCAAGTGGCACTTGGCACACACCAGCTGGTTCTTCGAGGCGATGGTGCTCGCGCCGAATGTTCCGGATTACCGAGTTTTCGACGAGCGGTTTAACTTTCTCTTCAATTCATATTATGAATCGGTGGGGGCGCGCCAACCGCGGGCGCTGCGCGGCTTGCTCACGCGGCCGGCGCTCGAGGACGTTCTCAGGTTTCGCGAGCATGTGGATAGGGCGATGGCCGAACTACTGAAGCGAGGGCCGGCGGAAGATGTTCTCGGCGTCATCGAATTGGGCTGTCAACACGAACAGCAGCACCAGGAACTTCTGCTGACCGATATCCTGCATTTATTTGCGCAGAATCCACTGCGCCCCGCGTATAAAGACTCTGTCCCCTTGCCGGTTGAGTTCACGCCGAGGGCCAAGCAGACCTACAAGAGTTTTCCCGGCGGACTGCTTGATATCGGACACGACGGATCGGGATTTGCTTTCGACAGCGAAGGACCGCGGCATTCCGTGCAGATCGATCCCTTTCGGCTTGCGGATCGGTTGGTCACGAACGGAGAGTGGGCCGAATTCATCTCCGACGGCGGGTATCGCAACCCGCTGCTGTGGCTGTCCGACGGCTGGGGCAAGGTGCGCGATGAGGGATGGACGGCACCGCTGTATTGGGAGGCGCGCGACGGGGAATTTTGGACCATGACCCTGCGAGGCGCGCAGCCCGTCGATGTCGATGCGCCGGTTACCCATGTGAGCTATTTCGAGGCGGATGCCTTTGCCACCTGGGCAAAGCGCCGTCTACCGACAGAGGCCGAATGGGAAGTTGCCGCGCAGATGCTGCCGGTGAACGGCAACCTGCTCAATTCCGGGCGCCTGCGGCCCAAGCCGGCGCCCGCGGCCACCGACGAATTGCGGCAAATGTTCGGTGATTGTTGGGAGTGGACCCGCAGCGCCTTCATGCCCTATCCGCGCTTCCGCCCGATCGAGGGTGCCTTGGGCGAGTACAACGGCAAGTTCATGTCCGGGCAATTCGTGTTGCGCGGCGGTTCCTGCGTGACGCCGCAAGATCACGTGCGGGCGACCTACAGAAACTTCTTTGCTCCGCATGCGCGGTGGCAATTCTCTGGACTGCGATTGGCGGAGGACGCGTGATGCTCGCTACGGCAGACTATCGGCTGTCGCAGCCGGAATTACTCCGCCAGGACGTGCTCGCCGGACTGTCCATGCGCCTCAAGACTTTGCCCTGCCGCTGGCTGTACGACGAACGGGGATCGGAACTCTTCGAACAGATCACGCAGTTGGAGGAATACTACCCGACGCGGGTGGAGACGGGCATTTTGCGGTTGAATGCGGGCGAAATTGCCGGATTCATCGGCAAGGGTGCGACCCTGATCGAATATGGTGCCGGGGCGGGGATCAAGACTGAAATATTGATCGCCGCGCTGGAAGCGCCGCGTCTGTATGTGCCGGTGGATATTTCCGGCGATTTTCTCGATCAGGCCGTGATCTCTCTTCGGCATCGCTTTCCGGCCATCGGAATCTGGCCCATCGTCGCGGATTTCACCGAGGACTTTGAAATTCCCGCCGGCATCCCTCTGAAAGGGCGCTCAGCCTTCTTCCCGGGATCGACCATCGGCAATCTGGATCACGCCGAGACGATATCATTTCTTCGGCGCGTGCATCGGCACGTGGGTGCAAAGGGAACCGCGGTGATCGGAGCGGACCTCACGAGGGATATTCGAACCCTGCTTGCCGCCTACAACGATGGGCAAGGCGTCACGGCCGCATTCAACTTGAACCTTCTCGCGCGCATCAATCGGGAACTCGATGGGGACTTCAGGCTGGAACGTTTCGCCCATGAAGCGCGCTGGAACCGGGGCAACTCCGCGGTGGAAATGCACTTGGTGAGCTTGGAAAATCAGAGCGTGACCGTTGCCGGTCAACGCTTCGACTTCGACGCGGGCGAGTCGATTCACACCGAGACCTCACGCAAATACACCATACCTTTCGTGTCGGCGCTCGTCGAAAGCGCCGGATGGTACATCGATGATATGTGGACCGATCCGCGCCAATCGTTTGGCGTGTTTGGCCTAGCTCCTCTGTCGTGACGGGCCGGGAATGCCCGGCCCGCGAATGCTATTTATCAGAGGCGTCGACGGCGACTATTCAATAGGAATGCAACGACCAGCACGGCAACGATGAGTCCGATGGGCCCAATGCCCCATCCGGCGCCCATTCCCCAGTACAAGCCGCCGCCGCCGCCGAAGAGCAGCAGCAAGAGTATCAAAATCAGTACCATATCCATGGGATCGTCCTTATGTAGTAGTGTTTGAATCCCGCTCAACGTGCGCCGCAACTCCTCAACTAGCGCCGCAACATGCCCATAAATGATTTTTGGGGCGCGGCGATATAGCCTGCCAAGAATCCCAGAGATGCGGCCACTCCGGCAATCACGCCGATGGCAATCCACGGATTGTCGCGAACGTAATCGTCGGCCGAACTGGCGACTTGCTTGAGCTTATCCAGCGCGGCCGTGTCCGCCCTGGATATCGCGCTCCTCGCCGATTCGATGGTTTGATTGACGCGCGAGCGCAGCTCTTGAACCTGCGGACTTTGATCGCTTGCCACCCTGCCCAGAAGACCTTCCACATCGTTCGTGAGATGTTGCAATTGCTGCGATTTATTCATCGTATCTCTCCAGTCACTGTGAACGCATGGTGTTGCAGGGCGAGGCAGCTGTCTGTAGGCGGACACGCTCAAGTCGCGGTGTGAAATCTCACACGGGGGCTTGAACCGAAGATCCTCGACTCTGCGCAAAGCAGCAGTCAATATCGCCTCGGTGAAGGTGGCGAAACGCACATCTATAATCAGTTCCGTGGTTCGCGTCTCCAGCGGAAATTTCCTGGAGATGTACGACTTCATGGTATTTGGGTATTACGCGTCCGCCATCGGAAACGCGTTTTTCCCGACGGGAAGTCCTTTTCGTTCGTTGATGCTGTCGCTGTTGACGTTCGGCGCGGGCTTCCTGATGCGTCCCTTGGGTGCCGTTGTGCTCGGCGCCTATACCGATCGCCACGGCCGGCGCGCAGGATTGCTGTTGACCTTGACCCTGATGTCGATCGGCATCTTCTCCATCGCGCTCACGCCGGGCTACGCAATCATCGGCTTGATCGCGCCGCTGTTGGTCCTCTCGGGCCGCCTCCTGCAAGGATTTTCGGCGGGGATGGAACTCGGGGGAGTGTCGGTGTACTTGTCGGAGATCGCAACCCCGGGGCATAAAGGTTTCTATGTCAGCTGGCAATCGGCCAGCCAACAAGTTGCGGTGATGTTCGCCGCCCTCGTGGGTGTTGTGTTGAGTCAATCCCTGTCGCCCGAGAAGATGGCGGCCTGGGGATGGCGAATCCCGCTGCTGATCGGCTGCGCCATCATTCCGCTGCTCTTCTGGCTGCGGCGCTCCTTGCGGGAAACCGATGAATTCATCGCGCGCACGTCGCGGCCGAGCACGTCGCAAATTCTGCGGTCGCTCCGGGATAATTGGAAAATCGTGTTCATCGGCACGCTCATGGTTACGACGACCACCGTGTCCTTTTACATGATCACCGCCTATACGCCCACCTTCGGAAGCTCCGTGCTGCATCTGGCAGCGCTCGACAGCCTGGTCGTTACCCTGTGCGTCGGCGCATCGAATCTGCTCTGGCTGCCCGTCATGGGCGCACTGTCCGACCGGATCGGACGCCGGCCATTGCTCATCGTCTGCACCATCCTGATGCTGCTCACGGCGTACCCCGCCATGCTCTGGCTGGTGCATGAGCCTTCCTTTCACCGGCTGTTGGCTGTCGGATTGTGGCTGTCTTTTCTCTACGGCAGCTACAACGGGGCGATGGTGGTCTTTTTGACGGAGATCATGCCGGTCAGCGTTCGCACGGCCGGATTCGCGCTGGCCTACAGTCTGGCCACTGCCGTGTTCGGCGGATTCACACCTGCGATCAGCACATATCTGATCGATGTCACGCACAACCGGGCCGTCCCCGGATTGTGGTTATCCATGGCCGCCGCCTGCGGTCTCATCGGGACTTATTTTGCCCGGCCGCAGGCTGCGAGATGACTCCGCGATCAATGAGCACACGCTTCGTTTCATCAATGCCTCGGACGCGCACCGCCTGCATGCCAAAATGGCTGGCGGCGTCGATGTTCAGCGTATTGTCATCGAGAAAAAGCACCTGCTCAGGCCGGCAGTTGAGCGTCGTCACCACGTGCTCGAACGCATCGGCGTCAGGCTTGATGCGCCCGGTCAAATGCGACGCGAAATGGTGGTCAAACGCAGGCCCGAGTTGCAGGTCATCGGCCACGCGCGTCCAATGCAATACGTTGCTATTGGAGAGCAGCGCGCGCCGATAAGAACTCGGTATGCGTGCCAGCATCTCCATGGTGCCGGGGAAGAGCCCCGTCGGCCAACCGGTGAACGATTTCAAGAACTGCTGTCTCCCAACCGGTAGCCGGAATTCCTCGATCACGCCTGCCGCGAACTCGTCGGCAGCCACGCGTCCCGTCTCGAACTCTCGCACCGATTTCGATTGCAGCCACATCCGCCAGAGCTCGTCGGTGGTGATGCCGCCGCCGAGCCAGCCGAGCATGGTTTCCACACCGCTGAGTTCAACCAGCACGCCGCCCACGTCGAACAGCAACACAGAGGTTTCCGTCGCAGCACCGTTTGCCTTCATCCTGGGATTTTTACACATCGCGTCTGCATATCTCCAGCGCGCAATTCGTGACATGATTTGGCACCCATGACCGATCCTTTGCCACAAGTACCGGGATTCGAGGCACAAACCTTGAGTTTCGACGGTATTGCCCGCGGGGTTTATCGTGCCGGTTCCGGTCCCGCCGTCATTGTCATGTCGGAGATTCCCGGGATCACGCCGGCGGTGGCCGGCTTCGCGCAACGCCTGGTCGATGCCGGATATACGGTGTTCATGCCGCTTCTTTTCGGGGTACCCATGCGGCCGCCGGAGAACGGCTACGCGCTGCGCGTGATTTTCAAAGCCTGCATCAGCCGTGAATTCCATGTTCTTGCATCGAATCAGTCGAGTCCCATCGTTGACTGGCTGCGCGCACTCGCGCGCCATGCGCATGCCGAGTGCGGCGGCCGCGGTGTGGGAGCCATAGGGATGTGTTTCACGGGCAACTTTGCGTTGGCGATGATGCTGAATGCCCCCGTACTGGCGCCGGTCCTGGCGCAGCCGTCGCTGCCCTTCGCCATCACCAAATCCAGGCGCGGTGCATTGCATGCCTCGCCCGAGGAGTTGCGGGCGGCGCATGAGAAAATCGACCATGAAGGTGCTCGCATTCTCGCGCTGCGATTTATCCAGGACCCCATGTGCCCGGGCGAGCGCTTCGCGCGGTTGCGCAGCGAATTCGGCAGTGCGTTGGAGACGATCGAGCTCGACGAGAAACATGCCAACCCCCGCGGGCCGAAGCCCGCGCACAGCATGTTGACGAACCACCTGATCGATGAGGCCGGACAGCCGACCCGCGAAGCCCTCGATCGCACGCTGGCCTTCCTAAAGGAGCAGCTTGGAAGCGCGGCGTCTCGGGCAGCTCAGTGAATGCGCCGCGCCAGCCAATCAGTCATCGTGGCGGTCACGAGGTCGGATGCGTCTTGTTGCACGAAGTGTCCCGCTCCGGGGATGGTCACCAGCGTGAAATCCTTCTCCACCAGATCCCAGGTACCGCTGAGCGCACCGGGCAGCAGGGCCTGATCGGCGAGTCCGTGAAACTCGAGTACGGGAACGGTCACCTTGGGTAGCGGCGCAGGTGTCGGGGCGGCCGGGTCCTGGTCGGGACGCGGGTAGTTGGCGCGGTAGTAGTTGAGCATCGCCTGAAAATCCGAGCGATTGAATGCCTCAATATAGTGCGCGCGGGCGGCGTCATCCTTCACCCACCCTGCCAGTTTCTCGGCGGTGAGATTCTTTTCGGCGCCCGGCTTCTGAAAATTGAACGCGTACTCGCTGTTCTTGCGCTGCTCCGGATTGTTCTTGATTTCACGTTGAATGCCGCTGGGATGGGGCAGGTTCAAAATGATCAGCGCCTGAATCCAGTCGGGGTGCGTCATGGCCAGCGTCCAGGCCACCGCACCGCCCCAGTCGTGTCCGACGATGACGGCGTTGGTGCGGCCTTCGGCCTTGATGACCGCGCCGATGTCATTGACAAGCAACGGCATGGCGTATTGCTCGATGCCGGCGGGGCGATCTGACAGATCGTAGCCGCGCTGATCCACGGCGACCACACGATAGTGAGCGCTCAACGCGTCCATTTGCTTGCGCCACGTGTACCAGAAGTCCGGAAAACCGTGGATCATGACAATGAGCGGACCCTTGCCCAAAGCGACGTAGTGTATTTTGACGCCGCTCGAATCGGCATAGTGGTGTTCGACCCGATCCCAGATGTCCTTGGGCGGAGCATCCTTTGCGATCACGGGCGCAGCGCCGATGAGCAGTAACGTAAGAAATGCGGCGCGGACGATGTTTATTTTTTTCATCTAGGCTCCCCGGAAGAGTATGAATCAGCATAGCAGAAGGGCACCAGAGCACCGCAAATGGCCCTTAAGGGACCGACGAATGATGAGCGGCCGCTTCGCGGCGGTCATTTCAAGGACCGTCAATGGCAGTTGGCCGACTGCCGCTCAACTGCTGCCGCTCCCGTATTGCCGCTCAAGGTTAGCGAGTTCGAATTCATTGGGCGCAATCTGCCCAGGGCGATTTTCACAATGCGTCTCCGATCATCATTAGAACCTGTCAATCAGCGTGGCAAGCACATCCAGGCGATCGCCATTGGGCGTATTTCAGCGATTTATCTGCTCGGATGGCGACGGCCCTGAAAAGGATATCGCGCGCCCTGTGCACTTTTGAGCAGCCCAACAATCATTCACCATCGGGGCGGCTCCGCAGCTGACGTCAATAATCGAATCTGCATTGATCGCGACCGCTTTGCGCTTGAGCGTGTCCATCGCTCGATCAACGTTGCTCAAGCCGCAGCTTTTTTGTGGAAAAAAATGAAACCCGAGCCTTTTTGTCATCGCTTGCAGCGTGGTAGGTGACGCATGGATATCCGCGTGCCTGCGAGTACTGAACGTTTACTTCAAGCGTCTCAAAGCGATCTGTGGGAGAACCTTTGATGACCGCTTCCCGCACAAACTCGGTGAACGCCTCGGAATCAGGAAAGGTGGGAAGATGGAATAGATTCACTACCCGCCACGACCAGCAGCCCAGCGGACTGGCGCAGATTAGTGACACTCCCGAAGTCGCCTGGTTTCATCTTCCTTGAACCCCAGAATGCGCCGAAATAGGTTGCTTAACACTCTGATAATACCGGATGCGGTCACCGTCTGCTTTACTGCCGCTACAATGGGGGGTAAACGATGGAGCGGGGTATGGCGACGTTCTTCGAAACCGCCGATGAGTTCGCGGCCTGGCTGGAAAGGCACGGTGCCGCCACACCGGAACTCGTGGTCGGCTACTACAAGCGGGGCACGAAGCGCGGCACCATGAGCTGGCCGGAGTCGGTGGATGCCGCGCTTTGCCATGGCTGGATCGACGGCGTGCGCAAGCGCATCGATGAGCATTCCTACCAAATCCGATTCACACCGAGAAAACCGCAATCGATCTGGAGCGCGATCAACGTTGAGCGCGTACGCGTTCTCAAAGCGGAGGGGAGGATGCGCGAAGCCGGCTTGAAAGCCTATTCGCACCGCTGCGAAGAAAGGTCCAAGATTTATTCCTACGAACAAAAGAAGACGGCAACGCTCGAGCCGAGCGATGAGGCGCGGTTTCGAAAGGCCAAGGTGGCGTGGAAGTTCTTCGAGGCGCAGCCCAAGGGTTATCGTCAGCTCGTTATTTGGCGGATCGTCAGCGCCAAGCGACCGGAGACGCGGGAGCGCCGCATCGCGGCTCTCATTAAAGCGTCGCAGGAGCAGCGGCGCCTATAGTCGAAGCGATGTACCCCTCGTTATGGGGGATCTGTTCAAGCTTATTCTGTGCAGAGAAAGGGCCGCCATCCGGCGGCCCTTTCAAGGAAGTACCCGTGCGCGGCTAGAAGAAGCCGTGCGGAGACGGGAAGTCGAAGAAGTCGAACAGGTCGTTCAGTGCCGGTCTGTTCAGCGGCGCATAGGACCCTGGCAGCTGTACCGGGTTCGGGAAGTTGTCCCGGCTGCGGTTCGACACCGGCTTCAGGTGCCAGTTGCGCTCGATGAACTTGAGGATCGAGACATGGTCGGCGTACTGGTGCGAGATGTACCCGGAAGCGCGCAGCGGCAGGTATTGCGGATTCGCTACGACGATCATCGGGATGCGCGTGCCATCGCCGAAGAAGTCCACAGGCTGCACATAGCCGGAGTCGTAGTAGCCGCCACCCTCATCCTCGGTGATGAGGATGACGGTGTCCTTGGTGTACGTCGGCGAGGCCTCGACCTGGTCGACGATCTTCTGCACGAAGCCCTCGAACAAGTCCAGCTTCGAGGAGGACGGATGGCCGTCGACGAAGCCGCTGGGCTTGACGAAGGAAACCGCGGGCAGCGTGCCGTTGGTGATATCCGCATACAGGTTCACCGTATCCTGAATATGCGCCGCGACCTGCGCCGGGTTCGACATGATGGAGGTGTCGTACTGGAACGGGTTGCAGATGTTGCAGTACTCGTCCGAGAGCGGGCCCCGGGCGCCGAAGTTCAGCTGGAACGGGTCAGGGACATAGTTGTTCCACTGGTCGCCGTAGTACTTCCAGGAGACCTTGGCCTCGTTCATGTCATCGCCGATGCTGGGCGTCGATGAAGGCGGAATGGTGAACGGCGTGTTGGAGGGATCCTGGTTGGTGAAGGCGTTGGTGCCGTTGCCAAACCAGCCCGGGTTGTAGTTGTTCAACAGGTAGTAGTGGCCCGCTTCACAACGCGAGTCGATACGGATCG
>Ga0116129_1002181_pt1 | contig 10093 bp, 9 predicted proteins | sample June2015DPH_17_2_FD_89732 | JGI IMG/M metagenome (GOLD analysis project Ga0116129, IMG submission 89732) | Peatland microbial communities from SPRUCE experiment site at the Marcell Experimental Forest, Minnesota, USA - June2015DPH_17_10 | ecosystem: Environmental > Terrestrial > Soil > Wetlands >...
GTCGCCGGCGCGCTCGCCGGATTGTTGTCGGCGGGTTTGGCGGCGACGCTGTATGCCTCGCACTGCACCGACGATTCGCCGCTGTTCGTGGCGAGCTGGTACACGATCGCTGCCGCGCTGGTCGCCGCGATCGGCGCGCTGGCGGGATCGCGGGTGCTGAGGTTCTAGCCTGGAGCGAGAACTTTGCCTGAAATTCTCCGAGCGAGGATCGCACGAACTCAAGGGCCTTCCGGGCCGCTGGGATTTATTCGCCGCGAGTGTCTAGAGTCCCGGTTCTGCTTGAATCAGAACCCGAGGCTCTATCTTTTGTTTTGACGCGTTTTCTTACACGCGAACCGGTGTCCACCCCGGATCAAGTCCGGGGCAGGCTTTCGCTCGAAAAAGGCAATGACCTCACGCCGCCGGCGCTGCCGACTGCTGCATGCGGTGGAAGCGCAGCACCTGCTGGGCGGTCGAGGGCCTCAGGCGTTCATAGGTTTCCTTGCAGGCCTCCAGATCGGTCCGCCCCATGCCCGAGAGGTCGTCGCGCATGTTGATGATCGCATTGACGGTTGACCAGGACATTCCCGAGACCTTTGCCAGGATCATCACGCCTTCCGCGCAGGTTTCCACCATCATATTCTCGGCGACCGATATCGGCACGTTGGCGAGCGCAGCGATCGCGGCATTGGCTTCGTCGAATTTGCCGGCATCGGCAAACGCCGCCACCTGGAATTCGTCGAGCCGGCCATCCTCGTACAATGATTTGACCAGCGCATGGGCGATTGCGGTTTCCCGGGTGATGGCCGAGGGCGCGGAGCGCACAAGCCACGTCGCCTCGCGCACCGCGGTCGGCACATCGCCCGCCAGCGGCGGGTGGGCTGCCTCGAGCCGCTCCCGCACCGTCACCGAGGCCTTGGCGATCAGTTTCAGGTAGAGATGTCGCGGCATCGTCCGGCGCATGCCGAGGCAGGTCGCGAGGTCGTCATTTCCCTCGGCGCGATCAATCAGCCGGGTGAAGCCGCGCTCGGAAAATGCCGCGCCGGGATTGTTGACGGTGCTCTGGATCACCTCGTCGTTGCCGCGCAGCACCAGCACGTCGGTCACCGCGCCGCTGAGCACCCTTCGTAGCGAGATCGCCAGCAAATGCGCCTGGCTCTTGCCGCGCGCGGTCTCGATCAGCGCCTCGTCGTCGAGCCGCTCCGAGCGGGACAGCACCGGAGCTGCGACCTCGATGAGGTCGTCGAAGGCGAGCGCACGAATCGTGCGCGGAGGTGCGGTGTCGACCGGGGCAAGCCGATTGGCGAGCAGCGCCTTTGCGGAGGTCTCGATATGCTCCATCAGGCATTGGAAGACGTCGTCGAACAGCCCGATCTGTTCATTCGAGAAATCCACCGCACCGTCGATAAAAAGATCGGTCACCCGGCGCAGGGTTTCGACGCGGAGCGCGACGGTTCCGTGCGCGAGCGTGGTCTGCAATTCGTCGAGCAGGCTTTCGGTAGTGGACGCGGACTTCAAACTCATGACTCTATCCTGGAGTTGTTCGAAAATGCAGGCCGGCGACGGTTTCTTCGCCGCCGGGAAACGGAAATTTTCTCGATCAGGCGCTGGCAATGCGGTTGCGACCTCGTGCCTTGGCTGTATAGAGCGCGCTGTCGGCGCGCGCGAGAAATGCATCCGGGGTCTCATCCGGCCTCAACGTGGCGACGCCGGCGGAAATCGTTATTCGCATGCCGGGCGAGAACGCGCTCCAGTCGAGACCGGAGATAATGGCGCGCAGCCGGTCGAGGATGTGCGCGGCGGCCTCATCCGGCGTATCGGGAAGCAGAAGCAGAAATTCTTCGCCGCCGTAGCGGCCAAATCTGTCGATGTCGCGGATGTTGGCAAATACGGTGATGGCGAACGTCCTGAGCACCTCGTCGCCGGTAGGATGGCCATGGGTGTCGTTGACGCGCTTGAACCAGTCGAGATCGATCAGCGCGATCGAGCAGGGCGTCTTGCCGCGATGGGCGCGGGCGATCTCGTCGTCCAGCATGCGCATGATGCAGCGGCGGTTGAAGGAGCCGGTCAGTTCGTCGAGTTCGGCGAGCTCTTCGATCCGCTTGTTGGCTTTCTTGAGTTCGATGCTGCGCTCGTAGAGAGCTTTGCGAAGCGTGCTGCCATAGAGTCCGACGAAGGCGCACTGCCCGATGGTGAGAACGAAACACAGCATCGCGGCGAAGCGCTCGATATCCGTCCCAACCGGCAAGCCGACCGGAATGCTGGTGAACAGAAAAATCGGGACCAGGCCCATGGCCGTGAGAGTCCAGGCAATGGTGGCTTGCCGGGACGTCATCCGCAGTGCGCCGAATCCGAAGATCACGAACAGCACGCTTATAAAGGAAAATCCGATTTCGGGTGCCGCCAGCAGGAAGGCCAGCTGTATCGCGACGTGGCCGGCGACCTGAAACAGCGTGAGAAAGTGGTCCTCGAACCTGTCGTTGACGCTGTTCTCGGACAGCACCAAGAAAAAGCCGTTGGCCGTGAGGCTGCACAGCAAATAGGCCGACGGAATGACGATCGGGATCGTGCCGGCATAGGAATAGGCCAGCAGCACGAGCGAGCTGAGCAGGCTGCTCACCGCCTGTACGGCGAGCATCTGCCGGCGCTGGCCGACACGACGTGCCGGCGCAGTCGCCGCGGGTTGGGCACCCGCGCCTTTCAGTTCGGCCGTGATCGGATCTGGGAAAAGGGACGCAGCGGTGCCCATGGTCTCGCCATCAATGGAACTGAAGCCGACCAAAATCTAAGTTGGAAAGCCTTTAGGTTTGGTATCTTTCGCAGCCGCCATCGCCTTGTTTTGTAATGCAAACCACCGGGATCGGGCACGGTGATCGAGCAAATCCGGCAACCGCCGGCAAGGCGCCTGTCCCCATGCTGAATTGCAGACCAAGCCTTGGTAAGGCCGGCAAAGTGCCCGCAGTACAGGCGCATGGATTGTATTATGATACCATTTATTTTGTTGGTCTTGCCCCTCCCCGTCCTTCGGCGGCTGAACCGCCTTGCGTCCGGTCGATCGCAGATGCTGGCGAGCTATCCCCATAATTTTAAATTTGAAGAATCTTGCCTTTGCAATCGAACCACCGGCGATCAAATCCGACCAACCTCGCAAGGCGGGCACTGAGTGCGACACAGGAGCATCGGACGACGTCCTGACCCCGGAAAACACCATGAAGACGCGCTTGTCTTATGCGCGCAGGAAATTGGCCGAGCTGCTGAAGACAGCCGGCGGAGAGCGAGGTTGGCCATGATGGCGACGAACCAAAAAAAGCGGGAACAAGAACCCGGCGAAACGGAAATGCTGTTGCCGTGGCATGCGGCCGGTACGCTGAATGCGCGCGATGCCCGTCGCGTCGACGAAGCGCTTTTCCGCGATCGCGGGCTTGCCAGGCAATATGCAGTGATCAGGCGGGAGTACGCCGAAACCATTGATCTCAACGAGAGCCTCGGTGTGCCCTCCGCGCGCGCCATGCAGAAGCTGTTCGCGGCGATCGACGCGGAGCCGGCTCGCAGGCCGTAGGTGTCGCGCAAAATCCCGGACAGCGGTGATGACGGCGGACAAATCAGCCGCCGGCGAAGCCGTTCGGCTCGCCGCGCGTTGAATTTCGTCCCAAAACCTCCTGCAAAAAGGGTTAAAAAAATCGCCGGGCCTTTGAACGTAACCTGCCCCTGCCGCGACCAACATCCGTGGGAGCGGTTATCCCTCCCCATCAAGGCTGTATCCGGCGCGAGCGCCCATCCACCCCAAGCGCCCATATAGCTTGACCCGTCCGGTTGTCCCCCCGGACGGGTCTTCATTTTTCTATAACCCCTTGTTTTTGCTCAACCTGATTCGTCTCGCCTGTCACTGGCGTGTCAAAAAGTCCTTCTGTCAGCCGGCTGTTTGGCAACGCGTGCACGTAGGTATTGAGAAAGAGGCTAAGATCCTTCCAGCCACCCAAGCCGGCTTCGGCGAGCTTGGTAACAGCGCTCGCTAAAGACATCGTTAAGTTTTTCTAAAGAATATGCTGGTACAATCCAATTGATTCGTCCCTGTTGCGTCGGCGTCCGTCTTTCTCCTTGCGGACAGGTCATGACAAATCGAACCGACGTGGCACGCGGCCGCGACATCGTCGCGCGCTGGTGCGCCCTTGCCGAGCAGCGGCTTGAATACCTCGCCGAACTGTTCGAGACCGGCCGCTGGCGCCGCTATCACAGCGAACTCGCATTCCTCGAAAATATCCAGGAGGCCAAGCGGGCGGTGGAGCTGTGGCGCGATCTGTTGACGCGCGAGGCATGCCGCAACAACTCCGCCATCGACGTTGCCCCGCCCGGTCGCACCCAGGCGGCGCCGTCAGGCCGCGACGGTTGGCGCGATCAGGTGGTTTGGCTTCAGCCGCGGCCGGCGCAGATTCCGTCCGAACCGCCTTGCGCGCCCGCCATGGACGACGAAGCGGAATTGACACTGGACACCGTCACGATGCAGCAACACCATCCGTTGCTGCGCAATGCGCTGTAGCTCGTCGCAGCAGGAAAATTACGCTTGCGCGGTGCGGCTACCTTCTCACCGCATTGGTTCCTATCATTACCTGGGCAAAGCGTTGCGCGCCCTCGGCGGACAGGTCGGAGGTGATCGCGCGCGCGTGATTGAGCCCGACCACGGCGCCGCGCGGCGTTTCCGAGATCACGTTGTTATTGACCAGCGCCGTGCCGGCGTCCGGCGTCACCGATATGCCGACGCCGACGAAGGCGTTGCGGATCACATTGCCCGATATGACGACGTCGCGCAGATATTTTCCCCAGCCGGCGACGATTCCGAACGACGGCGCGTTCTCGATCACATTGCCGGTGACCGACGTATCGGCCTCGACATAGATGCCGATGCCGGCGTCGTCGTCAGGCGCGGTACCGATCGGCCGCTTCGGCAGCAGGTTGCGAATGATGTTGCCCTGTACCACCGCGATGCGTCCGCCCTCGTTGAAATTGCAGACTGAAACCCCCAGCGCCGCGCCGTCCACGGTGTTGTTGGCGATCACCGCGCCCTCGAATGAAAATTCGGAATACAGCGCCACCTCGCGGACGCCGCTGACGCTGTTGCCCGTGATCTGGATGTTGGACGCCGAATTGCCGCGCACCGCGGAATAATCGCAATTGCGGATGCGGTTGCCGCGCACGATCACGTTGCCGGCGCGGAATGCGTTGATGGCGTTGCCATATTGTCCGGAGCCGCCCGGACCGGCCTTGATGTCCTCGATGCGGTTGTCCGCGACCAGCGTGCCGTCATCGCCGATCGCGGTGCGCAGGATCTCGATGCCGTTGTCGCTGGTATCGACAATGGTGTTGCGTGAAACCAGCAGGCCCAATGCATCGAACGACACGACCGCGCTGGCGGCTGTTCTGGTGATGATGTTGCCGCTGATGTCGCCGGAGACCTGCTCGAACCAGATACCGCCGCCGCCGCTGCCGGTGATCTCGCAATCGGCAATGCGGATGTCGCGTCCGCCGAGGCAATGTACCAGGCCGCGCCGCGCCGGCAGCGCAATGCCGCCGCCGTCCAGCGTGATACCGGTCAGGCCGACGCTTGTCGCGCCTTCGCCCTGCAGCATTGACGCGCCGCCGGTGAAGACGAGTTTTGTCGCGCCGCGCACGCCAATGAGCTGCGTGCCGCTTTGCAGGCGGAGCATCCCGGTGCGGTAGACGCCGGGCGGCAGCGCCAGCGGGGCCTGCATGCGCGCGGCGTCGTCGATCGCGCGCTGCAGAGCCCGGGTCTGGTCGTCGGGACTGCCGGGCCGCACGCCATATTGCGTGATGTCGCGCCCGAGCGCCGACGTGAGAGGCGCCGCGCGCGCGGCGTCAGGCGACATCGCAAGCGCGCCGGCGACGCCGGCGGATGCTCCGATCAGATGGCGGCGATTGACGTCCATGGTCTCGCGTCTTCCCGCAGATGCGATCTTGCGCGTCCGCCGCGCTGGAGTAACGCAAAAATGCAGCCGATCATGGTGAAGGCGACGGTGCGTGGGGCGGATTGTTGGGGGTAGGGTTAACAACGGCGGCGGAAATGACGGAGATTGGTCGTGTCCCGGACGCGGTGTAGCGTTCTTCACGATGCACCCGGGTCAGCAGTACACAGCCATAGCGCGTCGAAGACGCGCGTAAACGCGCTAATGGCGCTGCGCAGCGTCCAGGGAACGCATCTCAGGATGACGCTGCCGCACCGCCTGCCTTGCCAGCCTCGCCATCTCCAGCAGCATGGCTTCACCGGCATCAACCAGTTGTTCCAGCGTGATGCGATGCGTTGCGCCCTGCGTGCCGTCACGCGCCAGCAGCGGCACATGCACGAACGCGGCGAGGCTCGGACCGTTGTCTCTGTTGGAGGCCTCGATCGCGCGCCAGCTCAGATAGTTGCAGAGATAGCTTCCTGCATCGCGCGAGGCGCGGGCATCGACCCCGGTGGCAAGCGCCGCGCGCAGAAGTTTGGCGGTATGCGGGCCGAAAATTTTTGCATCGGCGCCGTCCGATATCGAGCCCTTGCGCGACCGCGTTTGCGCGGCGTCAGGCCACAGCATGGTGACGGCGTTGCGGGCGCGGCTCTCGACCCGGACGTAAGGCGTGCGGGAGGCGAGGCCAAACATCAGCAGCGCCCGCGGCCGGCGTTTTGTCAGCAGTTCCGGCAATTCGCGGTCCACAGCGTGATAGGTCACGGGAAAGATATGTCCCGACAGTTCGACGTCGCCGAGCGCCGGCCGGCGCAGCCGCAACAGCCGCGCTACCAGCGGCTCCGTCGGATTGAACGGGGCGCCTGGAAACGGCCCGAAGCCGGTGACGAGGATGCGAAGCTTTCCGCTCATCGGAGCAGTTCCGCAATCTGCTCGGCCGCCAGCGCCGGCGTGATGCGGCCGTCGGCCACCTCGGCTTCGGTCTTCTTCACCCTGGCGCGGATTGCCGGATCGGCGCGCAGCCGCGCCATCATCCGCTGTTCCAGCATCGACCACATCCATTTGACCTGTTGCTGGCGCCGCCGGCCTGCGAAATCGCCGCTGGCCTTCATCGCGGTGCGGTGATCCAGGATTTTCTGCCAGAGTTCGCCGATGCCGGCGCCTGATAATGCCGAACAGGTCAACACCGGCGGATGCCAGTGCTCCGAACGGGGGGTGAGGATGTGCAACGCGCCGCGATATTCCGATGCCGCGAGGTTGGCTCGCTTGATGTTGTCGCCGTCGGCCTTGTTGACCGCGATCATGTCGGCGAGTTCGACCAGGCCTTTCTTGATGCCTTGAAGCTCGTCGCCGGCGCCCGGCAGCATCAGCGCAAGGAAAAAATCGGTCATGTCGCAAACCGCGGTTTCGGATTGTCCGATGCCGACGGTTTCCACCAGCACCACGTCGAAGCCGGCCGCCTCGCACAACAGCATCGCCTCGCGGGTTTTCGCAGCGACCCCGCCGAGCGTGCCCGAGGCCGGCGAGGGACGGATATAGGCATGGTCGCTGGCCGAAAGCCGCGCCATCCGCGTCTTGTCGCCGAGGATCGAGCCGCCGGTGCGGGCCGAGGAGGGGTCCACCGCGAGCACCGCGACCTTGTGGCCGCGCTCGATCAGGAACATCCCGAGCACGTCGATGGTAGTGGATTTGCCGACCCCGGGCGAGCCGGTGATGCCGACGCGGATTGCGTTGCCGGTCGCGGGCAACAGCGCCTGCACCAGTTCGCGCGCCGCGGCCTGGTGATCGCCGCGCCGGCTTTCGATCAGCGTGATCGCGCGCGCCAGCGCTGCGCGGCTTCCGACGCGGAGGTCTTGCGTTAGCTTACCTATGACGAGAGTCTCAGGGGCGGTCATCACGGGCCGTCACCGTTGCTCCCTTGCACCGCTGTCGAAGTCGGTTGGATAGATAAGAATTCCAACAGCAGGACAGCGCTCCAGTTTGCATGAGGCCTTCTTGAAAAGGTCAAGGCTTCGATTCCCTGAGAATCCGTTGAACAAAGATATTGAGAGGCTTGAGATCGTCCTCGACCATGACCCATAACAGGCCGGCGTCTGTCCTATCATAGGCGTGGCGCAGCCAATTTCCGAGGTCGGCTAATCGCCTCCAGTTGATGTGAGGATCATTGGCCTTTATATCAGACGGGATATATCGCGATGCTTCGCTGATGATTTCGAGTAACCGTTCGACGGCCATCCGCATTACCAGATTATCGGTAAAGCTTTCGCGCGTTTGTCCTGCAAGGATGTCACGGATGTCACCGATCGCGGTATCGATGTGCACAATCCGATCGGCAACAGTTGGTCGCACGTTAGAACACTTCGACAATATCATCCGCTATTCGCTCAGCGAAGCGAGGCGGAATGGATCGCCGCATGGTGGCCTGCGCGTGCAACCCCGTTGCGTCTTCAATGATATGCTGGACGCCGATTAGGTTGAGAAGCGAGAATGACGCATCAGGCTCGACCTCAACGAGGACGTCGATGTCGCTGTCAGGACGATTGTCGCCCCGTACGCGTGAACCGAAAATGGCAAGCTTGGTCACGCCCTCAGCTTTGATCGCTGCGGCGTTCTTCCTGATAGTTGCAATGATTTCTTCGCGTATCATGGAGTGACCTGAATCTCAATCCCGCCCAGCCTATCAGCTACTCCGCCGCCTCGCTATGCCCGAGCCTGGCGTTGAGCTTGTGGATCAGCTCTTCGGCGGCGTCCGCGATCACGGTGCCCGGCGGGAAGATCGCCTCGGCGCCGGCCTTGTACAGCGCGTCGTAATCCTGTGGCGGCACCACGCCGCCGACGATGATCATGATGTCGTCGCGCCCCTGTTTCTTCAGCGCTGCCTTGAGCTCCGGCACCGCGGTGAGATGGGCTGCCGCCAGCGACGACAACCCCAGAATATGCACGTCGTTCTCGACCGCCTGCCGCGCCGCTTCCTCGGCGGTGGCGAACAACGGCCCGATATCGACATCGAATCCGACATCGGCGAAGGCCGACGCGATCACCTTCTGGCCGCGGTCGTGGCCGTCCTGGCCGATTTTGGCCACCAGAATTCGCGGACGGCGCCCTTCGGCATCCTCGAACGCGTCGATCAGCGCCTGCACTTTTTCGACCCGGTTGGACATGGCGGACGCCTCCCGTTTGTAGACGCCGGTGATGGATTTGATCTCGGCGCGGTGCCGCCCGAACACCTTTTCCATGGCATCGGAAATCTCGCCGACCGTGGCCTTGGCGCGCGCGGCGTCGATCGCCAGCGCCAGAAGATTGCCGTTGCCCTCGGAGGCTGAGCGGGTCAGCGCCGTCAGCGCGTCGTTGACGTCCTTCTGGTTGCGTTCTTTCCGCAAGCGCGCGAGCTTGTCGATCTGCAGCCGGCGCACGGTAGAGTTTTCGACCTTCAAGACGTCGATCGGCGCCTCATCGACCGGCTTGTATTTATTGACGCCGATCACAGCCTGCTTGCCGGCGTCGATCCGCGCCTGGGTCTTGGCGGAGGCTTCCTCGATTCTCAACTTGGGGACGCCGGCCTCGATCGCCTTGGCCATGCCGCCGAGCGCCTCGACTTCCTGGATGTGACCCCAGGCTTTCGCAGCAAGATCGTGGGTCAGGCGCTCGACATAATACGAGCCGCCCCAGGGATCGATGATGCGGGTGGTGCCGCTTTCCTGCTGCAGGAACAATTGCGTGTTGCGTGCGATCCTGGCGGAGAAATCGGTCGGCAGCGCCAAAGCCTCGTCGAGCGCGTTGGTGTGCAGCGATTGGGTATGGCCTTGCGTGGCCGCCATCGCCTCGATGGTGGTGCGGATCACGTTGTTGTAAACGTCCTGCGCGGTCAGCGACCAGCCCGAGGTCTGGCAATGCGTGCGCAGCGAGAGCGAGCGCGGGTCTTTCGGGTTGAATGGCGTCAACAGCCGCGCCCACAATAGCCGGGCCGCGCGCATCTTGGCGACTTCCATGAAGAAGTTCATGCCGATCGCCCAGAAGAACGACAGTCTGGGCGCAAAGCGGTCGACGTCGAGCCCGGCGGCAAGGCCGGCGCGGAGATATTCGACGCCATCGGCCAGCGTATAGGCGAGTTCGAGGTCCTGGGTCGCGCCGGCTTCCTGCATGTGATAGCCGGAGATGGA
>Ga0116129_1002182_pt1 | contig 10092 bp, 10 predicted proteins | sample June2015DPH_17_2_FD_89732 | JGI IMG/M metagenome (GOLD analysis project Ga0116129, IMG submission 89732) | Peatland microbial communities from SPRUCE experiment site at the Marcell Experimental Forest, Minnesota, USA - June2015DPH_17_10 | ecosystem: Environmental > Terrestrial > Soil > Wetlands...
AAGCGCGCGACCGAACCTTAACTAGCGGCCCCATGCCCAGGTGGCGGAATTGGTAGACGCGCTGGCTTCAGGTGCCAGTGACCTAACAGTCGTGAAGGTTCGAGTCCTTTCCTGGGCACCATTCAATCCGCCGAGCACGATCCGTGCGCGTCATTCCTCGGCTTTCAGAAACTCACGCATCGAGACGATGCGGCTACGCGAGCGCCACCAGCGGCTGAAGCCGGTCAGCTATCTTGTGAAGCGTATTTGCGTTGTCACTCCTCAAAGACAGATAGCTGAGAGAGTGCTCGTAATAGATGCCGATCTCGTCGTCGCCGAACCGGAGCACGCCTTCGACATCATCTTCCGAGGCGTCATAGCCGGGCAACTCGACCGACGCAGGCGCTTCCTGGTTCAGGACCGTGGCGATTTCGGTCAGCATTTCCCGGAACGGGGTCGAATGATCGAAAGCATTGCCTGTCCATAAGACAAGCTCCCATCCGCTCTTGCGATGGGGTTCGATGACCGGCCTGGAATGAACCATGATCATGGCGCGAGATTCACGGCGACGCGTCTCAAGCATGGCCCGAATTATACCACGTGCCGGGGCTCGCGCTTACCAGTTTGCAGAACCGGTACAAAACCAGTCACCGGGATGGTTCAAAAGTTCCGCAAAAGCCGGATTTCTCCGATACGGCTAATTTCCGACATCCGTATCGGGATCGCCTCGCCTGTGGCCGTCCGGACCGCCACCAATTCCTCCGGCGACAGCATGACCTGCACTTGCTCGCCGCGCATATCGTTCACGGAATCACCCAAAACGAGCGTACCAAGCCGGCAGAGGCTCTGATTATGAAGTCAAATAAGTATAATAATTTAATAAAAACAATAGCTTAGGTGTTAATTTCGGGGCGGTGCAGACCCGTCTACGAAGGCGATTAGCCTCGTCGCATTTTGCTGACGAAAGCCGCGCTGGCCCGCTCGCCTCCTGCGAGGTTGAGCGTTAGGTTGGGTTTCCGAATCGATCAGAGGCCCTTTAGTTATGACCGTACGCCAGCATCGCGGCGACCTGCCCGATCTCACCCGTTACACCGACGCGGTAGCGATCGATACCGAGACCATGGGGCTCAATCCCCATCGCGACCGGCTTTGCGTCGTGCAGCTATCGAACGGCGATGGCAGCGCCGATGTCGTGCAAATCCCGAAAGACCATGGGAAAGGGCCGAATGACGCGCCGAACCTGAAGGCGCTGCTCGCCAATCCGAAAATAACGAAAATCTTTCATTTCGCCCGCTTCGATCTCGCCGCGCTCTATCACGCGTTTGGCGTCATGCCCGAGCCGGTCTATTGCACCAAGATCGCCTCGCGGCTTTCCCGCACTTACACCGATCGCCATGGCCTGAAGGATCTGGTGCGCGAGGTGCTCAATGTCGAGCTGTCGAAGCAGCAGCAATCGAGCGACTGGGGCTCGCAAGCCCTAAGCGAAGCGCAGCTCGCCTACGCGGCCTCCGACGTTCTGCATCTGCACGCGTTGCGCGAACGCCTCGACGCGATGCTCGCGCGCGAAGGCCGCCTGGAATTGGCGCAAGCCTGTTTCGCTTTCCTCCCGACGCGGGCCAGGCTCGATCTGCAAGGCTGGGAAGCCGAGGACATTTTCGCCCATTCGTAACGCGACAGTGCTGCCGCCCACGGTTAAACGGCCGGCTTGCGCCCCTTTTCGGACACACTCCTGAAAAAAGGAGTGCGGCAGTTGCGGGCTGGGCGATCCCGCACCGTCCGGATAAGATGGTCGGGTCTTGCGGGTTCCTGGTGCGGCGATCTGAAACTCCGTCCATATCGCCGCGATAGTTTTGCATCGGAATTGGAGCGTTCGCGAAAGGTGGGCGCCGGGGCAAAACACGAATTTCGGAAAGTATGCACGGGTGAATTCGGTTCAAAATCCTGCGTATCAAGCTGGAATGGATGCGCGCTTTGCCATCGCGGCGCGCCACAGCCGGATCGTGCGGATTTTGCGGGTTGCGGTCCCTGCCGCCGTGATTGTGTCACTCGCCACTATCTTGTTGGTGTCGGTATTCAATCCGTTCCGGATGTTGTTGCCCAAATTGCCGATTGAAATGGGAAACATGGTCGTCTCGGGCACCAAGGTTACGATGGAATCGCCGCATATGGCGGGCTATTCGCAGGATCAGCGCCCCTATGAGGTCTGGGCCAATACCGCGGTCCAGGATGTGACCGATCCGGATCATGTCGAACTGCACACCTTGCGGGGTAAGATGCTGATGGAAGATCAATCGACCGTCACGCTCGAGGCGGTCAACGGCTTGATGGACACCAAGCAGCAGCTGCTCGACCTGCACAAGGATATCTATGTGCAAACCTCCAATGGCTATGAAGCGTGGCTCAGCCAGGCCTTCGTCGACATGAACAAGAATACGGTGACGTCCGATGAGCATGTCGACGTCAAATGGGCCGATGGAAAGATATCCGCCGACACGATGAAGGTTTTGGGTGGCGGTGAAGTCGTCCGCTTCGACGGCCATGTCGTGATGAATATCGACAAGGTGCCGCCGCCCGCCGACGCCCCGCCGCCGGAGCCGCCTCCGCCCGCCCGCCCCGCGAAATCGCGGCCCGCCGTCAAATCCTCCAGCGCCAAGTGATCCGATGACACTGTTCCACTCGATTATTCCCAAAGGTCGCTTTGCTGCCGGTATCGCTTGTGCGGCCTTTGTGTCGGCGGTGCTGGTTGCAGGCCACGCCATGGCGCAAAGCACCGTGACCGGTGTGCCGAACGCCATGCAAGGCTTTTCGCAAAATCGCGATCAGCCGATTCAGATCGAATCGGTCTCGCTCGAAATGCGCGACAAGAAAAAAGAAGCGACCTTCACCGGCAATGTGAAGGTGGTTCAGGGCGACACCACCATGACGTCAAAGGTCCTGGTCGTTTTCTACGAATCGAGCAATCAGAATGCTCCGCCCGCAACGCCCGCCAATGGCGCCGCCAGCGTCAACGCGAAGCCCGCGGCGAAGTCGGCTCCAGTGGCGCCGTCCGCACCGATGCAATCGGCGACGCCGGGCCCCGGAGGCACATCGTCGATCAAGCGGCTTGAGGCCAAAGGCGATGTCGTCGTGACGCAAAAAGATCAGGTCGTGACCGGCGAAACGGCGGTGTTCGACACCAAGACCAATCTGATCACGATGCTGGGCGGCGTGGTGCTGACCCAGGGCAAGAACGTGCTGCGCGGCGATCGGCTGCTGGTGGATATGACAACGGGTGTGTCGCGCGTCGAATCAGACTCCGGCCGCGTCCAGGGCCTGTTCCAGTCATCCGGTCAAAATGGGACCGGGCCGACGCTTCCCGGCGCTCAGCCGCCAGGACCCCAGCCGTTGTCGCCTCCGCCCGGGGCGCCTCAGTCGTTGGCCCCAAATAAACCAAAGTGATATCAGCACCTTAATAAAAGATCGGCCGGGGCGCGGTTGAAGCCGGCAGTCCAAGCCTGTATCTAGCCTGTGGGGTCACGCGCTTCGGAAATGGCGGCCGGTCCGCTGGGCAAGCGCAATCTGTTCATTCATTCTGGGCTGGCGAATCAATCGCCGCGGAACTTCTCGAAGGGTTCGGACGAAGCGGGGATGGTGGACTTGCTCAACATGTTCCGACGGCGCCCCGTAAAGCGCGGCAAAGCGGGCTTTGCACGTTCGCACGAGGATATCACCGCGCTCAGCGACGGCATGGGCGAGATGCTGACGAGCCCTGTGCGCGATGCGCCGCCGCTGGCCCGCACGGCCCCCGCGCCGGTGCTGGAATTGCCCCGCGTCGAAGACGATCTCCCTCCCCGCCCGGCTCCAGCCAAACCCAAGCCCGCGGCAACGCCTAAGCCCGCGGCAACGCCCAAGCCCGCGGCAACACCCAGGACCAACGGCGCGGCCGCGCCGCGCATGGCGCAGCGGGCGGGATATCTGGCTGTGCATGGCGTGGAAAAGAGTTTCGGCACCCGCCAGGTCGTGCGCGGGGTCAGCATCTATGTCCGCCGCGGCGAGGCCGTGGGCCTGCTCGGTCCGAATGGCGCCGGCAAGACCACCGTCTTCTACATGATCACCGGCCTGATCAAGGCCGATCGCGGCGCCATCGAACTCGACGGCCACGACGTCACCAAGCTGCCGATGTACCAGCGCGCCCGGCTCGGCATCGGCTATCTGCCGCAGGAAGCCTCGATCTTTCGCGGTCTCACCGTGGAGCAGAATATCCGCGCGGTGCTCGAAGTCGTCGAACCCTCGCGCAAAAAGCGCGAGGCCGAACTCGACTCGCTGCTCGATGAATTCAACATCACGCGCCTTCGAAAGACGCCATCCATTGCACTGTCCGGCGGCGAGCGGCGGCGCGTTGAAATCGCGCGCGCGCTCGCGACCCGTCCGAACTACATGCTGCTTGACGAACCGTTCGCGGGCATTGATCCGATCGCGGTCGGCGACATTCAGGACCTCGTCCGTCATCTCACCAACCGCGGCATCGGCGTCTTGATCACCGACCACAATGTCCGCGAAACGCTTGGGCTGACAGACCGCGCCTATATTGTCTATGCTGGCGAAATCCTGACGGAAGGCAGTCCGGATGAGATCGTCGCCGATCCGGATGTTCGGCGTCTCTATCTCGGCGAAGAATTCCGTCTGTGATTTTGACGCATTGACCGACCGCACCGGGGCCGCGCCGAGAGTCCTTTTCCGCGAAGTCAAGCCGTGTACATCGGCCTGGGACTAGTTTAAGCAAGAATCGGACCAAGTTTTTGGGAATCGGTTTTTGCCTCCATGGCGCTGACGCAGAGACTAGAATTCCGCCAGTCGCAGTCACTGGTGATGACGCCGCAGTTGATGCAGGCGATCAAGCTGCTTCAGTTGTCCAATCTCGACCTGTCGGCCTTCGTCGAGGAGGAATTGGAGCGAAATCCGCTGCTGGAGCGGGAAAGCGACGGTCCGGAGGCGCAGGTTACCGGCGAGCCGGTGGCCGCGACGGCCGAGACCTCGGAAGGTGGTTTTGGTGAGGAATTGACGGGGGAAGCCCACGATTCCGGTGCCGAAGGCTTCGAGCCGGTCCAGGAAGAGTGGATGAACCGCGATCTCGGCAGCCGCACCGAGATCGAACAGACCCTCGATACCCCGCTCGATAACGTGTTTTCGGAAGAACCTGCGGAGGCTGCCGCGCGCACCGCCCAGGATGCGGCGCCCACCACCTATACCGAATGGGGCGGCGGCGCCTCCAATGACGAGAACTACAATCTCGAGGCTTTTGCCGCCGCCGAGGTGACGTTGGCCGGCCATCTGGCCGAGCAATTGGCGGTGGCTTTCACCGCGCCCGCCCAGCGCATGATCGGCCAGTACCTGATAGATCTGGTCGATGAAGCCGGCTATTTGCCGCCCGATCTCGGACAGGCCGCGGAACGGCTCGGCGTTTCGGCGAAGGAAGTCGAAGCCGTGCTCTCCGTGCTGCAGAAATTTGATCCGCCCGGCGTCTGTGCGCGCTCTCTGAGCGAGTGCCTGGCGATCCAGCTGCGCGAGCTCAACCGCTACGACCCCGCGATGCGGGCGCTGGTGGAAAATCTCGAGCTTCTGGCCAAGCGCGATATCGCTGCCTTAAGAAAGCTATGCGGCGTCGACGACGAAGACATCACCGACATGATCGGTGAAATCCGAAGGCTCGATCCGAAGCCCGGCCTGAAATTCGGTTTATCGCGCGCGCAGACCGTGGTGCCCGATGTCTATGTGCGCCCCGGCCCCGACGGCGGATGGCATGTCGAACTCAACAGCGAGACCTTGCCGCGCGTGCTGGTCAACCAGACCTATTACACCGAGTTGTCGAAGACGATCCGGAAAGATGGCGACAAATCCTATTTCAGCGATTGCCTGCAGAATGCCACCTGGCTGGTTCGCGCGCTCGATCAGCGCGCCCGCACCATCCTGAAGGTTGCAACCGAGATCGTCCGCCAGCAGGACGGCTTCTTCACGCACGGGGTGGCCCATTTGCGACCGCTCAACCTGAAGGCTGTTGCCGACGCCATACAGATGCATGAATCGACGGTCTCGCGCGTGACCGCCAACAAATACATGGCGACCAATCGCGGCATTTTCGAACTGAAATATTTCTTCACCGCCTCGATCGCTTCCGCTGATGGCGGCGAAGCCCACTCGGCGGAGGCGGTGCGCCACCACATCAAGCAATTGATCGATGCCGAAGACCCCGCGCTGATCCTCTCCGACGACACCATCGTGGAACGATTGCGCGCCACCGGCATTGATATTGCCCGCCGTACCGTCGCCAAATACCGAGAGGCGATGCGAATCCCATCGTCGGTGCAGCGCCGGCGCGACAAACAAAGCATGCTTGGCAATGCCCTATCGGCGCCCGCCGTATCCTCCGACCGGTCCCGCGACATCCAGCCCGCCTGACGTGATTGCGTCTGGTTGGAATCGGAATAGTGTTGGTAGCCCAACTAGAGAGGCACCCATGACTCTGCGGATCTCTGGAAAAAGTCTCAGTGTCGGTGACGCGTTGCGCGGGCGGGTTTCGGAGCGCACCGACGAGGTGCTGCGCAAATATTTCGACGGCAATTACTCCGGCCATATCACGCTCAGCAAGGACGGCTCCGGCTTCCGCACCGACTGCGCGTTGCATCTTGATTCCGGCGTCACGCTTGAGGCGGATTCCAATGCGGTCGACGCCTATGTCAGCGCCGACCAGGCCTTGCTGATGATTGAAAAGCGGCTGCGCCGCTACAAGAGCCGGCTTAAGGATCGCTCGGCCCGCAAGGCCCACGCGGCCTCGGAGGCCCTGGCGGCAATGGATGCTCCGCCGCTCGATGCGCCGAGCTATGTGATCGAGGCGCCGGGTGAGAGCGACGATGAGGTGACCGGCTACAGCCCCGTCATCATCGCCGAGGCCACCACGTCTCTCAAACGGCTTTCAGTCTCGGAAGCGGTGATGGAACTGGACCTGACCGGTGCGGCTTGTCTGGTGTTCCAGCACGGTTCCAGCGGCCGGGTAAACATCATCTACCGCCGTGTGGACGGCAATGTCGGCTGGATCGACCCTCCGGCGGTGAAGTCTGTGGGCTAAAGGGAAGAAGTCGTACGCAAGGGGCAAAACGGAAACCCGTTTTACGAAAAGATCATGGCGAAACAACAAGCCAAAGCGTCATGGCGATTCGATCCGACGCCGTCCCTTTGGGACAAAATCGGCATTGACGAGCCGGGGGACCCTCCCTATGTTCCGCGCCCTTAACGATATGGGTCGGCGGTATCTTTACGGGTGTTGGCACCGCTCTTGCGTTGGAGTAGAAGCCCACCCAATTAGGACCGGGGCGGTGGGCGGTCGCCTTTGCCAGCTCATGAGCCCGTCGACATCTATTCGCAACCCGACGATCGATTTATCTCGCAATTCACCTCGGAACGCCCCATGACGATTACCGATCTGGTCGCACCCGAGGCGATTCTCCCGGCATTGAAAGTCAACAGCAAGAAGCAGGCGTTGCAGGAACTGGCGGCGCGGGCAGCAAGCCTGACCGGGCAAAACGAGCGCGCGGTCTTCGAGGTGCTCTTGCAGCGTGAGAAGTTGGGGACGACCGCCGTTGGATACGGCGTTGCTATTCCGCACGGCAAGCTGCCCAAGCTGGAGAAGATCTTCGGCCTGTTCGCCAGGCTCGAACGTCCGATCGATTTCGAGGCGATGGATGGCCAGCCGGTCGATCTCGTGTTTCTGCTGCTGGCGCCGGAAGGCGCGGGCGCGGACCACCTGAAGGCCCTGGCGCGAATCGCACGGCTGTTGCGCGATCAGGATGTGGCGAAGAAGCTGCGGGCCTCGCGCGAGGCCCAGGCGATCTATTCGGTGCTGGCGCTGCCGCCCGCGAGCGCGGCGTAATCCTGTTGTTTGAAACGCGGACCGCCCCCGATGTGGTCGGGGACATTCCGCATTTTGTGAAGCCGGCCGGCGGCGAACCGTAGCGTCAGTGCACGCTCACGGCTTGCAGTTCATTGCTCCAGGCGTTCGCAATCGCCGCTTCGCGCGAATCGGTCAGCATGATCGGCGTGCCGTCGGCGGCATGGAGCGCAAACAGCTTCAATCCCGGCGCGATCTTCGGCGCCTGCGGAAACAGGTCCGGCACGTCTTCGGATCGGATCTGCTTCACATAGGCGATATGGCCCTCGCCGAGGCTGGCCAGCGCCTCCAGGGAGACGCGAGCTTCTAAAGCGACATCAACTTCGGTCATGGTCTCGACTCCTCCTGAGTCCAAGCGGTCGAGTCCGCTACTGGTTCCATTATTCGTGCTCATTGATAGCGATTGTCTTAACGACCTTTTCCGGTTCCGGCCGGGCCAGATCGATCGACAACAGCCCGTTTTTCAAATCCGCGCCCAGCACGAGCATCCCCTCTGCCAGCACGAAAGTACGCTGGAAGTGGCGCGCGGCGATGCCGCGATGGATGTATTGCCGGGCCTTGTCGTCCTGCTGGCGTCCGCGGATGACGAGCTGATTTTCCTCAGTTGTTACATCGAGTTGATCACGGGTAAAACCGGCGACCGCGAGCGTGATGCGCAGCCGTTCCGGCTGCCCATTGGCACGGTCGCAACGCTCGATGTTGTAGGGAGGATAGCCGTCAGCGCCTTTGACGACGCGATCGAGCGCACGCTCGATTTCGTCAAATCCCAGCAGAAACGGACTCGATAACGAGGGAACACGAGACATATTTGCAAAGTCCTCTCGAAGCGACTTTGAAGTTTCGGGGCCCTTGCGGCACCCCAACATGACCTGAAGGTGGATTCACCCTCCGGTCAGAACCAAATATGGGCATAATTCGAAGGCGTTCAAGCGCCCTTAACGCAGCCGCCAAGCCTTTCCCCAAAGGCTTTCCGAAGCCCGCTTCATCGTCAACGGCGGCGCTCGGTGCAGATCACGCTCTCGGCCGCCAGAGCCTCGATCTCGGACGTGGAGTAGCCGAACTCGGCGAGCACCTCGACGGTGTGCTGGCCGAACGTTGGTGGAACGCTGCGCAAGCCTGGCTTGCTGCGCGAAAGCCGGATCGGCGAGGCCACCCCCTTGTACCAGTCCTTCTCGACGACATCGCCGCGATAGGCGGCGTGCGGGCTGGTCAGGGCCTGATCGATCGATTGCACGGGACCCGCGGGAAGGCCAGCGGCCAACAGGCGATTGCACAAGGGTTCTGCATCGTGCTGGCTGAAGACGGCGGCAAGCTCCACGCGCAAGGCCTCGCGGTTGGCGATGCGGTCCTTGTTGCGGGCAAAGCGCGGATCGGAGGCGAGTTCAGGCTTGCCGATCTCCTTAGCCAGCTTGCGGAAGGTGCCGTCATTGCCGACGCCGATAAAGATGTCGTCGGTGCGGGTCGGGAAGATCGCGTAAGGCACGAGATTCGGATGCTCGTTGCCGGTGAGCGAGGGCGGCTTGCCGTGCATGAAATAATTCGCGGCATGCGGATGCATGACCGAGAGTCCGGTTTCGAACAGCGTTGTTTCGAGAAACTGCCCCACCCCCGAGCGTTGACGCTCCGACAAGGCCATCAGGATTCCGATCGCGGCATAAAGGCCGGTCGTGATGTCGACCACAGGGACGCCGATCCGCATCGGCCCTGACTGCGGCGAGCCGGTCGCCATGATCATGCCGGTCATGGCCTGAATGATTGCGTCATAGCCGGGATTGCCGCCGCGCGGACCATCCGCGCCAAAGCCGGAGATGCGGCAGTGGACGAGCTTTGGAAATTTCGCGCGCAAGACCTCGTTGCCGATGCCCCATTTGTCGAGCGTGCCGGGTTTGAAATTCTCGATCAGGACGTCGGCTCCCTCGAGCATCTTCATCAGCACAGCGCGTCCGCCCTCGGAGGCGAGGTCGAGCCCGATCGAGCGCTTGTTGCGGTTGATGCCGACAAAATAGGCCGCGTCCTCGCCGTGGAAGGGCGGTCCCCAGTCGCGCACCTCGTCGCCGGCCGGGGGCTCGACCTTGATCACATCGGCGCCGTGGTCGGCGAGAATCTGCGTGCAATAGGGTCCGCCGAGCACGCGCGTAAGATCGATCACGCGCAAGCCCGCCATCGCGCCCGAACCGGTATCCGTCATCGAA
>Ga0116129_1002184_pt1 | contig 10089 bp, 6 predicted proteins | sample June2015DPH_17_2_FD_89732 | JGI IMG/M metagenome (GOLD analysis project Ga0116129, IMG submission 89732) | Peatland microbial communities from SPRUCE experiment site at the Marcell Experimental Forest, Minnesota, USA - June2015DPH_17_10 | ecosystem: Environmental > Terrestrial > Soil > Wetlands >...
CACCCTCCCAGCTCCTGGCCCAGCGTCTGTCCGAGCACTTCCTGGGTCCGGGCCGCACGCCACCGGGCAAGCCGGTCGTAAAGCGCCGCGTCTGTTGCCGCCAGAATCTGGGCGGCCAGCAAAGCCGCATTCGCTGCGCCCGGTTTGCCGATGGCCAAGGTCCCTACGGGAACGCCTTTGGGCATCTGCACGATCGAGAGCAAGGCATCCAGCCCATTCAATTGCGTAGCGGCCACCGGCACACCGAGCACCGGAACCAGCGTCTTGGCGGCCAGCATTCCCGGCAAATGCGCGGCACCGCCGGCTCCGGCAATAATGACGCGCAGCCCGCGCTCCCGCGCCGTCCGGGCGTATTCGAAGAGAAGATCCGGGGTGCGGTGGGCACTGACCACGCGTGCCTCATAACGAATCTCGAGGGCGCGCAGAATCTCGACCGCGGCAATCAGCACCTCGTAGTCGCTCTTGCTGCCCATCACCACGCCGACCAGCGACGGCTCGTCCATAGGGGTGATTATACGAGTCCGCAGCAGGCTCCCCCAAAGGACGAAATCGCGATCGCCATCCTCAAAATTCAATGCCGTCCACTCGCCAGGACGACCACTTCAGACGCAATCCACGTTCGACCGGCTGCGGACAGAGATCCGGTGAAGTGCTGTGCGCTCTGGTCGCGTCTGCGCCTTGGCGGATTCAACGCATCGTGACCGTCGGAGAAGCTGCTAATGCGATGTCTTGCTGGCCTTTGCCGAGCATGTTCAGCTCGCCCAAGGTGCCGGGAGCGCACCAACAGCTCGAGGGGTGAAACTTCTCTATCTTTGGCCGTATTCACCCGATCATAGACCGTTAAAAAAGCCTGACCCAACGTCCTTCAGCGCCTTCGCTTGACCCAAGCCAGCATCAGGCAGGAGCTCGACAGCGCGATCCCCCAAGCTCTTGCTCCCATCACGGCCGACAATGCCAGGGGATCGTTGCCAGGGGATCGTTCAGATACCGTTCGCCGGCATTACAGGAACGATGAAATTGATCTCAACTCAAGGGCTGCCAGGGAAAGGGAGTCAAACTCCTCAATCTACCTGTTTTCAGTTATTTATGCCTCGCCAATCGGGCAACGCGCTGCGCCCCCCGTTCCCCTCCCCCTCTGCCATGCTCTACCATGAATCCCGTGGCCGTCCCTGCCACACAAGATCCGACCCTGCTCGTCCACGGCGGCGCCTGGGCCATTCCCGCCGACGCCCGCGCTGCTCATGAGGCCGGCGTCCGCGCCGCGCTCGAAGCCGGCTATGCCATTCTGTCGCTCGGCGGCTCGGCGGTTGACGCCGTAGAAGCCGCCGTCACCGTCCTCGAAGACGACCCGACTTTCGATGCCGGCCGCGGCAGCTTCCTCACCTCCGATGGCCGCGTCCAGCTCGACGCTCTGCTGATGGACGGCGGCCGCATGAAAGCCGGCGGGGTGGCCTGCGTCGAGCACCTCCGCAACCCCATCCAGGCCGCCCGCCTGGTTCTTGAAAAGAGCCAGCACGTCTACTTCGTAGGTCCCGGCGCCGAGCAGTTTGCCGCCGCCCACGGTATGGCACTGATCGACAACACGGAACTGGTCCTTGACCGGGAGCGGGAGCGCCTCAAGCATGCCAAGTCCCGCCAGGCCGCCGGTTTTGGCGACAATACCTTCTCCGGCGCCGAAACCGCCGACATCCTCAGTGACGACAAAGACCCCGCCACCGCCTTCCCGCCTCCTTCCGGAAGCCTCAGCACCCCCGAGGACCAGGACGGCACAAAATACTCGCATGATACCGTTGGGGCGGTTGCCCTTGATGGCCGCGGCAACCTCGCTGCCGCCACCTCGACCGGCGGAACCCTGAACAAGACTCCCGGCCGCGTCGGTGACTCCTCGCTCATCGGCTGCGGCTGCTACGCCGACAACCTCGCGGCTGCGGTCTCTCTCACCGGCTGGGGCGAGCCCATCATGAAGCTGGTCCTCGGCAAGTGGGCCACCGACCGCGTCGCTGCCGGAACCGTACCGGATATCGCCGCCCGCGAAGCCATCTCCTACCTCTTCAACCGCCTTGGTGGCCACGGCGGAATCATCCTGCTCGGCCCCGACGGCCGCTTCGGCCTGGCCCACAACACCCCGGCCATGGCCTGGGGTCTGGCTACCCCGGGCGGCCTCCAAACCGGCCTCAGCGTTTAATTTTTTCCGGAGCAACTGCCCTGAAATCTGTTCTTTAACACGGCAGGCCCGTCAGGGCCCGCGGGGAAACCCTTGCACTCATTCTTGACGTATGATATATCGTAAGATATGTTTAACGAGTACAGAATGCATCACTCTCACCCCTTCCGCCCCGAACTGTTCAGCATGGGGCGTCACCATGGCGGCCAGGGATTCGGCCATTTCGCATCGGGCTGGGGTGGCGGCTTCGGTCGCGGTGGCGGAGGCTTTCCGACTGGCCGCAAGTTCGCCTCCACCGATCTGCACCTCATCATCCTTGCCCTGCTGGAAGACAAACCTCGTCACGGCTACGAGATCATCAAAGCTCTTGAAGAGCGCTCCGGTGGCTTCTACACTCCCAGCCCCGGAATGATCTACCCGGCCCTCACGTATCTTGAAGAGAACGGCTACGCCACGATTGAATCCGAAGGCTCAAAAAAGCTTTACTCCATCACCGACGCCGGTCGCAAGCATCTCGAGCAGAATCGCACCATGACCGAAACCATGCTCCGCGACCTGGAACAGATCGGCTCAAGGATGGACGATGTGCGCCGGGTTTTTTCCGGCGAGGCCCGCCCCAGCCGCGGCGATAACGAAGAAGAACCTTTCGATCCGCGCCGCGGTTCCCGCGAAGTGCATGAAGCCCGTCGCGAGCTGAAGATGGCCCTCTACGAAAAACGCGGGTGCCCGCCCGAAGAAGCCCAGCGCATCGCCCAGCTTCTTCGCCGCGCCGCCCAGCAGATAAGCGGCAAATCATGACCACCGATCCCAAACGCATCGCGGAGAACGTCTCGATGGAAGCCATCCCCGATACCCTCACGGGCCCCCTGCTTGACCCCCAGGTCAACGCCGTCATCGCCCGCCTTGAACAAACCTGCAAGCGCCCGTCGAACGGCGGCCCGCTGGGCAACTCCGCCAACAGCCACGATCCGTACGCCTATGCCGACTGCGGATTCTCCATCCATCCTGACCAGGGCAACCTGATCTACTTGCTGTGCCGCGCGCAGCGCGCCCGCCGCGTAGCCGAGTTCGCTACCTCCCTGGGCATGTCCGCGCTCTACGCCGCTGCTGCGATTCGCGATAACGGCGGAGGCGTCGTCATCGGCTCCGAGCTTGTCCCGCAGAAGGCCTTTGCCGCCTGGCGCAACCTCACCGAAGCCGGCCTCGCTCATCTGGTCGACATCCGCCAGGGCGACGCCCGTGACACTCTGCGCGACCTTGGCGGTCCCGTTGACTTCATGCTCGTCGATGGCTGGCCCAGCCCTCATGAGCCCTCCCTCGCCCGCCAGGTCGTCGAGATCGTCGCCCCGCAAATCCGCATCGGCGGCCTGATCATGAATGACAACGCCGAACCGGACTATCTCGAATACATCCGCAACCCGGCCCACGGCTTTCGCTCGATGACCCTCCCCATCAAAGGCGGCACGGAGCTCTCTGTGAAAGTCAACTGAGCGCGGACCCCGGTGCCACCCCGCCCACTCGGCCCGCTGGCTGCAATAATCGGGGGATGCTGGTCCTCGCCTCCCGATCCCCGCGCCGCTGCGAACTGCTTAGGCAGGGCGGCTACACCTTCCTCGTCCGCCCGGCCGACATTCCCGAAGACCCTCACCCCAGCGAAGACCCCATCGCGTACGTCACCCGTCTGGCCCGCCAGAAAGCGGAAGCCGTCTACGCTCAGATGAGCCTTGGGGAAAACCCCGCGCAGCCCGAGGAAGCTCGTCAGGCGAGAACCGCCGAACAGCCGGCCCTGGAAAGGATGAAGGGCACGGACTTTGGTAGTCATCATCGACCCTCTCCAACGGAAGAGGCTTCTGGCGCCCGGGAAGATCTGATCGTTCTCGGCGCCGACACCACGGTCACGCTCGACCATCACATCCTCGGCAAGCCGGTAGATACCGAGGACGCCCGGCGCATGCTGCGCCTGCTCTCCGGCCGCACCCACCGCGTCGTCACCGGCATTGCGGTCGCGACCGGCCGACGCACGGAAATCGCCGCAGAAGTCACGGCGGTAAAATTCCTCACCCTGTCGGAAGAAGAGATCGAGGCCTATGTTGCCAGCGGCGAGCCCATGGACAAGGCCGGCGCCTATGCCATCCAGGGCCGCGCCGCCCGCTGGATTCCCCGCATTGAAGGCGACTACTTCAACGTCGTCGGCCTGCCTCTTGCTCTGGTCTGCACGCTTCTGAATTCCCTCTGATCCCGGTGTCCGGACCAGTGTCCCGCGCTCGGCCCCTACTCCCCCTTGTCCCTGAGGCTTCACCGTCCCTAAGGCTTCACCACCAGCCGAGTCCCCTGGTAGAGGACCGCCGCATCAGCCACCACCGTCTCGCCAATCCCCACGCCGTGATCCGGTCCCACAATGATCAGGCGAAACTTATGCTCGGCGAGCATCTCGGGAAAGCTCCCCGCGCGCGGCGACAGCGTCAGCGCCCGCGCCTTATCGTCCCAATGCAGCGCAATGGTCGCATACGCGCCCTTCTCGTACGCGTATCCGTCGTTGCCGTCCTCATAAAGCGTAAAATCCCCGTCCGCCCCCGGGTAGACCCGCAGCTCAATCGGATCGGTCGGCTTCTCGCTCGTCCACTCCATCTTCGGTCCCATCGGCACGATCGATCCTGCCCGCACAAACAAGGGCAGCTTGTTCAGCGGCGCATCGGCCTCGATGCGTCTGCCGCCCTCCTGCCTCACCCCGGTCCAGAAGTCGTACCAGGTCGCCTGCGGCAGATAAACCGTCCGCGAACTCGCCCCCTGGGTCGCAACCGGGCTCACCAGGATCGATGGCCCAAACAGATATTCATCGCCCGTGTTCTCGGCCTCCACATCCTCCCGCCAATCCATTACCAGCGGCCGCATCAAGGTCCCGTGGCTGCTCGTCACCTGCCAGGCCGCGGAGTAGATATAGGGCATCAGCCGATAGCGCAACGTGTCGTAGTCGACCAGAATCTTCTGGGCCTCGGGCCCATAGCTCCACAGCTCGTTCTCATTCGGCCAGCGCGTCCCATGCACGCGAAAAATCGGCGAGAAGGCGCCAAACTGGAACCAGCGCACAAACAGCTCGCGAAACTTCGCGTCCTCAAGATTCCCACCCGAAATAAACCCGCCGATATCCGTGGTCCAGTACGGCATGCCGCTGATCGAGTAATTCAGTCCGGCCGGAATCTGGCGCCGAAACGTCACCCAGTCGCTCAGCACATCGCCCGACCACGCCGTCACTCCGTAGCGCTGCGAGCCGGCGTAGGCCGACCGCGAAAGAATAAACACCCGTTTCTGATCACTCGCGGCCCGCTGCCCATCCGCAACGCCGCCGGAGTGGAACAGTGGATACACATTCGCATACCGCGCCCCCGAGCCCAGATGGATTGGATTGGTCGTCAAAATATTGTCTTCGTGTGCTTCGGTCTCCGGCTCATCGGTATCCAGCCACCATGCATCCACGCCCTTCTGAAACAGCGCCGTATTGGCATTGGCCCAGTACTGCTTCCGGGCCGCCGGGTTCGTCGCGTCATAGAGCGCCTGGCCAACCGGATGAAAACTCGGCTGAATGGTCTTGGCGATAAACCAGCCATTCTTGTCAAACGCGTCATAGGTCGCCGTCCCCGGCCGGAAGTACGGCCAGATGGAAACCATGAAATGAAAGTGCTCCCTGTGCAGCGTGTCGATCATTGCCTCGGGATCGGGATAGTGCGAGTTCCACTTCATCTCGCCCATGGTGTTCCACCAGAACCAGTCCTGCACAATGTTGTCCACCGGAATGTGCTCGGCCCTGTATCTGGCCGCCACCGTCTCCAGCTCCTGCTGGGATTCATACTTGTTCTTACTCTGCCAGAACCCGTAAGCCCAGCGGCCAAACAGCGGCACCTCCCCGGTCAGCTCGCGGTAGCGGCCCACAATCGCGTCCGCATCCGGTCCGTAGATGAAGTAGTAGTCCACCCGGTCGGCGACCTCGGCGCTCAAATAAAGGGCATGCACAAACCGGTTGTTCACCCGGCTGCGCGACGGATTGTTCCAGAAGATTCCGTACCCGTTGCTTGAAACCAGGAGCGGAATTGCGATGTTGGTATTCTCCTCGGACAAATCCACTGTCTCGCCGCGGTAGTTCCACACCCCGGCCTGGTGCTGCCCCAGCCCGTACAGCCCTTCATGCGAGCCGTAGATGGCGAACGACACCTCGGCATGAAAGGTGTGCTCTCCATTGACCTCCACCGGCCGCAGGCTGCGGTACCCATCGGTCGTCAACAGCTTTCCCTCCATCCGTCCGCCGGTCGACCCCGGCCCGGTCGCCCCGGCGCCGGTTGCGCCCTGGGGCTCGAGGTAGTGGACCGCGCCCGTCTCCCGCTCGATCACCACCCGCAGCTTTGCCGTTCGAAGCCTGATCGCCTTCTGATCCGAGCTCACTTCAAACGGGACTTCCGGCCAGTCCTTCTTGACCACCACGCGATCGTCGGCCCGCCTGGGCGCAGTCGCTTTCTGCGGGGCGTAGGTCACATGCAACAGATCGTCGGCGTCCACCTCCAGCCGCAGCACGCCGTACTTCTCGGTTACCGCCAGAGCCTGCGCGCTCTTCCGAAAGCTCACCACGGGATTCGGCGGATTCCATTGCCCGGGCGCCGCGGGAGCCAGAAACCCCGCCGCGACAAATCCCAAAACCAGCCCGCGAATCCTCAACCATTTCATGTCGGGAGCCCTCTCCTTAATCGCTTTAGCAGACGGAATCAGTCTACGCCAGCCCGGGCCCGCAGCGCACCCGATTCGACGGCCGCCGAGCCCGGCGGCGTATTTTCGAGGTACACTAATCCTCGCCCCGCAAAATCAAGGAAAACATTCATGCCCACTCGCGCCTTCACGCGTTTCATCCTGCTCTTCGTTCTGACAGTAGCTCCGGCCCTGCTGCGCGCCCAGTTCCAGGACCCCACCCCGGAAGAGCTCAAAATGACGGAAGATCCCAAGGCGCCCGGCGCCGCCGCCGTCTATCTCAACTTTGAACAGACGACCGACGACCCGCTCCACTACCGCAGCGTCTACGCGCGCATCAAGATCCTTTCGGAAAAGGCACGGGACCTGGCCACCGTCGAACTCCCTTACGTGCGGGGCAACACCGAGATCACCGACATCAAGGCACGCACCATCCACTCCGATGGAGCCGTGATCCCTCTGGTCGGCAAGCCGGAAGATCTGCTGACAACAAAATCCGGCGACCGGCAGGTGGACCGCAAGGTCTTCAACCTGCCCAGCGTCGAAGTCGGCAGCATCCTCGAATACCGCTACCAGGTCCGCTACGACGACCACCAGTTCTCCGCCCCCAGCTGGGAGATCCAGCACCCCTACTTCGTTCACCAGGCCCGCTACGTCTTCACACCCTTCAGAGAATTCGCGCCCGGTGCGCAGGTGGCGGGCAGAAACCACCTCTTTGATGACCATGGCAACCTCATCAAGAACCTCATCTGGTTCGAGCGGCTGCCTCCCGGCAACGGGGTGAAGACGGAGGTTCCGGGCCGCTTCATTCTCAGCCTCACCGATATCCCGCCCGTGCCTCAGGAACAGTGGATGCCGCCCCGCGACAGTTTCCTCTATAGTGTCAACTTTTATTACGAGAGCGCCATGAGCAGCACCGAATTCTGGGTCTCCAAAGCCAAGCTCTGGTCCAAGGAAGTTGATCACTTTGCCGAGCCGACCAAGCCCATCAGCGATGCAGTGGCCGGCCTGGTTCAACCGGGAGACTCTGATCTCGACAAGGCAAAAAAGATCTACCAGGCAGTCGAGGCTCTCGATAACACGGACTTCTCGCGCAAGAAAGGTGAGGCGGAGATCAAGCAGCTCGGCCTCCGCACCGCCAAACGAGCCGAAGACACCTGGGCCGAGAAGAGCGGTTCCCGGCAAGACATCACTCTTCTCTACATCGCCATGGCCCGCGCCGCAGGCCTCACCGCTTACGACATGAAAGTCCGCAATCGCGACCGCGGCAATTTCGAACCGAGCTATCTCTTCTTTGGGCAGCTCGACGACGACATCGTCATCCTCGCGATCAACGGCAAAGAGATTGTTCTCGATCCGGGCGAAAAGATGTGCCCCTTCCAAGCCGTGCACTGGAAGCATTCCGGCGCATCCGGTATCCGTCAGAGCGCCGATGGCCGGGCCACGGCTATCTCTCCCTACCAGGCCTACACGGCGAACACCCTCGCCCGCATGGGAGAGCTTTCTCTCGCCGCGGACGGTTCGGTCTCCGGCAGCTTCCGCTTTATCATGTCCGGCCAGCAAGCACTTGTCTGGCGTCAGGCGGCACTCGAAAACGATCCAGAGGAGGTGAAAAAGAGGTTCGACCGCTGGCTTCAGTCGATCGTCCCCGCCGGTGTCCAAGCGCACGTCGATCACTTCCTCGCCCTCGACGATCCCGAGGCTAACCTCATTGCGGTCGTCCAGGCAGACGGAGCGCTGGGCACGGTCACTGCCAAGCGCGTCCTGCTTCCCGGGTTCTTCTTTGAAACCCGCGGCAACCAGCCGTTCGTCGATCAGGAAAAGCGCATCGAGCCCGTTGATATGCACTACGCCGACCAGGTCACCGATCAGATCACAATTGATCTCCCCGCCGGTCTCTCGGTCGAGGGCGCGCCGCAGAGCGCGAAAGTTCCATGGGCCAGCCGTGCCCTTCTTGCGACCAACAGTGTCGTGAATCCCAACCAGGTCATCATTGCCCGCCAGCTTACCCGCGGCTTCACCATCGTCAAGCCCGAAGAGTATCGAGACCTGCGCGACTTCTACCAGAAGGTCGCCGCCACCGACCAGCAGCAGTTGGTCCTCACCGCTTCGCCGTCGGGAAAGGGCAACTGATGACCGCCGGCTTCGCCACTTGGTCGATCGCTGCGCTCGCCGCTGCGCTGGGGTGCGCTCTTCCCGCCCTAGCCAAAGACAAACCCCAGCCCGCCCCGGACTGGGCCGTCTCTGCGTCCAGGACTCCTACGCCGGCCAGCATCAAAGACGCCTCCGCCGTCATCCTCTTTGAGGAGTACCTGATCACCGTCGACGCACAGAATCGCGCCGTTGAGCGCAAGCGCTTCGCTGTCCGTATTCTCAAGCCGCAGGGCCGGAGCTACTCCCACTGCCAGATCGGCTACGACATCGACGAAAAGCTCAACTACTTCCGCTCCTGGACCTTCACTGCCGATGGTCGCCAGCTCCAGGCCATGGAGTCCAACTTTATCGATCACGGCGCCTATGCAGGCGCCATCCTGCAGTTCACCGAGCGCATCCGCACCGTGAATCCACCCGCCAGCGATCCCGGTTCGGTCGTCGTCTGCGAAACCGAGGAGCAGCTCCGCCCCTACATGATGGAAGAAGTCTGGCAGATCCAATCGACCATCCCCGTCGTCTCTGAAGCCCTCGAACTGGCTCTCCCGCCCGGCGGCCGCTATGCCCAATCCTGGGCAAAATTCACCCCCGTCCAGCCCGTCGAAATCGCATCCAACCATCTCCGCTGGCAGATCATGGACGTGCCCGCCCTCGACCTTGAGAACATATACGCGACTCCACCCTGGGGCGCGCTCGCCGCCCGGATGTCGGTCAAGTGGGGAGACGATGCCGTCCAGGGAACCGACAACCAGTGGCGCGCCCTTGGGCTCTGGCAGGCCCGTCTTGAAGAACACCGCACCGATCCCGACCCCGAAATCACCGCCCAGGCCCGGCAACTGATCGCCGGCGCCCCGGATCTCTACACCAAGCTGAGCCGCATCACCGATTTCATCCAGAAGAACGTCCGCTACTTCATCGTGGTGCTGGGAGTTGGCGGATGGCAGGCGCACTATGCCGCCGACGTCTATCGCAACAGGTATGGCGACTGTAAGGACAAAACCACCCTCCTCATCTCCATGCTCCAGGCGATCGGCGTCCGCGCG
>Ga0116129_1002186_pt1 | contig 10083 bp, 5 predicted proteins | sample June2015DPH_17_2_FD_89732 | JGI IMG/M metagenome (GOLD analysis project Ga0116129, IMG submission 89732) | Peatland microbial communities from SPRUCE experiment site at the Marcell Experimental Forest, Minnesota, USA - June2015DPH_17_10 | ecosystem: Environmental > Terrestrial > Soil > Wetlands >...
CCCACGCGCAGAGCGTGTTCGGCAGCATCCTTTGCGGCCAAATAGTCTTCTTCACGAACGTACGCCACGGCCAGCAATCGCAGAGTCTTTGGCGCGTCAGGGTGAGATTGCAGATACGGCTGTAAGGTCTCCGCGGCGCTGTGATTTTGGTCCGCCTTCAGATACAGCGTCGCAAGCTTGAGCCTTTCCGCTTCCGAATTAGGCGCAGCGCTGACCAAGCGTTGCGCGGCCTCGATCGCCTGTATCGTTGCTCGATCAACGATCACTTGCGCCCCGCAGAACCGGCACCAGGCGATGAACATCAGGACACACGGAAAACGCATTGCAGCATCCGTATTTTAACGTAGTTTTCAAGCAGGCAAGTTATAGATCCGCCGGTTGTTCTGATACAGCATCATCCGTGCTCCTTCGAGCGCCTCCTCGCGGGTGAGGCTTCCTTCCTTCACATGAACCGCTAATGCGCGGCTCAGATATCGTTTCCCCCACCTCCCGGCCAGCCAGTTGTACTCCGGCACAGACCAAGAGTCGCTTCCGAACAGGATCTTGGACATCGGCACAGCTTCGAGGATCTGCCCGAATGCGCGTTCCATGCCTTGATGAATCGTGGGATTCATCAGAGAAATCTCGTAATAGCAATTGGTGTAAAGATGGCTTAGCCAAGCGGCTTCACCAATCAGTGGATAGCCCCCATGAACCGGAATTAACTTCGGCATGCGCATCACGCCGTTGCGATCGAAGCGGGCTACTTCTTCCAGATTGTAGGGATGCTGGCGGCGCAAAATCACGCCGGGCGCCTCTCCGTCGCCCGAGTGGATTTGCATGGGCATATCCCGCTTCATGCATTCCTCCAACGCGATAGTAAGAAAATATTCTTTCAGGCGCCGGCCTCGGTCGGCTTCTTCCTCTCGATCGGACGCCGGAGTGCCGCGGAGGCGTTGATAATCCTCCCAGGATTTTTTCGCCGCTGCTGAATCGTAGTGGGGCTTCACAACGCCCAGGCGTTCCATCTGGTGCCACTTCATTCCCCAAGACTTAAAGCCGAAGTTGCCGTCGCCGTCGAGGGCTTTGCGAACCGCGTCCGTAAATCGCGTTTCCAAATCCTCGAAGGGCATTTCCTGACGAAAGAGAGGATTCTGAATCGTCTCAATGCGAGCGATCACACGCATGGTGCAGGGACGAATCGATTGGGAATAGGTGCCGAAGCCCTCCGTGCCGATGCCATCGCAACACCCTGTATCGACCATCGCGTTCGTCAGATGGATGTCTTGAAACAGATCGCCGATATATCGTCCGTACCCTGCCTTGGCGCGTTCATTCCGGGCGGCGATCACGGTCTCCAACTTTGGAGCGCACTTCAGGAAACCAGCAAGCTCTTTGGTCAGATATTTGACAAAGATACTGTTGCGGGCGTTGAACTCCATTTCATCGAGCTTCTTCTCGATTCCAAACTGCCGGTCAAGTTTAGCCTTCTCGTCCACCGTCCCTTTGCGCCAGCGTTCCAGGATCCCCGGCGGGAAATAAGAAGCCTGCGGCAGAGCGGCCAGGGAGGTAGCCAGGAGAAATTCCCTCGGCGTGATCACCGCATATTGAGCACCCGCCGCGTGGCAGTGGGTGTCGTCCACCTGATAGCCACGAATGGCCTCATGCATTTCATTCGCGATTCGATCTATCTGCGGTGTATTCTCCGTCTGCGCCAGACTTCGCTTCTGAGTGGCCGCGATCACAGCGCCACTCAGACCCAGCGACTTGAGAACTGATCTTCTTCCCGACAAGAACTCTCCTAGAACACGTACTTCAACGCGAACTGGATAATGCGCGGGGAGACGGCGGAGCTCGAAACCACTCCGAAACTGCTCGGGGCGCCCCGGTTGGATCCGGGATTGTTGAACTGTGGGTGATTCACAATATTGAAGAATTCACTCCGGAACTGTAGGAACGCGTTCTCTCTTATACCACCCACTTTGAATTCGCGTCCCAGGCCGGTGTCGAAATTCAGCTGGCCCGGTCCTCGGAAAATGTCTCTTCCCGAGTTACCAAACCCTGTGCCATCCCCGATCACTGGAGCCTTCGTGAAATCCGCTGTATTGAAGTAATCGTCCAGGCGCGACTGTGTACTGCCGCCCTTTTTTACATTGGCCGGCACGATACCGGGTGCGAACTCAGCATACGCGGATATACCGTAAACAGTTCCCGAGGTGCTGTCGGTCACCGAGAAAGGTAGTCCCGACTGGATGGTTGTGACACCCGATAGCGACCAGTTGTTCACTAACCCCTTCAGCAAGGCGTTCCCTTGCTTGAGCTTCGGCAGGTCGTATGAGTAGCTGATGACCAGCCGGTTAGTTCGATCGAAGCTCGAATCTCCGCGCGCGGTCTTGGTGTCGTAAAAACTGCCGGTGAAGCTACCGAGCGGTTCATTACGTCCACCAGAAGTCACTCCGTCGGTATCGATGGCATGGCTCCAAGTGTAGGCCCCTATAAACGAAAGGCCATTTGAAAACCGCCGGTTCACGCTGAACTGAAGCGCATCATATTGGCCCGTCAGAATGGACTTATACTCGCTGATGCCCGTCGGCAGCCAGCCCAAGTATGGGACTCGCGAAGCGCGATTTTCGACGGTATTCGTAGTCTGACCATCGACCGGATTGGAGGGACTTGCCAGTAGCGGTTGATTAGGATCGAAGCCGGCGATTAGGTGCGTCGCTTCGCTGCCAACATAGCCGAGATTGAACAGGAAGCTGTGAAGACTGTACTCCATGCTGGCACTCCACTGCTGCGTATAAGGCTGCTTCAAGTACGGGTCAGTCGGGAGAGTCGACCGTGTGCTGCCGAGGGTAATCGGCAAGTAAATCGGAAACGCGCTGGAAGGAGGCACAGGATCGGGAAAAGGGTTCTGCCACGATGTAGAAGCAAGATCCGCCCCACCTGCCTTGTTCCACACATAGAAGGGATCGAAATTAGATTGCTCCGTGACGGTTCCGGCGACTGATGACCAGAAAATGCCATAACCGGTGCGGAACACAAAGTTTTCATTATGGGCGATCGGCCGGTATGCCAAGCCAAGCCGCGGCGCAAACCCCAGATCGTTCTGATTGTAGATCGGCGAGTCGCCCTTAAGCTTTGTGAATCCCGGGGGCGGAGTGCAGTTACAATTGTTGACCACGGTGAACCCGTCATACCAGCCGCCGGGCGGCGGGGCAGTGAAAGCCGGCACCAGATTGGGGTCGAACCCTCCGATCCGTCCATTCTTATCCGTTTTGTTGCCGTTGAATTGATAGCGGACACCAAGATTCAAGGTCAGCTGGCTGTTGAGACGGTAATCGTCCTGGGCGAACAGGCTGTAATTCTTGAACCGTGGATAGGCGCGAACAACTCCATTGGCGATCTGGCTGCTGGAGACGTTGCTGAAACTAGATCCATTCTCCGCGGCGGTCTCACCGAGCAGGAAATCCGCCATTGAACCGAAGCCAAGTGAGCCACGGGTAAGGAACACATTGGTGCGGTTCACTTGATTGAGATTTACGTCGCCTCCGACACGAATCTGGTGACGGCCCTTCACGATGCTCAGCGTGTCGCTTCCGAGCCAGCTATGAATCATGGTTACCTGATTATTGTTTGTCGCCGGCCCGATTGTGAAAGCACCGGTAACCGAAATGAGCGGAATTCCAGGCCATCCCGCCACCGGTTGCGGGATGCCGACTTCCGAGTCCGTCAACGGCTCGATGGGCACCTGCGCGATGAAATTGCGTGCATAGCCTATATGCAGGTCGTTGACGATTCGCGGGCTGATGGTGGAAGTCCAGATGATCGTATCATTCCAGTTCACCTTGTTATCGTTCTCACCGAAGCCCGGCACGTTGTCGCCGGCGGAGGTCGAGAAAGGAATCGTCCAAGGGTCGTGCGAATAAAACGTCTTCACCGCGAGACGGTTGGCGGAGTTGATCTGATAGTCAACGTCTCCGACATACTGATTTTCCGTGAAGAGGGCGCCAAGCGAGTACGTAGAGAAACCGGAACCGTTCGGCTCGATAACTTGTGGATTGGGAATTACATACTGACCATTTGAAAATTTAGCGTTCAGGAAGGCGAGCGCCACGGGATTGATATTTGAGCCATCCGCCGCCACCGCCGCACCGCCCTGCACACCTCTTTGGCCTGCGAAAATTTGCCCCAACGCTTGCGCCGACCGATTGTTGGTGAGTGCCGGAAGAAAGGTGCTCGCGGTGGAAAAGCTCGACACGCCATTGTCCTGTTTGGTCCCTTGATACGCAAAGAAGAAGAACAGTTTGTCCTTTATGATCGGGCCGCCGATAACGCCGCCGAACTGATTCTGCTTCAGCACGCCGCGTGGCTGGCCGGTGGAATTCCTGAAGAAATCATTGGCATTCAAGTCGTCGTTGCGAAGAAAATCGTAGAGCGAGCCGTTGAAGCTGTTCGTTCCGCTCTTAGTCACAGCGTTGATCACCGCGCCGCCCTGCCTGCCCATCTCAGCGTCGTAGAGAGCCGTCTGAACCTTGAATTCCATCAGCGCGTCCGGCGAAGGAATAGGCACACCACCTTTGTCGACGTCGTCGTCAAAACCTTGTGACATCGGGTTTTCCGCAAGAAGCCCGTTCAACACCAGACTGTTGTCATAAGGCCGTGAGCCATTTGCGGATATATTGACGCTGTTGCGCCCGAGAGAGCCGGCATTCGCCACCGAAGCATTCACGCCCGGCGATAGCGCCAGAATCTGTGTGAAGTTGCGGCTCGATAGCGGGAGCGCCGACACAAGTTTCTGCTCTACCACCATTCCGACATCGCTCGTCGATGCGTCGACCTGCTGGACCTCGCTGACCACCTGCACCTGTTGGGCGGTTTGCGCCAGTTCAAATGTGGCGTCGATCGTAACCGTCCCGGCGACATCTACCGTAAGGGTACGCACAATGCGTTGAAATCCCGGCAATTCCGCCGAGAACTGATACTTTCCGGGCGGAAGAAAGGTAAAAGCGTAAGTTCCACTGTCCGTGGTTTTCGTTTCCATCTGCTGATCTGTTCCCTGGTTAATCAGCTTGACCACCGCTTCCGCTGCTGATTTGCCGGTGGGATCCTTTAAAATTCCCTTCACCGTTCCATTCGATTGCGCGTGCGCCACGACCGATGTGACGAGTGTCAAACAGAAGATCATCAAATAACGCCGAATGCCGATCATACATTGCTCCTATGCCGAGTGTGGGCAGGAAATTTTTATTTGGGGCGTGCGTGGACCCCAGTTCCGGTGCAATTACACACAGCCGGGGGCGCAGGTTCGCTGGTCGAGCAATCTAGACGAGAGACACCGGAGATGAATCCACCAGTATTTGAGCGCCGTGGCCCGTCATCGCAAGGCACCGCTTTGGATGATCTCCGCTACGGGGGAAAAACTCGAAGAGGACTAAATCAAAATAGAGCTTCGAATGTTTATTACATTCGCGACGGGGCTTGGATCAAGAACACTGATCAGTACAAGAGCAAAGAAGCGTAAGTGATCGCTCACTTAATGCAAACTGGCTTAACGAATTTTTTCATATCTGGTCGTAAGTGTCAAGGAGAATTTTGGAATTCTAATTAGTGAGTGCAAAAGCCAGAAGACTCGCTGTAGCTCCATTGCCCGCGGCGATAACCAAGAACTGTTTTCCACTCGCTGTTCGATAAGTCGACGGGCTGCTAGTGGTCCGCATCGTGAGCGGATAGGTCCAGACATCTGCTCCTGTTGCTTTGTCAATTGCGTGCACCGCCATGTCTCCTCCACCGATAAAGACCAAGCCCCCTTTGGTAACCAGTCCGCCTTGCACGCCGGAGACACCTAGCTTCTCTGGAAGCTTCACGCCCTTCAAAGCGGGGTGATTGCGAACTGCTGGAGTATCGCCGAAGGGCACCTGCCACACAATGGTTCCTCGATTCAGATCAATGGCGTTCAGCATTCCATAGGGCGGCCTTACCAGCGGCAGGCCGTTGTGAAACTGGCTCCTCGTACCGAAGTCCTGCGTATAATCTGAATCGATCGCCGCCGAGTGTGGATTATTGGAATTCTCCGGCTTCGTCACGCGCGCAACCCATGGCTGCTTACTTGTCTTAACGTAAAGAATTCCCGTCTCAGAGTCAAACGCACCTCCACCCCAATTCGCGCCTCCAAGGATGCCGGGAAGAATCAGAGTACCCTGCAAGCTGGGTGGCGTATAGAGCGGACCGAGTTGATACTTCTTCATCTCTGCGACCGCCTCCGCCTTGAGTTCCGGGGTAAGGTCGAAAGCATCTTCCAACGACACTCCTTGCGAAGTGATCGGAGGCGGTCTGGTGGGCACAGGTTGCGTCGGAGAGGCTTCCTCACCGGGAACATCGCTGGCCGGCACGGGCCTTTCCTCAATCGGCCAGATCGGCGCCCCCGTCACACGATCGAACATGAATATATAACCCATCTTGGTGAGTTGGACGGCTGCATCAATCTTACGGCCCTCAACCGTGAGAGTCACGAGATTGGGAGGAGCAGGCAGATCATAATCCCACAATCCGTGATGAACGGTTTGAAAGTGCCATTTACGTTTTCCGGTGCTTGCATCCAGACACACCAGCGATTCGCCAAACAGATTTTGCCCCGGCCTCTGGCCCCCATAGAAATCGTTGCTGGGCGTTCCAAGCGGCAAATATACTAACCCGCGCTGCTCATCTAAAGTGAGCGGCGCCCATGCATTTGCGTGGCCGGTATAAGACCACGAGTCGTTTTTCCAGGTGTCGTTCCCGAACTCCCCTTTCTGGGGCACCGTGTGGAAGATCCAGACACGCTTGCCGGTCCGGGTATCATAAGCACGAATATCGCCCGGCGGGTCGTGCTTGTAAATCACCCGGTCGTCGACGCTGTTACTGAGGATCACCAGATTCTTATAGACAACCGGTGGGGAAGTGTTGGTGTAATGTTTCTTATTGATCTCCCAGGTGAGGCCCTGCGAGAGATCGACGATGCCATTGTCGCCGAATTGCGGCACGGGCTTGCCGCTCGCCGAATCGAGGCAAATTAGCTTGTAATGGCTTACCATGAAAATCCGCAGCTTGCCGTGATCGCGCCATGCCGCGACCCCGCGGTGCACGTAACCGACTCCATTTAGCGCTTGCCCTTCTTCCTCGTAAGCCTTGGGATCATAGACCCAAAGTTGATTGCCGGTTTCCGCGTTCAGCGCTACCACCCGGTTGTAGGAAGTCGACAGGTACAAAATGCCGTCGATCATCAGCGGAGTGCCTTCGAAGTTACCTGGACGAATACCCTTGTCAGCAATCGGCTGTTCTCCCGGTTTCCACTCCCAGGCAAGCTTCAGCGTTTTCACATTATCGCGATTGATGTCGGCCAACGTCGAATAGCGGTTGCCGCCGGCATCCCCCCCGTACCACCGCCACTCCTGTAGCGCAGGTTGCTGCGCCGCAACTACAACCACCGGTGCGAACATAAGAGCTAGCGAATATCTAAGGATCATTCGTTCCTCGGTTTCATAAGGTTTGCGCGATGTGGCCCGCGCTGCGCAGTGTCAAACCGACAAAAGTGATCGTCGCATTCGTGCATCCACCGGTAGGCAGAGTGGGCGCTCCCACAACAAAAAGATTCTGGTGATCGTGCGTGCGTCCGTAACTATCGCAAACACTCTGGGAAGGATCGGTTCCCATCCGGCAGCCGCCGGACGGATGATCTTGATAATTACTCTTGGAAACGGAGAGAATTTTCGTTCCGTTGGCCTTCGCCATCCGATCGTAAATATTCTGGATGTGCGCCTGCGTGGCGGCCTCCCTCGACACCGCGGCGTCATCCATGCGATGAACAACCTTCGGCATTGGGTCGCCTAAATGATTGCGGTTCTCCGGATCCAGTGTGAGACTACTCTCACGCGACGGATGGGAGTCGTAATACATCCTGACTCGCGCCACGCCATGCTCCGTTCGGGAGCGCCAGTCATTCACCACATCGTCGCCAAAAAGAAACTGCCCGCTCTCCGATTTCAATCGCGGACGCCTTCCCGCAGTACTTTCAAAGATTTGTATATCGTGCCGTACGAAAGGCTTTCCGGGAGCGCAGCGAAAATACTCGCGGGAAATGATCGGATAAGGCTCGTTCATTCCGGGATAGAGCTTCTTATTTACCTCCATCTGCGCGGTGATGAAATAGTGGCCCGTTATGTACCGGCCCACCAGACCTGAGCTGTTTGCCAAACCATTCGGGAACCGGGAACTCTGCGAATTCAGAAGCAGATGCGGGGTCCACGCGTATCCTGAGGCGACGATGAACAATCGCGCGCGATATTCAACCGGCTCATCAGGGCGTTCCGCATGGGAACCTGTCGCCGCCAGGATCGTTTTTCCTCGATCGTCGGGAATTAGGCGTTGGATGAGGGTCCGATCGTGCAATGTGATCTTCTTGCTAGCCAATAGTTGCTTATATGTATAGTCCGGTGAGTAACGCGCCCCGGTCGGGCAGATCATGCAGGTGTTGCAGCGCTGGCATTCCGGACGCCCGTCATACGCCTGGGTGTTTTTTGCCTGCGGGCAGCCCGTAAATGGGATCCCCGCGCGTTCCGCCCACGCCTTGATCTCGGCCAAGTTGTAGGTAAGCGGCATCAAAGGCATCGGATAAGATTCTGAGCGCTTGTCCTCCACATGCGGACTCGGAACCCCCGAAACTCCAATGCGTCGTTCTGCTTCACAACAATATTTTTCTAGCTCCGCCCATTCGATCGGCCAGTCAGCCGCCAAACCGTAGAGCGAATGCAGCCGCAGATCTTCTTCGGAGAAGCGATTCGCGTGGCCCTGCCAGTGCATGGCGGATCCGCCCACCGCCATCGTGCGGCTGATGACTCCCGCGCCTCCCTGGTCTTCTATAAAATCGCCCGGCCACGCGTTCTCCCCATAAACCAGGGACCTCCGCCGGTAGTTCATCCGATTTTCAGCGTCGAAAAGCCGCCTTCCCGCTTCGACAATCGTGATGTTGAGTTCCGGTTTAAGTTGCGTGAGTTTCTGGGCTGCAAAGACCGCGGAGATGCCCCCACCGATGATGCAGACATCACTTTCGAAGCGAGGCATTCAATGTTTCCTCTCTCAAAGCTGTTGGGACTGTGCCGGAATTCTTGAGTGTGCGGCATTGATCCTTACCGATCGCCGCCATGTAGGCCTTATCGTTGGCTTCAGTGCTCTGAAAATAAAAGCTCATCAAATCGGAGGCGATGTGTGCGCCGGCCGGCACCATTGGCAGGTCTTCGATGTTCGCGGCCTGAAGCGCCTCTCCGATTTTCCGCCTTCTTGCGGCCAGACCGTTGGCGGCGAGCGCACCTAGGGAGAGTTCGTCAAGCTGTTTGAGATAAATCCCCGCGGGCGATGCCGGCTTATACCGGACGCGTGTAGTGCCGTATCCGGTCTGCATCTCCGCTCCCACGCGGTATTCTTGAACCCAGCGTACGAACTTTATTGCCACCGCATCGGTCCCGGCGCGCCCCAGCGATTCAGGAAGCACGGTCGCAGCCAGTTCCTTCAGCGTGGTTTCATGCCTCCCTGGAAAGCTTGTACTCTGCGCTCGTAATCGCGAGCCTTGGATCGAAATCCATGAGACCAGGCTTTGGATGAGAGTTCTGCGCCGCAATCATGCTCCTTATTTGCTTGTTGCCTGCGGTCCCAAAAACCACATCAGGAGAACAACATAACCGGGCGTGCCGAACCAGGGCTCGCTTCACAACCTAATATTTACAAGTTTGGAGCGACGGAGCTACGGATGACAGAGTATACTTCGCTTCAAGGTTCGATTGCAATAAGCTGCTTGGCAGGGCGGTCCCATTGAACGATGGCATGGAGCGTTCGCTGGAGTTCAGGGATCTGCGCCCGCATCGCGATCATGTTCTCCGCCGTAGCGTTGACGATGTCCCTCCAGAGCACGCGGCCGCTCTCCACGTCGATCGCTTCGAGGACGATCGCAGGGTCGCGCCTCTGCCGTCAGCCGGACAGCGCCGCTCAATCAAGCACGCGAGCAAGCATGCGAGCCGGTCGCGACCAAAATGCAGTCGACTTGGAGCGACACGAGTTTGTCTTCCCGACACACAC
>Ga0116129_1002188_pt1 | contig 10072 bp, 5 predicted proteins | sample June2015DPH_17_2_FD_89732 | JGI IMG/M metagenome (GOLD analysis project Ga0116129, IMG submission 89732) | Peatland microbial communities from SPRUCE experiment site at the Marcell Experimental Forest, Minnesota, USA - June2015DPH_17_10 | ecosystem: Environmental > Terrestrial > Soil > Wetlands >...
CGTGATTACCTGCTGGAGGGCGTCAAAGTACCCCGTGCCGACGAAGCGCTGATGCTTCACCGCCTCATACCCGACCTCCTGCTCCCGTAGGAATTCCTTTTCCTGCAGTCGCGAGTAAGCGGCCATGCCAGTCTTCTTGTAACCGCGAGCGAGTTCGAACATCGCGAGATTGAGAGCATGGAATCCAGCCAAGGTGACGAACTGAAATTTGTATCCCATGGCTCCAAGTTCGTGTTGGAAGCTGGCAATGGTTGCATCGCCCAGGTTCTTCTTCCAGTTGAACGAGGGGGAGCAGTTATAAGCTAGCAGCTTGCCAGGATAGACCTGGTGTATGGCATCGGCGAATTCACGCGCTTCCTCGAGATCGGGTTTCGAAGTTTCGCACCAGAGGATGTCGGCATAAGAGGCATAAGCAAGGCCGCGTGCGACGGCGGCCTTTGGGCCACCACGGAAGCGATAGAATCCTTCGACGGTACGCTCGCCGGTTAGGAACTGGCGATCACGCGCGTCGATATCGCTGGTAACAAGATTCGCGCTGTCGGCGTCGGTACGCGCCATGATGAGCGTGGGCACACTCATCACATCGGCAGCGAGCCGGGCGGCAACCAGTTTCTGGATCGCTTCCGTAGTGGGCACTAACACTTTTCCGCCCAGGTGGCCGCATTTTTTCGCGGAGGAAAGCTGGTCTTCAAAATGGACGCAGGCGGCACCGGCCTCGATCATCGCCTTCATAAGTTCAAAAGCATTCAGGTTGCCGCCAAAACCGGCTTCGGCGTCGGCGATCAAGGGAGGAAACCAGTTGATCTGGTTGTCGCCTTCGGCATGGTGGATCTGATCGGCACGCATCAGAGCCTGATTGACGCGGCGCACCAAATTGGGCACGCTGTCGGCGGGATAGAGGCTTTGGTCGGGATACATCTGTCCGGCATTGTTGGCGTCAGCGGCGACCTGCCAACCACTTATGTAGATCGCCTTCAATCCCGCCTTGACCTGTTGCACCGCCTGGTTACCTGTTAAGGCTCCGAGGGCTGGAATAAAAGGTTCGTCGGTTTGATGCAGCAGGTCCCATAATCGCTCCGCGCCGTAGCGCGCCAGAGTGTGTTCGATCTGAAGAGAACCCTTGAGCCGGTCAACGTCCTGTTGGGTATAGGGACGAGTAATACCGCGCCATCGTTCGCCGCTCCCCCAGTTGTCAGCTCGCCGGCTGCCGTTGCCGTTTTGACCATTCGAAGTCGTCATGGATTTCTCCCCGTCCAAAAGTTTCCTTTCGAACTTATGTCCATGTGCAGTAGACCGCGGATTCCGCGCTGTGGCAAACTGCGGTGTCCGTGTGGACCTACTGGTCCGAAATGACCTAGCGCCGAGCATTTTGCACCTCCGGGCGTCGGCGGAACGTCTATGATGTTGGCATGAAAGCTGGGATTTTGGCCCCGAGAGACTTTGCCGGCAGCGAAGTGCAGACCAGCGTTTTGACCGCAGAAGCGCAGGCCTTTCTGGCGGAACTCGCAGGCAAGTTCGAGACGCGAAGACAAGAACTTCTGGCAAGGCGACGGAAGGTGCAGCGGGAAATCGACAACGGCAAGTTTCCAGATTTCTTGCCGGAGACGGCTGAAATTCGCCGCAGCGCTTGGAGTGTGGCCCCGATTCCGAAGGATCTGCTTGATCGGCGGGTGGAAATTACCGGGCCGGTGGATCGCAAGATGATCATCAACGCCCTGAATTCCGGGGCCAACGTTTACATGGCCGATTTCGAAGATTCGAATACGCCTACCTGGAGCAACAATATTGAGGGCCAGAACAATCTGAAAGACGCGATTCGCGGAACCGTACGGTACGAGAGTCCGGAGGGAAAGAAGTATCAGCTTGGATCGAAGCTGGCGACGCTCGTAGTGCGACCGCGCGGCTGGCATCTTGACGAAAAGCACTTTTTGGTCGAAGGCAAGCCGATCTCAGGTGCGCTGTTTGATTTTGGGCTGTTCTTTTTTCATAGCGCAGCAACATTGCTGAGCAAAGGTACGGGCCCTTACTTTTACCTGCCGAAGCTGGAAAATCACCTCGAGGCGCGATTGTGGAACGACGTGTTCTGTTTCGCGCAAGACCAATTGGGTATTCCGCGCGGATCGATTCGGGCGACGGTTCTGATCGAGACGATTCTGGCGGCGTTCGAGATGGACGAGATTCTTTATGAATTACGTGACCATTCGTCGGGGCTGAACTGTGGACGCTGGGATTACATTTTTAGTTTCATCAAGAAATTTCAGGCCCATCCTGAATTTGTGCTGCCCGATCGATCGCAAGTCACAATGGAAGTGCACTTCTTGAACTCCTACGTCGAGTTGTTGATTCAAACTTGCCACCGGCGCGGCATCCATGCGATGGGGGGAATGGCGGCGCAAATCCCGATTCGTAATGACGCTGCGGCAAACGAGCAGGCGCTGGAGAAGGTGCGGCGCGACAAACTTCGTGAAGTAAAAGCCGGTCATGACGGCACGTGGGTGGCGCATCCGGGGCTGGTTCCGGTAGCCAAGGAAATTTTCGATAAGTACATGCCTGGACCAAACCAGATTGCTTCCGATGAAAGATCGGCCAAGCGATCGAACCATGTAGTCAAGGCCCAGGACCTGATCGAGGTTCCCAAGGGCGACATCACTGAGCAAGGTTTGCGCTGGAATATCGACGTAGGGTTACAGTATCTGCATTCTTGGTTGGGAGGGCTCGGTTGCGTTCCGATCTATAACCTGATGGAGGACGCGGCCACGGCGGAGATCAGTCGCGCGCAGGTTTGGCAGTGGGTGAAGTTTAAACGGCGTCTTAAAGATGGAAAGCCGGTGACTGCAGGCATGGTGAAAGATATGATCCATCATCGTGCGAGCGAGCTGGGCGGTGATGAAAAGCTGCGCCAGGCGGCCAAAATCCTGGAAGAGTTGACGACGAGCGAAGACTTTGCAGAGTTTCTGACGCTTGCCAGTTATGATTTATTAGATTAGAAAGTGAGTGCATGGGCGCTCGCAAGACTCCCGCTAGGCGACTGATTCCGACGTCCCTTCTATTGCACTTACAAAAACATGTTGCCGCCCGCGAGATCAGGTGCGGCATTGAGTGTCTTCACTCACACCAGCATCTGATCGATGAGCTCAACCCTAATCAAGAGAATAGCGCTCGTTTGGTGGCCCAGCTGGCTATCTGGAGTGATATTGGATTCAGTGGAACTCCGCTCAGTGAGATTCTCAATCGCTTTGATGCAGGTTCGGGGGCGCGCTCCAAGTTGTCGATCGGCGATTACATTTGCCTGCGCATGGCCGAGGGGATGGCCGCGATGGAAGAAGAGGCGATGGAACCGGCGATTAGTCACTTCGATTTCGTGCTCAGCCTGAAGGAAGAGTTGGACGATCGTTTTCTGCTCGCCATTGTTTATTTCTGGAAAGGCCGGTGCCTACGGAGAAGAGGCGAGTACGGTGAATCGCTGATTCATACCCGCAAAGGGAAGGAGTTGGCGCTTGCCTTGGGTCATGCCCGAATGGCAGCCGTGATGCAAGTGCTCGAAGGCTGGCTGTTATTTCAACAGGGTAAATGGAAAGAAGCGGTGCACGCAACGCAGTTTGCGGAAAAATCGCTGCGTGAGAGCGATGACTACGTAACGCTCGGCAATATTCAATCGTTCTATGGGCGTATGGCGCGCCGGGAAGGCCGCTTCGATAAAGCGATTGAATTCTTCGAGTGCGCCATCTGCCACTATCACAAGCGCGAGCCGCAGCATCCAAATCTGGCACGATCGCTGGCAAACATGGCGCTGGCGAAACGAGGGATCGCGCTACAGTTGCAGAAAAGGATTGATCGCGATTCCGAGCGGCGGCGGCGAGGGACTGCCAGCCGTCAGGACAAGAAGAACGCCACGAGTGCTTACGCCAGCCGCGATCGGCCAAGTGTCGATGAGACCAGTCGCGATCAGGAGGTTCGGAAGCACGAATATCTAGATCGTCTGACGCAACTCCGGACTGAAGCCCTCGAACATCTTGACGCGGCGCGGATTATCTACCAGCAGCGGCCAAACTATCATGGTGCAGGCACAGTTTATCTGAATGCAGCCTATATCCAGCTTGACAGCGGAGATTTTCAGCGTGCCGAAGAGGAAGCGGCCTCAGCGTACGACGTGGCCGAGCAGAAGCAGGACTACATACTGATGGGCCGGGCACGCATTCTGCAGTGCATGATCGAAAATGCCAAGGTGGAGGAAGAGGTCGGCGGAAGCGCGGACCCCGGAAGCCATGCGCGCCGCGCGTTCGAGTTCGGTCAAGAGGCGGTTGACCTGGCGAAGCACACGCAGCATCAATTGTTGCTGGCGAATGCCTACGTCTGGCAGGGATTGACGCAGTGCAATTCGTTTTTTGATAATCCGGAAGCGGCGCGAGAATCGTATGATCTGGCGCGGGCATCTTGCGGGGCGAATCAACCGGACAACTACATGTGGCAGGACCTGCAAGTGCTGGGCGCGAAAATTCTTCGCAAAGGCGGTGTCGATTCGCGGCTAAAAGCGTGGTCGCAAGGAGCGGTCGGCGTGAAGACGTTTCGGCAAATCAGCGAAGAATTTGCGGAGGTTGTGATCGCGCAGGTGTGGGAGCGCGAAGGACGCAAAGTCTCTCGAGTGGCGTCACGGTTGTCGATTTCTCCGAAAAAGGTGCGGCGGATATTGGCGCGCGTTGGCCGGCGGAAGCCTCGTCGAAATTAGCGATATCCAGTAACGCAAGCGTGCTTCCTTTTCGCTTAGCATAAGCCGTGCCGTCTGTGTTCGTGCCGCAGGGGCGGCAAACGTACATGCAGACTCGAGGAACTGGGAGCGATGCGGAGCCAATCTTCGTCGCCCGAGACGGCAACGAAGTACTCCTCCTGGGGCCGCACGCAGGACTCCGAGGATTCTCAGGCATTTCATTGGCGTCCACCCGGATTCTCCGTCACGGGCATATTGATTTCTCGCACGGGGCGGTCGAGTTCACCGGGAGCAGCCGGAAGGTCGAGGCCGTCTGTGAGAAGCAGGCCTTGCAGTGTGGCCGCGTTGATCCAAACGTTTTCGAGTGTGGCGATGTAACTCGTTTCGAGTTGGAAAAGCGTTCTTTGCGCAATCAAGACCTGCGGATAGGCGGCGGCACCTTCGTGATACTTTTGGAGATAAAGTTGGTAGGCTTGCCGGGCATTCGGAAGCGTTCTCGTCTTGTATCGATCGGCTACGGCGCGGGAACTGGCATAGCTCTGCAAAATTGGAGCGGCAAGCTGCCTCAACACTAGCGAGACACGCTGGACTTCAAAACTAGCGCGTTTTTGATTAGCCCTGGCTGCTTCGATGTTGCCTTGATTGCGGTTGAAAAGACGCAGATTCACACCGACTTCTGCGAACCCCTCGGAACCGACCGCCTTGGGGGGAACTGAACCGAGTTGCTCAAGATCGTTCATGTACCCAGCGCGAAGCGAAAGATCGGGCGCGACTTCACGACGGGCACGTGTAAGTTCGGTTCCTGCGCGTGTAACTCCAAGTTGAGCAATCTTCACGGCTGGACTGGTGTTCAGAATCGTTTGCACCATTTGGTCGGAGTTGATTTCGGGCAGTTCTTCAAGATTCCCCAACAGTCTTGTGAGTGGGAGTTCGGGCATTCCAACCACAGCCGTCAGTACTCGCCACGCACGCTGTTTCTCCTGTTCGGACGTGATCACAGCTAAGTCAACCTCGTCCGCTTCGACCTGTGCTTGCAGCACATCGGGTTGATCTGCTTGCCCAACATTGAAGAGTTGTCGTGTGGTTTCGACTGCGTCCTTGGCGAGATCGCTCAACTTTTCTCGTATTTCCACCATTTGTTGCGCGGCGAGAGCTTCGTAGAATGCGACGCGAACCCCGTTTTCTACCCGCAGCTTTTGTTCCTCCACTTCGGCCTCGGCTTGTTTACCCTCCTCCGCTCGTGCTTTTCTGTCGAGAGCGAGCTTGCCGCCGAGGATCAGGTTCTGCTGAATGAACACACCTTGTTGACCTCCGCCAAAAAAACCTCCGCGAATTTCTTCGCCGACATACCCGACAGTGGGATTCGGCCATAGCCCCGCCTGACGCGTTAGGCCTTCGGCAGCCGACACGCCAGCCTTGGCCTGACCAAGAGTCGGGTTATTCGTGAGCGCCATCTGCTGCAACTGTTCTAACGTCATTCCCTGCCTGGGGGCGGAGAGGTTCTGGCCTTCAGTGCCCTGCTGGCTTCCGTTTTCTAATCCACTCGATAGCGAAAGCGTCAGGTTCGGCAAAGACATTTGCGTCTTTTCCGAAGGGACCGACTGCCCCGCGAGATTCGCTGGCAGCACGGTAAGAATGAAAGCGAGTTGAAGCGAGAAACCGAGAAACAAGTGTCCTCTCATATCGAATCTCCTGTGCACCATCGTGCGCCATGTTACTTGTTCATGTGTTCGTGCATACCGGACATGCCGTCCGAATTCTTGTTGCCCTGCTTCTTGCGCAGCTCAACGATGTGGTTGTAGTGATCAGGCGGAAGGACCCGCAGGAGAGTCATCATGCCCTGCATGAATCCGCTCCATCCGGGGCGGAGTCCATACGTCTCTGGCTTCTCGAACATCTCGTCCATCGCCATAGCTGGACCCTCCATAAAGGCGTCCTGGGGAAAACCGGGAACCGAGTTGGCGTCTTCGCTCACGTCTGCTTTCTCCACTTGCATCTGCATGTCTGGCATAGCGTGCCGTGCTGTTTGCTCCGCAGCGGTTCGCAGAGAGAGTTGACCGTTTGAAGTTGCCTTGTCGAAGTTAGAGCCGACGCCCATACCGCGGCCGAGGCTTGGACCGTTTGCGTCAGAGGTGGCGTTTCCGCCACGCGGCATCCCCATGCCTTCTTCCATTCCTGCTCCTGTAACGATCCCTACACGACGAGTCATCAGACCTACGGCGGATGACATCTGGTTCATCATGTGGTGGGGGAGATGGCAGTGAATCATCCAGTCTCCGGGATTGTTCGCAACAAATTCGACCGCACGCGCCTGAGCCACGCCAACAAGTACGGTATTGTTTGGCCCCCACGTCGCCTTTGGCTGGCGTCCGCCTTCGGTTCCCGTGATCACAAACTGGTGACCATGTAAATGCACTGGGTGATGATCCATGCCCAGATTGATGAAGCGCAGTCTCACGCGATCGCCGAGTCGAACGATGAGAGGGGTCGAGGCGGGCCCTGATTTCCCGTTGAAGGTCAGCCAGTTGAACTCCATGTTCATCGAATTGGGCGTCGGATTGTTTGGGAGGACCGCGTACTCCTGAAGGATGATGGCGAAGTCCTTGTCCACGGATGGATCGTATGGCTCTTTCGGATGCATGATGAATGCACCGATCATTCCCGTCATTTCCTGCATGGCCATGTGCGAGTGGTAAAAGTAAGTTCCTTCCTGCTGCAGAGTGAATTCGTAAACGAATCGCCCTCCCGGCCGAATCGGGTCTTGCGATAATCCTGGTCCTCCGTCCATGTCGAAGGGAATGTCGAAGCCGTGCCAGTGCATGGAAGTGGGTTCGGGGAGATGGTTGTCCACGATGAGGCGCACGCGCTCGCCCTGTTTCGCCTGAATCGTAGGACCGGGTGCGCTGCCGTTGTAGCCCCACAGATTGACGATCTTGCCGGGGGTGATTTCCTGTCTTATAGGTTCGGCAATGAGACGAAAGACCTTGACGCCGTTGTCCAACTCGAATGGCAAGTCGGGAACGTCGGGCGTGATGACTGGCGAAAACCCTGCGTCTTCGGAAGACATACGTGGAGGCGGTCCGTTGGGCATTTGCATCTTCCCGTTGTGCATCTGCAGGCCGTTTGGCATCCGCATCTTTTCATCTCCCGAGTTGTTTTGAGCGGTCGCAAGACTGTGCGTTCCAAGAACGCCCGCGCTCAAAAATGCTGCGCCTTGCAAAAAGTCTCGACGTGTTCGATCCATACTTCCTCCTCCTGACGCTTGAATGACCTCTTGGTGATATTGACAAAAGCCCTGGCAACTTCCGAGAGGCAGCACATAGCGCCGGCGGTAAATTCTTGGTCAACGCGGTAACCCTGAACCTTGGAGCGCGGTGAGCGAAGAACACTAGTGGTCGTGCGACATGGCACACCAATCGCGGCTGCGCGTGCTGAAGATGCTAGAGATAATGAAGGACTAGATACGAAGAACGGAGATTTGCTGGTAAAGGGGGTCTTTTGGAGGAGGTAGGGGAGCTAAATCAGATAACCATGATGCATTTAAACTGTGGGCGCTTGCGTCCAAGTGGATATGAAGCAAGTCACTGTCAGCTATTTTGCCCGTGCTGGCCGGTTGAAACCCGATCAGGCCGTCCGCCTTTACAAGGCTGACACTGGGATGATGATGCAAAGAACAGTCGGATTTCTCTGGTCGATGGTGGTGAGAGTTGCCCGAGTGATGAGGCGAAGGGTGCTCGCAGTCATGGCTTGCCGATTGCTGCTCTTGGTTCGGGCACACGCCCATCGCACAAGTGGTCGAGCAAAACGAGGCGTAAACCATAGAGACGGTCAAGAGCGCCACAAAAATGCATGCCCGCATTTTCCCGACCCCTATCATTCTCTACGGACTATACACTCCTCAGTCGAGACTGGGCAACATGCGGAGAAAGGCGCACTGTGGCGATTGCTCGATGTGCAGGCTAGCACCGGAATGCGAACTACGGAATCGTTCGTGATGTAGCCGGGGCCGAGGGCTCTACTTCGCCCATCCCGAAGAACGATATTTCAGTCTGGGCAAAATCGAGCGTGTCAAGTCGTCAACGATCAAGGACCCAAGGGAATAAGCCCTGCAGACGTTTAGCGATGGCCCGGCCCAAGCCTGAACTGCGACCCTGCGGAAATACATCCCACGGTTGGCGGCTCTACCTGGGTTCTCTCGCCTTTCTCAACCACTCGAGCAGGTCCGGGATCAGAGATTCGACTACCGGGTCGGTCACGAAGTCTCCCCCTCCGATTACACTTCTACACCGACATTCGGCGTGGTCTTGATCGCAGCGGCAACGCCCGACACCCGCTGATACGACTCGAGACGATCTGCATGCTCATAAGTATCAGTCACAACGATCACCTCATCGGCTCCGGTTTCACCCGCAAGGTTTTCCAGACCTGCCTTCACCGTTGCGTCTGATCCCACTATGGCCGCGCCCAGCCTGCTTTCGACGGCTGCCCGCTCCCAGTCCTGCCATAGCGACTGCATGGAATCGACCGGCGGTAATAGCTCCACCGGCTGGTTTCGGATCAGTCGCAGAAAACGCTGCTGAGGTGTGGTGAACAAACGCCGTGCGGCGGCATCCGTTTCAGCGGCGATTACCTGCACCGCGACCATCAGGTAGGGCTTCTGGAGCACTTCGCTTGGCTGGAAGTGCTCGCGGTACAACTGCGCAGCTGCATGCAAGTACTCCGGAGCAAAGTGAGCGGCAAATGCAAACGGCAGTCCCAGACTGCCAGCCAGTTCGGCACTGAATCCGCTCGACCCTAGCAAGGTGATGGGCACATTGCTGCCCTGCCCGGGGATCGCCTTGACGACCTGTCCCGGTATCTCCGGACCCAGGTATGTCCGTAGTTCCTCAAGCAGCAGTGGAAAGTCGTCTCCATTTTGGCCCAGGTCCCGACGCAGAGCGCGCATCGTTTGAAAATCGCCGCCCGGAGCACGCCCCAGCCCAAGATCAATTCGTCCCGGATACAGCGCCTCGAGCGTGCCAAACTGTTCCGCTACCACGAGGGGTGCATGGTTCGGCAGCATCACTCCACCACTGCCCACACGAATCGTTTTCGTCGCCGCGGCGACATGCCCAATTAGTACCGGCGTGGCGGAGCAGGCCAGCCCCGAAATCGAGTGATGTTCGGCGAGCCAATACCGCTTGTATCCCAGTCGCTCGGCGTGCTGCGCCAGATCCACAGACCGAGCAATCGCGTCGCCCGGCTTCTCCGTAGGTCGCATGCCGACAAGATCCAGTACCGAAACAGCTAACTCGTTATGCATGCTGAGTTAGATGAAGGGCGCGGAAAAGCGATGCGAACTAGGTAACTTCCGAATAGCCCTCATCC
>Ga0116129_1002191_pt1 | contig 10060 bp, 5 predicted proteins | sample June2015DPH_17_2_FD_89732 | JGI IMG/M metagenome (GOLD analysis project Ga0116129, IMG submission 89732) | Peatland microbial communities from SPRUCE experiment site at the Marcell Experimental Forest, Minnesota, USA - June2015DPH_17_10 | ecosystem: Environmental > Terrestrial > Soil > Wetlands >...
CATAACAGGCCTCGTTCGCCGACACCGCGAGGGAAAAGCCGCACAAGTCGGCCTGCATGGGGTCGAGGCTCGTGGTCTCGGTGTCGAACGCCACCACGGCGACATCGCGCGCGCGGGCGACCCAGGCCTTGAGCCGGTCGATGGTGCGCACCGCCTCGTAACGCGAGCGGTCGATCTTGGCGGACCGCGCCGCCTCGATCCGCGCCGCCGCGAGCGCCTGCGGCGTGAAGGCGCCGTTGCCCGTCGTCACGGCCGCTGGCGCCGACTGCGGATCGGTCCCGCCCGGCAGCGCCAAGGCAAGCTGCGCTTGGCCCGAGGCGCCGGGGGCGTCGACGCGCTGCGGCGGCGCGGCGCCGCCCGCTTTCACGGTCCCCTCGGCCTCGACTGCGGCCGGATCGACGCCGGAGAATTCGGCGACGCGGCGGGTGAGCGTGCTGAACTCCATCGCTTTGAGAAACGCGATGAGATGCCGCGCATCGGGATCATGCACCGCAAGGTCGGCGAGCGGCACGTCGAGCGGCACATGGGTGTCGAGCGTCACCAGGGTCTTCGACAGCCGCGCCAGTTCGGCGTGCTCGATCAGGGATTCGCGCCGCTTCTGCTGCTTGATCTCGGAGGCGCGGGCGAGCAGCGTTTCGAGGTCGCCATATTCGCCGATCAGTTGCGCCGCGGTCTTGACCCCGATGCCCGGCACGCCCGGCACGTTGTCGGTCGAGTCCCCGATCAGCGCCTGCACCTCGATCACCTTGTTGGGCGGCACGCCGAATTTTTCCACCACCTCGACGGGGCCGATGCGGCGGTCCTTCATGGTGTCGTACATGACGACGCAGTCATTGACGAGCTGCATGAGGTCCTTGTCGGACGACACGATGGTGGCGCGGGCGCCGGCCTCGCAGGTTTCCCGCACATAGGTGGCGATGAGATCATCGGCCTCATAGCCGATCTGTTCCAGGCACGGCAGATCGAAGGCCCGCACCGCTTCGCGGATCAGCCCGAACTGCGGAATGAGATCGGCCGGCGCGTCCGGCCGATGCGCCTTGTAGTCCGGATAGAGCGTGTTGCGGAACGTCTTCTCGGACTTGTCGAACACGATGGCGAGATGGGTCGGCCGCTCCTCCGGCTTCATGTCGCGCAACAGCTTCCACAGCATGTTGCAGAAACCGTAGACCGCGTTGAGCTGCAGCCCGTCCGACTTGCGGGTCAGGGGCGGCAGCGCGTGATAGGCGCGGAAGATATAAGACGAACCATCGACTAGAAAAACATGGTCGCCCTTTTTGGGAGTGCGTGAGTTTGCCGGCATGCCCGCAATGTGGAGCGTTCGCGGCAGAATGGCAACGGGCTGGCGGCGGCCGTCGAAAAAGAGACAAAAATTGTGTTGTCATTCCGGGGCGCGTCTTCGCGAACCCGGAATTACGGCTACTCCGCCGGCAGCATGGCGACGCTGGAGCGCGGGGTGATGCGGAACATATCGGGCCGCTCGAACAGAAATTTGGCACGGGTGTTGCGCGCCGCCCACCAGATCGCGAGGGCACCGACCACGCCGGCTGCCGTGACGACGATCGCCATTGCGCCGACATCGGGAATGATATTGGTCTTGATGAGGAGCGCACGGGTTATCGCCATCGGAAGGAAGAACGCAAGATAAATGACGATCGAATTCCGGCCGCAATAACGCACCGGATCGAACAGCTTCGCCTTTGCCATCAGGGCGGACACGCACACCACCGCGGCGGCGCCGACGAGGCCGAGGGCGAGCGAAACGAGCGGCAGCCCGGCGACGCCGGCGTACACCAGCGCGCCGTTGACAACGGCCCACAGGGCAAGACCCAACGCCGCCGATACGGGGTGCGCTTGCACGGAGGCCGCGAGGGCGAAGACCCGCGAGGCCAAGAGATAGCCGGTGTAGAAATAGACGAGACGCCCGGCGAATTCGTCGACCGCGGTCCAGCCGGTGTCGATGTGGGCTGTTTGCAGCGCGGCGGCGGCGAGCCAGATCAGCACCGGCGGCGCCGCACGGGTCGCCTTGGTGACGACGAAGAAGATCGGCAGGAGGTAGATGAACCATAGCGTGCCGAACGGATCGATGAAGGCGAGCGCGTATTGCTCGGCCACATAGCCCCATCCGTGCGTGGTGGCGAAGTACGGTGCCTTGATGGCGAATTGGATCGTCACCCACAACACGTAGAAATAGGCGAAATGCACCACTTTGCGATCGAGATAAGTGCGCCAGTCCCGATCGATGACGCGATTGAGGAACAGGCCGGAGATGAGGAAGAAGTCCGGCATCCGGAACGGCTTTGCGAACTCCACCAAGGCATGCATGAAGCCCTGGCGCCCGGTCGCCTCCTCGACGCCGAGCGTCGAATGCATCATCACCACCATGATGATGCAGAAGCCCTTGGCGTAGTCCACCCAGTCGACGCGGACGGCCGGACCGGTGTAGGAGGGGGTCATCGGGGTTCCCGGTTTGGGACGATTTCGGTACGCATGGCACTTCAATGCGGTGCGCCTGGCGCCGCGATGCAAGAAGTGGTGCAGAATAACGTGCCGGATATGGACATGACCTCGCCGCCGGCGGCCACAATGCCGAAACGGTTAACGAGCGGTTAATGGCTTCCCCCGCGCCGCCCCTTCCGATCGATGCGGCCATGCCGGACCTCCTTGCCGCGCTGGCGCGCGATAATACGGCGGTCCTGGTCGCTCCGCCGGGCGCCGGCAAAACCACGCGGGTACCGCTGGTGCTCGCCGGCGAACCATGGGCCCGCGAGAAGAAAATCCTGGTGCTCGAGCCGCGCCGGCTCGCGGCACGCGCCGCCGCGGCCCGCATGGCGCAAACGCTCGGCGAACAGGTCGGGGATACGGTCGGTTACCGGGTCCGCTTCGGCACCAAGGTGTCGCGCCGCACCCGGATCGAGGTCATCACCGAAGGGGTGTTCACCGGTCTCGTCCTCGATGATCCATCTCTCAAAGGCATCGCGGCGGTATTGTTCGACGAGTTCCACGAGCGTTCGCTCGACGCCGATCTCGGCCTCGCGCTGGCGCGTGACGCCCAACAGGGCCTGCGCGAGGATTTGCGGATCCTGGTGATGTCGGCGACCATCGATGGCGCTCGCATCGCCAAGGCGCTGGGCGATGCGCCCATGATCGCGAGCGAAGGCCGGGCGTTCGCGGTCGAGACCCGCTATCTCGGCCGCGATCCCGCACAGCGGATCGAGGCCGAGGTGGCGGACGCGGCGCTGCGGGCGTTGCGGGCGGATGGCGGCTCGATCCTCGCCTTCCTGCCGGGTGCCGCCGAAATCCGCCGCACCGAAACCCTGATCCGGGAGCGCGTCGCCGATCCGTCGTTCGACGTCTTGGGGCTGTTCGGCGCGCTCGATGCCGACGTGCAGGACCGCGCCATCGCGCCGGCGCCGGCCGGGCGTCGCAAGATGGTGCTGGCGACGTCGATCGCCGAGACCTCGATCACCATCGACGGCGTGCGGGTGGTGATCGATTGCGGCCTCGCCCGGGTGCCGCGTTACGAGCCCGATGTGGGCCTCACCCGTCTCGAAACCGTGCGGGTCTCGCGCGCCGCCGCCGACCAGCGCCGCGGGCGCGCCGGCCGCGTCGAGCCGGGCATCTGCTACCGCCTGTGGGACGAGGCCCAGACGGCTTCGCTCGAACCCTACGGACAGCCGGAAATCCTCGCCGCCGATCTATCATCCCTGGTGCTCGACCTCGCCCAATGGGGCGTCGCCGAGCCGGGCAAGCTGGTGTTCCTCGATCCGCCGCCCGCCGCCGCGCTCAACGAGGCCCGCACGCTGCTCGCCGATCTCGGCGCCATCGATCCGGCGGGTCGCATCACCCCGGAGGGCAAATTGCTCAACCGCCTGCCGCTGCCGCCGCGGCTCGCCCGCATGGTGGTGGATGCGAGCCGGGAGGGCGGCGGCCGCCTCGCCGCCGAGGCCGCCGCCGTGCTGACCGAGCGCGGCCTCGGCGGCAACGACGTTGATTTGCGCCACCGCCTCGACGGGCTGCGCCGCGACCGCTCACTGCGGGCCGAGGAAGCGCGGCGCATGGCAAAGCGCTGGGCCGAGATGGCGGGGCATTCTCAATCTCTTTCTTCTCCCTCTCCCCGCTTGCGGGGAGGGGGTCGGGGTGAGGGGCCCTTGCCGCAGGCTCCGACTCGCGGAGAGTCCCCCTCACCCGGCGCGCATAACCCGTCGAAGACGGGCGTAAACGCCCTTATGTCGCGCGCCGACCTCTCCCCGCAAGCGGGGCGAGGTGAAGAGATATCTCCCGGTGCGATCCTTGCCCTCGCTTATCCGGAACGCATCGCGAAGAACCGCGAGGCAGCGGCGGGCGCGTTTCTGCTCGCCAATGGCCGTGGCGCCAACATCGATGCGGCCTCGCCGCTGGCACGCGAGCCGTTCCTGGCGGTCGCGGAACTCATCGGCAGTGCGGCGCAGAGCCGGATCACGCTTGCGACAGCGATCGCGCTTGCCGACATCGAGACGCGGTTCGCGGACCGGATCGACGACGCCAAGGACGTCGCCTGCGATCCGAAGACGCTGGCGTTGCGCGCGCGCCGATCGCGGCGCCTCGGCGCCATCGTGCTGGGCGAGCAGCCGCTTCCCGTGACCCCGAACCAGGACACCGGAAAGCTCCTCGCCGACGCCATCGTCAAGGCCGGGCTCGACCGGCTGCCCTGGACCAAGGCGCTCGCTCAATGGCGCGACCGCGTGATGTTCCTGCGACGTGCCGAGGGCCCGGAATGGCCGGACCTGTCCGATGCCGGGCTCGCGGCGAGCGCGACCGAATGGCTCGCGCCACTGCTTGCCGACAAGACCGCACTTGCGGCGCTGACCGCATCGGAACTCGAAGCTGCACTTGCGAATCTCCTGCCCTACACCCTGCGTGGCCGGCTCGACGCCGAGGCACCGACCCACTTCGACGCACCGTCCGGGTCGCGGGTGCCGATCGACTACGAGGCCGAGGAAGGCCCGAAGCTCGCCATCCGGGTGCAGGAACTATTCGGACTCAATCGCCATCCCGCCATCGCGGGCGGTCGCGTGGCGTTGGTCATCGAGCTGCTGTCGCCCGCCCACCGTCCGGTGCAGGTGACGCGCGACCTGCCAAATTTCTGGCGCGGCAGTTATGCGGCGGTGAAATCCGAGATGCGCGGCCGTTACCCGCGCCATCCGTGGCCGGACGACCCGGCGTCGGCGCCGGCGACACGGCGCGCCAAACCGCGCGGACAGTGACGGCGGCATCAGGCCTGCGCGACATCGCGCAATTCGAGCGATCGTCGCAACCGTTCGTTAGCCACCGCGGCGGAAACCGCCTCGCGACACGACGCCGATTAGCATGATCGTCATCGCAGCCGTGCAGTCAGGAGCATCCAAAACGACTTTGCGATGTGCCGATGCGCTCGATCCTGGTCTTTGCCGCCTTCGTGCTCGCCCTTGCGGTGATCGCCCCGCGGCTTATGTCGCGGCACGATGCCGCCAGCATGACGGCGGTGGCGGAGCCCTCGCAACCGGCTGCGAATTCGCGGTCGGTCGCCATCTCCCGCGGACAGAACGGCCATTTCCAGACCGATGGCGTGGTCGACGGGCGGCGGCTCGGCTTCCTGGTCGACACCGGGGCTTCGGTGATCGCGCTGCGCGAAGGCGATGCGGCACGACTGGGCATCCACCCCTCGCAGCGCGAATTCACCTTGCGGGTGAATACCGCCAATGGCGTCATCCTGGCGGCGCCGGTCGAGCTCAATCGTGTCGAAGTTGGCGATGTCACGGTGCGCAACGTCGCCGGGCTGGTGCTGCCCGATGAGGCGCTGGCGCAAAATCTGCTCGGCATGTCCTTCCTGTCCCGGGTCCACTGGCAATACGAGGGCGGCAAGCTGGTGCTGGAGCAATGAGCCCTTAGCCTTGGCCGGCCTGTACAGGCGTACCGGTTACACGAAGATCTAGCTTGCACCTGCCGCAACGCGAAGCTTTGCGGTGCGCGTCGCCTGCGCTATGTGCTGTGCGCCCGCAACGTTCGCCTGAGGTGTCAATGTTCCCCACCCCGAAGCCTGCCCTGTCGCCCAATACCTACGCTTATGAATCCGAGCCCATGGTCAAGGCCACCGGGTTCCGCGAATACGACGCGCGCTGGCTGTTCGAAAAGGAAATCAACCTGATGGGCGTGCAGGCCTTAGGCATGGGCCTGGGCACGCTGATCCGCCAGATGGGGGTGCGGCCCGAGATCGTCACCGGCCATGATTTCCGCAGCTACTCGGCCTCGATCAAATACGCCTTGATCACCGGCCTGATGGCGGTGGGATGCAAGGTGCACGACATCGGCCTCGCCGTCACCCCGATGGCGTATTTTGCCCAGTTCGATCTCGACGTGCCGTGCGTCGCCATGGTGACGGCGTCCCATAACGACAATGGCTGGACCGGGGTAAAGATGGGCGCCAACCGGCCGCTCACCTTCGGGCCCGACGAGATGACGCGGCTGAAGGAGATCGTGCTCGGCGCAAAGTTCGATTTGGGCGGCGGCGGCTCTTATCACTTCGTCGAACACTTCCCGGCCCGCTATATCGCGGACCTCACCAACCGGCCGAAGCTCAAGCGCCGGCTCAAGGTGGTGGCGGCGTGCGGCAACGGCACCGCCGGCGCATTTTCGCCGCGCGTGCTGGAAGCGATCGGCTGCGAGGTCGTTCCGCTCGATTGCGAACTCGACCACACGTTTCCGCGTTACAATCCGAACCCGGAAGACATGGAAATGCTGCACGCGATCCGCGACGCCGTGCTGGAAAACCACGCTGATGTCGGCCTCGGCTTCGACGGCGACGGCGACCGCTGCGGGGTGGTCGACAATGAAGGCGATGAGATTTTTGCCGACAAGGTCGGCGTCATGCTGGCGCGGGACATGTCGGTTTTGCATCCGGGCGCGAAATTCGTCGTCGATGTCAAATCGACCGGTCTGTTCGTCACCGATCCGGTGCTGCAGAAGAACGGCGTCGTGGCCGACTATTGGAAGACCGGCCATTCCTACATGAAGCGGCGCACCCACGAGACCGGCGCGCTCGCCGGCTTCGAGAAATCCGGCCACTTCTTCTTCAACAAACCGTTCGGCCGCGGCTATGACGACGGCCTCGTCTCGGCGCTCGCGATCTGCGACATGCTCGACCGCAATCCGGGAAAGACAATGTCGGACTTGAAGAACGCGCTGCCCAAGACCTGGCAGTCGCCCACCATGTCGCCCCATTGCGCCGACGAAACCAAATACGGCGTGGTCGACCAGGTGGTGAAACATTTCGAAGCCGCACAGGCCAAGGGCGAAACGGTGGCCGGACAGCCGATCCGCGATCTCGTCACCGTCAACGGCGTACGGGTCACGGTCGCGGACGGCACCTGGGGCCTGGTGCGCGCATCTTCCAACAAGCCGGAACTCGTCGTGGTGGTGGAAAGTCCGGTGTCGGATGCCCGCATGCGCGACATGTTCCAGGCGGTCGACGGCGTGCTGCGCACCCACAAGGAGGTCGGCGCCTACAACCAGACCATCTGAGAAGCTGTGAAGCAACCTCAGACCTCATCCTGAGGAGCGCGCTCTTCGCGCGCGTCTCGAAGGATGGCCGCGAGTCGGTACCGTGCCGCCATCCTTCGAGACGGCGCAAGAGCGCCTCCTCAGGATGAGGTCGGAAATGTTTCACAACCTGGGGCCGCAGTTTGCGGTGGTAGCCACGAATCGCGAATTGCGCCGATGTCAATGTCTTACATTGTTAAGTTTTTCCGTCTAGTTTTTGATTCGTCGTCAACCAACTGAAAGGAGGTGATCCAGTGTCTCATTGTCAATCGCCGTGTGCACCGGCAACCGTGAGCTGGATCATTACCTCTACCGAGGTCCAGGCCGCGTGACATCACGCGTCACGGTCCGCTTGCCGGACCACGGCTCGACAATGGAAGGGCTGCCCGCAAGGGCGGCCCTTCTTCTTTGAGGGCCTTCTGATTCAAGGCGGCGCGGTATACATCAGCGCCATGAACGAAGCCCGCCAGGAAGCGTGTCCCATCCGGCTATTCGTCGATGCCGATGCCTGTCCGGTGAAGCAGGAGATCTATCGGGTCGCCGAACGGCATGGCTTGCGCGTCTACGTTGTGGCCAACAGCCCGATCCAGGTGCCGCGCGATCCGCTGGTGGAGCGGGTGACGGTGGGGTCCGGCCTCGACGTTGCCGACAATTGGATCGCGGAACGCGCCGATGCGACCGCCATCGTGATCACCAACGACATTCCGCTGGCGAGCCGTTGCGTCAAGGCCGGCGCCAAGGTGATTGCGGCGAATGGCCGCGCGTTCACCGAATCGTCGATCGGCATGTCGCTCGCCATGCGCAACCTCATGGCTGATCTGCGCGAGACCGGAGACGTGCGCGGCGGGCCGCCGGCATTCTCAGCCCGCGACCGCTCCGCGTTCCTGGCCGAGCTCGACCAGACCATCCGGCGGCTGCGACGCACCGTCGAGGCGCGCTGAGCATGGCCGCGCCGCTGCTTCAACTCGCCGGCATCAAGCTCACCTTCGGCGGCACGCCGTTGCTGGAAGGCGTCGATCTCCTGGTCGGAGCCGGCGAGCGCCTCTGCCTCGTCGGCCGTAACGGGTCGGGCAAGTCCACGCTGCTCAAGATCGCGGCCCGGCAGATCGAGCCCGACGGCGGAACCACGTTCCTCAAGCCGGACGCCACCATCCGGTACCTGCCCCAGGAGCCGGATTTTTCCGGCTTCGCCACCGCGGCGGACTATGTGGAAGCTGGGCTCGGGCCCAATGACGACCGCCATGCGGCGCGCTACCTGATGGAACAGCTCGGATTGCGCGGCGACGAAAATCCGGCGGCGCTCTCGGGCGGCGAAGCGCGCCGCGCCGCGCTCGCCCGCGTGCTGGCGCCGTCGCCCGACATCCTGCTGCTCGACGAGCCGACCAACCATCTCGATCTGCCGGCGATCGAATGGCTGGAACGCGAGCTCGACGCGCGCCAGACCGCGCTCGTCATCATCAGTCACGACCGCCGCTTCCTCACCAACCTGTCCCGCGTCACGGTGTGGCTCGACCGCGGCAAGGCGCGCCGCACCGAGCGCGGCTTTGCGGAGTTCGAAGCGTGGCGCGACGACGTACTGGCCGAGGAGGAACGCGACCGGCAGAAGCTCGACCGCAAGATCGAGGCCGAGGAACACTGGATGCGCTACGGCGTCACGGCCCGGCGCAAACGCAACGTCCGCCGCGTCGCCGGCCTGCGGGCTTTGCGCCAGGGCCGGCGCGAGGCGCGGCACGCGGTCGGCAAGGTCGCGATGGCGGCCGCGGAGGGCGAGCGGTCGGGCACGCTGGTGATCGAAGCCAAGGGCATCTCCAAGAGCTACGGCGCCGACGCCATCGTGTCGGACTTTTCCACCCGCATCGAGCGCGGCGACCGCATCGGCATCGTCGGCCCCAACGGCAGCGGCAAGACGACGCTCGTCAATCTTCTCATCGGTGCGCTCGCGCCCGACGGCGGCACCGTGCGGCTCGGCGCCAATCTGCAAATGGCAACCCTCGACCAGCACCGCGAAAGCCTCAATCCGAACTGGACGGTCGCGGAAGCCCTCACGGGCGGACGCGGCGACACCGTCATGGTCGGCGGGCAGGCGAAACACGTGATCGGCTATATGCGGGATTTCCTGTTCGCGGCCGAGCAGGCCCGCACCCCGTTGCGCGTGCTATCGGGGGGCGAGCGCGGCCGCCTCATGCTGGCGCGGGCGCTGGCGAAGCCGTCCAACATCCTGGTGCTCGACGAGCCGACCAACGACCTCGATCTCGAAACCCTCGACGTGCTGGAAGAGATGATCGGCGAATACGCCGGCACCGTGCTGCTCATCAGCCATGATCGCGACTTCCTCGACCGCGCCGTCGATGGCGTGATCGTGCCGGAAGGCGGCGGCAAATGGATCGAATATGCCGGCGGGTACAGCGACATGCTGGCGCAGCGCGGCGAGGATCTGCGCCGGCAAGACGGCAAACCGGCAGCCAAACCGACCGCCTCGCAGAAGCCCAAGCTGGCGCGCCCGGCC
>Ga0116129_1002192_pt1 | contig 10056 bp, 7 predicted proteins | sample June2015DPH_17_2_FD_89732 | JGI IMG/M metagenome (GOLD analysis project Ga0116129, IMG submission 89732) | Peatland microbial communities from SPRUCE experiment site at the Marcell Experimental Forest, Minnesota, USA - June2015DPH_17_10 | ecosystem: Environmental > Terrestrial > Soil > Wetlands >...
GGCGCGATCGGCTGCCGGAAACTAGCACAACCGAATTCGTGCATCGGATCGGGGAGCTGATGAGTACCAGCCGGGTCGGTCACATGTGTCCGGTGACCTATGTGCTCGATGACGACATCGACCCGTCGGACTGCTCCGATGTGCTATGGGCTCTGGGCACCCGGATACATCCGAATCTTCGCCAAGAGCACTGGCCGGTCCCTATCCTGCCGTGGTATCAGTGCTACACCGAAGAGGAGCGGCACAGCGGGCGGGGGCCGATCGTCGTGCACGACGGGTTGCTCGCATCGATAGAGGATGGGCGTGCGCGCCCAGCGACATTCGACAATCTCTACCCATCCGAGATCCGTCAACGTGTCCTCGCCGCCGAGCGATGATCCAGCGCCTTGAACGCTGAATGGTCCGCGACGGTTCGATCCCGCTGCGGACCGAGCCCGGTCGACGAGCCTGCGCAGTGTGGGCCTATCGGGTCAGTGCGCTGGAGATCTGCCACAGGCGTTCGGCGTTGTCCAGGTCAAGCACGTATGGCGCAACGCCGGCGGTGTGCTCGGCGCGCTCGTTGATTTGTAGAGCCTGGGCGCAGTCTTCGTAGTAGCGCCCGGTGACACCCTCCACATCGGGACTGGCCGCCAGCAAGACCGATGTTGCGGCGCCTTGCTCGATCGTCTTGACCGGCGGGAGCCGCAGGGTTGTCCTTTCCCCGAAGGCCGCCAGGTCGTCGGCGCCGATGTGTCGGGCAAGTGCGGTACTGGCAACGTTGCCCGGCATCACAGCGTTAACTGCAACCCCGTCATCGTGCCAGCGTTGGGCGGCACCGACGGCGAATAAGACGTTGGCTGACTTCGACTGTCCGTATGAGGTCCACTGGTCGTAGGGGCGAAACCGATAGTGCAGATCGTCGAAGACAACCGGCGAAAACAGATGGCCGATCGACGCCACGGAGACGACGCGGGCGCCGCCGGCCGCAGCCAGCCATTTGTGTAAGCCGGCGGCCAGCGCGAAGTGACCGAGATGATTTGTAGCGAACTGCATTTCATACCCGGCCGCCGTGCGGGTGAGCTGTGGTAGGGCCATCACGCCGGCGTTGTTGACCAGGACATGCAACGGCCCTGCCCAGGCCCGAACAAGATCGGCCACCGATATCGGATCGGCGAGGTCGAGCCGGACCACCTTCAGGTCGCCCGCCTCCGGCGGCAGCTTTTCGGCGATCGCGGTGGCGACTTTGACGCCGGCCTCCACGTTACGCACCGCCAGAGTCACCTCGGCGCCCGCTGATGCAAGAGCGCGGGCAGTCTCCACGCCGATACCCGAACTGGCGCCGGTCACGACCACACGTCGGCCGTGCAGATCGACGTTGGCGACGATCTCGGCGGCCGTGGTAGGTGGCCCGTAGGTGTTTGTCGGCATAGCGAACTCCCTTCATGAGGCACCGGCTGCGGATTCATACAACCGTGACACGCAGCCGTTGTCGATGGAACCAGCGACAACGAGCGCGGCCTGTCGATGTCGCAATGAACAACGCGCCCTGCCGCCCCGAACAAGCCTCGGAGTTCAGTGGCGTTGTTCGCAGACGCAGCGGCGGCTCGACACAAGAAGGGCACATGAATGTCCGCCGTTTCGGCGGTCACCGCTGGCATCCGCTGACGAGGTTCACCATCTTCTCGAAGGAGACCATGCCGGTCTATACCTGCACGACGACAACATCGATGCTAACCGCCGACATCAAGCGGGTGTACCTCATCTAGGTGCAGATCGAACTTCGTCGCATTGGGGTCGGCGTGCCCGTCACGAGCTGATCGCAGAGGCTTTCGGCGGCAAGGGATATGGAAAGCGGACATCTGGCGATCCTCAACCCCAGCAGCGCAGCCACCCGATAGTCAGCGCCGGCGGGTAATCCCTACTAGCTGCGCGTCGAAGAACTCGTTCAGTGCCAGCTGTTGGGCAGATGCGGTGAGCGCGCGGGCAACCGGGGATCCCGGCCCGGCGGAATTCGTCGCGAGGGTGATGTCGGCTGTGAGGACTGGGTCGATCATTTCGACCGCACGGATTTCTCCCCCCGGCGGCGACGTCCACAGCCAGGTGTGCGGAACGATACATGCCCAGTTTCCGGTGGCGACCTGGGCGAATAACGAAGCGACGGAGTCGGTCTCAACTTGGGGGGCGACGGTGATGGCGTGGCCGGCGAAGGCTTCGTCGATGATCTGGCGGTCCCGCATGTCGGCAGTGAGCAACGCCAATGGCAACTGCGCGGCGTCGGGCCACGCCAGCGTCGATGCACCGGAAGGCAACATGTCCGTCGGCGCCAACAGCACGTAATGCTCGGCGTAAAGCGGCATCAGGTCCACGTCGCGGGTGTCTTCCGGTGCGGCGTGCACGATGGCGGCGTCCAGTTCGAACTCGCGCAGCTGTCGGTAAAGCTCGGTGGAGGCCAACCGGGAACGGATGTGCACTTTCGCCAACGGATGGGCCGAACAGAAAGCAGAGAGCACCAGGGACGCCGTCGTCGAGGCGGTTGGGACCGTGCCAAGTCGAAGCGTTCCGCTGATCCCGGACCGCACCGCGTGCACCTCGGCCTTGAATGCATCGTGTTCGGCCAGAATTCGCTTGGCCCACACGACCAATCGGTCCCCCTCCGGCGTGAGGCCCTCGAAGCTGTGTCCGCGGTTGATCAGCGTGACGTTCAGCTCGCGCTCGAGCTTGGCGATCGCGGCGGACAGCGCCGGCTGCGAGACGTAGCATTTCTCGGCAGCCCGGGCGAAGTGCCGTTCCTGGGCTACCGCGACGAAGTATTCCAATTGACGGAAGAGCACCCGCACCTCCTCCGCTTTCGGGCACCGATTTTCCTGAGGCTAACCTCTTCTGGTCAGCCAATCCAGTGTCGCCGATAGCGTCGGGCACCAAGACTACCCCGAAGTCGGTTTCGCGGCCTGGTAAATCGACGTTCGAGGGCAGTTAGGGCAGTTGCAAACCGCGAAAATGATTGTATTGCTGCCGTATTCACGGGGATTCCGGTCAAGCTCCGTGCGGTAAAGGCACTCCATCGCGGTTTGTACATCACATGTTCGGCCGGCCCAACCTGTTGTAGGCCGCCGGTGAGCAGTGATTCATGTTCCAGCTCAACAACATTAGGTAACAGCTCTGCGGCGGCGATCTACGCGTCGGTGTGGCCCGGCACGGCGATTCGCGCACCCTGCGCTATCGGCCGCCGCCGAACTCGCGATAGGACGTGTATAGCGATCATCGAGGGAAATGGCTGCACGCCAGGATCGATCCCAAGAGGTGACCGGCTCGTTATGCTGCTGACAGGCTATGACGCGAGGATTTGCTCAAACACGCAATCGGTAGACAGCCACTAGAATACGGTTGTGTTGGTCGCACCATCTCGAAGGGTAGACGCTATGCGCCGAGCGGTTCGTAATCTTTTCGTTATGGTTGGGATCTCGGTGCTGGGCTTCACGGGATCGCTGAGCCGCGCCGTGGCCGCCGTCCCAGCACCCGAGCCGCTTCCCGGTGTTGCCGCGATTTCGCCAGCTGACGGTGCTGTAGTGGGCGTAGCGCACCCGCTCGAGGTGACGTTCACAGCGCCAGTCACCGATCGCGGCGCCGCCGAACGGTCAATCCGCGTCAGCTCACCGGGTACAATGACCGGACACTTCGAGTGGCTCGAGAGCAATGTCGTGCAATGGGTTCCGGACCACTACTGGCCGGCCCACTCCCACGTCTCGATAGGCGTGCAGGCCCTGACGACGGGCTTTGACACCGGTGACGCGTTACTCGGGGTTGCAAGCATCTCCAGCCACACCTTTACCGTCAGCAGAAACGGAGAAGTGCTCCGCACGATGCCGGCGTCAATGGGCAAGCCCACCCGTCCGACACCGATCGGGAGCTTCACCGCACTGGAGAAGCAGCGCAGCGTGGTGATGGACTCACGGACCATCGGTATCCCGCTGAGTTCACCCGAGGGATACAAGATCACGGCTCAGTACGCGGTCCGTGTCACCTGGAGCGGTGTTTACGTTCACTCGGCCCCATGGTCGGTCGACCAGCAGGGCAATTCCAACGTCAGTCACGGCTGCATCAACCTGAGCCCGGACAACGCTGCCTGGTACTTCAACACCGTCAACGTCGGCGACCCCATCCAAGTGGTGGCCTGATTTTCCCGGCGCCGCCGACCTCCTGACGCGGCGGGTGCCGCCGGTGTGACAACGGTCATAACGCCGGGATGGAAGACTCGCGCCTGGAAACGGGTTCTCGCTAAGCGAACGCTCTGAACGGGAGGCTGATGTGACTGGTGACGCGAAACGCGAGATCGAGACTCTTTCAGGCCGCGCAGGCTTAGCGGGCACCCAAGAGGAACGGTTGGCCGAACGTATCCGTCAGCTGTTCGCCGACGACGAGCAGTTCCAGAAGGCCAAGCCAGATCTGGCTCTTCAGGCAGCGGCCCGTCAACCGGATCTTCGACTGCCGCAGATCTTGGAGATGTTCATCGAGGGTTACGCAGACCGCCCCGCACTGGGGTGGCGGGCACGCTCGCTGACAACCGATCCCGTGACGGGCCGCACCACCGCGCAGCTGCTCCCCCGCTTCGACACCATCACTTACCGAGACCTGTGGGCCAGCGTGCGTGCCATCGCAACCGCATGGCGCCACGACGCGGCCAATCCGGTGGCACCCGGAGACTTCGTCGCCACGGTCGGCTTCGCAAGCCCTGAGTATCTGACCATCGATCTGGTATCCGGCTACCTCGGGCTGGTGGCGGTGCCGTTGCAGCACAACGCCGCGGCGTCACGGCTGCAGCCGATCATCGCTGAGGTCGAGCCACGGATAATAGCCACCGGCGCTGGATATCTCGACCTTGCCGTCGAGGTAGCCCTGGGCAGCACATCGTTGCGGCGTCTCGTCGTTTTCGACTACCAGCCGGAGGTCGACGATCAACGGGAGAACTTGGAGCGCGCACGGACGAAGCTGGCGGAAGCCGGCATGGCAGTGACGATCGAGACGTTCGACGAGCTGGTCAAACGCGGGCGCTCGTTGCCACCCGAGCCGATATATACCGGCGACACCGACCAGCGATTGGCAATGATCCTGTACACATCGGGCAGCACGGGATTGCCCAAGGGGGCGATGTACACCGAGCGGATGATCGCGAAATTATGGACGAACGACCTGTACCCCGAATTCGCCCACGTACCGGTGTTGAACGTCAATTTCATGCCGCTGAATCACCTCGGCGGGCGGATACCGCTGTCATCGTCGTTCCAGGCCGGCGGCACCGGTTACTTCGTGCCGGAAAGCGACCTGTCCACGCTGTTCGAAGACTGGAACTTGGTGCGCCCCACTCAAATGGGCATGGTGCCCCGAGTGGCCGAAATGCTCTACCAGCGTTACCAAAGTGCCGTTGACCGAATGGTTTTCGAGGGAGCCGAACCCGAAGCCGCCGAATTCGACGCGCAAACCGAGCTGCGCGAGCAAGTCCTCGGGGGGCGCATCATCACCAGCTTCTCCAGCACCGCGCCGCTGGCAGCCGAGATGCAAAAATTCGTTGAGGTTTGTCTGGATGTCCACGTGCTCGACGGCTACGGCCTCACCGAGGTCGGAATGGTGACCAAAGACGGCATAATCAACCGGCCTCCGGTGACCGACTACAAGCTCATCGATGTTCCCGAGTTGGGTTACTTCCTCACCGACAAGCCGTATCCGCGGGGCGAGCTACTGGTGAAGTCGCTGACCGCCTTCCCCGGATATTACAAACGACCCGATGTCACCGCCAATGCCTTCGATCCCGACGGCTACTACCGCACCGGCGATGTGATGGCTGAGCTCGGGCCGGACCGCGTCAAATACGTCGACCGCCGCAACAACGTGCTGAAGTTGGCCCAGGGCGAGTTCGTCGCCGTCGCCGGTCTGGAGGCCGTGTTCTCCACCGCGGCTCTGGTCCGGCAGATCTTCGTCTACGGCAACAGCGAACGCCCCTATCTGCTGGCCGTGGTGGTCCCGACCGATGAGGCGCTGGACAGGTTCGGACAAGATGCCGACGGACTCAAGGCCGCTCTGAGCGAATCGTTGCGCCAGACAGCGAAACTCGCCGAGCTGCAGTCCTACGAGGTACCTGCGGACTTTTTGGTCGAGTACGAACCGTTCAGCGAAACCAACGGCCTGCTGTCGGGTGTGGGCAAGTTGCTTCGGCCCAAGCTCAAGGAGCACTACGGCGAACGACTCGAAGCGTTGTACGCCGAGTTGGCTGCCAGTCAGACGGCCGAGTTGCGCGCGCTGCGCGACGGAGCGGCAGACCGGCCGGTCATCGACACGCTGACGCGCGCCGCCGAAGCCCTACTCGGCCTCGCAGGTGGCGCCCCGGGACCCGACGCGCAGTTCATCGAGCTCGGTGGCGACTCCCTGTCCGCGTTGACCTTCTCCAACCTGCTGCATGACATCTTCGACGTAGAGGTGCCGGTGGGGCAGATCATCGGTCCGGCGTCCGATTTGCGAAAAATCGCGGAGTACGTTGAGGCCGAACGTGCTTCCGAATCCCGCCGGCCCACGTTCACCACGGTGCACGGGCGCGGCGCGACCGAAGTGCGCGCCGCCGACCTCACGCTGGACAAGTTCATCGACACCGAGACCCTGACCGAGGCCACGACGCTGCCGCGGGCAACCGGTGCACCACAGACGGTTCTGCTGACCGGAGCCAACGGCTACCTGGGACGCTTCTTGGCCCTGGAATGGCTGGAGCGGCTTGCGGAAAGCGGCGGGCAACTGATCTGCATTGTGCGCGGCACGAACGCCAAAGCGGCCGCCAACCGGCTGGAAGAGGTCTACGACAGCGGGGATCCGCAATTGCTCGAGAAGTTCCGGACGCTCGCTGCCGGCCACCTCGAGGTCATCGTGGGCGACATCGGCGAGCCGAATCTTGGCCTGGACCAAGCGACTTGGAAGCGGCTGGCGCAAAGCGTAGACCTGATCGTCCATCCGGCAGCGCTGGTGAACCACGTCCTACCCTACGACCAGCTGTTCGGCCCCAACGTTGTTGGCACCGCCGAGCTGATCCGGCTGGCGATCACCACCCGCATCAAGCCGGTCAACTATCTGTCGACCGTAGCGGTCGCCATGACCATGGATCCGGCCGACTTCCAAGAGGACGGCGATATCCGGGAAGTCAGCGCGGCCCGTGCCGTCGGCGACGGCTATGCCAATGGGTACGCGAACAGCAAGTGGGCCGGCGAGGTGTTGCTACGCGAAGCACACGAGCTATGCGGTGTTCCGGTCGCGGTTTTCCGATCCGACCTCATCCTTGCTCACAGCCAGTACGCAGGCCAGGTCAACGAACCCGACGCATTCACTCGGCTGATTTTCAGCTTGCTGGTGACCGGTATCGCGCCGAGGTCTTTCTACGAGACCGACGCGGAAGGCAATCGGGCGCGGGCCCATTACGACGGGCTGCCCGCGGACTTCGTGGCCGAGTCAGTCACTACTCTTGGCGCCCAAACGGCAACGGCTGCTAAGGATTGTGGGACTTACCATTCCTTCGACGTGATGAACCCATATGACGATGGTATTTCCCTGGACGTCTTCGTGGACTGGTTGGTAGCAGCTGGCCAAGTCATCCGGCGAATCGATGACTACGAGGAATGGCTCGCACGCTTCGAAACCACTCTTCGGGCGTTGCCGGACAAGCAACGACAACAGTCCGTGTTGCCATTGCTTGGTGCCTACCGCAAGCCAGAGAAGCCGCTGCGTGGCGCACCGGCACCGACGGACGTGTTCCGCGCAGCGGTGCAGAAGTCCAAAATTGGTGCAGACAAAGATATTCCGCATCTTTCCGCACCGCTGATCGACAAGTACGTCACGGATCTCGAGTTACTCGGCCTGCTCAGCTAAGAATCCGCGTCCGCCCGCTGCAGCGATATGGCGGTCGCGACGGCTTCGAGTAATCCAGCGAGTTGCCCGGCGTTGTTGATTGTGCGGTCTCCGCCGACGAACCGGGTGAAAACGCCTGCGATGAAGGTGGTGACAGCCGTCGTCTGCGCGGCCAGCAAGGCTGGATCGTCGGTACCCGGCTGCAGGTGGGCTATCGCGTCGTTGGCCATGGCAAAAACCCGGGCAGCGAATGCTTGCGAGGTCTCTGCGATACCGGGGTCACGTGCGGCCGCCAACAGCAATTCATGCCGCGCTCGGTTGAGCATTAGCCCCGGTCCGTCGGCCTGCATCATGGTGAGCTCGGCCAGGCGTGCGAACGGCGAGAGGGGGTCGAGCGGCTCGTCGATCACCGACTGCAGGTTGGCGACATCGATTTCCGCGACGCGCTTGCCGACACCCCGCAGCAGAGCCGTTCGGGTGCGGTAGTAGTACGACGTAGTGCCGTCGGGGACTCCCGCGCGGCGGTCAACCTGCCCGTGCGTCAGCCCGCGGGAGCCGTGCTCGGCCAGCACCTGGATGGCCGCGTCGCACAACTCGCGCCGACGTTCGTCGCCGTTGCGTTTCCGGGGCGTGGCGGTGGCCATGACGTGTCGAGATCCGGTCAACGTAGAACCGTGCCGCCGTCGATGTTGACGACCTGACCGTTGATCCAGGCGCCTTCGTCTGACAGTAGGAAGGCGACTAGCGATGCGACGTCGTCGGGATCGCCGACGCGGGTTCCACGGATACGTTTCAGCGCCCCCGCCTGCAGCTGCGGCCATTGCGGAACGGAACGGATGGCCTCGGTCGCAGTGAATCCCGGCGCCACCGCGTTACAGCGGATGCCTTCCTTGCCCCAGCGCGACGCGACATGCCGGGTGAGCGCGCCGATGCCGGCTTTCGCGGTGGCATAGGCCGGTCGCGCGGGCTCGCCCTGGAAAGCCGCCGCCGAAGACATGTTGACGATCGCCCCGCCGCCGCGGCTGAGCAGTTCCGGGATGGCGTATTTGAGGGCAGCCAGGTACCCGCGGAGGTTCACTACCATCACGCGATCCCAGACGTCGAAATCGATATCGGCCACATCGGTATCGGCGCTCATAACGCCCATGTCGGCACCGACGTTGAACAAGAGGTCGATCCCGTCGTAGGTCGTCGCGGCGGCGTGCATCAGGTCGGCGACCGACGCGGGATCCGACAGGTCGAAGGGGACGTGAGTCGCGGTTCCGCCCGCGGCGACTATGCGTGCAGCTGTCTGCTCGGCAGCTTCGGCGGCGATGTCGCCGACAACCACCCGACAGCCTTCCTCGCCGAGCCGGGCGGCTGTCACGGCACCGATGCCGGTGGCGCCGCCGACCACCACCGCAACCCTGCCGGCCAGGCCGCAAAGTCCCATGGACGCCCCTTTCCAGTGCTTGCCGGATCTTGAAGGATCGCTTGGATGATATTGACTTTACCTCTAGAACTATAGAGGATAACCTCTACGGTTCTAGAGGATTGCTGTCGTCGCCGAAGCCACAGCGAGAAGGGACCGAGAGGGGACGCGCTCATGGCTGGGATTCATCGGGAACGCCCTGGAGCCGTCGACCTCGCCGCGGCGACAGACACTCCTGCGACGCCCCTGGGCAACGACATCTGGATGTCGCCCGGCGTCTCCAACGCCTATGCGGTAGCCACCGACGACGGGCGGGTCGTCGTCAACGCCGGCTTGGTATTCGAAGGTCCATTGCACCGCAAGGCTTTTGCCGACGTGGCAGGGCCAACGCGGGCTATCTTCATCACTCAGGGACACGCCGATCACTGGGGCGGGGTGAACTCGCTGCGCGACACTGAGACCGAGATAGTGATGCACCGCAACTACCGGTATTGGCGCGACGACAACGAACATCTCATGGGCTACCGGGTGCCCAAAACATCGTTTGCGTTCCAGAAGTTCTCCGACGCGGTGCTCGAGCATTTCAAGACGATCGATCCCGCCACGATCGATTTCTCTTTTCCGGAGCCGAGCACGACGTTCGACCGCCGCCATGACCTGACGGTCGGCAGCCGCACCTTCGAGCTGGCCTGGACGCCTGGCGGCGAGACCACCGACTCGGTTGTGGTGTGGCTGCCCGAGGACCGAATCCTGTTCACCGGCAACCTGTTCGGGCCGTTGTTCGGCCA
>Ga0116129_1002193_pt1 | contig 10054 bp, 5 predicted proteins | sample June2015DPH_17_2_FD_89732 | JGI IMG/M metagenome (GOLD analysis project Ga0116129, IMG submission 89732) | Peatland microbial communities from SPRUCE experiment site at the Marcell Experimental Forest, Minnesota, USA - June2015DPH_17_10 | ecosystem: Environmental > Terrestrial > Soil > Wetlands >...
GCAACCATGTCGAGCTGATTCGCGGCCGCGGCGTGTTCTTGGGCGCCGGCCGCATCGAGGTTCAACGGCTCGACGGCTCGCGCCGGGTATTGCAGGCGCCGCGCATCGTGCTGGCCAGCGGATCGAGGCCGCGGCACGTGCCGGCCATCGAGGTCGATCACGAACACATTCTCGACAGCGACTCGATCTTGAGCCTGTCGTACATTCCGCGCTCGATGGTGGTGCTCGGCAGCGGCGTCATCGCCTGCGAGTATGCCTCGATATTCGCGGCGCTCGGCTGCCGTGTGACCATGCTGGACAAGGCCGCTGAGCCGCTGGGATTTCTCGATCCTGAGCTGCGCGACGGATTCTTGCGCGGGTTTCGGGACATGGGCGGAGAGTATTGCGGCGGCTGCGAGGTGGGCGGCGCGAGCTTCGATGGCTTCAGCCAAGTCCAGGTGCAGGTCAAGGGCGGCGAACCTTTGTCCGCCGACATTGTGTTCGCTGCCTTCGGCCGCGTCGCCAACCTCGATGGCATCGGCCTCGACAAACTCAATTTGCAGATCAGCCCGCGCGGCCACGTGCAGGTCGACGAGCGCTTCCAGACCAGCATTCCGGGCATATATGCGGCCGGGGATGCCATCGGGCCGCCGGCGCTGGCCTCCGCGGCGGCGGATCAAGGCCGGCGCGCCGCGCTGGCGGCTCTGGGCCTGGCGCCGCCCGCCGCCACCAGTCTCGTGCCGAGCGGCGTCTACACGATTCCGGAGATTGCCTGCGTAGGGTTATCGCAGACCGAGGCCCACGCCAGGCGAATGGACCTGATCGTCGCACACGCCGATTTCAGCGAAGTGGCGCGCGCGCACATCGCGGGAGAGCCGTCCGGTTTCTTGACCTTGCTGTGCGAGCGTGCATCGGGACGCGTGGTCGGCTGTCAGGTGCTGGGCGAGGGCGCCACGGATCTGGTGCACCTCGGGCAGGCCGCGATCGCCAACGGCGCGAGCGCGGATTTCTTCGTCGAGCAGATATTCAATTTCCCCACCATGACGGAAGCCTACCGAATCGCGGCATTCGATGTCCTCAAGCAGCGCGCGGCGGCGCAGGCCGCTCCGCTCAAGCTCACAGGTTCTTGATCAAATTATCGGCGAACTCGCTGCACTTCACTTCCGTGGCGCCGCTCATGAGGCGCGCGAAGTCGTAGGTGACCGTCTTTTGCGCGATGGTGCGATCCATGGCGCCGATGATGCCATCGGCGGCCTCCAGCCAGCCCATGTAGCGCAGCATCATCTCGCCGGAGAGAATCAAGGATCCAGGATTGACCTTGTCGAGATCGGCGTACTTCGGCGCGGTGCCGTGCGTCGCTTCGAACACGCCGTGTCCGGTCATGTAATTGATGTTGGCGCCCGGCGCGATGCCGATGCCGCCGACCTGGGCGGCCAACGCATCCGATAAATAATCGCCGTTGAGGTTCATGGTGGCGACCACGTCGAATTCGTCCGGCCGGGTCAGCACCTGCTGCAGCGTGATGTCGGCGATGGCGTCCTTGATGATGATCTTGCCGGCCTTCTTGGCCGCCTCCATCTGCATGTTGGCTTCCTTTTCATCCTTGGAAGCCTTGATGCGCTCCCACTGTTCCCAGGTGAACACCTGGTCCGGGAACTCGCGCTCCGCCAATTGGTAGCTCCAGCCGCGAAACGCACCTTCGGTGAATTTCATGATGTTGCCCTTGTGCACGATGGTCACGCTCTTGCGCTTGTTGGCGATGGCGTACTCGACGGCCGCCCGGAACAGGCGCTCGGTGCCTTGCTTCGAGGCCGGCTTCAGACCGATGCCGGAGCTGTCGGGAAAGCGGATCTTCGCGTACTGTTTGGGGAAATTCTGTTTGAACAGGTCGAGGAATTTCTTGACGTCCGCGGAACCTTCCTCGAATTCGATGCCCGCGTAGATGTCCTCGGTGTTCTCGCGGAAAATCGCCATGTCGACCTTTTCCGGCGTCTTCACGGGCGAGGGCACCCCCTTGAACCAGCGCACCGGGCGCAGGCATACGTACAAATCCAAAAGCTGGCGCAGCGCCACGTTCAAAGAGCGGATGCCGCCGCCGACCGGCGTGGTCAGCGGACCCTTGATCGATACCAGGTACTCGCGGCAGGCGGCCACGGTTTCATCGGGCAGCCAGCTGTCATAACTCTTATAAGACTTCTCGCCGGCGAATACTTCCATCCAGTGGATCTTGCGTTTGCCGCCGTAGGCCTTGTGCACGGCGGCGTCAAAGACTCGGACGCTGGCGCGCCAGATGTCGCGGCCCGTGCCGTCGCCCTCGATGAACGGGATGATGGGTTGATTCGGAACGTGCAATTTACCGTTCGAGATCGTGATTTTTTCGCCCCCGGCGGGGACTTGGAATTTGACCGCTTTGGCCTCTGGCATTCGTTCGCTCCTGTAAAAATTGCCGCAATGCTAGCATGCGCGCCCGGAGAGCTAGGAGACCCCGGCATTGCGCACCCTCAAATCAACACCCGCCAGAGACGGCTTTAGCATGCCCGCGGAATTCGAGCGGCACTCCGGCTGTTGGATGCTCTGGCCGGAGCGTACCGACAACTGGCGTGCCGGCGCGAAGCCGGCGCAAGCCGCCTTTGCGGCCGTCGCCGCCGCAATTGCCGCCGCGGAGCCGGTCACGGTCGGGGTGTCGGCGGCGCAGTATCAAAATGCGCGCGCGCGCTTGCCGCCGCAGGTGCGCCTGGTCGAACTGACCAGCAACGATGCCTGGATGCGCGATTGCGGCCCGACCTTCCTCATCGGGCCGAAGGGCCGGCGCCGCGGCGTCGATTGGACCTTCAATGCCTGGGGCGGGCTGAACGGCGGGTTGTATTTTCCCTGGGACCGCGACGCTGAAGTGGCGCAGAAGGTGCTGGAATTGGAGGGCGCGGACCGCTACTGCGCGCCCTTCGTCCTGGAGGGGGGCGCGATCCACGTGGACGGCCAGGGCACCTGCCTGACCACCGAGGAATGTCTGCTCAATCCAAATCGCAATCCGCACCTGAGCCGCGCCGAAGTCGAGGAGAACTTGCGCCGCTACCTGGGCGTGGCGCACATCATATGGCTGGGCCAGGGCGTTTATCTGGACGAAACCGATGGCCACATCGACGAGCTGGCGTGCTTCACCAGCCCCGGGCATGTGGCGCTGACCTGGACGGAGGATCGCTCCGATCCGCAATATCCGATCTCGCAGGATGCGCTGCAGAGGCTCAACTCCGCGCGCGATGCCCGCGGCCGGCGCTTGCAGGTCCACAAGATCCATCAGCCCGGGCCGTTGTTCCTGACGGCCGAGGAGGCGGCCGGCATCGATATTCGCGCGGGAACCCGGCCGCGCCGGGCGGGCGATCGCTTGCCTGCCTCATACATCAATTTCTACATTGCCAACAGGTGCGTGGTCATGCCGCTGTACGACAAACGCTGGGATGGCGCGGCGCTGCGCACGCTCGAAAAGCTGCTGCCCTCGCGCCGAGTGGTGGGAGTCGCGACACGCGAAATCCTGCTCGGGGGCGGCAATATCCACTGCATAACTCAGCAGGTACCGCGCCCGGCGCCGGCTTGAGCCTCGGGGCAAAATGGAACTTTGCCGTACATCCGTCCTCGAAAGTCATTATTCTACGCAGCCTTAATTCGTCCAACTCGTTAGAAAAACGGAAGCTGTAGTGCATTCATCGGTCATATCCCCCATTCGTAAGCGCGCGGCAGCGTTGATCTTTGCCTTGGTTTTCTCGGTGGTGGTCGCGGCTTGCCACAACAACAATTTGGACAGCGGTTTCGGCATCGGTTTCACCACGGTGACCGCTCAGCCGGGCGGCGGCCCTTTCGCCGCCTACATGGTGACCATCGACTCGGTGGTCCTGACGGGTTTGGTCAATGGTCCGGTAACTGTCGTGGACATTCCGGAAATCGTGGACTTCACCAAGCTTACGAACATTTCCGAGCTGTGGGACAGTGCCAGTATTCCCACCGATACCTATACGCAGGCCACCATCACGATCGACTATACGAGCGCGAATATTGCGGTGCTGGTCAATGGCGCGCCGCAACAGGCGACCGTCGTCGATTCCAGCGGCGCCGCCGTCACCCAGATTTCCGTGACAGTGAATCTGGACCCGGTCAACTATGCGTACGTCCTTCCCACGTTCGCGACCACCGCCGCGATTCGCCTCGCCATCAATTTCGACCTTGGTGCATCGAACTTGGTGGACTTTTCTACCAATCCCGCCACCGTGACGGTCGCACCGTACTTCACGATCGCCACCAGCGCGTCCGATCAAAAGCTCATTGCGATACGCGGCCCGCTGGTGAACACCAGCCTGACGGAGCAAACCTACAGCATCTTCGTGCGGCCGTTTTTCGACGAGGTGAACACCGCCGGCTCGGTGACCATGTTCAATTCGGGCTCACCCACGAGCGGTTGTGTCGCAAATCCCGCAAATCCAAATGCCCCCCAAGGCAGCGTGCCCCAAGGCACCTGCTGTCCCCCAACCACGCCCCTCTACACCATCAGCGGTACCGCCTACACCGGTGCCGCCGGCATCACTCAACTGTCGCAGCTTTCCGCAGGATCGACCATGACAGAGGCGTTTACCACGTTCGTGCCGCAGGTGACGCCGAGCGCGACGGCTGGGTTTTTTTGTACGGTGTACATGCTCGGCGGCAGCACGCTCGAGGATTTCTTCACCGACGGCGTCGAAGGCGATGTCATCGCGCGCAACGGCAACACGCTCACGGTGCGCGGCCCGACGCTGGATGAGACCGCGAACGAGATCGTCGAGTTCTTCCCGGCCGACGCCCAAATCACCCTCGGGACCGGCACGATCGTCACGCAGGACGCCACGGCCAATGTGGGCTTGAACTACAAGTCGGTATCGGTGGGCCAGCACATCATCGCGCGCGGCATCGCTTCGCTGTCGGCCGCCAATGTCGTGACCCTGGATTCAACCGGCACCTCTTCCACCGACACCGGATCGGTGCGCCTGATTTCGACCGAGATGTTCGGTTCGCTGGTATCGAATAACAGCGGCAGCCTGGAAATGAACCTGCAGGGCATCAATCAATATCCCACCAGCGCTTACAACTTTGCGGGAACCGGCACCAGCGCGGCCACGGATGCGGTGCTTGCAAGCTACATGGTCGATACCGGCAGTTTGGCGGTGCCCACGGATCTCACCGTCGGCGGTCCCGTGTGGGTCGACGGCGTGGTTGGACCGTTCGGCTCGGCGCCCCCCGACTTCATTGCCACCGTCGTCGAGGACGAAGTATCGCATCCGGCCACTCTGATCGTCACCTACGTCAATTCCGCCACCAACAACGCCACCGCGTTCGCGACCTTGAACGACGACGGTTTCAGCATCAATTTGGGCAACAGCCTGCTGGCCTCGGCCCAGATACACGTCGGTGCGGAAGTCATCGATCTTAGCTCGCTGCCGGCGACGCCGCAGATCATGCCGCAGATAGTGCCCGCGCCGCCGGCGCCGATCACGGTGCCTAGCTTGACCCTCACTCCCGCACAGTTGCCGCCCACGTTCCTGCCGCTGTTCTCTTTGGGCAGCAGTGCCAACGGCATCAGCTGCTACAACCTGTTCAATAAGTTCGTGTTTTTCTTAAACCAGCAGTTCGCCGCCGCGCCGCCTGCCAGCGTGGCCGCGATCACCGCGCACGGTACTTACAACCGCGCCACCAATACCTTTACTGCAGCCACCATCAACGTCGTCCTTTAAACTCTCCCCGATATGGGGAAGCTGACATGGCGGCGGAGAATTGGCGTTGCGCTGATCGCCGCCTGCTTGTTCGGGCCCGGCACACGCCCAGCACGGGCGCTGGACGTGGCGTCACCCGCGGCGGTTTCCGCCGCCGCGCCCGTGAGCCGACCGCGCATCTGCCTGGTGCTCTCCGGCGGCGGCGCGCGCGGCATCGCCCATGTCGGCGTTCTCAAAGCTCTGGAAGAAATGCACGTTCCGATCGACTGCATCGCAGGCACCAGCATGGGCGCGGTGATCGGAGGGCTGTACGCCAGCGGCATGACCGCGTCGCAGATCGATGAAACCATACGCTCGGTCGACTGGCAGGAAGCGTTTCGCGATACCCCGCCGCGGCGCGAATTGACCTTTCGGCGCAAGCAAGATGATCGCAATTTCCTGGTGCGCCTGCCGCTCGGCCTGAAGCATGGACACCTGCTGTTGCCGAAGGGCTTCATTCAGGGGCAGAAGCTGGAGGAGACTTTGCGGCAGCTGACCTTGCCGTTCAGCAACAGCACCGATTTCGACCAACTGCCGACGCCGTTTCGCGCCGTGGCCACCGATCTGGTGACCGGCGGCGCGGTGCTGCTCGACAAAGGCGATCTGGCGATAGCCCTGCGCGCCAGCATGTCCGCACCGGGCGTTTTCGCGCCGGTGGACTACCAAGGCAAGCTGCTGGTCGATGGGGGACTGGCGGAGAATCTACCCATCGATGTCGCCCGCGCCATGCACGCCGACGTGCTGATCGTCTCGGACGTAAGCTACCCCTTGCAGCCGCGCGAAGCGCTGGATTCCGCGCTGTCCATTTCCAATCAAATGCTGGCCATCCTGGTGCGCAAGGACGCGGATCGGCAACGCGCCACGCTGGGCAAGCAGGATGTACTGGTCGAGCCGCTGCTGGGCGGCGCGAGCTCGACGAATTTCTCGGTGCCGAGCAGCACCATCGTCGCCGGGGAGGACGCGGTGCATGCAGCGGGGGCTAAACTGGCTGCGCTGCGCGTGAACGATGGCGCCTACAAGGAGTACATGGCGCGGCGCGCCAACCGCGAGCCGGGACTGCCGACAATCAAGTTCGTACGTGTCGACCAGCAATCCAAGCGCTACGAAAAGACTATCTTGGCGGAAATGCAGCCGTTGCTCGGCAAACCGTTGCAATTGGATGAATTGGCGGCTCGGATCAACGAGTTATACGGGTTTGGCCTGTTTGAAACTCTGGACTACTCGTTGGTGACGCGGGCGAGCGCCAAGCCCGTTGCGGCCGGCGCCGTGCCCCCCAGCATCGCTGCTCCCGGTAGCGTCGCTGCTGCCGATAGTGCCACGGGCACTACGGCTGCTGCCTCCGCACCGGGCGCCAATGCAGGTTCCGCTGCCGCTGCGGCGGGCACCGCCGCGGCTGCCGGCGACGAGGACGAAGACGAGGGCCTCGAAGTGCGCGCGCGCCGCAAATCCTGGGGCCCGAATTACGTGCGCTTCGGCTTGAATCTAGAGGACGACCTGCAAGGCGATAGCCAGTACAACGCCGCGGCGCGCTTCATCGTGACGGAGATCAACGATCTCGGCGCGGAGTTTCTCGGCGATCTGCAAGTGGGCAGCAATCCCAAGGTGGACGGCGAGTTCTACCAGCCGCTAACCGCGACGCGCACCTGGTTCGTGGCGCCGAGCGCACGGGTCGAGTCGCGCGATTTGCCGATCTTTACCAGCAATGTCGAGACCTCGGATTTTCGCGACCGCGAAGCGGAAGCGGATCTCGACTTCGGGCGCAACCTGGGCGATTGGGGCGAAATACGCGTCGGCTTCCATCGCATCAACGGCGCGACGCGCTATCGCTACGGCGATCCGGATCTGGTCGTGGGGAATTACAATGAAGGCGAATACTTCTTCAAGTTCTCGGTCGATCTGCTCGACAACGTGCACTTTCCGCGTCAGGGACAGACCTTCACCCTGGAATGGGACGCCAATCGCACGGATCTGGGCGCAGATTTCGCTTCGGATCGGGTAAAAGCCGATTATTTGTGGGCGCATACCACGGGGCGCAACACCATACTGTGGTGGACGTCGGCCGGAACCACGCTCGACGGCGACATCAAGCCCACGCTCCTGCCGGAGTTCTACTCGCTGGGCGGATTTTTCAATCTGTCGGGTCTTGCACCGATGTCCCTGTACGGGCCGAACTATGCCATCACGCGCGCGATCTATTTCAGGCGGATCAGCCGCGGCGGCGAGGGGTTGTTCGAATTCCCTGCCTACATCGGCATGTCGCTGGAACTCGGCAATACTTGGGAAGAGCGCAGCCAGATCGGTTTCGGGTCGGCCCGCAAGGACGGGTCGGTGTTTCTGGCCTTCGACACCTTTTTGGGGCCGGTATATCTTGGCTCCGGTTACGACACCCAAGGCCACAGCGCCTACTACTTGTTTCTCGGCCGAACCTTTTGATGCGCGTGACTTCGGCGTCGATGCGCGCGAGTTCGCGTTGCGGCCCGCGGCCGCGCGGGGAGTCAGAAGCTGCGGCTCTCGGCGAGCTTCTCGACCTTCTCGAACACCAGCGCCGGCTGATCGCCGATGCGCGAATATTCGTGCTTGCGCGCCATTTCCTCCATGACGCGATCGCGTTCCGCGGCCGTGAAGAACCAGTGGGTTTTTTGCCAGTCGAGGCCGAGCAGTTTCGCGAACGGATCGTTCGGCCGCAGCCGCACGCGGATGCCGTAAGGCCGCGGCAGCACCGGGATGGTGCGCGTCATATTCTGTTGATTTGCTATTCCCATGAGCAGCGAAAGATAGCTGAATCGCCGGCAAGCCGCCAGCTGATCGCGTTGCTTGCGTCGTGCTAGACTCCGCCGCCTTCACGAGGTGACTGATGGCATCGACTTACACCGCCTCCGATATCGAGGTATTGAGCGGCCTGGATCCGGTGCGCCGGCGTCCCGGCATGTACACCGACACCACGCGGCCGAATCATCTGGCGCACGAGGTGGTCGACAACAGCGTGGATGAGGCGGTCAACGGGCATGCCGACAGCATCAACGTCATCCTCTTCAAAGATGGCTCGTTGCAGGTGGAGGACAACGGCCGCGGCATGCCGGTCGACATTCACCCCAAAGAAAAGATCAGCGGCGTCGAGCTGATCCTGACGCGCCTGCATGCCGGCGGAAAATTCAGCAACAAGAATTACGAGCACTCGGGCGGATTGCACGGCGTCGGCGTGTCGGTGGTCAACGCCTTGTCGAAGAATCTCGAAGTCTGGGTGCGCCGCGGCGGCAAGGAGTACAACCAAAGCTACGCCGGCGGAAAGCCTACCTCCAAGCTCGAAGTGGTCGGCGATGCCCCGAAATCGAAGACCGGCACCACCATTCGCTTCTGGCCCGATCCCAAGTACTTCGACTCCGACAAGTTCGCCATTCCGAAGCTCAAACAGGTGCTGCGCGCCAAGGCGGTGCTGTCGCCGGGTTTGCGGGTGACTTTGGACAATGAGGCGACGGGCGAGAAGGATGAATGGTTCTATACCGGCGGCCTGCATCAATACCTTGCCGAGGAACTCGGCAAGGGTGAGTGGCTGCCGGCCGACACTTTCTACGGCAAGCGCGACATCGAGGGCGGCACACTTGAGTGGGCTTTCGCCTGGGTGCTCGAGTCCGAGCATCCGGTCACCGAAAGCTACGTCAATTTGATTCCGACCACCGATGGCGGCACGCACGTCAATGGTCTGCGCACCGGGGCCTCGGATGCGGTACGCGAGTTCTGCGAATTCCGCAATCTGGTGCCGCGCGGCCTGAAGCTGTCGCCGGAAGATGTCTGGGATGGCGTGAGTTTCGTGCTGTCGATGAAGATGCGCGAGCCGCAGTTCGCCGGCCAGACCAAGGAGAAGCTGTCTTCGCGCGAGTCGGCCGGGATCGTGCAGGGCGTGATCAAGGACGCCTTTGCGCTGTGGCTGAATCAACATCCCGATCAGGGCGAGAAGATCGCCATGTTGGGCATAGCCAACGCGCAGCAGCGCTTCAAGGACAGCCAGAAAGTGGCGCGCAAGCGCATCGTTTCGGGGCCGGCCCTGCCGGGCAAGCTGGCCGATTGCGTCAGCCAGGATCCGGCGCGCGGCGAATTGTTCCTGGTGGAGGGCGACTCGGCGGGCGGCTCGGCGAAGCAGGCGCGCGACCGGGTGACGCAGGCCATCATGCCGTTGCGCGGCAAGATTCTGAATACCTGGGAATCGGATGCCGGCGAGGTGCTGCAATCCCAGGAGGTGCACAACATCAGCATCGCCATCGGCGTCGATCCTGCCACACCGGACTTGTCCGGCCTGCGCTATCACA
>Ga0116129_1002196_pt1 | contig 10046 bp, 9 predicted proteins | sample June2015DPH_17_2_FD_89732 | JGI IMG/M metagenome (GOLD analysis project Ga0116129, IMG submission 89732) | Peatland microbial communities from SPRUCE experiment site at the Marcell Experimental Forest, Minnesota, USA - June2015DPH_17_10 | ecosystem: Environmental > Terrestrial > Soil > Wetlands >...
ATCGTCGAGGCTCTCGTCGTCGATCTCGACGTCCTCTTCGCCTTCGGGGGTATCGCCCGCGGCCTTCTTCTTGCCCTGGGCTTCGGCGTCCGCCTCCTCCAGCGAGACGAACTCAGCCTCCTGGGTCTCCGGCACGACGGGCTCGACCTCCCGCACCGGCGCCCGCGCCGCCTCCGGCCGACCGCGCGATTGCACGACCACCGGCTCGAACACCGTGCCGCATTTCGGGCAGACGATCGGCGAATGACTCAGGTCGTAGAACTTGGCGCCGCAATGGGCACACAGACGCTTTGTACCGAGCTCAGGCTTTGCCACGGCTTCGCAATCCTCGATGGTCGTTGAAAGCGGCCCACCCCTTGGCGTTTCGCGGCGGCTCTGTCAATAGACCTTTGCGTCCATCGCGGTCTTTGTGCCGGAATGTGAAGGCGCGGCGCCGCGGGCCGTGACCGCCGATTTGCCCCATGCTAGGACCCGCCTTTCCTCGGATACGGATATCCAAGTGCATTCGCCCTCGCCCATCGTCCCGCTGACCGCCCGGCGCGGAGGCCCTCTTACGGGCCGCATCCGGGTGCCGGGAGACAAGTCGATTTCCCACCGGGCCCTGATCCTGGGCGCGCTCGCGGTCGGCACCACCCGGATTTCCGGCCTGCTCGAGGGCGAGGACGTGCTCAACACGGCCCAGGCCATGCGGGTGCTCGGCGCCCGGGTCGAGCGGACGGGCGTCGGCACCTGGAGCGTCGATGGCGTCGGGGTCGCGGGCTTCGCCCAGCCCGCCGCGACGTTGGATTTCGGCAACTCCGGGACCGGCTGCCGCCTGGTGATGGGGGCCGTCGCCGGATGCTCCATCACGGCGACTTTCGACGGCGACGCCTCCCTGCGCAAACGACCGATGCGGCGCATCCTCGATCCGGTCGCCCTGATGGGCGCCCGGGTCATGACCGCGGCGGAAGGCGGCCGGCTGCCGATCGCGCTCGCCGGCGCCCGCGACCCTTTACCGATCGTTTACCGTACGCCGGTGCCGTCGGCGCAGATCAAGTCGGCGGTGCTGCTGGCCGCGCTCGCCGCCCCCGGCACCACCGTCGTCATCGAAGCCGAGGCGAGCCGCGATCACACCGAATTGATGCTAAGGCATTTCGGCGCCGCGGTGGTGTCCGAGCCGGAGGGCGCTCATGGGCGCAAGATTTCACTCACTGGCCAGCCCGAGCTTGTGCCGGCCGCGGTCGCGGTCCCGGCCGATCCGTCCTCGGCCGCCTTCCCGATGGTGGCGGCGCTGATCGTTCCGGGCTCCGACGTGTTCCTGCCCGACGTGATGACCAACCCGCTGCGGACCGGGCTGATCGCAACGCTGCGGGAGATGGGCGCCGCGATCGAAGAGGACGAGATTCGCCACGACGGCGGCGAGGCGATGGCGGGCTTCCGGGTCCGGCATAGCGCGCTACGCGGCGTCGAGGTGCCGGCCGAGCGCGCCCCCGCCATGATCGACGAATACCCGATCCTGGCGGTGGCGGCGGCCTGTGCGGAAGGCACCACCGTGATGCGCGGGTTGAAGGAACTGCGGGTGAAAGAATCCGACCGCCTCGCCGCGACCGCCGACCTGCTGCGCGTCAACGGGATCGAGGTCGAGATTTCGGGCGACGATCTCGCAGTGCGGGGCCATGGCCGGCCGCGCGGCGGCGGTGTCGTCGCCACCCACATGGATCATCGCATCGCCATGGCGGCGCTGGTGCTCGGCCTCGCGGCTGACCAGCCCGTGCAGGTCGACGACGCCGGCTTCATCGCCACGAGCTTTCCGGGCTTCGCCGATTTGATGCGGGGGCTGGGGGGCGAGATCGGATGATCATCGCCATCGATGGGCCGGCTGCCTCCGGCAAGGGCACCCTCGGCAAGCGGCTTGCGGCCCATTACGGCTTGCGTCATCTCGACACCGGCCTGCTGTACCGTGCGGTGGCGCAGGCCGTGCTCGATGCCGGCCATAAGCTCGATGACTCCGGGCGTGCCGCCGCGGCGGCTCGCACGCTCGATCCGGCGCGGTTCGACGAAGTGGTGCTCAAGAGCCATGCGGCGGGCGAAGCGGCCTCGGTGGTGTCCGCCATCCCGGAGGTGCGCGCCGCGCTGGTGCGGCTGCAGCAGGATTTTGCCGCCGCCCCGCCCGGCGCCGTCCTTGACGGCCGCGACATCGGGACCGTCATCTGCCCGCACGCGGACGCCAAGATTTTCGTCACCGCCTCGCCGCAGGTGCGGGCGCGCCGCCGCGCCCTCGAAATGCGCCGCGCCGGCGAAGCCGTCGACGAGGCCGAGATCCTGGCCGACATCCGCCGCCGTGACGAACGTGATTCCGCCCGGGCGATTGCGCCGCTCAAAGCGGCACCAGACGCCCAGGTGCTCGACACCTCCGATCTCGATATCGAAGCCGCGTTCCGGGCCGCCATCGCCATCGTGGAGGCATCGCGGCGCGCAACCGGACCCGCCGCCTAGCCCCGACAACCTCCCCTCCCGCCAATCCCGAAGATCGGCCATGGATTTTTTAGCGATCCCCGACGGCGGCCCGATCCTGTTCCTGGGCCTGTCGCTGGCTTCCTTTGCGACCGCGTTTATCGGGGTGTTCACCGGCACCGCGGGTGGCCTGGTCCTGCTTGCCATCATGGCGGTGGTGATGCCGACGGCCGCGGTCATTCCGGTCCACACCGTGGTGCAGCTCGGCGCCGGCCTCACCCGCACCATGATCATGTGGCGCTACGTGATGCGCCAGACCTTGCCGCCCTTCATCGTCGGGGCGGCCTTGGGTGCCATCGCGGGCGTCAAGGTCTTCGTGGCCCTGCCGATGTCCTTGCTGCTCGGCATTCTGGGTGCTTTCATCCTCGTGGTGACGTGGCTGCCGAAGCTCGGGAAAATCGGGGCGGAGCGCGGGCGCTTCGCCATGCTGGGATTCGTGGCGACATTCGCCGGCATTTTCGTCAGCGCGACCGGCACTATCGTGGCGCCCTTCGTGGCGAGCGCCGCGCCCGACCGGCGCAACCATGCCGCGACGCTGGGTGCCCTGATGATGTTCGTGCACATCGCCAAGATCGCGGCCTTTGGCTTCATCGGGTTTGCGATGAGCGATTACATCACCCTTACGGCCGTCATGATCGCGGCCGGCGCCGCCGGCAATTGGCTGGGTGAAGAGGCGCTTAATCGCATCAGCGAGCAACGCTTTCGGCTGATGCTCCAGCTTTTCCTGACGGCCCTCGGGCTGCAGCTGTTGTGGAAGGCCGCCAGCGCCGCGGGGTGGTTTTGACCCGCTGCTGCACTGCCGCATCGCGAGGGGCTGCGTTTTCGTTCAATTTGAACGGTTTTCCGGCGTCCGCATCCCTTGCGGGGGTTCGGGCCATCCGCTATATCCCCCGGCAGTTCAGGCCGCCGCTATAGGTCGGAGCTGCCCGAGCGGGCCGAAGGCATGACCAACATTGCCTTCGTGTTTGGAGGAACGCCCGCTCGCAAGCTTCGTCGCGACGCCTGACGGTAGTCATCGTACCCATCGCTCGGTTTGTGCCGGCCTGCAGGATTAGTCCCGCAGCGCCGGAGGTCTTGCGGGGCCTCCGGCATCGAGCGTTTGGTGCGCCCTTAAATCAAACCGCCGGCTTGCACCGCACGGGAGAATTCATGGCTGTAGCTGCTGTTGCCGCGCCGTCGCGCGAAGATTTTGCTGCCCTGCTGGAGGACTCGTTCACTCACGGCAACCTGCAGGAAGGGGCGGTCATCAAGGGGACCGTGGTTGCCATCGAAAAGGACCTCGCCGTCATCGATGTCGGCCTGAAGACCGAAGGCCGCGTGCCGCTGCGCGAATTCAACGGGCCGGGCCGCCAGAACGACATCAAGGTCGGCGACACCGTCGAGGTCTACCTGGAGCGCGTCGAGAATGCGCTCGGTGAGGCGGTGCTGTCGCGCGACAAGGCGCGGCGCGAGGAGAGCTGGGGCAAGCTCGAAAAGGCGTTCCAGAACAACGAGAAGGTCCAGGGCGTCATCTTCAACCAGGTCAAGGGCGGCTTCACGGTCGATCTCGACGGCGCGGTGGCGTTCCTGCCGCGTTCCCAGGTCGATATCCGTCCGATCCGCGACGTCACGCCGCTGATGAACGTCAACCAGCCGTTCCAAATCCTGAAAATGGATCGCCGCCGCGGCAACATCGTGGTATCGCGCCGCACCGTGCTGGAAGAGACCCGCGCCGAGCAGCGCCAGGAACTCGTCCAGAACCTCGAAGAGGGCCAGGTCATCGACGGCGTGGTCAAGAACATCACCGATTACGGCGCGTTCGTGGACCTCGGCGGCATCGACGGCCTCCTGCATGTCACCGATATCGCGTGGCGGCGCGTCAATCACCCCTCCGAGGTGCTCAATATCGGCCAGCAGGTGAAGGTCAAGATCGTCAAGATCAACCACGAGACCCACCGCATCTCGCTCGGCATGAAGCAGCTCCAGGCCGATCCGTGGCAGGGTATCGAGGCGAAATTCCCGGTCGGGGCCCGCTTCACCGGCCGCGTCACCAACATCACCGACTACGGGGCGTTCGTCGAGCTTGAGCCCGGCATCGAGGGACTGATCCACGTCTCCGAGATGTCATGGACCAAGAAGAACGTCCATCCGGGCAAGATCGTCTCCACCTCCCAGGAGGTCGAGGTCCAGGTGCTGGAGGTCGATCCGGTCAAACGTCGCATTTCGCTCGGCCTCAAGCAGACCATGCGCAACCCGTGGGAAGTGTTCGTCGAGAAGTATCCTCCCGGCACCCTGGTCGAGGGCGAAGTCAAGAACAAGACCGAGTTCGGCCTGTTCCTCGGCCTCGACGGCGATGTCGACGGCATGGTCCATCTCTCCGACCTCGACTGGAAGCGTCCGGGCGAGCAGGTCATCGACGAGTTCAAGAAGGGCGACAAGGTGCGCGCCCAGGTGCTCGACGTCGATGTCGAGAAGGAGCGCATCTCGCTCGGCATCAAGCAGCTCGAAGGCGATCCGTTCGCGGAAGCCGGCGACGTCAAGAAGGGCGCGGTGGTGACCTGCGAGATCATCGAAGTGAAGGAGTCCGGTCTCGAGGTGAAGCTCGTCGGCACCGACCTCACGGCCTTCATCAAGCGGTCCGAGCTGGCGCGCGAGCGTTCCGACCAGCGCACCGAGCGGTTTGCGGTCGGCGAGAAGGTCGACGGCCGTATCACCCAGTTCGACCGCCGTGCCCACAAGGTGACGGTCTCCATCAAGGCGCTCGAAGTCGCCGAGGAGAAGGAAGCGATCGCCCAATACGGCTCCTCGGACTCCGGCGCGACGCTTGGCGACATTCTCGGCACCGCGCTCAAGCGCGCTACCGAGAAAAAGGACTGACGGCGCCCGCTGGCGCGCCGCGTATGATGCCGAAAAGTTGCAGACTTTTCGGACCAGGTCATACGCAAAATCAATGAATCTAGGGCGCGATACGATTCAACCTAAAATGATTGCGCTCTAGACTGATCGAAAAAACCGGCCCCGGGGGAGTCTCTCCGGGGCTTTTTCGTTTGCTTTGCCACAATTGCGGCCGGTTCCGGGTCGCCATTGACCGCGCCCGGCCGCGGTTGAAGGCTGCCTCGAATCGATCTCTCGGAGACCAGGATATGTCGCTCGATACCGATCAAATCGTCGATCGCCGTCGCATACGGCGCAAGCTTACCTTCTGGCGCGTCGTCGCCGTCCTGCTCGCCATCGTCGGCGTGGTGGCGGTCGCGGCCGTGACGCGCGGACGGAGCGGCGGCCTGCTCGCCCAGCCGCTCACACCGCAGATATCGCGCGTCACCATCCAGGGCATCATCCGCGGCGATGAGGAGCGCACCCGGGCGCTGGAGAATCTCGCGACCTCGCGCAGCACCCGGGCCGTCATCGTCCACATCGACAGCCCCGGCGGGACCACGACGGGCTCAGAGGAGCTCCACGAGGCGCTCCGCCGCGTCGCCCAGCAGAAACCCATGGTGGTGGTGGTGGACGGCATGGCGGCCTCGGGCGGCTACATGGCCGCCATGGCGGCGGACCACATCGTCACCCAGAGCACGTCGCTGGTGGGCTCGATCGGGGTGCTGTTCCAGTTTCCCAACGTGACCGAATTGCTCAAGACGGTCGGCGTCAAGGTCGAGGAAATAAAGTCCTCGCCGCTCAAGGCTGCTCCCAATGGTCTGGAGCCGACGACCCCCGAGGCGCGCGCCGCCATCGAATCGCTGGTGGTCGATTCCTATGCGTGGTTCAAGGCCATGGTGCAGGATCGCCGCAAGCTCGAAGGCGAAGCCCTTGATCGCGTCACCGACGGCCGCGTGTTCACGGGCCGCCAGGCGATCGAGCTCAAGCTTGCCGACGAGATCGGCCGCGAGCGCGAGGCGATCGAGTGGCTGGCCAAGACCAGCAATATCGATCCCAAGCTGCCGGTGCGCGACTGGCGCCTGCGTCCGCGCTTCAGCGAGCTGTCGTTCCTTCATATGGGCGTCGCCAAAATGATGGATATGGCGGGTCTCGGCTCGCTGGCGCGGCAACTCGAAAGCGCCGGCGCGCTACAAACCATTGATGAGCTCAACCTTGACGGCCTGTTGGCGCTTTGGCACCCTCCGGTGGCGAAATGATCGGGATTGGGGCTTTGGACCAGCGGCTTACATGAGGCAAATGCGTTGCCGGTGGCCTCGCTTGGCGGCGTCGCTGGTCGGGTCACTGATAGCGTCACTGATAGCGTCCGTTGGCAGGAGCGGCATCACCACATGATCAAATCAGAGCTCGTTCAGCGCATTTCAGGGCAGAATCCCCATCTGTACCAGCGCGACGTCGAAAACATCGTCAACGCCATCCTGGGTGAGATCGTGTCGGCGCTGTCGCGGGGCGACCGGGTCGAATTGCGCGGCTTCGGGGCGTTCTCGGTCAAGAACCGTCCGGCTCGCGCGGGGCGCAACCCACGCACCGGCGCCCATGTGGCGGTCGACCAGAAATCGGTGCCGTTTTTCAAGACCGGCAAGGAAATGCGCGAGCGCCTCAATCGGCCGACAGCGTAGCGCCGCTGCCGGCCGCGGCCGCAGCAAGAGATCGGACGCCGCACGCAAATGCTTCGCAGGCTCCTCAAGGCGATCATCCTGATTCCGCTTGCGGGCGTTCTGGTGGGCTGGGCGGTCGCCAACCGCCGGCCCGTCATGGTGTCGTTCAATCCTTTCGATCCCGCCGATCCGACTTACGCCGTGATGGTTCCGCTTTACCGCCTGGGCTTTGCGGTCCTTCTCGTCGGCGTCGTGCTCGGCGGCGCCGCGACCTGGTTCACGCAGGGCAAATGGCGCCGTGCCCGTGCCCGCCTTGCCGCCGAGGTCAAAGTCGTCCGGGCCGAATTGGAACGCCACAAGCGCGACGCCGCGGCTCGCGACAATCGCGCCCCGGCACTCTCGCCCGGTGCGGTCGCCAAACGACCGCCCGCAGCCTGATAGCTCAATATCGCCACAGATCAACGCCATCTGTGGAAGTGTCGTAGTATTGTGTTTGAGGCTGACCGAGCCTCGACCCGGGTCAAAGACAACTATTGCCCGCCGCTGTAGGAAGCCCCGAAAGGCTTTGATTGAGCATGTCCGTCCTGATCAAGATCTGTGGCTTGCGGACCGCCGAGGCAGTCGACGTTTCACTTCACGCAGGCGCCGAGATGGTGGGTTTCGTGTTCTTTCCGCCGTCGCCGCGGCACCTGGATCTTGCCGCCGCCCGGCTGCTGGGCGCACGCGTCAAGGGCCGGGCACTGAAGGTCGCGCTGTCGGTCGATGCCGACGATGTGCTGCTGGCGGCCATCATCGAAGCCTTGGCGCCCGACATCCTCCAGCTTCACGGCAGGGAGAGCCCCAAACGCGTGCTGGCCGTGAAGGCGCGGTTTCGGCTGCCGGTGATGAAAGCGATCGCGGTGGAAACCCGGGACGATCTCGCCTCTGTCCCGGAATATGCCGAGGTGGCGGACCGGCTGATCTTCGATGCCCATGCGCCGCATGACGCGACGCGCCCCGGCGGCCTCGGCAAGCCGTTCGAGTGGCGGCTGTTGAAGAACCTTGACCCACGGGTTCCGTTCATGCTTTCAGGCGGCCTCAATCCCGACAATGTGGCCGAGGCGATCGCGATCACCCGTGCCGGCGGCGTCGATGTTTCATCGGGCGTCGAGCGCGCACCTGGCGACAAGGATCCCGACCTCATCCGTGCCTTCATTCGGGCGGCGCGCGGTGCGGCCACCCGCAAGCGAGCGTGAGTTACCCGTGAAACCCCATTCATGACCATCCAGCAGCCCAATTCCTTCCGCAACGGACCGGACGAGCGCGGGCATTTCGGCATCTACGGCGGCCGCTTTGTCGCCGAGACCCTGATGCCGCTGATCCTCGAACTCGAACACGCCTATGCGGTCGCCAAAGCCGATCCGAGATTCCGCAAGGAAATGGACGGCCATCTCGCCACCTATGTGGGCCGGCCGTCGCCGCTCTATTTCGCCGAGCGCCTGACCCATAACTTCGGTGGCGCCAAGATCTATTTCAAGCGCGAGGAGCTCAACCACACCGGCGCCCACAAGGTGAACAACGTACTCGGCCAGATCATGCTGGCGCTGCGCATGGGCAAGACGCGCATCATTGCCGAGACCGGCGCCGGCATGCACGGCGTCGCCACCGCCACACTGTGCGCCAAGTTCGGGCTGCCATGCATCGTTTATATGGGCGCGGTGGACGTCGAGCGGCAGAAGCCCAACGTCTTGCGCATGAAGATCCTCGGCGCCGAGGTTCGCGCCGTGGAATCGGGTTCGAAGACGCTCAAAGATGCGATGAATGAAGCGTTGCGCGACTGGGTGACCAACGTCACCGACACGTTCTATTGCATCGGCACCGTCGCGGGTCCGCACCCCTATCCGGCCATGGTGCGGGATTTCCAGTCCATCATCGGCCGCGAAACGCGCGAGCAGATGCAGGCCGCCGAAGGCCGCTTGCCGGATTCGCTCATCGCCTGCATCGGCGGCGGCTCCAACGCCATGGGGCTGTTCCATCCGTTCCTCGACGATCGTTCGGTCGAAATCTATGGCGTCGAAGCCGCCGGGCACGGCCTCGACAGCGGCAAGCACGCGGCGTCCATCGCGGGCGGCAAGCCGGGCGTGCTGCACGGCAACCGCACCTATTTGCTGATGAACCCCGACGGCCAGATCGAGGAAGCCCATTCGATCTCCGCCGGCCTCGATTATCCCGGCATCGGCCCCGAGCACGCCTGGCTCAAAGACATGGGCCGGGTGAAATTCCTCTCGGCCACCGACGACGAAGCGGTGGCGGCGTTTCAGTTGTGCAGCCGGCTCGAGGGCATCATCCCGGCGTTGGAGCCGGCTCATGCGCTGGCGCGGGTGTTCGAGATCGCGCCGGGCAAGCCGAAAAATCACCTGATGGTGGTCAATCTCTCCGGCCGGGGCGACAAGGACCTGGACGCGGTCGAGGCTTATCTCGAAAGCAAGCGTCGATGACCACCCGCATCGACGCCAAATTCGTCGAGCTCGCGGGCGCCGGGCGCTGCGGGCTCGTCACCTTCCTGATGGCGGGCGATCCCGATCCCGCGACGTCGCTCGCCATCATCAAGGCGCTGCCGACGGCCGGTGCCGACATGATCGAGATCGGCATGCCGTTCACCGACCCGATGGCGGACGGTCCGGCGATCCAGGCGGCCGGCCTGCGCGCGCTTCATGGCGGCCAGGACATGATGAAGACGCTCGCTTTGGTGCGGGCATTCCGCGCCGGCGATGCCACGACGCCGATCGTGCTGATGGGCTACTACAATCCGATCTACATCTACGGCGTCGAACGCTTTCTCGTCGACGCCAAGGCGGCGGGTGTCGACGGCCTCATCGTGGTCGACCTGCCGCCGGAGGAAGATACCGAGCTTTGCCTTCCGGCGCTCCAGGCGGGATTGAATTTCATCCGCCTCGCGACGCCCACCACCGACGACAAGCGGCTTCCCGCCGTGCTCGCGAACACGTCGGGCTTTGTCTATTACGTGTCGATCACCGGCATCACCGGCGCGGCGGCGCCCGA
>Ga0116129_1002197_pt1 | contig 10044 bp, 7 predicted proteins | sample June2015DPH_17_2_FD_89732 | JGI IMG/M metagenome (GOLD analysis project Ga0116129, IMG submission 89732) | Peatland microbial communities from SPRUCE experiment site at the Marcell Experimental Forest, Minnesota, USA - June2015DPH_17_10 | ecosystem: Environmental > Terrestrial > Soil > Wetlands >...
ACCTTATGCCGTACCATTTCGCCGCTGCCAATCTCGATCTGAGCTGCTCGCTGGGCCCTCTCCGGGCTCATACCGCTCCGTACCTTATCCTCCACCGAGGCCTGGAAAAAACTCCTCAGCTCATCTTCGATCAGGGCGTTGCGCTCGACCGGTCGTAGCAGCGCCCGCACTCCGGCAATCATGCTCCGCAGCATTTCTCCCCCTTTTTCAGGCCTCGAGAATTTGATTGATAGCGGCGATTTGGCGGCCCCAATGGCGCCGCTCCTGTTCGAGTGCCTTGCGCCCTTCGGCAGTGAGCTTGTAGTACTTGGCTCGGCGGTTGTTTTCTGTCGAACGCCATTCTCCGCGAACTTGGCCGGAACGCTCCATGCGGCTCAGTGCTGGAAGTAATGAGCCGGGATTCACTTTGAAGACACCGTCGCTTATCTGCTCGATGCGCAGCGCTAGTCCGTACCCATGCATCGATTCGAGAGCCAGTGTCTTGAGCACCAGCATTTCTAATGTCCCTTGAACCAACTCGCCGTGATTCGCCTCCACGCCAACCTCCACTAGATAATCAAGAGGTATACGGCCGTCTTCTATGGATTGTCAAGAGGAGGGAAAAAGACAATGAGAATTGCCCCTCGTCTTAAGGGCAGTTCCGAGGCCAGTGGCGCACGTTGGCGTCCTTGTCCTCAGAAACAGGAAGCGGCTCCGGATGACTCAAGACCGAGTAATGCACTCATGCAGCTTGCGTGACGCACACTTCCATGGAATACTCCTGTGAGACGCGGCAGGCACCGGGAGCCTCCTCGGACCCCAGTCCGGAGTGAGGGCAAGAGATGCGAGTCGTCATGCCGACATTTGAGGAGTAATTGGCGTCGATAAAGTTCCTTGACGGATCACGCAACCAAGACGGTTTATGGCGGGACTTGCACCCTTTGCAAACCACGCGATCGAATCGGATGCCTGAGGTCAACAGATGTCCCGAATGTGATACTGGCCTATTTGCCGCGATGGCAGACTCATCCCACTGAACCTGGTCTTCAAATTGCGGCAATCGGAAGCACATTTTCCATTCTGTCGATCCTGAGCCGTTCCTGAACTCGAGGGCTTACACCCCTGATAATCAATCGTATCCCTTGACAACGACAACGGTCATAATGGCTGGCGAGAATGCGGAGAGCGGTGGAGTCCATGTAGGGAACTTCTGTCAGGTCAAATACCTGAGGAGTGCTTTCTCACGCTGGTTCGTGCGCCGGGGCGTTTCAATGAAGCGCGTGGATCGCTCAAAACGTATCTGTTCGCCATCGCGCGCAACCGGGCGTTGAATCACCACCGCGACCCCGCCGCCGACGTGCAACTCGACGAAGACGCCATCGGGCAACGGACCCCGGTCCGGAGGGAGGGCACGAGATCCCAGTCGCCACGCCGACTAGTCAGGACGAATCCGCCGTTGATGAGTGCCTCCAGGATTTTGCGTCAATAGAGTCTTCCGTCTTCGTAGGTCAAGACAGAAGGCAGTGAGTTAGACGTTGCTGTGTCAGACATTCTTTCCTCCCCAGCGGATGCAGGCTCGTTTCGCCATAGAACGGAGATGATGAGAGCCCAACCCGCTTTCAAAAACTCACGCCGCGCGTAGCGTTCGGCACAGATGGCTTTCAACGCCGTGCCATTGCCTAGCGCATCACATAACCGCCGTCGACCGAGATCGACTGGCCGGTCAGGTAGCTGGCCTTGTCACTGCACAGCCAAAGCACAGCGTCCGCGATCTCCTCGGCTTTTCCGAGTCGTTTCATCGGCACGAAGGTCTGCAACATCTTGTCCAGCTCCGGTCCTTGGCCCTCGGCAATCATCTTGTCCGACATTGGCGTCTGGATCATGCCAGGGCAAACATCGTTCACGCGAATGCCGCGTGTTGCATATTCAAGAGCCGCGCTCTTGGTGAACCCGATCACGCCATGCTTTGCGGCATGATATGTCCCACGCTGATTTCCACCTATCAAACCTCCGAGTGAGGAGCAGTTCACGATGGCGCCGCTGCCTTGCTCGCGCATCTGCTGCAGCTCAAACTTCATGCAGCTCCACACACCTCGTAAATTGACGCCCATCACGCGGTCGTAGTCGTCGCGCGGCGAGTCTGCCGTCTCAGCGAGAACATTCTGGATACCGGCATTGTTGTAGGCCGCGTCGAGCCGGCCAAAAGTGGCGACGGTCTTCTTCACCATCGCTTCGACCTGCGCGTCGTCCGCGACATCGCAATGGACGGCCAGTGTCTTGTGGCCTTTGTCTGCCAACTCTTTAGCGGCTTTCTGCACTTGTTGCCCGTTCCAATCGGCGAGGACGACCACGGCCCCGGCCTCTGCAAACGCTTTGGCGGTTGAGAGGCCGAGTCCCGATGCGGCCCCTGTCACAAGCGCCACTTTGTTTTCAAACGATATGTTCATGATGATGTCTCTCCTTGAGTACGTAGAGGACTCTTTCGGCCGCAGTCCAGTGAGCGCGGCCGATGAAGCAAATGGCGCAGAACAATACGAAGTTCGGGTTAGCGGTCGATCAACTTCCGGTGGGTTTCTGGATAACGCTCGCCCGCGATCTTTATGGCAGAGGAGGCTTCGTTGAGAGCACAGACGTCGCCTGCGGTGAGGTCTAGAGCTGCGCCACCTAGGTTTTCTTGGAGCCGCGAGACTTTGGTGGTGCCCGGTATGGGTACAATCCACGCATTCTGTGCCAGGAGCCATGCGAGGGCGACCTGTGCGGGCGTGGCCTTTTTCTGCTCGGCGAACTTTGTTACAAGGTCAACGATGGATTGGTTGGCCCTGCGATTCTCCTCGGTGAAGCGTGGGACAACGGCGCGGAAGTCGGTGCTGTCGAACTTTGTCGATGCGTCGATCTTGCCAGTGAGGAAGCCCTTGCCGAGCGGACTGAATGGGACGAAGCCGATGCCGAGTTCTTCGAGCGTGGGCATGACAGAGTCTTCGGGCTCGCGCCAGAAGAGGGAGTACTCGCTCTGCAGAGCGGTAACGGGCTGAATGGCATGAGCGCGGCGAATAGTCCTTGCGCCGGCTTCGGAGAGGCCGAAGTGCTTCACCTTGCCTGCCTGAATGAGGTCTTTCACGGCCCCGGCGGTTTCTTCGATGGGAGTGTTGGGATCGACGCGGTGTTGGTAGAGGAGGTCGATGGTGTCGGTCTTGAGGCGCTTGAGCGAGGCTTCGACGACCAGCCTGATGTGATCCGGCTTGCTGTTCAACACGTTCCATCTCCCGCCGTCGTTGGGATTGGCTTCGAAGCCGAACTTGGTGGCGATGACTACGCTCTTGCGGAAGGGTGCGAGTGCTTCGCCAACGAGCTCTTCGTTGACGTATGGGCCGTAGACTTCGGCGGTGTCGAAGAAGGTGACGCCGCGCTCGACGGCAGCACGGATGAGCTTGATGGCTTCCGGCTTTTCCATGGCGGGGCCGAGGCCGAAGCTCAGACCCATGCAGCCGAGGCCGAGGGTCGAAACCTCCAGGCCACTGTTTCCTAATGTGCGCTTTTGCATGATTTCTCCTGTGTTGAGGCGTGCTGACCGAAAGCCATTTGTCCTTACACAGAATAGGATGCCGCAGCTCATGCAACAATCTGTGCCGCATGGCAAGGTGTTATGAGTGAAATGCATAAATCATGAGAAATGATTTGGGAGAGCTTTCTGCGTTCGCGACGGTCGCCGGGGAGCGGAGCTTCACACGTGCCGCTGCCCGGCTGGGCATCTCACAGTCCGCGCTCAGCCACTCCATGCGCGGTCTGGAAAAGCGGTTAGGCGTTCAGTTGCTCGCCAGGACAACGCGAAGCGTCTCGGCCACTGCCGCAGGAGCAACTCTGCTGCGAGAGGTCGCGCCTGCGCTAGAACGGATCGAGCAGGCGGTCGCAGAGGCGCGCAAGCAGCGGGAGACGCCGGCCGGGTGCATACGCATCATCATCCCGAGAACGGCGACGAAGACGGTGCTCTTGCCCAAATTGGCGCAGTTTGTGCACGCCTTCCCAGAGGTCGTGCTCGAAGTGACGTCTTCTAACGATCCTGTCGATCTGGTGGCCGGTGAGTACGATGCAGGCGTGCAGCTCGGCGAGTTCATCCAGCGGGACATGATCGCTGTGAGAGTGACTCGGGAGATGCGCCTCGGCGTGGTGGGATCGCCGAAGTATTTCGAGTCGCACCCGGTGCCGCGAAAGCCTCAAGACCTGAAAGATCACGCGTGTATCGGTTTTCGATTCAGCAATAGCCTGTATCGATGGGAGTTTGAGAAGGGGCGAACGGCGCTGTCAGTAAGCCCTCAGGGACCGGCGTCTTTCGATGATCCTGATCTTGTGATTCAAGCGGTGCTGGATGGGGTTGGCATTGGAACAGCCATGGAAGACTCGCTAACGGAGCTGATTGCCGAGGGAAGACTCATTCATGTGCTGAGAGATTGGTGTCCATCCTTTCCAGGTTACTTTCTCTATTACCCGAGTCGTCGGAATCAGCCTGCCGGGCTCGCCGCGCTGATTGATTCACTTCGACTGGATTAGGAACGAGAAACGCCGATCGCGACTGCGATCCTTACCTGAAGACGGCCCGCGCGGATTCGGTCGCTATGCCGACTTGTTAGAAGGCGTTCTAGAGCCGTTGGCAAAGTTCTGGGCCGATGACCGGAATGAACCGGAAATGTCCCTCAACCGATTAAGACGGATTCTCCTCAACCAAGACTCGCGAACCAAGACTGGCGAACCATGACTCGCGGTTTCGCAGAGAATTCTCAAAAGAATGGCCATATTCCAGGAAAGATTCTCGGCAAACGCCGGCAATCATACCTCTCTATAAGCCTCTTGACGAAAACTCTTGCGATCCATTACTGTTTTTTGAGCGCGAAGGGCGCATCCAGTCCGCGGAAAGGGCCGTGCCCACCTTTGCTCTCTACAACCTGGCGAATCTTCTTTCAGCCTGATCTGTGCGGACACTCCAGGCGCTCAGCGAAAGGAGCTTCGTGTGCCCGACCGTATCCTGCCCGACCACCCCAATATTGAACAGTATAAGAAACAGGCCAAAGAACTTCACCGTGGAGCCGCCCGAGGCGAGCCGGCTGCGTTTGCTCGCTTGCGCAAGCACCACCCGCGCCTTGACGATCTTGCACAGGCACCATCACGTGCCATCACATTAGCCCAAGCCCAGTTCGTCCTGGCGCGCGAGCATGGCTATGAATCCTGGCCGGCGTTCGCAAAGCATATCGAGAATCTCCGGATCATTCGTTCCCTGGAAGATCTCGCCGATCCGCTCAACACTTTCATTGATGTTGCCTGCGTCGATCGCCATGGCTGGCACGGTTCCGGCACCGTTGAGCACGCTGAGTTGATTCTTGCGCGCTACCCCCAGGTCGCTACGGGCAGCATCTACAGTGCTGCCGTGCTTGCCGATCCGGCGGCTGTCCGCGCCTGGCTAGCGAGCGACCAATCGCTCGCCGTCTCTCCCGGCGGACCGCGACAGTGGGATGCCCTCACCTATCTATGCTTCTCGCGCTATCTCCGTATCGACCGAGCGCGATCGGAGGCATTTGTCTCAACCGCTCGCCTGCTACTTGCGTCCGGCGCCAACGCCAACACCGGCTGGACCGAATACATTGACGATCCGCCGCGCCCGGTCCACGAGTCCGTGATCTATGGAGCCGCCGGGCTCGCGCAAGATTCCAGCCTCACAAAACTGCTCCTCGATCACGGTGCCGACCCCAACGACGAGGAGACTCCCTACCACGTCCCTGAAACCTACGACAACACCGTGCTTGAAATTCTCCTTCACTCCGGCCGCTTCAACAAGGTGAGCCTCGCCACTGTCGCCATTCGCAAGTGCGACTGGCACGACGCTAAAGGCCTGGAGCTTGCCCTCGCGCATGGGGCCGATCCCAATTACCTCACGCACTGGACTTACTCCGTCCTCCATCATGCCATCCGCCGCGATAACGGGCTGGTTATGATTGAAGCGATCCTCGACCGCAAGGCCGATCCCTATCTGCCAAATCACAAGGACGGCCGGAACGCCGTCCAGATGGCGGCTTATCATGGGCGCGGCGACATCCTGGCCGCGGTTGAGCAACGCGGCTTCAACGTCGGACTCGAAGGACTCAATGCCATGGTTGCCGCCTGCGCACGCGCAGACATCGAGACTGCGCGCAGTCTCGCTTCAAGCCATCCGCAGCTGCTGGCACAGCTTCTTGCGATGGGTGGAGCGCTTCTGGCGCGCTTCGCCGGCGCGGACAACGATGCAGGTGTGCGCTGCCTGCTCGCCCTCGGCGTGCCTAGCACAACACTCTGGCCGGAAGGCGATCCCTTCTGGGAACTAACCGAGGACTCTACCGCACTCCATGTTGCAGCCTGGCGTGCGCATCACAATGTCGTCCGCACGCTCATTGTCGCCGGCACTCCCCTGAACGCTCTCGACGCCCGCGGCCGCACTGCGCTCCAACTTGCCGTACGAGCCTGCACGAACTCGTACTGGAAGTACCGGCGCCAGCCTGATTCGGTCGCAGCGTTGCTCGCCGCGGGCGCGGCAACCGACGGCATCGAGTTTCCTACAGGCTATGACGCGATCGATGATCTACTGCGGAATCACTAAGAGTCCTCGAGGAAGGATCGATCGTCGCAACTCCAAATCTCGATTGGTGACTCCAGGCTGACCCGGTCACAGAATGGGAAAATGTGTCTCGACAGGAAAGTGGGCGAGGAGATGTTGATCGATATTGCTCACTCGGCGCAGAGGTTAAATTGCAAGGGGACGGTGTGTTTCGTCTAGCCCCCCCCGCGCACCTATTGAAAAGCTCCCATCGGCTGAAAATCAGACGGCGGGAGCGGTAGGAATGACTACCAAAATGACTACCAAGTCGATCGTCCTAGATGTAGACTGGGATGGCCGCCTGGAGAAGCGCCCTCCCTTAGCTGCCGAGGAGTGCCCTCGGCGACCTGGCCGTCCAGATGAGCTTCGAACTCTCCCCGGTATTCGACAACCATCGGTCTTGCCAGGAGTCGCAGAGGAGTCGCATCTGATACGGACCATGGTTTAGCCCTGGGGGGCGCCGGGGGGAGCCGGAGCGATTGACATTGTTCAGCATCAGCCAGCATCAGAAGGACAGAGCTTTCAATAGAGCGATAGGCCAGGGTCTAAAATATTGAACCTTTTTACTGCGCGTCGGTCCGTCGGCTCGAACTTCCGGGATGCGGATCTAAAGTGGTCTTTTGGGTGGAAGGGGCGACTCTCCCTGATCCCGGTCTTGCCACCATTTGCGACGATTCCGCGCATGAAACATCCGATAGGATGGGAGTAATTTGAGCTTCGACTGCCTGGCCCAAGAGCAGTCCTCAGCAACGGTTCAAAACGATTTTCCCAACCAGAAAGACAGGATCGACCCCATGGCATTGCCCACACACATTCTCATCACCTACGGCTACCTGCTTCTGTTCTGCTGGGTTCTGGTCGAGCAGGTCGGGATTCCACTGCCGGCCACGCCGGTGCTGGTGGCAGCGGGCGCGCTTTCGGCCGAAGGCCAGTTCAGTTTCCCCTTGGCGCTGTTGATTGGTGTTGCTGCTTCGCTCGGCGCCGATAGCAGCTGGTTCCTGGTGGGCCGCAGGTACGGCCACCACGTGCTCCGCCTGCTGTGCAAGCTTTCGCTCGAGCCCACCATTTGCGTGCGCAGGACACAGGACTCGTTCGGCCGGCGCCGCGAAGTAACGCTCATGATCGCCAAGTTCGTGCCCGGGCTGGCGACGCTGGCCCCGCCGGTCGCCGGCGAAAACGGCATGGCGTTCGGGCGCTTCGTGTTTTTTGACGGCATTGGCGCCGTAGCCTGGGTGGGTGCGTTGCTGCTTGCCGGCAGGCTCTTCGGCGATGCGCTCAAGCGTGATCCCAGCCTGCTGAACTGGGTGGGCCGTTTTTCCGGACTGCTGCTGGTCCTCGGCGTCATCGGCTTTCTGGTCGCGCGCATCCTTCGCCGCCGCCGGTTCCTGAGAGATTTGCTCAAAGCGCGCTTGGAACCGGCAGAGCTGAAGCGGCAGATGGATGCCGGAGAACTGGTCTATATCGTCGATCTTCGTCATCCTCTGGAATTGTTGCCCGATCCGTTTACGCTGCCCGGTGCGCTGCATATTTCTCCGGAAGCGCTTGCCGCGCGGCACAGTGAGATTCCGCGTGACCGTGACGTGGTTCTGTTTTGCACTTGCCCCAGCGAGGCCACTGCTGCGAAGACGGCGATGACGTTGATCAAGCTTGGCATTGAACGCGTGCGCCCGTTGCGCGGCGGATATGACGAGTGGAAGCGCCTGGGCTTCCCGCTGGCAGCGGTGCAACTGGCCCGGCCGCCGATGGAACCAGCCCGCAGCCTATAAGCTAGAGGGTGCGGCTAGGTCTGCACGGGAGCAAACCCTTGGCTTTTGACGATCTGCGCGACTGGATCAAAGCACTGGAAAAGGCTGGCGAACTGAAACGGATCCACGAAGAGGTCTCGCCGGAGCTGGAAATCACCGAAATCACCGACCGCGTTTCAAAGATGGGCGTGAAGGGCGGCGGAACGGCGGGTGGCGCCCCAAAGTATGCGCCCGGCGGGCCGGCGCTGCTGTTTGAAAATGTGAAAGGTTTTCCCGGCCACAAAGTGTTGATCAACCAGTTCGGCAGCGAGCGGCGCATGGCGCTGGCGTTGAGCGTCGAGCGGATGGACGAGATCGCCGAGCGCATCCAGGGGCTGATGAACCTCAAAGCGCCGGAAGGTTTTCTCGACAAGCTGAAAATGCTGCCGCAGCTGGGCGCGCTCACCAGCGCGTTTCCCAGGACGGTGAGCGCGAAGGAAGCGCGTTCGAAGGAAGTGATCGTCAAAGACAATTTTGACCTCAACCAGTTTCCGATTCTGAAGTGCTGGCCGCACGACGGTGGCCGCTTCATTACGCTGCCCTGCGTGCATACGCGCGATCCCCGGAGCGGCAAGCGGAACATCGGCATGTATCGCATGCAGGTCTACGATGGTCAGACGACCGGAATGCATTGGCAGCGGCAGAAAGTGGCCGCCGAGCATTATCGCGAGGCGCTGAGGGGAGTTGCTGCCGGGTCTTCAAATGCCGACCCCCTGGTGGCGCGGGTAGCGGCTATGGCAGAGTCGGCAGGAGGCGCGGTCAGCATTCCGGATGGCCCTATCGGCGGGTTGCCGCAGGTGGTGATGAGCGGTTTGAAAGGCTCCCGGCTGGAGGTTGCGGTGGCCATCGGCACTGACCCGGCGACAACCTTTGCCGCCATTGTTCCGGCGCCGCCGGAGGTCGAAGAGTTCATGATTGCCGGCTTCCTGCGCGGCAAGCCGGTAGAGATCGTGCAATGCGAAACAGTGGATTTGCAGGTGCCCGCGCATGCCGAGATTGTGCTCGAAGGCTACGTCGAACTGGGGGAGTTGCGCAGTGAAGGCCCGTTCGGCGATCACACCGGTTTTTATACGATGACCGATCAGTATCCGGTCTTTCACCTCACCTGCATGACTCATCGCAAAGACCCGATCTATGCTGCCACCATTGTCGGCAAGCCGCCCATGGAAGACGCCTGGATGGGCAAGGCGGTGGAGCGTATTTTTCTGCCGGCGATGAGGATGACCATCCCCGAGATTGTCGACATTCATCTGCCGGTGGAGGGCGTGTTTCACAATCTGATGCTGGTGTCGATCAGGAAGAGTTATCCGGGCCAGGCGCGCAAGGTTATGAACGCCATCTGGTCGTTGGGCCAGGCCATGTTTACCAAGTGCATCATTGTGGTCGATGAAGACTGCGACGTGCAGGACATTGGCCAAGTGACGTTGCGCGTGACCAACAACATTGACCCCGAGCGCGACATTCAATTCACGCTGGGGCCGATCGACTCGCTTGATCACGCCTCTCGGCTGCCCAACTACGGATCCAAGATGGGCATTGACGCCACGCGGAAATGGAAGGCGGAAGGATTTGAACGGCCCTGGCCAGCGATGATCGAAATGGACCGCGCTACCAAGGCCAGAGTCGATGCGCTGTGGGAGAAGCTTGGTCTTTGACTGCGCCGGG
>Ga0116129_1002201_pt1 | contig 10036 bp, 9 predicted proteins | sample June2015DPH_17_2_FD_89732 | JGI IMG/M metagenome (GOLD analysis project Ga0116129, IMG submission 89732) | Peatland microbial communities from SPRUCE experiment site at the Marcell Experimental Forest, Minnesota, USA - June2015DPH_17_10 | ecosystem: Environmental > Terrestrial > Soil > Wetlands >...
ACCAAACTGCCCTCGTGGGTTCGTTCCGTATTTTCGAGTATGTATCTACCTGGCCCTTCAGACCAAACTGCCCTCGTGGGTTCGTTCCGTATTTTCGAGTATGTATCTGCCTCGCGATTCAGACCAAACTGCCCTCGTGGGTTCGTTTCGTATTTTCGAGCGTGTGTGCAATCCCTGGTAGGGCGGTCCCCCTGGACCGCGGCCGACGCCCTCGTCGGCTCTTTTTTCTTAGAGCCTTGTGGAGCCGCCCTTTCAGACGGCTCTTCTTCTTTCCACCGAACAAATCCCCACCATTCGCGTACAGTGTAGGCATGGACCGTCTATTCCAGGACCTGATCGTCTCCTTCCGCCGTCTGCGCAGCAGCCCCGGATTCACTGTCGCCGCGATTCTGACGCTCGCCCTCGGCATCGGCGCCAACACCACCATTTTCTCGCTCGTCAACGCCGTGGTCTTCCGGCCCTTCGGCGTCCAGAACCAGAACGAGCTGGTGTTTTTCAACATGAAAACGGCCCAAGCAGAATTCCCCGCCACCTCCTACCTGGATTATCTGGATTATCGCGACCGCAATACCGTTCTCACCGGCCTCGCCATGTACCGCATCGTGCCCTTGAATATGAGCCGCGGAGCAGGCGAGAATTCCCGCCTCTGGGGATATGAGGTCTCTGGAAACTACTTCGACCTGCTCGGCGTCAAGCCCATCCGCGGGCGCGTGCTCCATCCCGAGGACGACGTGCATCGCGGCGGCCACCCGCTCGCCGTCATCACTTATAACTGCTGGCAGCGCCGTTTCGCCGGCGACCCCGATATCGCCGGAAAGAAAGTAAAAGTGAACGGCCTCGATTACACCGTCCTCGGTGTGACCCCCGCCGGATTCGTCGGCACGGAGCTCATCTTCACCCCCGAAGTCTTTGTTCCCGTTTCGATGGCCGCGCAGTTGGAGGGATATAACTGGCTCGATCACCGCGGCGATGGCAATGGTTGGTCCATCGGCCGTCTCAAGCCCGGCGTTTCGATGAAAGCTGCCGAATCCGCCATCAACGTCATTGCGAAGCAGCTTGGCCAGACGTATCCGGATATCGACGGCGGTATTTCCATCGTGCTCTCGAAGCCGGGAATGGCCGGCACTTACCTGCGCGGAGCCATCACCGGATTCTCCGCCGTCCTGATGGTGGTCGCGGGCATGGTCCTGTTGATCGCTTGCGTGAACCTCGCCAGTCTGCTGCTGGCCCGCGCCGCCGACCGCCGCAAAGATACCGCTATCCGCCTCGCCTTAGGCGCCAGCCGCTATAATCTCATCCGCCAGCTCCTCACGGAGAGCGTGGTGTTGGCCGCGGCCGGAGGAACGGCCGGAATTTTGCTCGCCTTCTGGCTCACTGATCTGGTCAATGCCTGGACGCCTCCCATCGATGTCCCAGTCATTCCTCACGTCTCGATCGATCTTCGCGTGATGCTGTTCGCCGCCGCAATTTCCCTCTTCACCGGCCTCTTGTTCGGCTTGGTGCCCGCGCTCCAATCCACTCGCGCCACTCTTGCCGGAGCCATGCGCAACGACGCGCCTTCGGATAAGCTTCGCCGCATTAGCCTGCGCGATATTCTCGTCACCAGCCAAGTGGCGCTGTCTGTCGTGCTGCTCATCGGCAGTGTTTTGGTCGTGCGCAGTTTGCAGCACGCCCTCAGCCTCCATCTGGGATTCCAGCCGCAACACGCCGCCGTCGTCTCTTTCGATGTCGGTTTGCAGGGTTACGATGAAGAGCGTGGCCGCGAATTTCAGCGCCGCCTGCTCGATAAGGTCCGCTCCATGCCGGGAATCGAGTCGGCTGGATTGGTCGACGGATTGCCGCTCACTCTGAGCATCTCCAATAGCTCGGTCTATTTGGAAGGCAAGCCGGAGGCGCGCCCAGGCGACGTGCCCATGGCGAACTGGTACGTGGTTTCTCCGGGCTATATTTCCGCGATGCAAACCCGGCTGATCAGCGGCCGCGACCTCGATGCGCGCGATAAGAAGGACGCGCCACAGGTGGTGCTGGTGAACGAGGCGTTCGCGCGCCAGCTCCTGCCCGGCCAGGACGCGGTCGGCAAGCGATTCCGCCAGGGTAAAGCCACCAGCGGCCCCTGGATCCAGATTGCCGGCGTGGTTGAGGACGGAAAATACCGCTCGCTCGGCGAATCCCCCTCGCCCACCGTTTTTCAGGATATAGAGCAGAGCTGGCGCAGCAATACCACGTTGGTCGCGCGCTCCCCCATGCCGGAAGCGGAAACCGTCCGCCAGTTACGGCGCGCCATCGGCGAACTGGACCCTGCGCTCACCATCTACGAAGCCAACAGCCTGACTAATGAACTCGCCTTGGCTCTATTCCCGGCCCGTCTGGTGGCCGTCGTGCTGGCTTCGTTCGGATTGCTGGCCGTAGTGCTGGCCGCGACCGGCGTCTACGGGATCATGGCCTACGCGGTATCAAGAAGAACCCGTGAAATCGGCATCCGCATGGCCCTCGGCGCCGCTCCCTCGCAAGTCCTGCGGGTGGTATTGCTGCGAACCGGGGTGCTGCTGGCGATCGGTACAGCAATCGGCTTGGCGATGGCATTCGCCGGCGGACAATTTTTCGGCCAGATCCTCTACGGAGTCAGCCCCCACGACCCGTTCACCTACGCATCCGCGATCGTCCTGATGGCCGTGGTGGCATTTGTGGCGTGCTGGGTCCCGGCGCGGCGCGCCATCAACGTAGATCCGCTCACAGCGCTGCGCACGGAATGAGATAATCCCACCATGACCCATGACCTGGTAACAGCCGCCTTCAGTTTCGAAGGCTACAGAATCACGCGCAATTTAGGAATGGTCCGCGGCATCATCGTAAGATCACGCTCCATCTTCGGCACAATAGGCGCAGGCTTCCAAACAATCGTCGGCGGCAATATAACATTGCTCAGCCAACTCTGCGAGAAGACCCGCGGGGATGCGTATGAACTAATGATCCAGCACGCGACGGAAATGGGCGCGAACGCAATCATCGGATGCCGGTACGACGCGACCGAAGTGATGCAGGGAGTGACGGAAGTACTGTGTTACGGGACTGCGGTGGTGGTCGAGAAGATCGTTTGATCAAGGCGATGAAATGTGCCGTTGTGTCTACTACTGGAGAGAAGAGGCGCGAAATCCCCGACCCGCAAATAAAGGATGCGGCTTATCAGTACGACCAGGCACGACGCGTACTGCTTGCTCAGGGAGCAGGCTCAGGAGTGCTGCTTCCGCTGTTAAATTGCTCCACCATGGCGATCGAACTGTGCTTGAAGTCATTGTCTGCAGAAAAGGTTCTCGTTCCCGTTGGACGCTCCGGATGGTCTAAGGTTCGCGCCAATCCGAAGTGGGGACATGGACTCAAGAAGCTCTTGCGCGCTATCCCAAACGAGTACCGCAAGCCGCTTGAGCGCGAGTTTCACGAACGTCTTTCAATTGAGCTCAAGACCGCACTTGGTAATTATGAGCAACTGTTTGAGGAATCGCGTTATCCCTTCGAGCGGAGCGTCGATGTATCGCGCTATCCGGTCGGGATGTTGATGATGGTCTCGGAATTCCTTTGCGACTACATCTCACGTCTAACGCCCATTGAGCGAATCGAGGGAGGCAAAGCAAGTCGCGCCTACTCACCTTCGGACATCCAGAAATTCCAGGCTAAAAAGCTTGCTCTCCTTGAACATCTAGACAAAGTATAATCGCCTCACAAATTCTCTCCATCAACACATCGAGAGACTTCGCCTGCGTCTGGCAACCGTGGAGTTCAGGAACCGACGCGACCTTGAATCCTTCTTCGTCGCGCTAGATCAAGATATCGAAGGTTCGCTCCGTAGCCTGCCTGCTCCACGAAAAACCGCTCCCTATGGTCACGGCTCGGTAGCTACTGAGCCGTGACCGCAGGGAGCGGTTAATTTCAGATTCACAAAGCCACGAGCGCATTCTGACTCCTGACTTCTGACTCCTTCTTCTTCAGCTCTTTGCCGTCTCTTCCTTCTTGAGCTTCTCCCGCTGCTCTTTCAGGATCGCCTTGCGGCTCAGCTTGATTTTGTTGCCTTCCAGCGCCAGAACCTTTACCAGAATCTGATCGCCTTCATTCAACTCATCGCGCACCTGTTTGATTCGGCTTTCCGAGATTTCGCTGATGTGCAGCAGGCCGTCGGTGCCGGGGAAAATCTCGACAAATGCGCCGAAATCGACGATTCTCACCACTTTGCCCAAGTACGTTTTGCCTACTTCCGCCACCGCGCAAATGTCGGTCACCATCTGGATCGCACGGTCTGCCGCCGCTCCGTCGGAGGAGTAAATCTTCACGCTGCCATCGTCCTCGACATCGATTTTGCAACCGGTCTGTTCGACGATTCCGCGGATCACTTTGCCGCCCGGTCCGATCAGCTCGCGAATCTTGTCGGTCGGAATCTTCAGGCTGAAAATGCGCGGCGCATAAGGCGACATCGTCGAGCGAGGCTCGCCCAGCACGGCGTTCATCTTGTCCAAGATATGAAGTCGGGCCTTGCGGGCCTGCTCCAAAGCTTCGGTCATGATGGCATGCGTCACGTTCGGGACTTTGATGTCCATCTGCAACGCTGTGATGCCGTCTTTGGTGCCGGCGACTTTGAAATCCATGTCGCCGTAATGATCTTCCGCGCCCGCAATATCGGTCAGAACCGCGTAATCTTTGCCTTCGAGCACTAGGCCCATCGCGATTCCAGCGACCGGAGCCGACAGCGGCACACCAGCGTCCATCAGCGACAGCGTCGCGCCGCAGACCGACGCCATTGAGCTCGAACCGTTCGATTCCAGAATGTCGCTCACGATTCGCATCGTGTAAGGGAACGCTTTATCGTCCGGAATCACTGCCGACAAGGCGCGTTCGGCCAGTGCGCCGTGCCCGATTTCGCGACGGCCCGCGCCGCGCATGAACCCGACTTCGCCGACGCTGAACGGCGGGAAATTGTAGTGCAGCATGAAGCGCTTCGACGATTCGGTGGAATCGAGCAGCTCAATTCTCTGCTCGTCATCTTTGGTGCCGAGCGTCGCGGTCACCAGCGCTTGCGTCTCGCCGCGGGTGAACAAGCTCGATCCGTGCGTGCGCGGCAGGATGCCCACTTCGACGTCGATCTTCCGAACCTGGTCGAATTTGCGACCATCCGGACGGCGCCTGTTCTTCAACATCTCGTCGCGGAAAATCCGCTCCTTCAACGCGTCGAACACCTTGCCCGCTTCCGGTTTCTGCTCATCGGTGAGGGTTTCGATGGTCTTCTTCTTGCACGCGTCGATGCGGCGGTAGCTGTCGATTTTTTCGTACTTCTCGGTGTTCATCGCGTCTGTTAACTCGACGCGCGCGGCGGTGGAAATCTGCTCGTACAGCTCTTTATTAAGTTCCGGCGATTTGAACTCACGCTTGGTTTTGCCGACTTTCTTCACCAGTTCGCGGATCGCCGTGGCAATCTTCTTGCAGCAGTCGTGGCCGAACTCGATGGCGTCCAGAATTTCGGCTTCCGAAGCCTGTTGCGCGCCCGATTCCACCATCACGATGCCGCCTTCAGTTCCGGCGACGACGATGTTGACCTTCGATGCTTTCGTCTCTTCGTAGGTCGGATTCGCGACCAGCTTGCCGTCGACCATCCCCACGCGAACGCCGCCCAGCACATGATCGAATGGAATGTCGGAGATCGCGAGCGATGCGCCCGCGCCGACAATGGCGAGCGTTGAGGGATCGCGTGTCGGATCGGCCGACAGGACCATGCCGATCACCTGCGTCTCATGCGAATAACCCTCGGGGAACAGCGGACGGATGGGACGATCGATCAGGCGGCTGGTGAGAACTTCCTTCTCCGTGGGCCGTCCTTCACGCTTAATAAAGCCGCCCGGAAAACGCCCGGCGGAGTAGGTGTACTCGCGGTAGTCGACAGTGAGCGGGAAAAAGCTGGCGTTGACTTTGGGATTCTCGGCCGTACAGGCGGTCACCAGGACCACCGACTCGCCCGAGCGGATAATCACCGCCCCATTGGCCTGTTTGGCCATCTTCCCGGTCTCGATCGTAATGATCCGCCCACCGAGGTCTACTTCAACCGAATGCAACATGTTTCACATCTTCCTTTAATCAAAATCCGGCCGCGGCCATCAATGGACGCGACCAGCCTGCTTGACTAAGTGGAGACTGGAGTGAGGTTCTGCGGGAGCCCGGTCACCTGGACCAGGATCGAGAATCGTAACCCGAATAAAATTAGTGGCGGATTCCAAGGCTCGTAATCAGAGTCTTGTAGCGCTCCGGGCTGCGGCTGCGCAAATAACCCAGCAGACTACGGCGACGCGATACCATCAGCAGCAGACCTCTGCGCGAATGGTGATCCTTCTTATGCGTCTTGAAATGCTCCGTCAGCTCGGCAATCCGTCGGCTCAGGATAGCAACCTGAACTTCTGGCGAGCCGGTATCCGTCTTATGGACCCGGAACTTCGATATAACGTTTAATTTAGCTTCACCCGCCAGTGCCATTCGGAAAACGAAACTCCTCGTCTTTTCTTAATCGATTTGTACAGGATCAGGATAGCACAGATCGCAAGAAGTTAGGATTGGATGACTATCGCTGAGTCCGGACGACGCCTAAAACATCGTCCCAGGTGTAGCGCGGTTCTCTCATCTTCCGAATATAGGCGACGGGGTCCTTCATGTCCTCGCGATTCTTCCACATGCCAAAGGCCGGATGATCTGAAGGCTTGCCGCAAGGTGTCGCAACGACTGGGATCTTCTTGGGGCCGTCTTTCTTGTGCACGCACTATTATACGATGGACGACACACCGGTCGACCTCGGATCTCATTCGCTGGCAGGCGATGTCGTCGTGATTGCCGCCGAGTTTGATCGTATGTCTAAAGACGGTCGCATCTCCGCGCCCTAACCTGAGCGCCCAGGAGGCTCTGGTGGCTGTACATCCTAGTTGCGGGCATTGTGGACACGGCGGAGGCTGTCTTTAGGGGTCCGGTGACGCTTTTTCCAGTTCGCTGTATGTTAGTCTGATTCTTTCATGACCGCAGCCGCGACCCCGCTGAAGACTACTCCGCTCAATGAGACCCATCGCCAGTGCAGCGCGAAGATGGTTGATTTTGGCGGGTGGGATATGCCGGTGCAGTACTCCGGCTTGCTCGATGAGCATCGCACCGTGCGCACTGCCGTCGGGTTGTTCGATGTCAGCCATATGGGCGAGATCGAGGTGCGCGGGCCGGAGGCGCTGAAGCTGGTCAACTACGTCGCGACCAACGACGCGTCGAAATTGATCGTCGGGCAGGCACAGTACTCGGGGTTGCTTTATGAGCACGGCGGATTCGTGGACGATATTCTGGTTCATAAAGTTGCTGACGATCATTATTTTCTGTGCGTGAATGCGTCGAATCAGGACAAGGACTTCGAGCACATCGCGGCCCATAATTCGTTCGATTGCGCGGTCGAAAATGCCGGGGAACGCTATGCGCAGATCGCGGTGCAAGGTCCGCGCGGGCTCGCGACGCTCCAGAAGCTGACCGAGGTCGAGCTCGCGCCGATCGCATATTATCACTTCAAAGATGGGGACGTTTCGGGCACGGCGGCGCGGATCGCGCGCACCGGATACACGGGCGAAGACGGCTTCGAAATTTACATCGCGCCGGAGCAGGCTCCGCGCATTTGGAATGAGCTTCTCGTCGCGGGCGAGGAGTTCGGGATCAAACCGGCGGGGCTGGGCGCGCGAAACACTCTGCGCCTCGAAGCGAAGATGGCGCTTTACGGGCATGAGATCGGCGCCAGCATAACGCCTTGGGAGGCGGATCTGGCATGGATCGTGAAGCTCAAAAAGGGCGATTTTATTGGTCGCGACGCGCTGGTGAAACAAAAAGAAGACGGTGTCACACGCAAGTTAATTGGATTTGAGATGCTGGGACGCGGCATTGGCCGCGATGGATACGAAGTGCATGTCGATGGCGCTCCAGCGGGGTGGGTCACCAGTGGGGGACCGGCTCCGACGCTCAACAAAAACATCGGACTTTGTTATCTGCCTTTGGCGCAGGCTGAAATTGGACGGACCATCCACGTGATGGTTCGCAATCAGCCGGTGGAGGCGGTGACGGTCCCCACACCTTTCTATAAGAGGGAAAAATGACATACCCAGAGAACTTCCGTTACACGAAAGAACATGAATGGGTGCTCGTCGAAGGCGATACCGGCACGATCGGCATCTCGTTCCACGCGCAAAAAGAGTTGGGCGATATCGTTTACGTCGATTTGCCGAAGGTGGGCGCGACGGCCGAGAAAGGGAAAACGATCGGCTCGGTTGAATCGGTGAAAGCGGTGAGCGATATTTTCGCACCGGTTTCAGGCGAAGTGATCGCCGCGAACGAACTGCTGACGACGTCGCCAGAGAAACTGAATGAGGATCCGCATGGCGCGGCGTGGTTGTTTAAAGTGAAGTTGTCGGCTCCGGATGAGGTGAAAGAGTTGATGAGCGCGGCGGATTATGCGGCTTACGCGGGGGATGAATAGGGCTGGAGGCACGTGCCTACGCTGGCGTTTTGGAATATCGCTCGCAACGTCCAGCCTGCGACGGTTGCGGCTTTCGCGCACGAATCGGACGCCGATATTCTGATTCTTGCGGAGAATGAGATCCCTACCAGCAGGCTGGTGCTAGCGCTAAACTCCGGCGTAAATCGAGACTACTTTCCCGATCCGGGGCCGCCCGGGCGCTTGACGATGTTCACCCGTTTCTTGGCGGAGCCGTCAACTCTCATCAGCGATGTGAGTGGCATTTCAATTCGCCACTATCGCCTACCGATCGGAGATCCTTTTCTCGTTGTCGCTGTTCACCTGTCAAGCAAGCTCAGGAAGAAGACGGAGGATCAGATCTTTGGATCAGTGCGGATTGCAGCATCTATTCGAGAGGCCGAAGCACGGGTCGGCCACCAGCGGACGATCGTGATCGGCGACCTGAACATGAATCCATTTGAAGTTGGCGTAGTAGGCTCGGGTGGGCTCCATGCGATCGTGGACAGAGGCATCGCCGCTGGAGGCTCTCGTGTCGTCGCGGGAGAGACTTGCTCCTTCTTCTACAATCCCATGTGGTCATTCTTTGGCGATCGCGGCTCAGCGCCGCCAGGCACTTACTTTTATAACTCGGGCACAGAGGTCAACTACTTCTGGCACGTTTCGATCAGGTTTTGGTTCGCCCATCCCTGATAAAATTCTTAGACAAGGACGCAGTGAGCATTGTTACTGAAATCAGCGGGGTGAGTCTCTTGACGGATAAAGGGCACCCGGATAAGAAAATTCATTCGGACCACTTGCCGTTGGTTTGTCGGCTAAGTCTCATAGAGGAGCTTGTGAATGGCTAAGAATTTGTGGGGTGACTTAAGTTCGTTAGAAATTGTGCGAACTCCCAAGACGATTCTCGATGAGCAGGCGGTCCTTCTCACTAAGGCCACAGAAGGTATTTTGGCTGGCGTCGTTGAGGACGAGACTCGATCGAGGAGCTTCCGTTACAGCCTGAATGTTGTCGTGCCCGCCCTGAACAACTACAAATACGAAATCCTCGAGGTCCTTCATCCTTTGGAGATCTATCCGGTCCGGCTGCTGTGCGAAAGGCCGAAAGTCGACGCGACGATCAAAAGCGAAGAAGACTTTGAGGACGTGATCGCAAAGGTCCTCAGTTCGCCTGAAGTAAGGTCAGTGCTCTCCCGCTTGAAATCGCAAGTGGCCTGAGCCCGATCCAACAGCGCCCCGGAACTATTTTTCCGCGAACGCTTCGATTGGCGGGCAGGCGCACATTAGGTTTCTATCGCCATACGGGTTGTCGATTCGGCCTACGCTGGGCCAGAATTTTTTGGCTCGGACGAAAGGTAGCGGATAAGCTGCTTGATGACGTGAATAGGGATGCGGCCAGTCATCCGATGTTACTGCCGCTGCGGTGTGCGGGGCGTTTTTCAGGACGTTGTTTTGGCGGTCGGCTTTGCCGTCGATTACTTCTTGAATTTCTGCGCGGATCGCGATCATCGCGTCGCAGAA
>Ga0116129_1002202_pt1 | contig 10035 bp, 10 predicted proteins | sample June2015DPH_17_2_FD_89732 | JGI IMG/M metagenome (GOLD analysis project Ga0116129, IMG submission 89732) | Peatland microbial communities from SPRUCE experiment site at the Marcell Experimental Forest, Minnesota, USA - June2015DPH_17_10 | ecosystem: Environmental > Terrestrial > Soil > Wetlands...
ATGTCCCATCCGGCGAATGTTTTCGCAACATCCGGTAATAGCCCGTACTCACCAATTCGGTGAGCGTGAGGACTTGCAATTCGAAGCGCACTCCCAAAACGCGCCGGCAAAGGCAAAACGCCGTGAAGCTCCAATGAGAGGTGATAATGCGTCCGCCAAGCCGGCGCACAGCACAGCCCAGCAAACGCGCATGTTCGGCTTCCTCGGCGAACCATAGGTCCACGATCTGCCGCATTTCTTCCGTACGACTGCGGAAGTTTTCGCGGTTAAAGGCAATGAGGGACGCCGGTCCGCCACCATCGCCCAGCCGGAATTGTTCAAGGGAATGCAACACCGGCAGGAACGCGGCGGCTGGCAGGTTGACGGGCGCGAACCAATCCGGTTCCAGACGGTTCTGCTTATTGCGTTTGAAATATTCGATCCATTTTGCGTGATTCATATGTTTTATCTGGTTTGGTAGTTGATGATTCTGGCCATGATTTCAAGCGGCTTGAGAACGATAAATACGAGGTCAGCCGGCTTGAGCGACCCCACGAATTGACCAGCCATTAAGGCGTGCTTCCACGCTTTGAATCACCGTATCCGGTGTTGAAGTTCCGGCGGTCAGGCCAACGGTGTCGGTGTCGGAAAACCATTCGTCATGCAAATCATCCGCGGTTTGAACGTGATGGACGCGTGCGCAAAATCGCGCGCAGGTTTTGACGAGTTCATGCGTGTTATTGCTGTGCGCACCGCCGATCACGACGATCACATCGCATTTTTGCGCGAGCTCGATGGCCGCGCTTTGGCGTTGTTTCGTTGGCTGGCAAACGGTGTCCACGAACCGCACCTCGGAGGTTGGGAAATGGTCGCGGAGGATTTGCACAAGCTGCCGCACTTTTTCAACCGGCTGGGTGGTTTGGGCGATGACCCCGAAGCGCGTCCGTGGGTGCAAGGCGGCGATGTCTTCGGGCGAGAGAATGACGTCAAATTTGGCCAAATCCTCCGTCAAACCACGGACTTCCACATGGTCGCGCCGACCAATAATGACGGGGTGAAAGCCTTCGGCCACCAGCTTTTGCAGGTTCCGATGCGCGCTGTGGACGAGCGGGCACGTTGCTTCCAGAACCTTCAATCCCCGGGTTTGGGCTTCTTTCAGCGTGCGTTCTGACGCGCCGTGGGCGGTGATCATCGCGGTGCGGGTTGCCACTTTGCCCGGCTGTTGTTGAAACTGGATTCCCGCCGACCGCAATTCCGCCAGCACGGATTCATTGTGGACGAGGTCGCCCAGGATGGTGAGGGGTTCGCGGCCGGCTGTTTCCAACGCCAGCGCGATGGCGTCTTTCACCCCGAAACACATTCCCAAATGTCCGGCACGGATGATTTTCATATTAACTCTGTACCACAAAGTAAAAGACCGCGAGCGTTTGAATCCGTTCATACAATTTTATTTTGGTTTGTTCTGCCGGACAATTTGTTCCAGCAGGTCAATGTATTCGACGAAGGCTTTGCGGCCGGCCGCCGTGAGGGAGCAGGTTGTGAGCGGCCGGTTGTGCTGGTAGGATTTGGCGACGGCGATGTAGCCTTCCTGTTGCAGCGCGCGGATGTGGGTCGTCAAATTGCCGTCGGTCATGGCCAGTGCGACGCGCAGTTCCGTGAAGGACAATTCCGGCGCGGCGGCCAGCATGGACATGATGGCTAGCCGGCCTTTTTCGTGGATGACACGGTTGAGTTGTAAGAACGCTTCCGGGTTCACGCCGCAGGTTTTCCTTTTTCGGTGAGGTAGAGGTAGGCACCGTAGGCGAGGTGCAGCACGCCAAAGAAAAAGCCCATAAGCCAGTGGGCGTTCAGATTCAGGCTGGCGTGGGCGAGGACCAGGACGGCGAAAAAGCTGGAAATTCCGGCGATAATCATCCAACCGAACAACCTGATTCCCCGTGGCATGAAAAACCCGGCGGAATGAATCGCGCAGCCGTAAAAGAGGATCCAGAAAAAGGCCAGCAACGCCGTGAAGCTTTCGTCATTCGCGCCGACAATGAAGAGGACACTGATAATGGCGCCGGAGGTCAAGGCGGGCGACAGGGCTTGGGCCACCCGTCGCGTGGGTGGCGACCAGAAGGATTCCTTGTCCTTGAGCGCCTGCCGACGGGCGATGAGAAACGCGCCGCCAATGGCGAGGGCTGCCGTGCCCAGCCACAGCGAGCAGAAGGCACGCATGGCATCCAGATGAAATATCAACCCGGTGGCGGCGGCGATCACTCCCAGCGCGCCAGCGTAAAGCATGATGGGGGCAAGGGCGCGACGATAGACGGCAGAACGTTCCATCAGCGTCCGGATGGTTTGCAGGTTTTCTTCGGCCCATTTCGGATCCATGATGTGGACTTTGCTGTGCAAAGTGAAAGTCCGCAAGCAAAAATGGCGACAGGGAGTTTGTTTGGGAACGTCTGCTTGCTTGCTTTCCCGGGGCGTCGGGTTGAACATTTCCGGGTGAGACCGCCGTCTGGAAAAAATCCGTCGCGCGGGGCGGGAAAGCCTTCCGCCCGCGCGCGTGTGCTGGCGCAGTGGCGCGGCGTGGATTTATCGGCGCAGGAAAAGGCGCGGATGTCGGCCGCCCGGAATGTCACCGACGTGCTGCCGGCAGTGTTGAAGGATTTGCGGATGGAAGCCCGCCAGGGCGATGCGGAAATCGTGAAAGTCTGGAACTCGTTGATTGACCCGAACATCACCGCCCATGCGCAGCCGGCCAACCTCGCCAAGGGCACCTTATTTGTGAATGTGGACAGCAGCGTCTGGCTGTCGGAAATCGTCCGTTACCGACGCAAGGAAATCCTGGACCGGTTGCAGAACAGTTTCGGGAAAAACATGGTCCAAAAAATTTCCTACCGCATTGGATGAGCTTCATAATCTTCACCACAAAAAAATCGCGGGCAGTGTCCTAATTTGAATTCGTAATCGTAATCTTAATCAATGAAACGGGGTTACGATTAAGATCCGGATCAGGCGGTAAATCGCTTTGATTTTCAAATGTTTACCCCTCACCCCGACCCTCTCCCCGTTTGGCGGGGAGAGGGAGTCAGACACACAATACGCCACTACCAATTTTCGGCCGGTTGCCGCCAGAAGACAAACGGGATGACTGATCACGCCATCAATTTCATCAGTCGGGGCGTGAGGAGCCACGCGAGAACCGCGCATTTTCCGGCCTGCAATGTGTCCACTTCCAGTTTGGCCAGCCCGCCCTTGGCAAAATCCATCTGCAAGTCCGGGCCGCCGGTGACGAGCAGCGAAATCAACTGGCTTAAAAAGGGTTCGTGGCCGACCAATAAAATTGTTTTCGGCGCTGGTTTGATCTTTTGCAGCTCGCCGATCAAACGGAGCGGGTCTTTTTCCGCAGCCAGCGCGTTGGAAAATTTCAGCCGTTGCCGGCCTTTCAATCCGGCGGCAACGATTTCAGCCGTCTCTTTGGCGCGCAGATACGGGCTCGACAGGATCAAATCGAATTCCAGGTCCATTTCCCGCATGGCCCGGGCGGTTTTTTTCAACTGCTTTTTCCCCTTGGGAAGGAGGGGGCGCGTGGAATCGTCTTTGAATCCGGGCGTGCCGCGTTCCACCGCGAGGCCATGGCGTAAGAGATAAATTTCCATGTCCCAAGGTAATTCCTCCCGGCCCGGGGCGCAAAGCCTCAAAAATGTAACATTTTTCATTTTGGAATCCGTTGGTTTATTCCCTAGTCTGGCCGAGCATGGAGACAATCCGCCGCGCGGTCATTGATGTCGGTACCAACTCAATCAAGCTGCTGGTGGCTGACGTGCGCGGACAAACAGTGTTGCCCGTTCACGAAGAAAGCCGTCAGACCCGGCTCGGCAAGGGCTTTTACGAAACGCATCAGTTGCAGCCGGAAAGCATCGCCCGCACCGCCGAGGCCGTCTGGGAATTTGGCGAGATTGCACGGGAGAAAAATGCCGCCAGCGTCCGGGTCGTAGCCACGAGCGCGGCGCGCGACGCGGTCAACCCGCAGCACCTGACGACAGCAATTGAACGCGCGTGCGGCTTGAAGACCGAGATCATTTCCGGCGCGCGCGAGGCGGACTTGGCATTCCAAGGGGTGACGACGGATGGGGAACTGGCGCTGCATCCGCTCCTGCTGCTGGATGTCGGCGGCGGCAGCACGGAATTCATCCTGGGCCACGGTTCAAAAAAATACTTTGCCCACAGTTTTCCGCTCGGCACCGTGCGACTGATGGAAAAATTTCCCCATGCCGATCCCCCGACCCGCAGCGAATTTAACACCTGCCACGAATGGGTGAAATCGTTTTTGCAGCGCGAGGTTAGCCCGCTGTTGGAACCGATATTGAAAAACGAAACCGGCCAGGTCTATCTCGTCGGTACCGGCGGCACGACGAGCATCCTCGCGCGCCTGGAAAAAAAGCTGGACCGCTTCGACCGGGAAAAAATTGATCGCACGGTTTTAACTTTTGAACAAGTGCGGACGCACCGGAAAAATTTGTGGCGCCTGCCGCTGGCCGAGCGCAAGGAGATTCCCGGCCTGCCAAAACTGCGGGCGGATGTGATCCTGCCCGGGGTTGTGATCTTTGAGGCGGTGATGGCGGAGTTTGGTTTCAAACAATTGCGCGTCAGCACCCGCGGCCTCCGTTTCGCGGCGGTGATGGACCAGGCAGGGGAAACGGTTCTGGCCACGGATTAAATGGAGGTTCGCTTTTTTCACGCTTCAATGTGTTTCCGTCATGCCGTAGTCTCCGGTCATGCGCGTGTTGATCGTCGGGTGTGGTTATGTCGGTTTGTCCGTGGGAACGGGGCTGGTCCGGCAGGGCCACGAGGTTTTCGGACTGCGCCGGAATCCGGCGGCGGAAAAGGAACTGCGCGCGGCGGGCATCCACCCGCTTTTTGCCGACATCACCCAATTAACCGAACTTGCAAAGCTGCCGGGCGGATTTGACTGGGTCGTTCATTGCGTGGCGGCGGGTGGCGACGGGGAAAATTACCGGCACGTTTATTTTGACGGAACAACCACGCTGCTGAAATGGCTGGCGCCGAATCCACCGCAGAAATTTGTCTATACCAGCAGCACCAGCGTTTATGCGCAGAATGACGGTTCGCCGGTGAATGAGGCCAGCCCGGCGGAACCACTGGCGGAGACTTCAAAAATCCTCGTCGAGACGGAAAAGATTTTGCTGCGCGCCGCAGTTGAATCACCGGGAAACCCGTCAAAGCCTGGCTTTCCGGCGGTGATTTTGCGGGTGGCGGGAATTTACGGGCCGGAGCGCGGGCAGTGGTTCAAACAATTTTTGAAGGGGCTGGCGAAAATTGAAGGTGACGGGTCGCGCTTTTTAAACATGATCCATCGCGAGGATGTGGCCGGCTGCATCATGGCGGCCTTGCAACGGGGCCGCCCGGGGGAAATTTACAATACGGTGGACAATGTACCGGTGACGCAATTGCATTTTTTCCAATGGCTGGCCAAGACGCTCGGAAAAGATTTGCCGCCGGTGGCACCAAAGGATCTGCCGCGCCGGCGCGGGGTCACGAACAAGCGGGTGAGCAACGCGAAATTGCGCGCGGAGTTGAAATATGAGTTTCAATATCCCGATTTCCGCGCTGGTTACGCGGCGGAAATCGCGAGACTTAGAGCATTTAAAGAAAAACTGTAGCCACGCGGTTGGGGGAAAACTGAGGGGCGGTTTTTTTGAGTTTTGGCATCGTTTCGGCTCAGTCACAGGGTTATTCAAAAACCTGCTCCTTCGCCAAAGCCTCGCCAAAACTCAAAAATCCTCGCTTCGCATGGCTACATTTTTTCTTTAAACGCTCTCGAACAGCCGGGCAGATTTGAGGGTCAGACGGCTGATTCGCCGCGTTCGTCGGTGCGGATGCGAACGGCCTCTTCAATCGTGAAAACGAAAACTTTTCCATCGCCGATTTTCCCCGTTTTCGCGGACTTGATGATGGCGGTGACGGCGGCGTCCTTCTGGGTGTCGGCCACGACCAGTTCGATTTTTATCTTGGGCAGGAAATCCACGGTGTATTCGCTGCCGCGGTAGATTTCCGTGTGCCCCTTTTGGCGGCCAAAGCCTTTGACTTCGCTGACGGTCATGCCTTCGATGCCGATTTCATGCAGCGCGGCTTTGACGTCGTCGAGTTTGAAAGGTTTAATGATGGCTTCAATTTTTTTCATAGGTTGAGCAGTATACGCCCATTTGACCTATTGTGAAAGAAGGGGTTCAAAACTTTATCGCGCGGTGGGTGACGATTTTGTGAATAGAAAAATTTCGACCTGACGCGCAATCGCGTCTAATTTCCCCGCCGTGTCCGCTGAAGCGCAACTCACTCCCATGATGGCGCAGTATCGCCGCATCAAAGGCGAACTGCCGCGCGACGCGATTTTGCTGTTCCGGCTCGGCGATTTTTACGAGATGTTTTTTGAGGATGCGCAGGCCGGCGCACAAATCCTGAACCTGGCCCTGACGGCGCGGAACGGGGTGCCCATGTGCGGCCTGCCGTTTCACGCGGCGAATACCTACATCGGGCGGATTTTGCGCGCGGGACGAAAGGTCGCCATTTGCGAGCAAACGGAGGAGGCGCGCCCCGGCAAACTCGTGAACCGCGAGGTCACGCAGATTCTTTCGCCGGGCACGCATTTTGACGAGCGCCTGCTGGTGGCGGAAAAGAATAACTTTCTGGCGGCGGTGAACCCAGCCGGAAAAGCCTTCGGTCTCGCGCTGGTGGACCTAACCACGGGCGATTTTCTCGTGACGGAATTGGAAAACGACGCGGCGCTGCTCACGGAGCTTGAGCGCCTGCGCCCGGCGGAAATCATTTTCCCGGCGGAAGCCGTGGCCTTGCGCGATTTGTTGCGCGGGGCGTTTAAAATTTTGGGCGGATACGATGACTGGACGTTCGCGCCGGAAACGGCGGTGTTCACCCTGCGGGAACATTTCAAGGTGGCGTCACTGGACGGTTTCGGCTTGAAAGACAAAACCGCCGCCATTGGCGCGGCGGGCGGGGCGCTGCATTATCTCACGCAAAGTCTGCGGCGCGACGTGAAGCATCTCACGCGCCTTTCGTATTATCAGCGCAGTGATTTTCTGACGCTGGATTACACCACGCTGCGGCACCTGGAAATCCTCGAGCCACAACATCATGACGCCCCGCGCAACGCCTCGCTCTACGGCGCGCTGAACCGCACGGCCACGCCGATGGGCGCGCGGCTGCTGCGGCAATGGCTTTCGCAACCGCTCGCCGCCGCCGCTCCGATTCATCGGCGGCAGGGGGCCATTCAAACCTTGATCGGCAATCCCTTCGGTCTCGACAGCTTCCGCCAGCAACTGGCGAACATCCGTGATCTGGAGCGGACCATCGGGCGGCTGAGTTCCGGTTCCGGCAATGCGCGCGACCTGGTTGTCCTGCGCCTGGCGCTGGAACAGATCCCGGCGTTGAAACAAACGTTGGATACGGTGGAACGGACGTCTCCGCCCGCTGGAAATTTGCTGCAAGATGAAGCGCCGGTTCTCGAGGACGCGGGACCCTCCAGCTTGATTGCGGAATTGAACGCGCAAATTTGTGAATTGCCGGACCTGGTGGATTTGATCGCGCGGGCCATCGTGGACGAGCCGCCGTTGGCGGTCAAAGAAGGCGGGATGATCCGCGACCAGTTTGACCCGGCGCTGGACGAATTGCGCGACGCCCAGCGCGGCGGCAAGGATTGGATCGCCAAATTGCAGGCGGATGAAATTTCGCGCACGGGCATTTCGTCGTTGAAAGTCCGGTTCAACTCCGTTTTTGGTTATTACATCGAGATCACGAAGTCGAACCTCGACAAGGCTCCGCCGCACTACATCCGTAAGCAGACGATCGCCAACGGCGAACGGTTCATCACGCCAGAGTTAAAAGAGATGGAGGGTAAAATCCTGGGAGCGGAAGAGCGCAGCGTGAAACTGGAATATGAGATTTTCCAACGGGTGCGCGAATCCGTGCTTGGCCGGCTGAAGGAAATCCAGCAGGCGGCGGCGGCGCTGGCGCAAATGGATGTGCTGGGCGCGTTTGCCGAAACGGCACGCTTGCACAATTATTGCCGGCCGCAGGTGGCCGATGAAGGCAGGTTGGAAATCACCGACGGCCGTCATCCGGTACTGGAACAGCAACTGGTCGAGGAACGATTCGTGCCGAACGACACGAAGTTTGACCGTGAAATCCAGGTGGCTTTGATCACCGGGCCGAACATGGCGGGCAAATCCACTTACATCCGGCAGGTGGCCCTGCTTGCGCTGCTCGCGCACACCGGCAGTTTTGTGCCGGCCGCCGGGGCGCGGATTGACCTGGTGGACCGCATTTTTACGCGCATCGGCGCCAGTGATGATTTGTCCCGCGGCCAATCCACGTTCATGGTCGAAATGACGGAGACCGCGAATATTTTAAATAATGCCACGGCGCGCAGCCTGATTGTGCTGGATGAAATCGGCCGCGGCACGAGCACGTTTGACGGGCTTTCCCTCGCATGGTCCATCGTCGAATATCTGCACAACCAGACTGGCGCCAAAACCCTGTTCGCCACCCACTATCACGAATTGACCGAGCTGGCCTCGCGGTTGCCGCGCCTGAAAAATTTCAATGTCGCCGTGCGCGAGTGGCATGATCAAATCGTTTTTCTCCGCAAAATCGTCGAGGGCGGCACGGATAAAAGTTACGGCATCCAGGTCGCTCGACTCGCCGGCGTGCCGAAGGAAGTTTTGGAACGGGCGAAACAGATTTTGTCGAATTTGGAAGAATCCGAACTCACGCCGGAGGGCAATGTGCGCCAGCCACGCCGCCAGCAGGACCGGGAAAAATTAAAATCACTCGCGCCCGCGCCGCAGATGGATTTATTTGGCCGTTGAGACAGGTTGTCTTCCCCGCATATTTTAGGACGGCTGTTGAGAAAAGGCGCTGGTGACTTAAGCGGCTCGCGAGGACGCCCGCCCGCCCCTCTCATTGCCAATGCGTTGATCTTTTCAGAGCAAGCGGCAGCCCTGCCCGACCGCATCAAATCACGATCGGGCGGCGCGATTGGCTGGTGAAAAAGGGCGAATTTTATTTGCATAGGCGGAGGACTCATACAAATTTACTGGTGGAAACAGATACTGATAAACCTATGCTCGAAAATATACAAAAGCTCGAAATTCCCGGAAGTGTCCGGGTGGTGGCCAATCAGGGTGGCCTGGCGAAAATCATGGTGACGAGCCGGTTTAGCACTGCGGAAATTTATCCGCATGGCGCGCACATCACGCATTTCCAAAAAAACGGCGAGCCACCACTGATATTTCTGAGCCGCAAAAGTTTTTTCCGGCCGGACAAGGCGATTCGCGGGGGGATACCGATTTGTTTTCCCTGGTTTGGCGCGCGCGAAGGGAACGTGATGCACGGGGTCGCCCGCCTTTCGGAATGGGAATTGACGGAAACAACCGCCGCGCCGGATGGCAGTGTGAAGCTCAATTTTCTCCTGCCGGCAAAGGCGCTGGCCCAGGCGGGCTGGCCGGCGGCGAAGGTGAATTTCACCGTGACCGTTGCGGAAAAGTTGACGATGGAATTATCGGTCGCCAATTCAACCACACAGGATTTTATTTTTGAAGATTGCCTGCACAGCTATTTTTCCGTCGGCGACATCACGCAAGTGGCCATCACCGGCCTCAAGGGGCTTTCCTACCTGGACAAGGTGGATCATTTCGCGCGCAAGCTGGAAACCGGCGACGCGATCAAAATCAGCTCGGAAGTTGACCGGGTATTTCTCAACGCCACCGGGGCGGTGGAGATTCATGATGCGAAATGGCGCCGCACAATTTCCGTGGAGAAATCCGGCTCGGCCTCGGCCGTGGTGTGGAATCCGTGGATCGAGAAAGCTGCAGCGATGACTGACTTCGGCGCCGACGAATACCAGGGAATGGTCTGTGTGGAAGCGGGCAACGTCGGCGATAGTAAAATTACACTGGCGCCGGGGAAAAGCGCCTCGTTGAAAGTGATTTTGAGCAGCACGCCGTTGCCATGATTTCGCTCTCCGAAGGTTCAGAA
>Ga0116129_1002203_pt1 | contig 10031 bp, 8 predicted proteins | sample June2015DPH_17_2_FD_89732 | JGI IMG/M metagenome (GOLD analysis project Ga0116129, IMG submission 89732) | Peatland microbial communities from SPRUCE experiment site at the Marcell Experimental Forest, Minnesota, USA - June2015DPH_17_10 | ecosystem: Environmental > Terrestrial > Soil > Wetlands >...
AGATCTTGATCTCGGACTGATCGTCCTTGAGCGTCATCTCGTCCTTGACCTCGACCACCTGGACCTTGCGGGGATGCTTGGCCAGTTCATCGGGCAGCACCGTATGGGTGGTCTCAAGGTCCTTCTCGAAATAGGCCTTGTCGGGCGCCGGCACGATGATGGTGGCGCCTTCCGCCGCGAAGGTGCGCATGCCGCCGGTGTGATCCATGTGGTGATGGGTGAGGATCAGGTACTTGATCGGCTTGCCGGGGAACTTGGCCTTGGCCTGCTCGATCACGTATTTGGACTGCAACTCGCCATAGGGCGCGTCCACGATGGCGAGGCCGTCCTTCATGTTGACGATCAGGTTGTTGGCGGTGCCGGTGACGACCTGCGCCACGTTGGGGGCGAGCTCGACCGTCTTGGGCGGCGACGCGGTCGGATAGAAGATCGCATCGTCGTCGAGGAAGCGGGCGAGCGCGATGCGGCGCAGCACCCATTGGTAGGGCACGTTGCCGGTCATCGGCGGCTTCGCGGCGGCCTTGACGGCGTCGCTCGGCGTGAACGCATCGCCCGCGATGGACGGGTTCGGGGTGACGTCCGTCAGCGCGACCTTGCCGACCGCGATGCCGTCGAGATCGTAGGTGAGCGAAAACGGCACCTGCACGCCGCCGACCGCCTTCCAGTCGCTGGGCACGAGGTCGTAATTGGCATCGCCGAAAATATTGTCGTCATCAAGCGTGCGGATCGCCGCCGGCAGATGGGTCTTGGGGTCGAACAGGATGGTGAACTTGGTGCCGTTGTCGTTATAGGTGACCGCCGGCAGCGTCGCGGTGCCGAGCTTCTGGGGGCTCGCCGCGGAGAGGTTCTTGGCATCGTCGAGGACCTTGAGCAGCAGCGTCGGCGACGCCCGCTCGAGTTCGCGCCATTGCGCCGCGACCCGCATGCCGGAAGCCGCGGTCGAGCCTTTGTCGGTGGTGACGAAGCCGAGCGTCGGGGTGACGACTTCGGTGTATTTGATCTTGGCGACCGCCGGATATTGCATCGACCGGTCGAGGTCCATGCGGGCATCGCCCTTGGTCAGGTCCCAGGTGATGGCGAAGGTGGTGTCGCCGAGGAAGCGCGGCTCGCCGCCGGCCTTGAACGACTGGCCCGGCTCCCAATGCTTGGCGGTGCCCTTGATGGAAACACTCTTGAGAGCCTTGAGCGCGTCGGCTCCGCCCTCGGCGGCAACCGCGGCCTTGACGAGATCGACCGGACCTTGCTGGGCGGCTGCGAATTGCACCGGCGCCGTGCTGACCAGCAACGCGGCAGATAGGCCTAACAGTACCTTCATGAAAACCTCCCGATTGTGCCACCGCCCTTACCCGGCGGCGACGATTTCATTGTTTGAAGCAATTGTTGTGACCACCGCGAAGCGTTCCCATCACGAAGCCGTGAACCTCGCCGTGGTCGCGCCCGCAGCCTCAAGACCGGGGCGCGGGTAGGTTTCTACCACGGGCGGCGGCGTCCGGCCACTGCGCCCTGCGTGCCGCGGCAGGCGCGAGAGGTCGCCGCAAAGTCATCGGTCGCCGGGAAATTCAAGCCGCGGCACCATGCGCTTAATCGAACGTTTACGCTGCTTTGCAAACATAGCTCGCCGGAGGCGCGGGCGGCCGGGGCGCGGCAATTTCACGACATGATTCGGATCGACTTCAATCGTCTGCGTTTCCTCGTCATCGAGGACAATGCCCACATGCGCCGCATCCTGCGCACGCTGCTCTATGGGTTCGGCTCGCGCGAGGTCTACGAAGCCGAGGACGGCGCCGCCGGCCTCGAGGCCTTCGTCCAATATGTCCCGGACATCGTCATCACCGACTGGGCGATGCCGATCTTCGACGGGCTCGAACTGACCCAGATGATCCGTCAGCCCGGCGCCAACGCCAACCCCTATGTGCCGATCATCATGCTGAGCGGCCATTCGGAGAAGAAGCGCGTGATCGCGTCGCGTGATGCCGGCGTCACCGAGTTCCTGGCCAAGCCGATCTCGGCGAAGGCGCTCTATCAGCGCATCCTCAATATCGTGATCAACCCGCGGCCGTTCATCAAATCGAAAAGCTATTTCGGCCCGGACCGCCGCCGCAACACCGCCGGGACCTATGCCGGCTCCGAACGGCGCAAAGGCAATGCGGATGTGATCGACCAGCAATCCCTGCTGTTCGAAAAAGTAAAAGTTTAACCGGAGCGGGACGGGAGACTCCATGACCGACAGCAAGCACGACGCGCCCGGCGTCACCAGGTTCGCCGATCACGAGGTGATCGTTCCGCCGAACCGGTTGAAGAAAGCGCTCAAGCGCGCCGCCGCCGGCGATTACGATCCGCTCGCCGCGGCCGAGGAGGCGTTCGAAGGGCTCTCCACGCAGTTCGCGACCTGGATGGAGGACGAATGCGCCAAGCTCGACGAAGCCCGCGGCGTCGTCCATGCGCAGGGGTTCACCGCCGACACGCGGGAGACGCTGTTTCGCGCCGCCCACGACATCAAGGGGCACGGATCCACCTTCGGGTTTCCGCTGGCGGCGGATGCGGCCGACAGCCTGTGCCGGGTGCTCGACCATACGACCGAACTCAGCCTGATGCCGCTCAAATTCGTCGACCAATGCGTCGATGCGGTGCGCGCCATCATCCGCGAGCACGGCGATGTCAACGCCGGGGCGACCGCGTCCGAACTGACGAAGAGCCTGCGCGCACTTGCCGACGAAATGGTGGGCACCACGGCGGACGCCCCGCCCGAAACGAGCCCACCGCTGGCGCCGGCATAAGGCCGGCCGCCGTCACGCCGCTTCGCGGTCGTGCTCTGCGGGCTCCTCGTCGCGCTCCTGCGCAAGGCCTTCGGCGACGAGCTGGTCGCAATAGATGCGGGCGTCCTCGCGCGCCGCCTCGGCGGCGAAGCGGCGCAGCAGGATGAGGAGCGGCTCGACATCGCCGATATCGGCGCGCTCGCAGCTCGTCAGCACGCGCTCCACCATGCGCCGCTTGAGGCGGCTGGCGCCGATGAATTCGCCGTTGGTGTGCGCCTCGCGCACCGCCGTCAGTGCTTCGCGGAATGCCACATAGGTCGAGGCCGGCAGGCCGGCTTTCTCGAATACGGCGCGGAAACCCGCATTGCCGCGGTCGTGCACCAGCGCCTGCACGCGACCGAGCGGCAGCCCGGAGAGATCGGCGAGCGCGTCCTCGAACATCGCCATGTTGCCGGACAACAGCGCCCGCAGCACCAGCCCGGCATTGAGCTGGCCGCTCGCCCGCAGGTGGCGGATCAGCGGGCGGGTGTCGTCGTCGACGCTAAGCCCCGCGATGGTCACGGTGGCCTTCTCGCAGGCCTCGCGCACCACCTGGCGGGCGCGATCGCGCCCGAGCCAGGCGCGGTCGGCGACGAAATCGCCGAGCAGGCGCGACAGCAGTTGCACCAGCGCCTGGCGCGCCGCCAACGGCAAATCGGGCCGCGCGAACAGCGCCTCGCGGATGGCGCCGAGATGGCCGAACCGCTCGACCATGCGGTCGATGGAAGATGGTGCGATGTCGGCGCGCGGATTCTCGATGGCGATGAGGCAGGCCTCCGGTGCGCCCACCTCGGCGATCGCGGCCGCGACCGCGCATTGCAACGGCGCCCGCGCCGCAATCGCGGCCTGCACCGCGCAAGTGCCGATCGCCACCAGATCGACGAGCTCGGCATCGATGAACAGCGGAGAGCGTTCCAGCACCACCGCCGCGATGTCGGGTTGATCGGACGCCAGCGCGTGGATCACCGCATGGGGAGCGTCGGGGCTCGCGGCGAGCGCCTCGGCGAGCGCCTCGCGCACCAGCGGCGAGGGATCGTCGACCAGCGTGATCATGGCGCCCTCGGCGGCGTCGCGATCATCGGGCGAAAGGTCAGAATAGAGATAGGCCCGCGCCAGCGCGCCGGTGGCTTCGGCACGCTCGCCGGCGGACGCCGTGCGCACCCAATGAAGAAACTGCCGAACGATCATTCTGCGACCACGCTCATGCCGCGAGCGGTATCCGCATCGCGGCGCTGCTCACGCCGATCGATCGCAGTCTAGAGCGCGACGCTTAACAAAGCGTTCACCATGAATTTTCACGAAGCCGCAAGCAATCGGGTGCCCGTTCAGCGCCGGAACAGCCCCGCCGCATCGCGCGGCTCGCCGGCGTTGATGTCGCTGGCGAGGCCACCCGCGGCCAGCGGCGCGGCGGCGGAGGCGGGCGCGAGGCTCCCGGGGGCCGGCCGCGCCTTCCACAAATCGGGGACGAACTGTCGCGACGGCCCGCCGCTGTCGCTGAACAAGCCGCGAAACAACGGCGCCCCGACGGCCGCCGGCTGCGGTGGATCGGGTAGCGCATTCGCGGTCGCGGCTACGACCGGAACGGTGGCCACGGGGACAGCGACGAGAGTGAGCGGAGCGCCGATGGTTTCGGCACCGGCGGCGGTTGGGGCCGCTGGAGGCGCGGCGGCCGCGGCCGGGACCGCAGCCGCGGGCGCGGCCTGAACGCCAGCGGCATCGGTCGTGCCGGCCGGAATGATGGCCCGGAACACCGCCGCGACGGCGCGTCCGAGATCGAACGGCGCCGGACCCGCTACACTTGGCGTGTTGGCGCTGCGGGCGCCATCATAGCGCCCGATCAGCCCGCCAAAGACTTCGGCGACGCTGCGCGCATGGCCCTGGCGGTCATAGAATATCGACCGGTTCGCCTCGGCGGCGGCCGGGAACACCACGTCGGCCGCGGCGCCCGGACTGGTGGCGGCGAGCATCGTCAGCCGGATGGCTCCGGCGGAGCCGAGCACATGGGCGATGTAGAGTTCGCCGTCGGTCGCCTTGCGGCCGAGCCTCGCCGCGAGCTGGGCGGCATTGTCGCGGGTCAGCGCGCCCGCCATGGCGGCGTTGGCGGCCGGGTCGTCGCGCAACGCCATGATGTCGCGGCGCATCGCGGCGTCCGGCACCTCGTAACGGCCGGGCGCGGTCTGCACGATGGCGTCGGCATAGGTGCCGTAGCCGAGGCTCGGGCCCGACCGTTTCAGGGTGGCGAGCCAGGTCTGCTCGATGAACTGGTAGAGGCCCCGCGCCGAGGATGTGGTCGAGACGGCCTGCGGATTCATGCTGGATTCCGCCCGGGCGGTCGCCAGCATATATTCGAAGCTCGCGCCGGTCGCATCGGCGGCGTGCTCGATGGCATCGGATACGCTCTGCTGCGCAGGCGGATTGAAAATGCCGCTGATGTCCATGGCTCGGCCGCAGGCGGCGATTTCTTCGCCGCTTCGCACCATTGGCAATTATGGTAAACGAAACGTTAACGCGCGGCCTGCGCACCGGAGACACACCATGACGACGACGGCAGCACGGCACAAACGGGGCGGCATCTATTTCGACGACTTCGTCCCCGGCGAGGTGTTCGAGCATCGCTACCACCGCACCGTGACCCAGATGGACAACATGCTGTTCTCCAACATGACGCTCAACCCGCAGCCGCTCCACATCGACCGGCATTTCTGCGAGCAGGAAACCGAGTGGGGCCAGCCGCTGATGAACTCGCTGTTCACCCTCGGGCTGATGATCGGCATGTCGGTGTCCGACATCACCACCGGCACCACCATCGCCAATCTCGGCATGAGCGAGGTCAAGTTCCCGCATCCGGTGTTCGAAAACGACACGCTGCATGCGACCACGGAAGTCGCCGGCAAGCGCGTCTCGAAGTCACGCCCGGGCGCCGGCATCGTCGAACTGATCCACCGCTGCTACAACCAGGACGACAAGCTGGTCGCCGAATGCCGGCGCAGCGCCTTCATCGTCATGCGGCCGGCGACGTAATGCGCTCGCTGCTGTTCGTTCCGGCGGACCCGCCCGGCAAGCTCGACAAAGCGCTGGGCTGCGGCGCCGACGCCATCATCGTGGACCTGGAAGATTCGATCGCGCCGGAGCGCAAGGACGCGGCGCGGATCGCCGCGGCGGCGTTCCTGCGCGCGACGGCGGCGCGGCCCCTCCGCCCGCGCCTTTTGGTGCGGGTCAACGGCCTTGCGACCGGCCTCACCGACGCCGACCTCGACGCGGTGGTGGCGGCGCGGCCCGACGCCATCATGCTGCCCAAGGCCGAAGGCGGCGCCTCGATCATCCATGCCGACGCCAAGCTGACGGCGCGGGAAGCCCTGGCCGGGCTTGCCGAGGGATCGATCGGCATCGTGGCGATCGCGACCGAAACCGCGCAGGCGCTATTCCGGGCCGGCACCTATGGCGGCGCGAGCGCCCGCCTTGGCGCGCTGACCTGGGGCGCCGAGGATCTCTCCGCCGAACTCGGCGCCGAAGCCAATCGCGACCACGACGGCAATTTCCTCGATCCCTACCGGCTCGCCCGCGTGCTGTGCCTCGCCGCGGCAAGCGCCGCCGCCGTGCCGGCGATCGACACCGTCTATGTGGATTTCCGCAACGACGCCGGCCTGCGCCGCGAATGCGAAGCGGCGCGCCGCGACGGCTTCACCGGCAAGATGGCGATCCATCCGGCCCAGGTCGCCACCATAAACGACGTGTTCACGCCCAAGCCCGACGCCATCGCCAAAGCCAAGGCGATCCTCGCCGCCTTCGCGGCGGCGCCGGGCGCCGGCGTCGTCGGCATCGACGGCGTGATGTACGACCGCCCGCACGTCGCCAAGGCGGAGCGGCTGCTCGCGCGGGCGAAGGCCGCGGGGGTGGTTTGATGAGAGGTCGCCAAAGAACTTGCGACATCATCGTGCGAACCCACAAACAAACCTCATCCTGAGGAGCGCGCCCTTCGCGCGCGTCTCGAAGGATGGCCGCGAGTCCGTGCCGTGCCGCCGTCCTTCCAGACGCGCGCGAAGGGCGCGCTCCTCAGGACGAGGTCCGAAGACTTGGAAAGGCGCTGAATTAATTCACGAGCAAACGCCGCACCGCGCCCGCTCCCTATTTCTTCGACGGCTTGAAATAGCGCAGGTCCGGCGGCGCCCGGTCCTTCTTCAATTGCCAATAACACGTAATTAATTTAATATAATTTTAAAACAATAACTATATAATGATTAAACGCTGTACAGTCCCTGGCAGCTTTAAGGAGTTAAAAGGACTGCGAAGCTGGCTTGCCTCTGGCCGAAGACGCAATCCTCGCCGCGAACCTTATTGAGTAGGTGCAACCGCCCACCATCGTTATTCATCAGTACGTTTCGCGCTGCCAAACGGGCTAACCGTTCAGCCATGACCGGCTTATCGGCGAACGAGGCGGGCGCCTGGAGGAAGCAAAAATGCAGCCTCAACCTGAATCGATTATTACCGAGCTCGAACTGGCGGTTCGGTCCGGTTCTCCCGAAAAGCGCATCAGCACGCTGCGAAATGTCACGGATCTGTTTCTAAACGACTCGGATCATCTCAACGACGAGCAAATCAAAGTATTCGACGATGTCTTATGTCTGCTGACCAATCGTATCGAGAAGAGAGCCCTTGCGGAACTCAGCCAGCGACTAGCCCCCATCGACAAAGCGCCGGTTGAAGTCATAAGACGCCTCGCTCACGATGACGAGATCAGTGTCGCCGGGCCGGTGTTGGCCGAGTCGAAAAGGTTGACCACCGCAGACCTGTCGGAAATCGCTCGGACCCAAAGCCAGGCGCACCTGCTGGCAATTTCGGGCCGCGATAAGCTGGAAGAAGCCGTCACGGATGTCCTGGTGGAGCGTGGCAACCGCGAAGTCGTCCACACGCTTTCCGCCAATTCCGGCGCCCGCTTTTCGGAGGCCGGCTACGGGATTCTCGTGAAGAAAGCGGACGGCGACGACGACCTTGCGGAAAAGCTGGGGCTTCGGCTCGATATCCCGATACGGTTGCTGCGGGATCTGTTGTCGCGTGCCACCGAAGCCGTCCGGGCCAAGCTGATGTCGCTGGCTTCGCCCGCGGTCCGCGACGAGATTTTGCGCGTATTGGCCACCATCAAGGGTGCGATCGCCGCCGAGGCGACAGAACCGAATAAATTCGCCGCAGCCGAGCATTTCGTGCGAGCCATGCAAAACGAAGGAAGGCTCGACGGTGCCGCCGTTTTGGACTTCGTCAATCAAGGCAAGTTCGACGAAGTCACGGCCGCGCTCGCGCTGCTATGTTCCGCACCAATCAAGGTGATCGCGGAACTCCTGACGGGCTTACGCAACGACGCCGTATTGCTTCCGTGCAAGGCCGTCGACCTGCCATGGCCCACCGTAGAAGCCATTCTGCGCAACCGGCACGGAAATCGAGCTTTATCGGATCAGGTTATCGACCTTGCCCGGAACGACTACACGCGACTATCGGTTGCGACCGCGCAAAAATCCCTTCGATTCTTGCAGGTCCGCGCCACGGTGCTCAAATGATCGGCTTGCGATCGAAGAGAGCGACGGTTGCGGAGATCAGAACGTGCGCGTCAGGTATGTGAAGCCGCTCCCACGCAATTATTCCGACGGCGACCTGCGGAAGAATTTGAGGGGCCGTCCCGCCTTACGAGTTAAGACTTGCTTACGAGTTAAGACTTGCGACGTTGGAGTGCCCTTGCAATGGCCACCATGACACCAGCGCCTCTCGCCGCGGCGGCCGTCGCCGCCAGCGAGGCCGGCACCACGCAAACCGTGAAATCCCCGGTGTGCTATGTGGTCGATAACGAACCCGGAACGCAGCACATCATTACCTCGGTGCTGGGCGGCATGAATGTCAGGTCGGAGCACTTCAATTCGTTGCCCGCAATGCTTGAACAATGCGCGATAGCCCGTCCGGACCTCATCATTATCGACGTTACCGTGAGCAACCGGGAGGCGCGCGGTTATTTGGAAATGCTGGTCGCGGCCAAGGTCGACCGTCCAATCCATATCATGAGCGGCCTCAACGGATTACTGACCGAGGAATTGCGGCGCAACTGGCAACGGAGCGGTCTGAAACTTCAGCCGACCCTTACCAAACCGCTGTGCCAGAAAGCAATCAAGACCGCCGCATTCGATCTCGTTCCGCGCGCTGCGGACGCTCCTAGAATCAGTGCCGGCGAAGTCATCGACGAGGGATGGTTCGAGTTGTGGTATCAGCCGCGAATCGACCTGAAGGCCAGGGTGCTGGCCGGCGCAGAAGGATTGTTCCGTGCCCGCCATCCTAAATTCGGGTTGATGCGGGCCGACGAAATATTGGAGGGTGCTTCCGAGGCCGATTTGCTGAATCTCACGACCCGGGTTCTCGGGCGTGCCATGGGCGATTGGAAATCATTCCGCGACATCGGCATCGCCGTCGAGCTTTCGATCAATGTACCGGTATGCGCACTCAAGCGGCTTTCGCTCTTTTCCATCTTCTGGGAAGAGGGACCCGGCGGTTCGGATTGGTCCGGCATCACGCTCGAATTGAACGAAGACGACATCATGTCAAACATGTCTTTCGCCTTCGGGGCGATCAAGGAATTGCAGAAGCAAAAGATCAGCGTTGCCATCGACAGCTTCGGATTGAGCTATGAGGAATTGTCCCGATATGACGAACTGCCGTTTTCCATGATCAAGATCGATCGCAGTTTCGTCTGCAACTGCGATACCGATCCGCTCAACGCCGGATTATGCGGAACGATCATTGAATTTGCGCACCGCCACTGGCTAAAGGTCGTTGCCGAAGGCGTGGAGACCGTGGGAGAGTTGAAAGCATTGCGGGAAATGGACTGCGATTATGGCCAAGGCTATCTGCTGGCGCGCCCGATGAGCAAAGCGGACTTTATTGAAAAGATACAGCAGCGCGGGCCTAAAGTTGCGCCAAGCCGTGTCGCCTGAAATCCGGCAGCCGGAAAGCCGAGAGGAACATCCACTCGAACCCGCCCTACGTCGATTGATGTGATTCGAACTTCGGAACCGCCGTGCTATTCGGTCTCGTCGGGCTCGGACGCCGCGCCATAAACCTCGTCGGGATCGAACACGCGTTCGTCGTCGCGGAATTCCAGCGTCAACGGCGCGCCCGGCCGGGCCAGCACGACAGCCCGATAGAAGCAGGAGCGCCGCCCGGTGTGGCAGGCGCCGGCGGCGGCCTGCTCGACCCTGAGCC
>Ga0116129_1002205_pt1 | contig 10005 bp, 7 predicted proteins | sample June2015DPH_17_2_FD_89732 | JGI IMG/M metagenome (GOLD analysis project Ga0116129, IMG submission 89732) | Peatland microbial communities from SPRUCE experiment site at the Marcell Experimental Forest, Minnesota, USA - June2015DPH_17_10 | ecosystem: Environmental > Terrestrial > Soil > Wetlands >...
ACATGAACCATTTGAACCTCACTTCGCCTCGGCCACCCACTTCAAAGTCGCCAGCCAGAGATCGTGTCCGCGGTGCATGAGCGTCTCATCACTCCTGCGAAGGCCCGCCGCATCCTTTCCAACCCCGGCCTCATCCATCACGACGTGGCACATGGCGCCCCGAGGCTCCATCGCGACCATCGATTTCGGTCAAAGCGTTGTGAGCCGCATGATCGCGAGCTTTATTCAAGCGCATCCTACGGTCACGACGGAGCTCGCGTGTTCGAACCGCCCGCTACACATGATTGAGGAGGGATGTGACGCAGGCGTCCTCGTCGGAAATCTGAACGACGAGACGGTCATCGCCCGCTCACTCGGACAGATCACGCGCTACCCCGTCGCCGCACCCGGGTTTCTCAGTGAGCGCAAATCGCCGAAGACACCTGGGGATCTCCAGCGCTGGCCGTGGCTGTTGCCGGCTCACGTCGTCTATCCCGCGCAGCGCCGGCTGCCGCTGCGTGTCCGCACGTTCATCGACTTTGCCGTCAACTACATGAGCACGGTGCTGAAACCCGATAAACGTTAGCCCAAGGCGGCGGTGACCCCGGCAACGCAGCGCGCGCTCGGCCTCCTCTTGCATGCCGCCAATCCGTGTGTTACATACTGCACCACATGGTTCAGTATGCCCAAACCGGCTTCGATACCTCGTTCGCCGCGCTCTCGGACGCCACCCGACGCGGCGTTCTGGAGCAGCTCGGGCGTGCAGGTTGTTGAAGAACTGAAACAGAAGGAGAAGCTCGATGGACGCAAGAAGAGAGAGTGAGCCTACCCCCATGAAGAACCGCACGACGGTGGAACGGAAGTCCGAGCGTGAGCTAGTCGTTACGCGAACCTTCAACGGTCCGGCGCGCATCGTGTTCGAGGCGTGGACCAAGCCCGAACTGCTCAAGCGCTGGTGGGCCCCGAAGTCGCTCGGAGTGTCCTTCCTTTCCTGCGAGGCCGATGTTCGTACGGGGGGCACGTACCGTTTCGTGTTCGGCCACGCTGCCTCTGAGCAGCCTATGGAGTTCTTCGGTAAGTACATCGAAGTGACGCCGCACTCCCGCATCGTCTGGACGAATAACGAAGGTGGTGAAAGTGGGGCCGTCACCACGGTGACCTTTGAAGAAAGAGGTGACGAGACGCTGGCCGTTATGCACGACCTCTATCCCTCGAAGGAAGCTCTCGATGCCAACGCCGGGATGGAGAGTGGGATGAGCGAGTCGTTCGCGCAACTGGACGAGCTTCTCGTCACCCTGGGCGCGAGCGTGGGACAGTCATGAAAGTACTCAAATGGCTCGGTTACACAGTCCTGGTGCTGATCATTATCAGCATTCCCGCGTATTGGTGGCTTGCTATGGAGAGCCACATCCCCTCCTCGGCTCACTATTCGATTGACATGACGGCCGTCCGCCGGCTAGCAGATGCTGGCGTGGTCGAACTACCCGTAGCGATCCGGGTGGAGACCATCGGACATCTCTTGGTGCCGGAATCCTTCGCGATCGCAGGCGGAGGTTGGCGGAATTTGGATATGCCCGTTTCTGCGTATGAAATCGTTTATAAAGATCATGCTGTCATCGTCGATACGGCCTTCAACGCTGACGTTGCCAAGCAGATGGGTGCAAATGTTTTTGATGACGCGGCCTATGCGCGGCTCGGCGCCGCGCTCGCGACGGCTCAGCTGATCATCGTGACTCATGAGCATGCGGATCATGCCGGCGGGCTTCTCGCTCAGCCCAATCTCAAGGATCTGTTGGGAAAGGCGCGTCTTACGCAAGTCCAAGTTGCCGAGCTGAAGAAAGCCATTCGCGACGCTTCGATATCCAAGCTGAACGTTTCTCCGACCGTCTTCGACGGCTATCAGGGAATTGAAGATGAGCCCTATCAGACGATCGCGCCGGGCGTGGTGTTGATCAAAGCGCCCGGCCACACCCCAGGCAGTCAAATGGTATACGTCAAACGCGCGGACGGTCAGGAGATCCTGTTTCTGGGGGATGTTACCTGGCAAATGCGCAACATTGAAGAAGTTCGTGAGCGGCCGCGTTTGGCCACATGGCTTGCCGCAGAGGACCGCGAAGCGGTGATGGGCGAATTCGTTGAACTACACCGTTTACATAAGGCGGAACCCAACCTCAACATGATGCCCGGACACGATTCTGCAGAGCTCACGCGCTTCTTGAAGGCTGGTCTTCTCACGAAGGGCTTCTAGCCGATTGCCGACCAGGCGCCGGTCGAACCGCGAAGCTCGCGATTCGGGCGACATTCTAATCCGCGAAGTGCCTGCGGCGTCGCCGTGCCGGCACCTTAAAGCACAGCTCAATAACGGGTCGCAATAGTTAGCGCTGGCTTGCCTTTATGACCCGAATCGCTTCGTGATGGTGAAGCGCGCCATGATGGGCTCCAGCGGATGCTCGTGAATGTCGGCGCGTCCGTCCGGATAGCTGCCGATTTCGTTCTGCAGCCGATCGACGTACCAGAACTCTGCCGCGGGGGCGTGCGTGTTGAACAGGTTGTAGATACCGAGCGAGGCGCTCCAGCCGGCCTCAAAGGCGTAGTGCGCATCGAGATTCCATTGGCCGAAGCCCTTGCCGTTGACTTGACCGAGCGCGGTGGGCGCATTGGCGCACGAAGTGGCGACGCCTGGAAAGTCGTGAACGGCGGCGGAATTTACGCAAGGTCCGGAGGACAGCGCATAACTGCCAAGATACCGATAATCGAGGCCGCCGCTCCAGGGACCTAGGTCCTTGAGGTACAGCGCCAGTGAACCGCTGCCGATCGGCGCATCTGCGATGTAGTCGCCCAGGTGGCCGGTGCCGTCGTCCAAAGGATGTGTGAAGCGGGCGTGATTCCCCGAGTAGCTGCCATAGAATTCGAGATTGCGATTGATTTCATAGGTCGCGTTGATTTCAAACCCGTAGCGACGGCTCGGCGGACCGGCGATGTCCTGCCCCACATCGGGGTCGAGAACAGTTTCGGACTGCTGCCATAGGTTGTACACCGAGAAGGTGAAAGCCAGATCAGACTTTGGCGTGGCCCGCATGCCGATCTCTTGGCCCTCCTGTTTTGCTAGCAGGGAGGTGTGGGGCAATCCTAAGTCAACGCTCGTGTCTTGATTGACGCCGCGAAGATCGGCGCTGTGAAACCCCCGACCGATGCTCGCGTAGAACTCCAGCTGCTCGGTCGCATCGTAGATAAAGCTGGCCTTCGGCTGCGGCAGCGATTGGCGAGCCGTGCCGCCATTGGTGTAACCCGCCGTTTCATGAAGGGCAGCGAGATAATCGATGTCGGTACCGTGCTGGTAATCGTCGCGAAATCCCAGCACGCTGCGAAACTGCGAGGTCCAGTGCGTGGTCGCCTGGATGTAAAGCGCTGAGGCGAACAAATACACCTTGTCGTCGTTTGATGCGGAGGCTGGGTCGTCCGAGGTTGGCAGGGGAATGCGATCCTCGCTCGGCAGGCGTCCGAGATGGTTGATGTCGTCGCGCGCGAGCGCGCCCATGGAAAACACGTTCTCGAACGGGCCCAAGGGCACGGGCAGCGAGTAATTGACCTGACCACCGAGGGCGCGGCGATTCTCGAATTGATCCTCCTGATCGCCGTGAATAGGGTCTATCAGATAGTGGGTGAAGTCGTTCCAAAGGTGCAATTGATTGTCGATGAAGAAGGTACTGCCGGTGAGCTGACCTTGACCTAGGGTTTGAGCCATGTTGAAAGAGAGGCTTGACCGCCAAGCGCGGCCGCCATCCGTCGGATTGAGCGTGCCAAATTCATTCGGCACCAATCCTTCGGAGATAGCCCGCAGCGGTATATCGGTGGTATTGGTCCACAACTGGTGATACACCATCGCCGTGACCGAATAGCCGTTCTTATCGTCGCCCTCGCTGTAGCGCAGTACCGCGTTTTCCTTGCGCGCATCGTCGGGCGTCACGAACGGCCCGTCATAGTGCTGCACTTCCAAGGCGGCCAACAGATTGCCTTCGCCGAGACTCTGCGACCCGGCGCTCAAGATACGCTGAAACCCCAGCGTTCCCACCGTCGTCGAGACCTCATCGGGAATTACGTTTCGATATTGCATGTTCACCGAGCCGACCGCACCGACGTCACCGTCGTTGGCGTAGTAGGGTCCCTTGGTATAGGTCAGTTGATCGGCGAGCTCCGGGATCATGAAATTTAGATCGGTGTAACCCTGACCGTGGGCATGGGTGGGCTGGTTGATGGGCATGCCATCTACGTAAGTTTCAAGATCGGTGCCGTGGTCCAAATTGTAGCCGCGCAGCAGATATTGATTCGCCTTGCCCTCGCCACTGTGGGAAGTCACGACCAAGCCGGGCACGGTCTCCAGCAGCTGTCCTGGCCGGTACTGCGGCGTCAACTGCAATTCCTGGTCATCCACTACTCCTTCACTGGCTGTGGAGGCGGTGCCTAACAAATCCAAGCGTCGCGCCGTAACGGTGATTTCCTGCAATGGGGAGGAAGAATTACTCGAATCGGCCGGGCTTGTCGTGATGGCCTGATCGGCGTGCGCGGAAAAGCAGGCAACACCCGCTAACAGCGTGCTGGCGATGGCACGCTGAGCTTTTGCTTTTTTCATCGATCTCTCGGCCTATTTGGCCAATTCCCTCTTCGGATAAAAGGGATAGCGGGCGACACCATCTGAAGGGGCTTCGGGGCGATACTTCGTATGGCAGCTCTGGCAGACCTCACTCAAGTGGTCGGCAGCTGCGCTGAACTTGCCTGAGTCCTTGGCCTTGGCAGCGGCGCGAATGGCGAGCGCTGTTTTTTGGATATCCCGGACCCAAGATTGCCAGTCTACGTTGGCTACCCATTTGCGGTCGTTCTTGCCGGTGCCAGCCATTGAAATGAGCACGGCGGCGCCTGCTAGGCTGACCGAATCCTCATCGGCGAGTAACCAATCGTCGTCTGTTATCTTATCGGCCCCCTGGGCCGCCCAAATGCCATCAGCCGGGATTTCCACCGAGGCCCGCATTAGATCCAAGATGCTGACCGGCACGGCGAGCGGCTTGCCGGCCAGTTCGGCGCCCACAACATGCCCCGCTAAGCACGTCCCGACGCTGAATAAGAAGGCGAGAGATGTAAGCTGGTAACGCCGGCCAAATGACATTCGGGGATCCCCTATTCTCGGAAATTTGCCAAATTGCGGCGAGTGCAGTGCCTGCCGTCGCGCAACATGGGAGTCTGCCAGCTATGAATGTCGGTTTCACGTAATTTACTGTTCTGTCTAACGTTAATAGCGTTAAATACCCTCCCACATGGCAGCCCAAATCGATCCTTCAAAGCCGTTTATCATCTCATCGCCCGACGAGGCGGAGGTCCTGCGCATCGAAGTCGAGCGCATTCAGGTCAGCGGGGTACTCGGCGAAGCCCGCCAGCGGCGCTTGTTCGACTACCTGGCCGAGAAGTCCTTGGCCGGGCAATCCCCGAAAGAGATCGCCATCGCGATGGATGTGTTTGGGAAGAGCGTTGATTTCGACGTCTCCCAGGACGCCTTGGTCCGGGTCTACATCCACAATCTGCGCAAAGCTCTCGAAGAATTTTATGCCGCCTCCGACCCGAGCCCCACAAAGCTGCACATTCCCCGGGGCGACTATCGATTGAAGGTCAGTGCCAGTGCCAGTGCGAGTGCCAGCGCCACTGCCAGTGCCTCCGCAGTCGCTGCCCCCGAGTCGCGGCGAAAGAATCGACGTATCCGGCTCAGCAGCGCCGCGGCGCTGCTGGCTGCCGCGACGCTCATGGGAGTCGGTGTTGTTGCGTGGCTCCGGATCCCTCAATCGGACCTCGATCGAGTGCGCGCCAGCCCAATTTGGTCTTCCGTGCTCAAAGACGATCGGCCCATCATGATCGTCGTAGGAGATTATTACTTGATCGGCGAGTCGGACGATTCGATGGGCGTCAATCGCCTTATCCGCGAGTATTCGGTCAACTCGAAGAACGATCTGGATCATTACGTTCAAGAGCATCCCGAGTTCGCCGATCGCTACATGGATGTGGGCCTGCGATATTTACCTATTTCAACCGCGTTTGCGCTGCGCGATGTGATGGTCGTGCTGGCGCCGGAAAATCGGCGGATCACGGTGAATAAGATGTCGGACATTGAACCGGGTAGCCTCAAGTCCGCCGATATCGTGTACATCGGATATTTAAGCGGCATGGGCATGTTGCAGGACCTCGTATTCGCAGCTTCTCGATTCTCGGTCGGCGACTCTTACGATGAGGTCTTCGACAAGAAAACCCGGGTGTCCTACGTGAGCGAGATCGGCAGCGATATCATGGATCCGCCTCAACCCACCGGCAAGGAAAAGACGTATCACGATTACGGGATATTTGAAAAGATTCGTGGACCCGGTGGAAATACCATTCTCGTGATTTCGGGAACCCGTGATGCGGGTGTAACCCACACGGCGGAAGCTTTCACCTCGGCGCAGAAACTTGAAGAGCTCAAACATAAATCCGATATAAGGTTACCTGTCGAAGCACTGCTTGAAGTTAGCTCGGTAGACGGCGTGAGTTTGAACGGGAAGGTATTGGCACAGTCGAACCGCGATTTAAAATAAAAATACCTCGTTGCGGCTTTGCGTTCGTCCCCGCCCCACCCTGCCTGCCCCTGCCCGCCTTAGAGCAGCAGCTCCCGTTATCAAGCCACTCGCGCATTAAAGTACCACGCAGATCGTACAGCTGACTTTCGTCAGTTAGCCAGCAGCCTTCATCACGCTGCGAGCGGCATTCATCCCATTTTCATTCTCATCTGTCGGCGGGCGGCTATCGTGTATGTCGCAACAACACAACGGGGAATCTTCGCACTTACAAACACGCCGCTGCATACAACTCACTTCGAGGGAGACAAAAATGAGGTTGCAGAAGCCAATTCTCGTTAGATCGCTTATGTGTGCGTGCGCCGCCGCAATATCGACGCCTGCCACTGCGCAGCAGGCTCCAGCCACAACCGCTGCACCGGAGGCGCCGCTGCAAGAGGTCATCGTTACCGGGTCGCGCATTCCCGTGCCGGCGAATATCACCGCCACCAGCCCGATCACGGTGGTGACCGGCGAGGACATCAAGCTGTCCGGCTATACCGACACCATCGACATGCTGAACTCGCTGCCGCAGAACAGCATCAATGCGGGCAACGACGCCGGTAATCAGTCGAGTCCCTTGACCTCCACGGGTGGCTTCGCGACCGTCGACCTCCGAGGGCTGGGCCCGCAAAGAACCCTGGTGCTGGTTAATGGCCGGCGCTTGGGCGTCGGTGATCCGAGCACGACCAACTCCAACCCTGCGCCCGACATCGACCAGATTCCGTCCCAATTAGTGGAGCGGATCGATGTGGTGACCGGAGGCGCCTCGGCCACCTACGGGTCCGATGCGATCGCCGGCGTCGTCAATTTCATCATGAAAAGAGACTTTCAAGGCATCCAGGTCGATGGCCAATATGGGTTCAGCCAACACAATCAACATAACGGCTACATTGAGGATCTCCTGTCACACGATGACCCCGTGACGGGGTTCTCCGCGGTTACACCGCCGACGGGGAGCATTCGTGATGGGAACAAACACGACCTCTCCGTCATCATGGGCTCGAACTTTGCGGATGGAAACGGCAATGTGACAGGCTATTTTGTCTATCACGATCAAGCCGCGGTCCCCGGTTCAGCACGCGACTTCGCGGGTTGCGAGCTGGTGTCGAATTCGCTGCTCGGTGCCGTTCCGGTCACCAACGGCGACGAGTGTCTCGGCAGCTCGAACTCGAACATATACATACCGAGCAAGGGTGCTCCGGGCTTCGGCAACTCCTATACCGTGGTCGGGAACCAGTTCTTGCCTTGGCCGCAAGCCGGTTCCAGTCCCCCAGGCGTATTCAATTTCAACGGCTACGAGTACCTGCAGCGCGAGGACAAACGCTACAACGCAGGCTTTTATGCGCATGACGACCTGAACGACAACGTCAAGCCGTATGTCGAGTTCAGCTTCATGGATGACAAGAGCGTTGCGCAGGTCGCACCGGCCGGTCTGTTCCAATCAGGCAATCCGCTTACTTCGGATGGCAACTATCTCGTCAACTGCAGCAATCCGCTGCTGAGCGCGCAGCAGGCCAGTATCATCTGTACGCCCGCGCAGATCGCAGCCGATAAACTCAATCCGGGATCCGTCAGTGCCGACGTGAATATCGGACGGCGCAATATCGAAGGCGGCGGACGAACTTCCGATTACGAGCACACCAACTTCCGTTTCGTGGGCGGCTTGACGGGCGACATCGCGCCGGGGTTCACCTATGATGCCTATGCATCGTATTACTACGTAACTGCGTTCACCGCGAACCTCAACTATCTGAGCTATCAATCGATCGATAACGCTCTGCAGGTCACGACCGGCGCGAAAGGCCAGCCGGTCTGCGTCTCTGGAGGAACTTGCGTGCCGTATAACATCTTCCAGACGGGGGGTGTCACTCCAGCCCAGCTCGCCTACCTTCAGACGCCCGGCACCTCCGACGGCAACAACACGGAGGAGATCACGCATGCCGACGTGACCGGCGACTTGAGAAAGTATGGGCTCATCTCGCCCTTCGCCAAGGATGGAATGGGCATTAACATCGGCACCGAATACCGCAAGGAGAGCGTGACCTTCTCGCCCGACGGCGCCGAGCTGTCCGGCCTGCTCGCCGGCTTCGGGGGCGCCTCCGTACCGACCAACGCGAGCTATGATGTCGGCGAGGCCTTTGCCGAGTTTCGCGCACCGCTCGTGCAGGATGCGCCGGGAGCATACGATCTCACCGTGGACGCAGGCTACCGCTGGTCGAATTACAACACGGCAGGGGTGACCAACACCTACAAGTTCGAAGTGCAGTACGCGCCGATCAAGGATGCGCGCATGCGCTTCTCCTTTGATCGCGCGGTGCGCGCACCGAACCTGGTCGAGCTGTTCAATGCCCCATCGGTCGGAGGGGAAGTCTCCGTCGGCGCCGATCCGTGCGCGCCGACATTCAACGCCTCCACGGGTACGTACACGGCGCCGAGCGCCTCGCTGGCGCAGTGCGCGCATTCGGGCGTAACAGCCGCAGAGTACGGCGCTATCACCAATGGCGGGACGAAGTACACAGGTACCATTGGGCAATGCGTGTCCGGTGAGTGCAGCGAGGAGATCGAGGGCAATCCCGCGCTCAAGCCCGAAGTGGCGACGACATGGTCCATCGGACTCTCACTCACGCCCACTGCCTTGCCGAACTTCAACGCGAGTATCGACTACTTTCATCTCCATCTCGAAGGCGTAATCACAACACTACCGTTTGGGGTGATCCTCGATGGTTGCCTGCAGAACGCGAATCCCTTTGACTGCAGTCAGATCAACCGATCTTCGTCGGGCTCGATTACCGGATCGACGGTGGCGAACGGCGGCTACATCGTGCAGCAGGAATTCAACGTCGGCGTATCGATCGTCTCGGGCATCGACTTGCTCATGAATTATAAGTACGAACTTCCGAGCGCCTGGGGCAGCATCGTCACGGGGTTCAACGGCTCGTGGCTGCAACACAGCACCTTCACGCCCTACCCGGGCGGTCCGAGCTACGATTGTGCCGGTCTCTATGGTTCCACGTGTTCGACCGGCTTGTCAGGTTCCGTGAACCCGATTTGGCGGCATAATCTGCGCATTGGCTGGGAGACGCCGTGGAACATGTTGTTCTCCTTGCAGTGGCGCTTTATCGGTCCGACGAGCTTCGATAATAATTCGAGCAATCCGTTGCTCGCGAACGTCGAAGAGGGCGCGTACGACCCGTACAACGCCCGAATTCCGGGCTACAGCTATCTAGACCTCGCAGCCGTCTGGCATGTTCAGAGGAATATCGAGTTGCGCGTGGGCTGCAATAACTTGCTCGACAAGGATCCCCCGGTCCTCCCCGAAGAGGATATTGCGGGCAACGGCGGCGGTGCGAATTCTTTCCCGACCTACGACTTGCTGGGACGGAACATCTACATG
>Ga0116129_1002206_pt1 | contig 10005 bp, 6 predicted proteins | sample June2015DPH_17_2_FD_89732 | JGI IMG/M metagenome (GOLD analysis project Ga0116129, IMG submission 89732) | Peatland microbial communities from SPRUCE experiment site at the Marcell Experimental Forest, Minnesota, USA - June2015DPH_17_10 | ecosystem: Environmental > Terrestrial > Soil > Wetlands >...
GAAAGAAACTCGACGAAGCGTGGATGCGCATACGCAGGCCCCTCCGCCAAGGCATAGTGCTTGATCTGCGCGACGGTCGGTTCGCTGCCGCTCCGGGGCACGACGAATGCCACCGGAATCTGTCCCTTGATATCGTCGGGGGCGGCCACCACGATGGCCTGCGCGATGTCCGGATGACGCTCGAGAAGCTTCTCCACCTCGCCCGGATAGACGTTCTCGCCGCCGCAAACGAACATGTCGTCGGCGCGTCCCACGAAGTAATAGAAGCCCGCGGCGTCACGCCGCATGATGTCCCCCGTGAGATACCAGCCGTCGCGCATGCGCGCGTCGGTCGCGGCCGGAAGATTGAGGTATCCGGGCATCAGCGCCCTGGTCCGAAGCGCCAGCACGCCTTGGTCGGCGGACTCGCCATCGACCAGTTCGCAGCCGATGTCGGGCAGGGGATAGCCCAGCGACAACGGCGGCCGCGGCAAGCCCTGTGGATGAGGACCGAAGACGGCCGGACCCGCCTCCGTCGTCCCATAGCCGTTCTGGACATCGGCATTCGGAAACAACGATTTGACTTGTGTAAGCAGCGCGTCGGTGAGCGGTGCTGAACCGATGGTGACATGGTGGACGCTGCCGAGATCCAAAGTCTGCGTCAAATCCTGCTCGCGTACCATCAGCGCAAACATGGTGGGGATTCCGGACAAGAGCGTGCACCGGTGAAGGGCGACGGTCTCGAGGTAGCGGCGCGCATCGAAGCGCGGCAGCATGATCACCTCGACCCGCTGTGCGAGCGCCACGGTGATGTTGAACAGCGCATTCATGTGATAGAGCGGCGCAACGATGAGGGTCCTGTCATGCGGCGCCTGGGCGGGGAGCGGCGTCAGGTAGCGCTCGATCGCCCACACCTGGCCGGCGTGGCTGAGCGGCACGCCCTTCGGCCGTCCGGTCGATCCCGACGTGTAGAGAATCTCCGCCAACGCGGACTCATGCGGCCGGAAGGTCTCCGAGCTGCCAGGATCCAAGAACTCGGCAAAGCCGTTGCCGCCCATTGCGTCGAATTCGATGGCCGGTACTGCGGCGGGCACCATCGAGCGGCGCGGCGAGTCGCAGAAGCTCAACTCGATTGCGCTGTCCTTGAAAATATAGTCTATGGTCGAGGAGGGCAGTTTGTGATTGATCGGAACCGCCACCGCACCGGAGCGCATGATCCCCAAGTAGCATGCCAGGAACTCGTGGCGATTCTCGGACAAGATGCCGATGCGGGCGCCCTTGGCCACTCCCCGGCGGCCGAGCCCGCGGCTCACGGCCCGGCACAATGCATCGAGCTCGAATGCATTGAAGCGTTGCACTCTGCCTTCGTCGCGCAAATCGACGACGGCGCCGCTCTGCCCGTACGCCGGGAGTCTCTGCGTGTCACCCAAATTGAAAAGCGGCGCGTCCGTCATGGTTTGATGAGCACTTTGCCGACGACTTCGCGCCGCTCGAGCAAGCCCTCCCCGAAGGCGGTTTCCTCGAGAGGTAGTACGCGATCGATCACGGGCGATAGACGGCCATCGGCCAGCAATTTGAGCAGAGTCGCGAGATCTTCCTTCTGCCAGCCATCCGAACCGATCATGGTGTGCTCGTACGTCCACCAGTAGCGCGCGTCGAGCGACAGGTTGAATCCCGCGGTGGCGCCGCAGCAGAGGATCCGGCCGTTGAGCTTCACGCACCTTTGAGTATCGGGCAGAGTGTCGCCACCGGTAAAGTTCACGGCGACATCGACACCGCCCGAGCCGTTGGTGCGCGGCTTGCCGTAGATCTCCTTGACGAACTCGAGGAATGGCCTTTCCAGATAATTCCTCGCGTGGGTTGCACCAAGCTCCTTCAGCTTGTCGAGCTTCGATGGATGGCTCGCGAAAGCGAGCACCTCGGCACCGAGCAGATGCGCGAGCTGCACACAGGCGACGCCCACGCCTCCGCTCGCCCCCAGGATCATCACCCGCTCGCCCGCCTTCAGACCGCCGCGGGTAACGAGCATGCGATAGGCGGTGCCATAGGCGAGGGGCAGGGCGGCTGCATCCTCGAAGCTGACGCCTGCGGGGATCTCGACCAACATCGAGGCCTCCGCCGCGCAGTATTCGGCGCGTCCGCCGTCAGCCGTTTCCCCGAGCATGCCCATGCGCTCGAGATCGCGCATCACAGGATCGATGAGCACCCGCTTGCCGCGCCAGTGCTCGGCAACACCCGGCCCCAACGCATCGACGGTGCCCGCAATATCGGAGCCGACCACGACGGGAAGCTTGATCCTCACACCGGGCATTCCGCGCCGCGTGAAGATGTCATGGAAATTCACGGCGGTCGCGGCCACCTTGACCCGCACTTGGCCGGCGGATGGTTCAGGAATCGGATAATCGGTCCGCAGCTCCAGGACCTCAGGACCGCCGTGAGCGGTGGTCAAGACGGCTCTCATTGTCGCGAGGCCTCCCTCATCCCTGCTGTGTACCATAGCATCCTCGGCCCAAGGCGATCAGCCGACCGCCGGCGTCCGTCACTTCAATATCGACCACCCCGATGCTGCGCCCGGCCCGCCGGACCTGAGCCGAGGCGAGTAGATCGTTGCTCAACGCCGGCCGCAGATAGTCCACGCGCAGATTGATGGTCGGCACTCCGTAACCGAGAACCGCGATCAAGGCAAAGTCGCCTGCGATGTCGATCAGACTCGCGATGACGCCACCGTGGAATTGCCCGGACCCCGTGGTCCGCTCTACCTGGGCTCCGTACGTGGCCCTGATCATCAGTGTTTGGGCCGTTGCGTCGAAGGACTCGAGGTGCAGTCCCAGGGACCTTTGGAACGGGCTGTCGTCCAGGTGGCGCTCCAGCGTCTCGCGCGTCACGGGAAGTTGCGGCATGTCGATCGACTCCAAAAATATCGGCCCAAAAAAGTTGGCTGAGTGTAGCAGCTCATGGAATCATCGCCGCGCGGAGATTTTCCGCAAAAACATAAAGAGTATAAGCTCATGCTCCGAACGCATATGCCGTACGCGCTTGCCGCGTTGTTGATCCTCGCATCGCCTTCGTTCGCCGCCACGCTCGCCATCACCGACGTCCGCATCATCGACGGCAATGGCGGCGCACCCATCGAGCACGGCGTGATCGTGCTCGACGGTCGGCGTATCGCAGCCGTGGGCTCCCGCTCCGATGTGACCGTCCCCGCGGGGGCCAAGCGCATCAACGGCGGCGGCAAGACCGCGCTGCCGGGACTTGCCGACATGCACGTGCACTTGCTCGGCGGCACGAATGGTGTCGGCTTGGACATTCTGGGATACCAGAAGTACCTGAACGCGCTGCTTTACGCCGGCGTCACGACCGTGATGGATACCGGGAACGTAGTGCCTTTCATCCTGCAGCTGCGCGCCGAGGTCCAGGCAGGCCGGGTCTTAGGGCCGCGCATCTATTGTGTGGGACCGCTGGTGGATGGGGCGGATCCGGTGTGGCCGGCGCTTGCGGTTGCGATTGCTTCCAGGGACCAGGTTCCTCGGGTCGTCGGCACCCTCTCGGATGAGAAGGTGGATTTCGTCAAATTGTACGTCGGGCTGTCGGATCAGCTGGTGCGTACGATCTCTGCCGAGGCTGGCCGACGGGGCCTGCGCACCATCATCGATCAGTGGACTCGCAACGGATCGGCAGACATCGCGCAGGAAGGCATCGCGGGATTCGCGCACTTTCCCTCGCACCGAATCAGCGACGAGACCATCGCGACGATCAAGGCGCACAATGTGTTTCTCATCTCGACCCTCGCGGTTCAGGAATCCGCACTCGGCCGCCGGTTTGAGGATCTATCCTTTCTGGACAATCCTTTGATCGCCGACACGACGCCCAAGGCCGCACTCGATGGCCTGCGGCGCGAGTACGGCAATCTGAGCGCGAAGCAGCTTGCGGACAAGAGCACGTTCACGAATCTGGTCGATCTTAAAGGGGCGGAAAGCAACGTCCCTCGGCTGCGCGATGCGGGAGTGCTGTTCGCGGCCGGCACCGATGCGGTCTATCCCGGCGATTTTCAGGGTGAGGGGCTGCATCGCGAACTCGAGCTTCTCGTGGAGTCCGGCCTATCGCCGCTGCAGGCGATTACGGCGGCCACCAAGAACGCCGCGGCCATCGTCAAGGCCTCCCAGGAGTGGGGAACGCTCGAGCCCGGTAAGTTGGCCAATGTGATCCTGGTGGATGGGAAGCCCGACCAAAGGATCGCGGAGACCCGGCGCATCGACACCGTCATCAAGGAAGGAGCCATCATCGATCGGCTGGCGTTGCGCTTGGATCATAGCCACATCCCCGACTACGCGGAGACGGGCTCGTCGATGGCAGAGGTTTGGTAAATCGACTAACGATATAGCGAACGGTTATTTGGCGTTCACTGGATGGATTGCTAGCTTGATGCGCTGCGTTCCGGGACCCAGGGAGACCATTCGATGCCCTCAATCAAGATCGGCCATGCTTTGGTATGCGCCGGCATTCTGTTCGGCGCTGCGCCCAACGTGCTCGCGGCCGACGCTGAGGACAACGGGCTCGAGGAAATCGTCGTCACCGCGCAACGGTTCAACTCGACCGTGCAGAATACGCCGATCAGCATTTCTGCAGTGACCGGTGCCCAACTCGATGCGGCAGGTATCACGAGCATCGAGGAACTGTCTCACGACATCCCGGGCTTATCCATGCGCAGCGCGGGGCCCGGCCAGACCGAATACGAGGCGCGAGGTCTCGCCTCGAGCGGCGGCTCGGCACCGACCGTCGGATTCTATCTCGATGACATCCCGCTCACGCCATCGGCCGTATCGCAGACCGGCAAGGTGGTGATCGATCCGGACCTTTACGATATCGATCGCGTCGAATTGCTGCGCGGACCGCAGGGCACCCTCTATGGTTCCGGGTCGATGGGCGGTACGGTGAGGGTGATGACCAGTGCGCCGAAGCTCGATACGTTCGAGGGATCCGTCCAGGGAACGCTCTCGGACACGGAGGGCGGTAGCGGCAACGGCGGCGGCAGCCTGATGCTCAATGTGCCGATCGGCGACACGCTTGCGGTGCGCTTCGTCGCGACGGACAAGTATCGAAGCGGCTGGATCGATCGGGTGGTCCTCAACCCGTTCCCCGCGGATGTGCCTAGTTCCGCCCTTCCGGCCTACGGGCGCGGCAATGTGCTCTCGGCGCCCGTGCAGAGCGTGACGCCCAACGTCAACACCGAGAGCCTGGATGGATTTCGCGGCAGCGTGCTATTCAAACCCAACGACGACTTTTCGGTCACTGCCCGCGTGCTGTATCAGCACATGTACATGGGCGGGTACGATGAATTCGACGACCCACCCGGTCCCTCTCACGAAGGGCAATACGCACCGTACAATATCGACGAGCCGATCCGCGACTGGGTGCACCTCTACAGCTTGACCGCGTCCTTGAATCTCGGATTCGCGGATCTTACCAGCACCTCGGGATACTTCCAGCGTCATGAGGACCAGACCCAGGACGCATCCGAATCGATCAGCTGGTTCGCCGGTATATATCCTAATTTTCCGGCGCCTTACTCCGAGACCGACATCACCCGGCAGTTCAGCGAGGAACTGCGGCTGACTTCGAAAGACGACGGCCGGTTGCGCTGGGTGGGAGGCGCTTTCTACAGCGACGACAGCTCCGATTGGAACGAGTTCGGGAGCAGCGATGCCCCCGTGCTTCGCGCACTCCAACCGGACGGCATCATCTACTGGGGCGACCTCCACTATCAAGTGCGGCAATACGCTCTGTTTGGGAATGCTTCGTACAAGATCACGGACCAGTGGAAATTCGAGGCGGGCCTGCGGTGGTATCGATACGAGAGCGAGTCGGCCAACTGGGATACCGGATATTTCTCCTCTCCGACCGTCGGAGCCATACCCACATACAAGATTTCCGACAATGGGTACAACCCGCGGTTCGATCTCTCCTATATGCCGAATGAGAACCTCACGGCGTACGTCTCGGCCGCCAAGGGATATCGACCGGGTGGACCCTCTGGGCCGAATTATCCGAGCTTCTGCGGTGGCGGACAAACACCGGCCTATAGCCCCGACACGGTGTGGGACTATGAGATCGGCGAGAAGGCCAAGGTGTTCGACAACTGGCTGACGATCAACAGCGACTTCTACTACATCAAATGGAGCAATGTACAAGAGACCGTCGCGCTGCCCTGCGGGTACACCTACGAGGCCAACGCGGGCGACGGGCGCACGTTCGGGCCGGAAATAGAACTCAATGCCAAGCTATCGGCCGAATGGTCCGTGGCGGCGAGTGCGAGCTACACGGATGCCAAGATCAATCATCCGACCTCGGAGTTCGTCGCCGCGGTGCTGACCAACCCCGTGGCGGGAGGGATACCGGGTTGCCCGAGCGCCAACGCCTGCAGCAGCATCCCGATTCTCAACGTGCCGAAGGATGCCGCAAGCCTCTCGTTGATCTACTCGACGAAGGTGCTGAGCGACTATCAGCTCACGGCGCGCGTGTCGGATACCTTCGTGGGCCAGGCCTACGATCAAGCCTATGCCTTCGGGATTGCGCTGCCGTCTTACAGCATTGCGAGCGCGCGCGTGGGTCTCGGTACCGACAGGTGGAGCGCAACGCTATTCGTCGATAACTTGACGAACAAGATCGCGGAACTCGCGACCAACAACACCCAGTTCCAATTCAACGTCCCGCAGCTGTACCGCGTCTCCACCAATCAACCGCGCACCTTTGGAACGGAGATCAACTACCATTTTTAAGAAAGGGCCGATGCGCAGATGGATGCTCTGGGGCGCTTGCGCGCTGGTCGGTTCAACCGCACTCGCAGGTCCGGGGCAACCCGAGTTGCAGGTAACGCCTGCGTCCGGCCTGATCGACGCATCATTTCACGTCGTGGTGCGGGGTCTCGTGCCGGGCACGCGCGTCACAGTGAGCGCCTCGCGACCGGACGATCAGAGCCGCAACTGGACTGCGGTCGGTGACTATGTGGCAGACGCTGCGGGACTCATCGATGTCGATGTCGCGCCATCGCTCGGCGGCAGCTACGAAGGGGTGAGTCCGCACGGTCTGTGGTGCTCTGCCTTGCCGGTGGCGCCCCAGCGGCTGAGTGCCTACTTGGCCGGTTTGCCGAAGAACCCCGAGCTTGGAACCGCGCCCCACCTCGACGTGAGCGCGATCTACACGGTCGAGCTCACGGCCAGCGTGGATGGCAAGGCGGTGGCCCACGCAACGGCCACGCGTACCTATGCCGCGGGCATCAGGCCGGAGGAAGTGACCGCGCCCGGTGTGCGTGGCCGATACTTTCCGCGGGCCGCGGGAGCGACACCGGGTGTACCCGTCCTGGTGCTCGCGGGTTCGGGGGGCGGACTGCCTGACGCTCAGGCGGCTTTGCTCGCAAGCCACGGCCATCCGGCCCTCGCGCAGGGAATTTTCGCCTATAAGGATTTGCCGCCGACGTTGCGGAGCATTCCTCTGGAGAGCTTTCGGTCGGGCGCGCGCTGGCTGGAGCAGCGAACCGGCGCTCGTCGCGTGGCGGTGATGGGCACGTCCCGGGGTTCGGAAGCGGCGGGTCTCGCCGCCAGCTATTTCCCGCAGGACTTCGCCGCCGCGGTCCTCTATGTTCCTTCCCACTTGAGCAACGGTGCGATCGATGCGAGCGTGCATAATGCCGGCGCGGCTTGGACCTATGAGGGCAAGCCCCTGCCGTGGGATCAGGGCGAGACCGATTCGAATAACGCCGACGAATCGGTGCACGCCACGACACCGCCGGGGTTCCTCGCGACTCCCTATTATCTAAAGACCTGGAGCGATCCGCGCATTGCAGCGACGCTCGGCATTCCATTCGAGCGCATGGAAGGTCCGGTGCTCGCCATCGGTGCAGGCGCCGATGAGATGTGGCCATCGTTCATCGGCGCGGAGCAGATCCGCCGGCGGCTTGCGGCCCACGGCAAGGCCGATCGGGCGGAAGTCCATATTTATCCGGGCGCGGGTCACCTGGTGTCGCGCGTCGGAATCGGCGGTCCGCTTTCACCCTTCGTCTATCATCCCGTCGCCAAGGACTTTGAGGGGACCGGCGGCCTGCCGGTTGCGAATTGCGAGGCGTCCTATGACGCGTGGCACGCCGTCATCGAGTTTCTCGCCAAGGTCCACGAGCGGTAGTTCGTCGAGGATGAGGCTCCCCAACTAGGTGGGCACTCGCCGGTCGCGCATCGATTTGAGGACCAAGGCGCAGATGCTGCCGACGATCACGATGGGCAGAATGTCCATGAGGAGCTGCGCCGGTGGATGACCGGCCGATTTGAGGTATCCGCCGAGTTTCGGCCCGACCACCGAGCCGATTCGACCGAACGCGATCGCGGCGCCGACGCCGATTCCCCGAATGGCGAAGGGGTACGTGGACGGCGCGATGGTGTACAAGCACGCCTGACCGGCCATGGTCCCGCAGCCGAGCACGAACACCACCCCGGTCAGAAGTGTGGCGTCCGCCGGCGATTTGGCCGCGAGGACCAGCAAGATCGGCAAGAGGAGATACGTCGTGGCGTAAGCGATGTTTCTCGCGCGAGTTTCAAGCAGCCATCCGACCACCACAGCCGCCGCGGCTCCCCCGACGTTGAATCCGATCTGCGCGGCGGATGCCTGGGCGTGCGATAGTCCGCGCATCACCATCAGCGTCGGCAGCCAGTTGAGCAGCAGATACAGGAGCAGCAACGCAAAGAAAAAGCTCGCCCAGAGCAGGAGCGTGCTCCCCGCACGATCTTGGGAAAATACCGCCCGGAAGCTGCCGCGCTTCACGGCGAACTCGCCCCCGCCCGCGGCAGCAGGAGTCAACCGCTGAAATTTGATCGACTCCTGGAGCCCGACCGCCATCAGCGGGCAGAGCAACAGCGGCAGCAGGCCGCCGACGAAGAACAGCCAGCGCCAACGATCTGTGACGATCAAGAGGCTCAGGAGACTCGCAAGCCCGCCGCCCAGCGGGGTGGCGGCATACACGAGCGCGACATTCGCGCTCTTTCGTTGCCCGCTGCTCACCTCGGACGCCAATGCCACGAGTAAGGGCAGGGCGCCGCCGAGACCCAAGCCGGTGAGAAATCGCGCCCACGTCAGGCTCTCGATGCTCCAGGCGACCGGCGTACAGAGTGAGAACAGGCCGAAGAGGCCCACGGAGGCGACCAACACCCATTTGCGTCCGAACGAGTCGGCCAATCGGCCACCGATGATTGCGCCCAGCAAGAGGCCGAAGGTACTGGCGCCAAAAAAGGTGCCGAGCTGGTCGGGAGCCGGCTTGAACTCGGCGCTGATTCCTGCGGCAGCCAATCCCGCTGCCTGCAGATCGATGCCTTCGCATAACGCCGCGAAGCCACAGAGCATCAGTGTCAAGCCGGTTCGGGCAGGCTTCTCGAGCGCCATTCGATCAGCCCGATCCCTTGAGCTCTTGCTCGAGCTGATGGAGAACCCGGTAACAGGGGAGTACCTGACGCACGCTCGAATTCGGCTCGCCGCCTTGGCGGATCGCCGCGAAGAAGGCGCGATCCTGCAGTTCTATACCGTTCATCGACACGTCCACCTTGGTGACGTCGATGGGCTTGTCCTTGCCGTCGACGAGGTCGTCGTAGCGCGCGATGTAGGTGCCATGGTCGCCGATGTAGCGGAAGAAAGTGCCCAAGGGCCCATCGTTGTTGAACGAGAGCGACAGGGTGCACAGGGCGCCGCTTGCCGCCTTGAGCTGGATCGACATGTCCATCGCGATGCCGAGCGCCGGATGCAGGGGTCCCTCTATCGCATGCGAGATCGTGATTGGGGAACCCGTCTGGTACATGAAGAGGTCGATGGTGTGCGCGGCATGGTGCCAGAGCAGATGATCCGTCCAGGAGCGCGGCTGTCCGAGCGCGTTCATATTGGTGCGGCGGAAGAAATAGGTCTGCACGTCCATTTGGCTGATGTTGAACTCGCCGGCGAGGATGCGCTTGTGCACGTACTGGTGGCTCGGGTTGAAGCGGCGCGTGTGGCCCA
>Ga0116129_1002208_pt1 | contig 9999 bp, 8 predicted proteins | sample June2015DPH_17_2_FD_89732 | JGI IMG/M metagenome (GOLD analysis project Ga0116129, IMG submission 89732) | Peatland microbial communities from SPRUCE experiment site at the Marcell Experimental Forest, Minnesota, USA - June2015DPH_17_10 | ecosystem: Environmental > Terrestrial > Soil > Wetlands >...
CGGCGTATTTTCGGGCGTCGCCGTACTGCTTGCCTGTCTTGGGCTGGTGGGCCTATCTGCTTCGGCCACCGAGCGCCGGACGAAGGAGATTGGCATTCGCAAGGCCATGGGCGCGGGGACCGGCGATATCGTACGGCTTCTGGTATGGCAATTCATCAAGCCCGTGATCTGGGCCAATGCCGTCGCTTGGCCCATCGCTGGGTTCTTCATGAACCGCTGGCTGCATGGTTTCGCTTACCACGTCGATCTCGAGCCGTGGCTGTTCCTTGCAGCCACCTCGCTGGCTTTGCTGAGCGCGCTGATCACAGTGGGCATACAGTCTTACCTCGTGGCGAAGGACAAACCAATAGCGGCGCTTCGCTATGAATAGGGTGATGCTCACCCCGCTGCTGCGACGCATCGGACAAATCCAGTAGCGCCAATCAAACTGAGCAATACAATTGCTGTGTATTGACACCCCGAGGGCTATGCTTGGGTCCCATTCAATCCAAAGCGATTGGCTCTCAGACAATGTGCCTATTGCGAAATAATCGGCGCGAATCCGCGGTCTTTATGGGAGAGTCGCCGCACAACGGGCAACCCGTACTTCGTCAACTTCTGGAGGGGGAAGCTAACATGCCGCAATTTCGACCCATCCGCAGAATCCATCCGGCCATCGTATTTCTCGCCGCCCTGACGTGCGCATCGCTCGCGAATGCAGATGACATCGTGTCGTTCGCCACGGGCGGCTACGCACGGGGCCTGCGAACCATGAGCGAGATGCACAAGATTGACACCGACGGCGACGGGACCATATCCAAGGCTGAATGGCTCGCATATCAGGAAAAGGTATTTGCAGCCTTGGACAAGAAGAAGACGGGAGTTATTGACGAAAAGGAGTTCCTGACCCCGTCCAACGACCTGGTGCAGTTTGCCACCGGCGGATACGCGCGCGGCCTGCAAACGAAGGCCATGATGCACAAGATCGACACCGACGGCGACGGCACGGTCTCGCACGACGAATTCATCGCGTACCAGACCAAGATCTTCGACATGATGGATGCCAACAAGGGCGGGATGGTGGGTGCTCAGGATTTTCTTGGGAAATAGAGGCTTCAGCAAGCGCGGGCGGATCGGGCATCAAGTGCCGATTGAGGCATTGGTGTTGACCCTCTGTCGCACGTAGAAATCGCATCGCGCCATGATAAAAATAGATTGGTAGCCGGTGACATGCAGGTGTAGAACCAGTACGGCGCGGATGACGGAATACGCGCGGCAGGACTCACGCCGCTTAGATGAAGCTGCCGTCGCTGAATCTCGCAACAATAATGCGCGAGCCATGCGGGCCTCGCGTCGGGGAGAGAGCCGTGAGGAAAGAATCGCGCCTGGTCGGTCGTGCTGCGGCACTTGCGGCCGCGATAGTCATCAGTGCGTCCCTGCTTGCGCCCGCGACAGGGCTGGCGGGGTCGCCGGATCAGCACTTCTACCCGCCGGACGAGCTCGGGCCCTACGCGATCGGGCATACGACGGTCGTCATCACGGACCTCTCGCGCAATCCCGACGGCTCGGCGCCGGCGACCTCTGCCGGCCGGCCCCTGTATCTGCACATCTGGTATCCGGCAGGTGCGGGCCCTGGGGCACCCATCGTCTATACCTGGAATAATCCGGTTTACAGCCAGAACCCCGGTGGGACGGTCTATCCGGGGCTTCCGGATCTGCCGCCGATGACCTTTCCTGCCGCGACGTCCTCGCATCCGGTGACTGAGAACGCGCCGCTTTCGAAGGGAAGGTTCCCGTTGCTGGTCGCGACGCACGGTGACGAAGTGACGGCGGCCAAGAACATGCCCGACACGCTGGAGACGCTCGCCAGCCACGGTTACGTCGTGGCTTCCGTCGAGCATACGGGCAATAACGATGCGTACTTCCAGGCCTCGTTCCTGGAGGGAGAGTTCCACCTGTCGCTGGGACCCAACCCCCTGCTCGGCTCGAACGTGATTTTGCAGCGCTCCAAGGATGTCAGCTTCACGATCGACGAGATGCTTGCGGGCGCCGTGGACCAGAAGAGCCACATCGGCTTTTCCAAGGCAATCGATTCTGAGGACATCGGCGTGCTTGGCTACTCCCTTGGCGGCGAGACCACGCTCGCGACCGTCACGGGGATCTCTTCGGCGAACTATCCGGCCGACCGACGCGTCAAGGCGGCCTTCATGGGGGCCGGCACCAACTACGGCCTGCTCCTGAACGCCGGCGACTACGCCAACGCCAGGGTGCCGCTGATGTTCTTCGGCAACGACACCGGGATCGCGTACAACAACTTCAACGCCTTCACCGGCAGCAAGCCGAAATACCTTATCGATATCGCCGGCATCAACCACCACGTAGGCGGCTATCAGTCGAGCTGGTGCACCGATTTTCGGAACTCGATGCAGGTAGTAAACCCTGCCGTGTTCCCGCAGGCGTTCATCAACGCTTCCGGCCTCAACAAGTCAGACCTCGCCAATTACACCTTCGATTCGACTTTCTACTTCACCTACACCGGCGCGCGCGAGTCGGGGGTCTACGACTATTGCGACGCCTCGGCGTTCAACGGAATCACCGACGCGCAGCTGACGGCGATCATGTTCGGGGATTCCTCCATCCTGGCGGTCAAGAGCGAACTGCAGCCGTCGATGCCGCTGAAGCCCGAGGTGGCCATCGCCGAGACGACGCGGCTGACCAACTGGTACGCCGTTTCCTTCTTCAACAAGATGCTGCAGCACAGCGATGACTACGACGAGTACCTCAACAATTCCGCGGCGAACCAGCGGCAGAATCCTCTGGTGCGGTTTGCGAAGAATTGCGAGAAGGTCCGCGAGCACTCGCTCGATCTGAAGGCGACCGACAAGATAACTTTCGTGCCGGTTGGGGATGAAGGCTACGAGGTCAGCGTCGCGACCGGTGTGCCACTCTACGACCAGGGACCGACGGCTCTTGCGGTGGCTTCCTCGACCAGCGTCAATGTGAGCTATCCGGGCTTTTCGTTCCCCGTGCCAGGCTTCAAGGGCACCCTCAGCACCCTGGTGGTATCCGAGAACGGAGTCATCACCACCCGCACCTCGACGGATTATCCGACGGTGGATGACAACGGCTCGCCCTGGTACACGAAGGGCAACCTACTGCTCAGCAACCAGTTCACGATCGGCGCCCTGATGAAAAACCTGACCATCGGCAATGCCGGCAGCGGGGTGTACGCCTATTTCGACTCAGCGAACGACCGGGTCATCATCACCTACCGTGACATGCCCGCGGCCGGCACCAGCGATTTGAATACGCTCCAGGTCGCAATCTACGGCACGGGCAAGATCGAGATGATCGTCGGTGCTCTGGCGAACACGGGGCCCGCGTATGCACCCGGGATCATCGGCACGATCGGGATCGCCTCGGGCCGGACAAAGGCCCGCGACTTGGACGAGGTGAAACCGACCCACTTCAGCGGGCTGCGCGGATCACAGCCGGTATTCGCACGCTTTGGCAACGATGCGGCGATCTACGAGCAGTTCTATACGGGTACCGGCGCCGGCTGTGCCAAGGGCGGTGACGACGGCGATGAGTGGTAGCCGAGACTGTCGAAATCCGGGTCGCTGTTTCGTTATAACCTAGAGGGGTCGCCCTCTGACCAACGAACGGAGACAGACGATGGCCAAAAACGTGATTTGTCTTTGGTATGACGGCACCGCAGAGGCTGCCGCCAGGTTCTACGCTCAGACCTTTCCAAACAGCGCCGTGACAGCGGTTCATTACGCCCCGGGCGACTACCCGGCCGGCAAACAGGGACAGGTGCTCACGGTCGAGTTTACGGTACTTGGAGTGCCCTGCCTCGGCCTCAATGGCGGCCCGGCCTTCAAGCATTCTGAAGCCTTTTCATTTCAAATCGTCACCGACAACCAGGCCGAGACGGACCGCTACTGGAACGCGATCCTCGACAACGGCGGCACCGAGAGCGCGTGTGGATGGTGCAAGGACAGATGGGGTTTGTCCTGGCAGATCACCCCGCGGGCGCTGCTGGACGCAATGACCGATTCCGACCGTGCGGCCGCCAAGCGTGCGTTCGAGGCGATGATGAAAATGAAAAAGATCGACATCGCCACCATCGAAGCGGCACGGCGCGGAACTGCTCGCGCTTAGGGCACGCGTTAGAGCAGGCGGGGAGAATTATAAGAACGAAAGAATCTCGTGGGTCGCGAACCCCGTAGGCTTCTTTTGCCGGCGATAAAGCCAAAGCAGAACCGCCATCAGCGAGCCTCCTGGCAGAATCAGCTCCATCAGCGCGTAGGGAGCTAGATCCCTGAGCCTCCCAACAACGGCCATCACGCAGCCACCGAAGCTCCGTGGTGCCGGCATCCACCGAGCAAAGCGCCAGTGGTTTGTTAATAGCCCCCGCATTGCCAGCTACCCGACCAGCATCGCGAACTGGAAAACAAGAACCGAAGCCGTTGTAACACCTACCGCAAAAACCGCCTGTGCGACCCGGACGACGAGCATATCGCTGTTCATGTGCGTACTCCGTTTATTGAATTACCCGAACGGTGTTCAGATTGAACCGCCCGCCAACGCACAACAAACGGGATACCTAATCGTCAGTTAATTTAAACTTAACGCCCTACCGACGTGCTCACCGCTCACCTTTGTCGAGCGCCCAAGCCTATGTCTGCTGGCGAACGGACGCCGCGCCACATAGCGCCTAGAGTCGACTCCTCACCGGTCGCCTCGACGAGATTACGCATTCGCTGGCGCGTAATCAGCGCGAGCGCCTCCATCAACCGCGCAAAACAGGAGAAGGCATGGACAAGATCACAGTTAAGGATGGAGCGGAGATCTACTACAAGGACTGGGGAACCGGTCAGCCCATAGTATTTTCCCATGGCTGGCCACTATCAGCCGACGATTGGGATGGGCAGATGATGTTTTTCCTGAATCACGGCTTTCGGGTCATCGCACATGACCGCCGCGGCCATGGACGCTCGACTCAAACGTCCGACGGCCACGATATGGATCATTACGCCGATGACCTGGCGGCATTGACCGCGCACCTTGACCTGAAGAATGCCATACATGTCGGTCACTCGACTGGGGGCGGCGAAGTCGCCCGTTATATCGGGCGTCACGGCGAAAGTCGCGTGGCCAAAGCCGTTCTGATCAGCTCGGTGCCGCCGCTCATGGTTAAGTCCGCGGGGAATCCAGGCGGCCTTCCGAAGGAGTTTTTTGACGGCTTCCAGGCGCAGGTCGCTGCAAACCGGGCTCAATTCTACGTAGATCTACCCACAGGCCCGTTTTATGGCTACAACCGAGCGGGTGCGAAAGCATCTGCGGGCATCATTCAGAATTGGTGGCGCCAAGGAATGATGGGCGGAATGAAGGCACACTACGACGGCGTCGTGGCGTTTTCGCAAACCGACTTCACGGCAGATCTCAAGAAGTTCACCGTGCCCACTCTGGTAATGCACGGTGACGACGATCAGATTGTGCCATATGCCGATTCGGGACCGCTCAGCGCCAAATTGATCAAGGGATCGATCCTGAAGACGTATAAGGGCTTTCCACATGGCATGCCAACGACGAACGCCGACACGATCAACGCCGATTTGCTGGCGTTTATCAAGACCGAATCGGTCCGCGTCGCGGCCTGATCCAACCGAGGACGGACAGGACCCTAATTTGGGGTCCTGTCCAATCGGTTGACTGCCGTTTCAGGCAAGATCGAGCCCGTGTCCCCTTAAGCTGTGGATCGACATCGCAAGCACTATGTGACGCAGCGTACAGACCGGGAGAAGCGTTGACGTTCTAATAGTCTGAGTCGCAGCACAAGCTCGAGTGCCATTCAGGGAATATATGAAAACACAAATCCTCGTTCTTGCGGTATCACTACTCGGCTTGGCGGGAGCAGCGAGTGCGGACCAAGACGACCACTACCGGGACCAGGGACGGATTCACGAGCGACTCCCTCACGAGCGCTCAGCCACCGTCCAGGCGCCTGAACTCGATCCAAGCTCCACGATTGCCGGGCTGACCTTGCTGGCCGGCGTGGTGGTAGTCCTGTCCGGCCGGCGCGCTATAAAATCCAATTGACGGTTGATCGCGCAGGCGGTGTTGGATATTGTCTTCAGGACATACGGAGCTGTTCGAGATCGGCGATCAGCCCGGGTCCGACCGGGTGCCAGCCGAGCTTTGTTCGCGTCAGTGCGCTGGAGGCAGGTATGTCGAGCCCGGCAAACATCGCAAGCCAGCCGAAGAAAGCGGGAGCCTCCTGCGGAGTGATGGATCTGACCTGAAGCTTCAAGCGCCGGCCGATGGCCCCGGCAATATCACGCATCGGCACGCCCTCTTCCGCGACCGCGTGATATTTCGCATTCGGCTCCGCCTTTTCAATCGCCAGCCTGTAGAGCCTGGCGACGTCGAGATAGTGAGCGGCCGGCCAGCGATTGCCGCCGTCGCCCACGTAGGCGCATACACCCTTTTCACGATACACCTGGATCGCAGGGGTGATCAGGCCCTGCTTGGCCGTGTCATGCACCTGGGGGAGCCGCACTACCGACACATTCACGCCGTCTGCGGCGACCGCGGCGGCCGTCTCCTCCGAGGCCGCCCGAGGATGCACGTCGGAGCCGATGGTCGCATTGTCTTCCTTGGCGGGCTGACCCGGCACGGTGTTGGCGATCGGCGTACCGGAGGTCATGATGAGCGGCCGGTCTGACCCGACCAGCGCCGCTGCGAGCGCTTTGATGACGCGGCGATCATCCTCGCAGTTCGCCTTGAATCTCGAAAAGTCGTGGTTGAAGGCCAAGTGGATGACGCCGTCCGAGCGGGCGGCGCCTTCCTTCAGGCTGTCCGAATCTTCGATGGAACCGCGATAGACCTCGCCACCCGCTGCGGCCAGCGCCTCCGCGCCCTGGTCCGAGCGGGAGAGGCCAAGCACCTTGTGGCCTGCCGCAACCAGTTCCTTGACGACGGCCGAACCGATGAATCCAGTGGCACCTGTGACAAATACGCGCATGGGCAGAATCTCCTGAAGTGTCGTTGGCGACTACTCTGTACGCGAGTATCATCCAGGTAAAGTAGTGACATTATCCTATTAAGATGACTAATAGCATGAGTACGCTCCAGGCACCGGAGAGTTCGCTCGGAACCTACCTCAGGGACCGTCGAATGAAACTCGATCCGGCCGCGCTCGGCTTTCCCTCCGTGCGACGTCGGACACTGGGTCTGCGCCGGGAAGAAGTGGCCCAGCGCGCCAACATCAGCCCGACCTGGTACACCTGGCTCGAGCAGGGACGGGGCGGAGCGCCCTCTGCCGAGGTCCTCGACCGGATCGCGCACGCCCTGATGCTGACGGACGTCGAGCGCGAGCACCTTTTTCTCATCGGTCTGGGACGACCGCCGGAGGCGCGCTACCACAAGAGCGAGGGTGTCACGCCGCGGCTGCAGCGTGTGCTCGATGCGTTGGACCCTACCCCCGCCCTGATCAGGACTGCCACGTGGGATGTCCTCGCCTGGAATCGGGCGGCGACAGTGATGCTGATCGATTATGGATCGTTGCCACCGGGACAGAGGAATATCCTCCGCTACATCTTCCTCGATTCGCGCGCCCGCGCCGCGCAGTACGATTGGGACAGCGTGGCTCGGTTCGCACTGGGCGCGTTCAGAGTGGACACGGCTCGCGCCGGCGCCGCGACAGATGTGGAACCTCTCGTCGATGAACTCCGCCGGCGCAGTCCGGAGTTCAAGGCAATGTGGGACGACAACGAAGTCCGCGGCCCGCACGGCGACTCTGTCAAGCACATACGGCACCCGGTGCTCGGTCCGCTAGCTTTTGAATATTCGGCGTTCGCGGTCGATGGCCGAACAGACCTCAGTATGGTCGTCTACAATCCGGCAACGCCGGCGGATGCCGAGCGGATCAAATCGCTGCTTGCTCAAACTGCCTCTTGAGCGTTCGAAATGACGACAACGATGTGCATCAAGCCTCGGCAGGTTCAAGCTGATTGGCGGATGAAGTTTTCCGCGAGCCAAGTGAAGCACGAAGCCCATCTCAGCCTGCGTCGACTTCAGCGTCCCGCCGCCCGCGTTTTGCTCTCGCGTTTCAGCGGCTTCGACACAGGGCACACCTCTTGAGAGGCTTTCGCTCATTGGATCTTCGCCGCCGGACATACGGCTGGCTGACTAAACTCCTTCAAGAGCTCCGTGGTTGAATCCCCATTAACCAACCGATCCACCCACGCAATCCTCGCCCCGGCGCAATTGGCCCCGGCTTCCTTGCATTGAGTCAGCTGCGTGGCCATATCGCTGCGCACTTCACCCGACAATACCCATCCCAACGGCGCAGTCACCTTTTCCGTGCAGGGCCGCAGGCTGAGCAGCTCGACCTTCGGTTCGCCGCGCAAATAACTCACCGCCTGCGTGCCGCGGGCGCCGCGGGTATTGAGCAAAGTTGCCACCGGTGCGAATACCTCGCTCATGAATTCAAGGCCCCCCCTGTTCTTTTTCTTTTCATTGAGAACAGCTGTGGGCGGCTGAGGCTCGTTTGGCAAGTGCAGCACGATCAGGCGCATGCAGGGCATACCTGGCACTGGGCCGCCGACACCGCAAACCAGGTGAGAGTCAACGAGCACCCGTGCGATCTCCTGCGCCGTGACCGCGCCCGAGTTATCGAAATAGCCACCATCCACCAGTCTGATCCAATTGGGATCATGTTGGCCGTGCGTGTCGATCAGGGCCGCCGGGCTCACGTAGGTAAAGCGCGCGCTTAGCAAGGCGGCGGTGCTCAAGGGCAGCTCCGTGCCGATCAAACGGCCCACCGACAAGGTATCGGTGAAGGCCGGATCGGCGTCCTGCGTCAACGTGCCGATCGGGGTAATTAACGCGCGCTGCCCCGTCTCGACGACAGTGCTGTTGAAGAATAGCAGCGGCACACGGTAGGGATCCTTGCGCCACAGTTCGTGAAACGACTCTTTAAACCGTGCGGGGTCTGCGGGATGCGCGTCTTCCCAAGCCCGTTCGAAAGACTGATCCAGGGCAATGGCGCGATCGTTTAACGCGGGTAAGGGAAAGAAACGCTGCAACAGATCGGGAAACAGCATGGCACCCAGCGTGTCGGACAGAAAATCCTGCTTGAGCATCATGTCGATTTCTTGGCGCCGCGAACCGGAAACACCTGACGCCAAACGGTTCGCCACCGAGGCATCGAACAGGGCCGCGCCGACGCTGCCGCCGGATACGCCGCTTATGGCGATTACATGCCGGGAGAAGGGGATGGGATTGTTGGCCGTGTCGTCTTCTAGCTGAGCCAGGACCATGGCAGTCCAATAGGCCGCGCGCAGTCCCCCGCCCTCGGTGGACACGATGAACACCGGAATGGGCCGAGCGTTTGATGGCTGCTGGTCCGCCAGATCCTTGAACCATGCTTTGAAATACTCATCCAGCTTTTGATCGCCGAGCGGTGAATGGGTCTTAAGCTCCGCCGGGGCCGGCGTATGGGCGCGCCATAAAAATCCATGCGATGTGCCGTCTGGCACCACGCGAGCCATGTGATTGTCATTCAGCAGGCTGCACACCGCCGTCCACAGCAACAACAGCAAAATGATTGGAATGCCGTGATGATTGGCGATGTACACCACGATGCTGCCACCCACGGTGGTGAGCCCGAGTCCTAAGAGCAGAATCGCGGGCGCCCCTAAGGTCACGGGACCACCGATGGCATAAAACGGTCCCCACAAGAAAAGCAACAGCACGATGACATTAAGGGCGAGCAATGCGATCAGCACACGGCGAGACGTGTCGGGCAAGTCGCGCCAGTGCTCGAGATTGCGTCTCTCGCTCAATTCGGAGGCCGCAAGCGCCCGGAAGCCGGTCTTTTCCGCGATGCGCCGCCGCTGGAATACATAGATCCCCACCAACGCGGTGACGACGGCCAATGCCGCGGTGAACACCCACAACCCCCGTGTGCGCTCCGCGCTGCTGGTGCAGGCCAGTTCGAAAACTTTGAGC
>Ga0116129_1002210_pt1 | contig 9996 bp, 6 predicted proteins | sample June2015DPH_17_2_FD_89732 | JGI IMG/M metagenome (GOLD analysis project Ga0116129, IMG submission 89732) | Peatland microbial communities from SPRUCE experiment site at the Marcell Experimental Forest, Minnesota, USA - June2015DPH_17_10 | ecosystem: Environmental > Terrestrial > Soil > Wetlands >...
GCTTCCTGCAAGCCTTTGACGACGAATTGAGAGACTCGTTCATTGTCTTCGACCAGCAAGATCTTCAACCGTGCTCTCCGAGCGGCGCGTGGGCGGCGTTCGGCTCAGTCACCAACGCCGTTTCGGCGCGCTTCTTTTGCCGGCGGCCCCGCATTCTCATGCTGAACTCATCGAGGTACAGATAGATGACGGGAGTCGTGAACAGCGTCAGTGCCTGACTGAGGATGAGGCCGCCTATCATGGTATAGCCCAGAGGCCGCCGCAGTTCCGAGCCGGTGCCGTGACCCAGTGCCAAGGGCAGCGCCCCGAGCAAGGCCGCCATCGTCGTCATCATGATGGGGCGGAATCGCATCAGACAGGCTTGGCGGATCGAATCATGGGGCGACAGATGCTGTTCACGCTCCGCCTGCAGGGCGAAGTCCACCATCATGATGCCGTTCTTCTTGACGATGCCGATCAGCAGAATGATGCCGATCAAGGCAATGACCGACAGCTCGATATGAAAAAGGAGCAGCACCAACAGAGCACCGACGCCGGCCGAAGGCAGGGTGGAGAGAATCGTCAAGGGGTGGACATAGCTCTCATAGAGCATGCCGAGGATGATGTACACGGCCACGAGCGCCGCGAGAATCAAGTACGGCTGGCTCTTCAAGGAGCTTTGGAAGGCCTGCGCCGTGCCTTGAAAGTTTCCGGTGATGGTCGCCGGCAAATGCATCTGCAGGGATGCGCTGTTGATGGCATCGACCGCATCGCCGAGAGCCGCGCCGGGGGCGAGATTGAAGGACAGGGTTACGGCGGGAAACTGCCCCTGGTGGTTGATCGACAGGTAGGTCACATGCTGGGTGTCGAACTTCGTCATCGCGGACAGCGGCACCATTTGCCCGTTCAGCGGCGATTTCACATAGAGTTTTTTAAGGGTGTCGGGATCGCCTTGCAGCGACGGGGTGATCTCCAAAACCACGTGATAGCTGTTCGCCTGCGTAAAGTACTGAGCGGCTTGGCGCTGGCCGAACGCATCGTAAAGGGCGTTGTCCACGGCGGCCGGCTGAATGCCGAATCGCGATGCCTGGTCGCGATCGATCTCCAAAGACACCATGCCGCTGCTGGTCTGCTGATCGGAAGCGACGTCGCGCAAGGCCGGCAGAACCTTCAACGCCTCGAGCAGTTTCGGCGCCCATTCGTTGAGCTCGTTGATGTCCGAGTCCTGCACGGTGTACTGATACTGCGTGCGCGAGGTGCGGCCGCCGACGTTGAGGTCCTGCGCCGCTTGCACGAACAGCTGAATGCCCGGCACTTTGGCGAGCTGCGGACGCAGCCGATTGATGATGTCGTCCGCGGAAGCGCTGCGCTCATCGCGCGGCTTCAGGCCCATGATGACGAAACCGTTGTTGAGGGGTCGATTGCCGCCGATGCCGGTGCCGTAGCTGGCGATGTCCGGATCGCGGGCCACCACATCCATGACCACGTGCTGGCGGCGCACCATCTCATCGAAGGAAATGTCCTGCGGCGCGTCGGTCAGTCCGGAAATGATGCCGGTGTCCTGCTGGGGGAAGAAACCTTTGGGGATATAGATATACAGAAACACGGTGGCCGCAACCGTCAGGATAAATGTCACGAGCGTCGCGCGCTTGTGATCCAGCACGAAATCCAGGCCGCGCGTATAGCCGGCTAAAATCTTGTCGAAGGCGCGTTCCACCACCATGTACGCCTTGCCGTGCTTGACATGCTTTTCATCGCGCAAAAATAATGCGCACATCGTGGGCGACAGCGTCAGGGCGACGAAAGCGGACACGACGATGGTCATGGTCATGGTGATGGCGAATTCACGGAACAACCGGCCGATGATGCCGCCCATCAGCAGCAAGGGAATGAACACCGCAATGAGCGAAACACTGATCGACATGATCGTGAAGCCGATTTCACCGGCGCCTTTGAGCGTGGCCTGCAGCGGCGTCATGCCATCCTCGATGTGCCGATAGACATTCTCGAGCATGACGATGGCATCATCGACCACGAATCCCACGGCGATGGTCAGTGCCATCAGGGACAAATTATCCAGACTGAAGTTCAGCACGTACATCATCGCCACCGTGCCGAACAGCGCGAGGGGCACCGTGACGCCGGGAATGATGGTTGCCCAGGAATTGCGCAGGAACAGAAATATCACCGCCACCACGAGGACGATGGTAATTGCCAACGTGATCTCGACGTCCTTGACCGAGGCCTTGATGGTGGTGGTGCGGTCGGCCACGGTGTCCACCTTGATCGAGGGCGGCACGGAGGCGAGCGCATGCGGCAGCAGCGCCTGGACGCGCTCCACGGCGTCGATGACATTGGCGCCGGGTTGTTTGTAGATCAGCAGCAAGATGCCGTTTTTGCCGTTTTGCCACGCGCTGATCATCGTGTTTTCAGGGCCGTCGACCGCGACGCCGATGTCCCGAATGCGCACCGCGCCGCCGTTCTTATAGGCCACGACGACGTCATTCCAGGGGGCGGCTTTGAGCAGCTGGTCGTTATCGTAAATCGTCATGCTGCGCGTCGGACCGTTGATCGAACCCTTCGGTGCGTCGACCGTGGCCGCGACGATCACGTTGGCGACGTCTTCCATTTGCAGTCCTAACGCCGCCAATTTCGTCGGGTCGATCTGCACGCGAACCGCCGGCTTTTGTTGGCCGCCGATGCTCACCTGCGCAACGCCGGGAATCTGCGATATCTGCTGCGCGAGAATATTCTCGGCATAGTCATCGACGGTGGTGACCGGCAGTACGTCCGAATGCACCGATAAAAGAAGAATCGGCGAATCGGCCGGATTGACCTTTTTGTAGCTGGGCGGCGTGGGCAGATTCTTGGGCAATTGGCCGCCGGCGGCATCGATTCCCGCCTGCGTGTCTTGAGCCGCCGCGTCGATGTTGCGATTGAGGTCAAACTGCAGGGTGACTTGCGTCGTGCCGAGCGCATTCGTCGAGGTCATCTGCGTCAGGCCGGAGATCTGCGCGAACTGCGTCTCCAGCGGGGTTGCGACCGAGGATGCCATGGTTTCAGGACTTGCGCCCGGCAACGCTGCGGACACCGAGATGGTGGGAAAGTCCACCTGCGGCAGAGGCGCCACCGGCAAAAACGGAAATACGACGAGCCCCAGCAGAAAAAGGCCGCCCATCAACAGGGACGTGGCGATCGGCCGGCGGACGAACGGTTCTGAAATGCTCATGATGCCTTGGGGGGCTTGCCGCCGGCGTCGGCTACCGCCGTGGCCGCGTTGTCGCGCACATGAACTCCCGCCTGCAGCCGGTATTGGTTGCTCGTGACCACACGTTCGTTCAAGGCGATGCCGCTCTTGATGGCCGTCTTGCCGTTGCCTTCTTCACCCAGCTTCAAGGGACGCACTTCCAACGTGGAGTCGCTCTTGACGACATAGGCAAAGGGACCGTTCGGTCCCAACTGCACCGCTGAACTCGGCAGCGTCAACACGTTGCGTTCCATGCGCACCAGCACGCGTGCGTTCACGTACTGTCCCGGCCACAGCGTGTTGCGGGTGTTGCTGAAGGTGGCTTTCAGCTTGGCCGTGCCGGTGGTCTGGTCGATTTCATTGTCGATCAGCGTCAGGGTGCCCTGGTCGAGTTCGGTGTTCCCATCCCGGGACAGGGTGGTGACTTGCACCGGCCCGGCGGTGAGGGCGGCGCCGATCGCACTCACTTCCTCCTCCGGCAGCGTAAATATGACCGAGATCGGCTGCACCTGCGTGACCACGACAATCCCCGTCGTGGCCGCCGCGTGCACGATATTGCCCGGGTCCACCAGGCGAATACCGGTGCGGCCATTGATGGGCGAGACGATGCGGGTGTAGTCCAGCTGCGTGCGCGCGTTGTCGATGATGGCCTGATCGACGTTGACCTGGGCCTTCAGCTGATCGACCGTGGCTCGTTGCGTGTCGACTGTCTGCTTGCTCGCCAAATCCTCGGGCTGCAGCAAAATGAAGCGCTCCAGATCGCGCTTGGCGTTGTCCAGCATCGCGGCATCTTTCACCTTGGTGGCCATGGCCTGCTCGTAGGCGGCCTGGTTCGGGCGCGGGTCGATTTGCGCGAGCAAGTCCCCCTTGTGCACCGTTTGTCCCTCCGTGAAGGCCACTTTCTGCAGCTCGCCATCGACCCTCGAAGTCACCGTCGCGGTATAGAAGGCTTGCACCACGCCCAAGCCCACCAGATAAATCGGCATGTCGGTACGGGTTGCGGTGGCCGTGTCCACCGATATCGGCGCCGGCCCGGTGTGCGCCGCAGCTTCGGCCGGCTTGTGAACGATACGCCATGTAAATACCAGCACTACCGCCAGGACAACCCCGAGCAGCGCTCGTTTCTGGAACGTCGAGAATTGCTTCATCTAATCACCCTTGTTGCCATCCGCCGCCAAGCGCAGTGAATAAATCCACCAGCGATAGCAGGTGTAGGTATTGAATCTGGACCAACTCGTCCTCTGCGCTGAAGAGAGTATTTTCTGTGTTGAGGACCACCAGGATGTTGACCGTTCCGGCCGACATCTGAGTTTCCGCGAATCGAAAAGCCCGCCGCGCAACATCCACCGCCCTTTGCTGTCGCACCTGTTGCTCTTGGGTTTGCTGAGCCGCGACCAAGGCATCTTCGACGTTGCCGAACGCCGAGATCACGGTCTTGTGATAGGAGCTCAACAATTCGCGATAGCGTGCGTTGCTGAACGTGACCTGGGCCCGCAGCGCGCCGCCATGAAATATCGGCTGGGTCAGGCCTGCGGACAACGCCCAAACGCGGCCGACAGGATTGATGAGCGAGTTCAATGCCGAACTCTCATAGCCGCCGCTCGCGGTCAGCGTGATACTCGGAAACAAGGCGGCGCGGGCCACGGTGATGTCGGCGTTGGCCGAGATCAGCTGCTGTTCCGATTCCGCGACATCCGGCCGCCGCGACAGCAGCTGCGAGGGCAGGCCCTCGACGACTTGCGGGATCGTCAAGGAATTCAAGGTACCGGTATCGACGTCGACCGATTCCGGCGTATCACCAATGAGTATGGCGAGGGCATCCACCGCCTGTCGAAACTGCTGCTGCAACGGCGGTATCGCGGCATCCAAAAGCGCCACGGTGGCTTCTTGCTGCGCGACGTCCAGTCCCGTTGCAGTGCCCGCCGTTTGTTCGAGTTTCAGGCCGTGCAGAATTTTCTCACCGTTGGCGAGATTTTGGCGCGCGACTTCAAGCCGATCCCGAAATTCCAGGGTTTGAAAATAAGAGGTCGCGACGCTGCTGACGACGGTGAGTGCGACGGTCTCTTTGTCATAGTGGCTGGCAATCGCGGTGGCGCGCGCGGAATCACGCGCGGCGCGATTCTTGCCCCAAAAATCCAACTCGTAGCTCGCGGTAAGTTCGGGATTGAACGCGTTGAATACCTGGGGGCCAAAGCCGGTGACCTGCGCACGCTGCCGGCTCGCATTGGCGCCAAAATCAACCGACGGCAGCAGCGGAGCGCCGGCGATGCGCGCCTGGGCGTCGGCTTCTTCAATGCGTGCGATCGCACCGATCAGGTCGTCGTTGCTGCTCTGGGCCTGCGCAATCAATTCGTCGAGCCTTTCCGAGCCGAAACCGTGCCACCAATCGGCACTGGGCCAGATTGCCGCTGTGGGGTTGCCGAACGTGTCGCGCCACTGCTCCGGCGCCTGCGCCGGCGCCGCGAAGTCGGGACGCTGATAGGTGGGTCCCACTTTGCACGCGGCCAGGCTGCACGCGGCCAGCGCCGCAAGCGCGCAGCCGCGTACCCCCCTTGCGGATAGTTGAAGCTTCATCCCGGCACACGCTGTGCTTTTGGCAATTAAAGGCGCGTGGCTGAATTGTTAAAATAAGTTAATCTCGGCGACGCCCCCGTTAATGGTTCGATGCCCACACCTATCACCGCTTCTCGAATACTTATGACAACTTGTCGAACGGCGCTGTTCAGCGTCCTGATGATGTGCAGTGCGGCCTTGAGTTTCCCGGCGCTTGCCGATGAGGCATCCGACGCGGCCGTGGCCGCGGTATTGGATCGAATTCGCACGGCCGGCATGGGCGATGCGTGGGCGTATCAACGCCTGGCGGACCTGTGCGACAAAATCGGCCCGCGTATCAGCGGTTCGCGGCAAGCTGAAGCGGCGGTCGAGCAAATCGCTGCCGCGCTCAAAGCCGGCGGGTTGACCGTAACTTTGCAGCCGGTGAAGGTGCCGCACTGGATCCGCGGCGAAGAGCAGGCGGAGATCATCGACTACCCGGGTCGGCCCGCCGGGGTCACTCAGCATCTGCATCTGACGACGCTCGGCGGTTCGATCGCCACCCCGGCCCAGGGCATTTCCGCACAGGTGCTGGTGGTCCACAGTTTTGATGAATTGCACGCTCGTGAGGCCGCGGCGCGCGGCAAGATCGTGCTGTTCGATGTGCCCTTCAACGAAGAGTTGGCGGTGAACGGCCGCGCGGGAACGGCTTACGGCCAGGGTGTGGCGTATCGCGCACAGGGGGCCAGCGCGGCGGCTCGTGCCGGTGCCGCGGCGGCGCTGGTTCGCACCGTGGGTGGGGCCAACTACCGCCTGCCTCACACGGGACAGATGAATTACGATCCGAAAGTCGCGAAAATTCCGACGGCCGCGCTGAGCGCTGAAGACGCCATGTGGATCTCACGCCTCGCGGCCGAGGGCCCGGTTACTTTGCGCCTCACCCTGTCGCCTCAGAGCTTGCCGGACGTCGACAGCCACAATGTGATGGCCGATTGGGCCGGGCGGGAACGGCCCGATGAGGTCGTGATCGTCTCGGGGCATCTGGATTCTTGGGATCTTGCGCAGGGCGCGATTGACGATGGCGCCGGGGTTGCCTCCGCCATGGGTGCCGTGCACCTGCTCGAGTCATTGGGGTTGCATGCGCGGAGAACCATTCGTTTCGTGGGATGGATGAGCGAGGAAAACGGCAGCGCCGGGGGCGAGACGTATTTCAAAGTGAACAGCGCCGCGCTGGCCAAGCAAATGGCGGCCATCGAAAGCGACAATGGCGCGGGACGGCCGCTGGGCGTTGCTGCCCATGTGAATCCCGAGGCCATGGCGCGGCTGGTACCGCTCGTCAAAGCACTGACGCCGATGGGTGCCACCTTGTTGGACCACCGGGACGAACCTGGAGGTTCTGACGTGAGGCTATTGGATGCAGGCGGTGTGCCAACCTTGGCGCCCATCGTCGACACGAGAACCTATTTCGATATTCATCACAGCGCTGCCGATACGCTGGACAAAATCGATCCGGACAATATTCGCCGGCAGGTCGCCATCCTGGCAATGATGGCCTACTTTATCGCCGAGATGCCGGACCCCTTGCCGAGGCTGCCGGTTTCAAAACCTTGAGCTCGTAGGGTGCAGGGCAACCGGCGCCGGCCGCTTAATCCTCAGTAACCGTGTCGTCCCGGCCGTCCTTGCCTGTCAGTGGGGGCGAATCGTCGTCGAGTTCCAAGCCGTCGTCGTACAGCGTGTCTTCCTCGCCGTCCAGCCGCAAGATCGAGTCGGGATTGCGGGTTTTGCCTTGTTCGGAGCCCTTCAGCGCAGGTCCCCGAAGCCTGGATTCACCGCTCTCGTCGTCCGCGATCTCTCCGCCGCCCTCAGTTTTGATGTTGCCCATCGCTCGCTCCTTTGCCAAGTTGAGTACCTGCCCCGAGTCGGCCACAGGTTATGCCGGTTGGATAGCGCCCAGTATTCCGGCAGCGGGCGAGTTCTTGTAGGCGCAGGCCGACAGCGTGCCGTTGGCGCTGGAAATCGCCGGGACCTGCTAGCCTAGCGGCGAATGAAATCCTTCATCCGCACCTGCTGGCTGCTCTGCGCGTTGTTGTCCTGTTTTGCCGCGCGCGCCGCAGATCCGCAGGCGTACAAAGTGACGCTCGTCTCGGTGGGCAATGGCGAAATCGATCAAACGCTGAAAAGCACGTCGGACTTGCTGGCGTTGCGTACGTCGGCACCGGTCAGCCCGTTTGGTTTGATAGCGCGTGCCCGCAGCGATACGGATCGGCTCAAGACGGCCCTCGAGAGCTTCGGCTACTACGAATCCCAAGTGATCATCAACATCAACGGTCTGAAGCTCACCGATCCGAGTCTCGGCGATGTGCTCAGCGGCTTGCCGAAAGGCAGCACCGCGCAGGTATCGGTCAGTTTCAACTTAGGCACGCTGTATCACCTGCGAAAAATCGAGATCGAAGGAGAAGTGCCGCCGACGGTAGACGCGCTCGCAACGCTCGGCCTCAAGACCGGGCAACCCGCGGTGGCCGCGGTGGTGCTGGCCGGGGGCGCTCGCCTGCTCACGGCACTGCAGGAGCAGGGCTACGCTTTCGCCCAGGTGGATGCGCCGGTGGCCTTCGAGGCGGCCGACGCGCCGGTGCTCGACTTGAGCTTTCACGTGAACGGCGGTCGCAAGGCAAATATCGGAGAAATCCACATCCAGGGCCTCAAACGGGTGCGTGAATCACTGCTGCGCAGGAGGCTGTTGTTGCATCAGGGTGATCCATACAAGGCGTCCTCGATCGAAGCGGCGCGCCGCGATCTGCTGGCCTTGAGCGTGTTCCAGCAAGTCAGCGTGCAGATCGGCTCGCAGGCGGATGAATCCGGCGGCGTGCCGATCACCTTCAAGGTGACCGAACGGCTGCGCCATGCGATAGCCTTGAGTGCTGCCTACTCGAGCGATCTGGGCGGCAGCGGCGGGGCGACCTGGACTGACCGAAACGTATTTGGCAATGCGGAGCAGTTGAGTCTCACTGCGAACGTGACCAACCTCGGCGGCAGCGATACGACAGGAGCGGGCTACAACACCGGCGTGAAATACACCATCCCCGAGTTCTTTCACCGCGATCAGTCGCTGGAATTGGCGCTGACCGCCATCAAGCAAGATCTGCTGGCCTATGATCAGACCGCAAAGACCGCCAGCGCTACCTTGACCCGCAAACTGTCGAGCGTCTGGCGGGTGAGCGCGGGTGTGTCGACGACGGAAGAGCAAATCATCCAGGTGACGAGCGTCACCACGGCACCGAATGGCCAACTCGTTGGGGTTCCGCAGACATTCAATTACACGTTGATCGCTCTGCCGTTCAGTGTCGTCTACGACTCGACCGACTTACCCACGGCGCTCGATGATCCGCGCCACGGATATCGCGGATCCGTAAGCTTGACGCCCACCTATGCCATCGGACATCCGAACGCGACCTTTCTGATTACCCAGGTCAAGATAGCCACCTATTTCGATCTGGATAATCTGTTGCCCATTGCTCCGGGCCGCAGCGTGCTCGCCGCCCGCGCGCTGGCCGGCGTCGCTCAAGGCGCCGGGGAGCTGAGTTTGCCGCCCGATCAGCGCTTTTACGCAGGAGGCACGAGTACCGTCCGGGGATACGCCTACCAATTGGTGGGGCCGGTGTTTCCGAAAACCGACATTCCTATCGGGGGTACGGCGATCACGGCCGCCGGGCTGGAATTTCGCCAGCGGTTCTACGCCAATTGGGGCGCGGTGGCCTTTGCCGACGCAGGACAGGTCAGTGCCAGCCTCAAGCCGCTGCCTGACGATGTCCGTGTCGGCATCGGCGCTGGTGTGCGCTACTACACCCCGATCGGGCCGGTCCGGGTCGACATCGCCGTACCGGTGAACCGTCGCGAGGGCGAAGACTCCTTCGAAGTCTATATTGGTTTGGGACAGGCATTTTGATGCGACGACCCTTAAAAATCATCGCGTGGGTGCTGGGCGTGACGGCGCTGCTGCTCGCGCTGTTGATTGGGACTGTGTTGATCCTGGGAAACTCGAGCACGGGCCGCGTGCAAATCGAAAAGTTGACCGCTCGACTGACCGGCGGGAATGTTCAATTGACCGGCCTGGCGGGTTCCTTTCCCAGCCATTTGACCCTGGCGCGGCTGCAACTGCGCGACGCCGGCGGGGTCTGGCTAACGGCCACGGCCATCGAATGGGACTGGACGCCGCTCGCTTACCTTGAAAGCCGTCTGCA
>Ga0116129_1002211_pt1 | contig 9993 bp, 6 predicted proteins | sample June2015DPH_17_2_FD_89732 | JGI IMG/M metagenome (GOLD analysis project Ga0116129, IMG submission 89732) | Peatland microbial communities from SPRUCE experiment site at the Marcell Experimental Forest, Minnesota, USA - June2015DPH_17_10 | ecosystem: Environmental > Terrestrial > Soil > Wetlands >...
GCTATCTTCAGACATTAAGGAAGCCTCTTTTGTTGCGCAAACATTGTCTAGACAACATGTTTGTAACAGAGGAGGCTTCTTTTGTCTTTAGATCTCTTCCGATTCACGAATAATGCGGGCTAGCGATGTTCCCGCTCTAATCTCGCGGGTTGCCCTGGAAGGCAAAGCCGCGATCTGCGATCAAGCCCTCACCATTTTCGTCAGCGTATTCGGAGCTGAGACTGGAAATTGCGCTTTGCACTATATGTCCACAGGAGGCATTTTCATCGGCGGAAGCATTGCGGCCAAGATCGTACCCAAGATGAAAGATCCTGCATTCATGCAGTCCTTTCTCGACAAAGGCCGCATGGAAGCTCTGCTACGGGACATGCCAGTGAACATTGTTCTCAATGATGACTGTGGCCTGATCGGCGCGGCCCGGTACACGCTGGTTCAAAAAGCCTTTGGTACAAGCCGCCCCAGTGGCTAGTTCCAACCCCGTTCTCGGCAAAAAAGCGCAAACATTTTTGACCCCAAAGTGCATCTGAATTCAGGACACTTTTCGCGGGGTTGTTGGCACGCCTGTGACCTGTGTTGCCATTATGAGGTTGGTTATAACCGAACCATGAAGTTCCGCGCCAAACACGCCCGAATTGTTCTTCTGCTCTTCTCGGCGATCCCCCTCCCAGGGCTGGCGCAAGAGCAAGAAAACAGGGCGAATACCAATGGAGCGGAACGAATCACGCGCAAATACCCTGACCAGCAGCAGAAGCAGGCTGCGTCCCAGTTGTTGACTTCGAATGAGGGTTTGGCGATTCTGGGCGCAGCGCTCGATTCACGCCACCATCGCGTGGAATTGTCTGCCGATTGCTCGCATTTTGTACATGAACTCTATGAGCGCGCGGGCTTCCCGTTCGAGTATGCAAGTTCGTCAGATCTTTACCAGGGGACGTCCCAGTTTCGGCGAGTCGCAAGTCCGCAGCCGGGTGACTTGGCCGTTTGGCGGGGACATGCCGGAATTGTGATCAATCCCGCTCAGCATTCGTTTTTCAGTGTGCTGCATTCAGGTCCCGGTGTCGATTTGTACGATTCGTCATATTGGAAGCGGCGGGGACAGCCTCGGTTTTTTCGTTACGTCAAACAAGCCCCCGGCGGCGTCCTCAATAGTGCGATTCGTACTGCAAGTTGGCAGCCCACCTCTCCGAATAACGCGGACCCGGACGAGCCGACTGCTGAGGACATACCCTCCACCAACCTTGCAGCAAGCTCAGTCGGAGCTATCGCGTCTCCTCAAACTCTGATCGTGAATTCTGTCCGGCCAACGCCCGCTCAGGTAGAAGAAACCTTTCGTCAATCTTGCACCGATTCGGAGGCGACGCTCCGTGGGCATGATCTCTTCAAGTTCAGTCAGTCTCTGATTGTGTTCGGCCATTTCAGCGTAAAGAAAGTGCACACCTCGGGGAACCAGGGCTGGGCCGAGGTTCAGATTGATGAACTGGCTTCTCTGACGGGAGGTAACGTGGAGCTGCACGGGCGGTCGGAGCAACAACGATGGTCTTTGACGCGCAACAACAACAAGAGTTGGAAGCTGACCCCTTCGCCGAGCGCAATCTATGTTCCCCCGCAAGCAGCCCAGCATATTTTGATACGCGAACTGGCCCAGCTCTCCGAGAATACGCCCAACAACCCAGTTAAAACTCAACAGATGGCCGAGCTGGCGCAACTGCTCGATGTGCTTTTCGAAAAATAGCCCACCCTCCAAACTCCGGAACATTTTCGTTCAGCAGATTCTCCGGCACATTCATCCCACGAGTGGAAAAACTAGCCGCGAGCCGGTACGCTATCGCACTCCACCAATGCCGGAACATTCGCTATGCTATGCATTAGTGACAACCGGATCTTTCCAACGATCCAACCATAAGGAGACAAATCCCCCTGCAAAGAATCACTCCATATCTATGGTTTGACAAACGAGGGGGAATTTCAGCAGCACGTAGGAGAGGAAAACATCTGCCGCAGCGTGGCACAAGGCCTGGACAGAGCCAGAAGCTTATACTCCGAGGTAGCGCAAAATCGTCCGCTGCTCGGACTTCCTTCCCAGCGGACGTTCAAATTTCCAGACTGAGTCATTGCGATCCAGCTTCCTTCCCTTTGGACAATGGCCCGATTGACCGCCCCAGAGTGGTTGCTGTTGCGCTATCGTTCTGCCGTAGAACTCTATAGACCGTCGTCAGCAGCGAAGCACGGGAGAAAGGCTTCTCAATCAATACCAGATCAGGCACAAGAAGAGTCTGCTTGGTCAAGGCGTCCCCTGCGTATCCAGACATGAAGATAACCTTAAGGTCGGGTAGCAATGCCTTTAGTCCCAACGATAATTCCGGACCGCTCTTCTTTGGCATGACGACGTCTGTCAAAAGTAGGTGAATGGGGGCGTGAACGTTCCGCGCTATCTCGATCGCCTTATCAGGGGTCCCAGCCTCCAGCACTTTGTAACCGGCCGATCTCAGAAGCTCCAATGTGAGGCCGCGCAAACCTTCATCATCCTCGACTAGCAAGATCGTTTCTGTCCCTCCTACGATCTCCCGCTCGCTGGCTTCCCCAAGCTTGTCTGCTTTCTTCTGAACGCGTGGAAAATAAACCTTGAAAGTCGTACCTTTTCCCGGTTCGCTATAAACCCATATATGACCGCTACTCTGCTTGACAATCCCGTACACGGTGGCGAGGCCCAGTCCGGTTCCCTTCCCGGCCTCCTTCGTGGTAAAAAACGGTTCGAACATCTGGGACAGTGTGGTGTCATCCATCCCGCAGCCTGTGTCGCTCACTGACAACATCACATACGAACCGGGAATGACAGGCTCATGCTGAACCCGGTAATTTTCGTCAAGTTCCACATTGTGGGTCTCGATGGTAATCTGGCCGCCATCGGGCATGGCGTCGCGGGCATTTACGACGAGATTCATCAATATCTGCTCGATTTGTCCGACGTCAGCCTCGATGGAGCCAAACGGTAGTCCAGGTCTGAACGACAGAACGACATCTTCTCCGATCGTCCTGCTCAACATCTTGACCACATTGTTCACGACCGCGCTAATATCTAAGACTTTCGGAAAGACAATCTGCTTTCGGCTGAACATGAGGAGCTGTCTTGTAAGACTGGCAGCCCGCTGCGCGGCTTCCCTTATCTGATCCAGGTAGTCGGACACCGGGTGATCAGCGTCGAGCTTATCCTTCGCAATCTCGGAGTACCCGGTGATCACGGCCAGTAGGTTATTGAAGTCATGCGCCACACCACCGGCTAGGCGGCCGACGGCTTCCATCTTCTGGGCCTGTCGAAGTTGCCGTTCCAGCTGACGGCGCTGTGTCACATCCTCGGCGATGCTTTCAAAGTATTCCCGGCCATCCTCCCCGCGCACGATTCTTCCCGATGTGCATATTGTCAATTCTCTGCCATCCTTCTTACGCCACTGGAGTTCCAGGCCGGCGAACTCCCCGCGCGATTGAAACAAGGCGACCACTGCATCGCGGTCTGCGGCCGTCATGTATACATCCTTTGCTACGTTGAGCGCCAATACCTGCTCTGCGGAATCGTAGCCGAGCATTTTCACAATCGCGGGATTCGCATAAATGAATCTGCCTCCGCCTTCCACGACGGTTCGGTAGATGCCGTAGGGGGCGTTCTCCACGATCGACCGTAGCTCGGCTTCCGAAGCGCTCAGCGCATCCGCCGCCTGCCTGCGCTCGGTGATGTCCAGGAAGAGAACGGCAACTGTTCGTTCGTGCGGATCGCCGATTCGGAAAGCGTAAACGTCGTACCAATGGTGCAATTCTGCCGCCAGCTTTTCAAAGCGCTTGGGTTTGCCTGTCAACGCAATTTTGCCAAAGAGTTCGAACCAATACTCTTCGTGCCGCGGAGCGATCTCGCGCATTCGTTTTCCTTGCGCGTCTTCAATCCCCGTCATTTTGTCAAAGCACCGATTGACTTTCAGAAAGCGGTAGTCAATCGGCTTATCGTTTCCGTCGAACAGCAATTGAATGGTGCAAAAGCCCACGTCGATCGATTCGAACAGTGCACGGTAATATTCATCAGAAGCGCGTAGAGTTTCCTGCGCCTGCTTGCGTTCCGTCACTGACTGCACCACGCCACACATACGCGTCGCTACGCCGGCGCCGTCGAAGGTATTTTCCGCGTCCGCCCGTACCCAGTGCACACTGCCGTCCGGCCATACGATGCGGTACTCGTGCCTGTAAGAAGAGTGGAGGGCCCGGCTCCGTGCGACGTCAGCATTTACGCCGGGCAGGTCGTCGGGGTGTACCCGGCCGGCGAACGCTCGATAGGTACCGTCAAACTGGCCGGGCGCGTAGCCGAATAGCGCCTCATGGCTACTCGACCAGACGATCTTGTCGCGCACGATATCCCAGTCGAATGTGCCCATCCCCGCCGCATCAAGGGCCAGACGCACCCGCTCCTCGCTCACGGTCAGGTCATCTAGGCACCGACGGTGTCTCTCAGCAATAATGCTGACGAAAATTCCCGCCGCCACCAGCGAAGTCAGATCAAGGCGATTAAGTGCTAGGACTGCATGGAAATCATGCGTGGGGGATAAGAGGTAATAAAGAGAGAGCCCGGCTGCGAGAATCGTTGAAAGAAGCCCGGGGCCTAGTCCGCCGAGGTAGGCGCTTATCGCAATCGGGAAAATAAAAAGCGCCAGCGCTGGGCCTTGGTCGGCTGAAAAGCCGAAACCAAACCGGGCGGGCAGGACTATTGCTGTCAGGGCGATTGCACAGGTGTATGCCAACCACTTCTGGCGTAGCCTCAGAACCTGGTAGTTCGAAACATCTTGTAATTCAGCCCGGTCGGCCATAACGCACTCCGACTTTCTGGATGTCCAAGGGCACTCACCTGTTTCTTTCCAGTTATTTTGCAACTCAAAGCGATGAAATGGAGCCTACTGCGCGAATGTACTCACGGGAGCGCGTATCTGGATGTGTTCTTGATAACTCTTCTAACTGCAGAGCCCCGCTCCAAACACATATTAGACGACGCTCATTCTAAATAAAGACTAATTTTGCTCAAAATTCACAAAATCCCGGGGCATTGATCGCGAAGGGCTACGACCAGAGGGAACTGCGTTCCAACCATAACCCTCACCATAAGGGACTGTCTACCTTTTTCGGGACGGCATCCGAGCAGTTAGTCCCGAAACGGGAATCTTAGCTTGTACTGGCTGAGAGGGCAGATTGCGTGCCGGTCGCGCCGTGCAGCAAATCTTCAATGGCAAGAAAGAGCGCCGAATCTTTTTGGAATATCTTCTCTGTCTTTTCCATGTATTTTGCGGCGCCCTCCTTCAGGAGCTTCGCCGCATTGTTCTGAGAAAGGCCGCTCAATACGATGACAGGGATATCCTTGGTGGATGTTATTTGCTTTAGCTGGCGAAGCACATTGACGCCCGGCAGCTTGGGTAACATCATATCCAGCAAGATCAAGTCTGGACTGGTCTCGGCTGCGAGGCGCACGCCTTCCTCCCCGTCACCACAACAGATCAAATCGTACCCTGCCTTAGCGAGTGTCCTTTCAATGGCGCGCCGCAGCAATTTGTCGTCATCGATCAATAGTATTTTCATGTGCTCCCCACTCTTTCAAACATCTCGGGTCTACCAAATTAAAAGCTGGTGTGCCGGCGCAACCATCGCCTCAATTGCTACCTGATCTCTGCCGTTTCTCTTGGCCAGATACAGCGCCGCGTCAGCGGCCGCCAGCAATTCGAGATCTGGAGTTGCGTTCGCCATGGCGACGCCACCGATACTGACCGTCATTGCCATCCGTGCGGTCTCCGTGCAAATCGGGGTCGCGGCAACCGCGCATCGGATTCTTTCGGCAACAGTACGGAGGTCCTCCAGGCCACAATTGGGGAGGATGGCCAGGAATTCCTCTCCTCCATAACGCCCGACGAAGTCATAGGAGCGCACGGCTAGGTTGATGCGATTTGCGGCTTCTTTCAGCACGGCATCACCGTTCAAATGGCCATGGTTATCATTGATCTGCTTAAAGTGGTCAAGGTCCATCATCAGTAACCCGGTCGAAGCTCGGGAACGCGCTGCGCGCTGTAATTCGCCTCCCAGCAGGTTTAGGATCGCGACGCGATTCCACATCGTGGTCAAGCCATCATGGTTCGCTTGGAAACGGATCTCCTCTTGTGCCTGGATCAATTCGCGTTGCAGTGTAAGAATTCGTTTGCCGACTTGCACCCGGGCCCGCAACTCGCCTGGATCAAATGGTTTTGTCAGATAATCGTCGGCTCCCGCCTCTAATCCCTGCACTACATCGTGCTTGTCGTCTTTAGCCGTCACTAGCAGGATGTACTGATAAAAGGCGCTTCGCTTCGCACGAATTCTGCGACAAAGTTCGGCACCATCGATACCGGGCATCATCCAATCCAAAATCAGGAGGGCCGGGGCGTTGTCTTGTTGAAGGTGTTCCCACGCCTGTGTGCCGTCTTCGACAGCAATGACCCGATATCCCCAGTTTTGTAGCCAGCTTTGAAGGATTCGACGAAAGATGCGGTCATCTTCTGCAATTAGAATCGTCTCCGATGATAAGTCCCCCGCCACGCGTTCGGAGACAAGAATCTCGGTTTGTGTGATATGGGGCACGGGGTATTTTCTGAGAACCGGTTTGTCAGTTGGAGTTGATAACGTTCCCTTCGCAGGCCACCGGGCTCCAAATCGCCGGCCTGGAGTTCGAGCCCTGGCTGCATGTAAGCTTCAGTGCCGTACCAATTGTGGCGAAGCGGCGCTTGCTGGCGGAATAATACCGAGCAGGAGGGCCTGAAGGTATTTCTCCCGCACCAATGCCTCTTTGGTCGCGGCCAACTGGGTTGTGAGCGCCGTCTGCAAATCCAGGACTCTTTTCCCGGCGTTGACTCTTGCTCGCAACTCTTCCAGATCAAAAGGCTTGCTCACGTAATCGTCGGCTCCCGCCCGGAGTCCGGCAACGATATCGGCGCTGCTGTTTCTGCTGGTCAGCAGAATCAGATACCTAGAAGACAAAGTTGCTGATTGTCGAACTCTCCTACAAATCTCAGGCCCACTCGCGCCCGGCACGACCCAATCGAGGATCGCCAATCGCGGGGAGTCGGGCGCCTGGAATGCGGCCCACGCCTCATTCCCGTCCTTTGTCTCGATAACTTCGTAGTCCGGAGAAAACAATCTACGCAATAGCCTGCGAAAGAAGACATCATCTTCAGCAATCAACAGTTTCATGTTTCACCTCCGTTTTACCACTCATTGCCGCAGCCACTGCGGCTACTTCGGTTTCAAACACCAACAGAGCTTCCGCGGCGTGTTCCACATCCCGATTTCGGCCCATCTGCTCCAGGTCGCGCGCTTTCTGGCCGGTTTCGGGCAACCCCAGATAGCTCAATTCTCCTTTTAAACTGTGCGCTACGCGCTCCAGCAGTTCCGCATTGGTTTCAGCGAGAGCCCGGCGCATATCCGCCAATTGCTTCGGACTTTCCTCAAGGAAAATCTGAATGATCTCTTGCAACAACTGTTCATCGCCGTCTACTCTTTCCAGCCCCTCCGCCCGGCTCCAAGTGATTGGCGAGATCGAGGCGGGTTGCGCCTTCGGCGCAGCTTGCACTTTATTTTCCGGAATAGAGATTCTGGCAATTGCTTCTTGAATGTCTTTGCCGCGCACTGGCTTGGACACATAATCATCCATGCCCGCATCCAGGCAGCGCTCCTTGTCGCCCTTCATCGCGTGGGCCGTCATGGCAATAATCGGAATGTGGAATCCCGTTTGTTTCTCATGCTCGCGGATCGTCCTCGTTGCCGTCAGCCCATCCATCTCCGGCATCTGTATATCCATAAACACGAGATCGAATGGCTCTGCTGAGAGAAGCGAAAGAGCCTCACGCCCGTTGCAAGCGATCTTCGGCGAGTGCCCCATCTTTCTCAATATCCGCACCACCACCGTCTGATTAACCGGGTTGTCTTCGGCCACGAGAATCCGGAGTTTTCGCGAGGTCTCCTGCAGGCTGTATCTTGTGGCCAAATCAGGCGCCGAGTCGTTCGACCTTTCCCCCAGGACAGTCAGAATCGCCGATAGCAACTCCGATTTCCGAATGGGCTTGAAGAGATAAGCAACGATTTCAAGTTCCCGGCAGCGCGCGGCATCGCCGCTCCGGCCGGCGGAGGTTAACATCATGATCGTTGAGCCTGCCATGTTCGGATCTTGCCTAATTTGCTCTGCCAACTCGAAACCGTTCATGTCCGGCATGTTGCTATCGATGATTGCCAACTTGAACCCGCGGCCATCCGTTTCGGCCCGCTTCATAGTTTCCAGCGCTGCAGCTCCGCTCTCCACGGCGGTCGGTTGCATGCCCCATCCTCGGACCATGTCGGTGAGCACTCTCCGGTTCGTGGCATTGTCGTCCACCAACAACACGGGAAGGTGCAACTGTTCAGCCTGAAATGTCTGGATGGTAGGGGCGTGCTGCTTTTCTGCAACTCCAAAATGGACGGTGAAATGGAAAGTACTGCCTTTGCCCGCTGTGCTTTCCACCCAGACGCGACCTCCCATCAATCCCGCCAGTTGCGAGGAAATGGCCAATCCGAGCCCTGTACCGCCGTAGTTCCGGGTTGTACTGCCGTCAGCCTGTGCAAAGGCTTCAAAGATGAGGGACTGCTTCTCTGCGGGGATGCCAATACCGGTATCGGCGACACTGAAATGTAGTCTCAATTCGTGATCGCTCTGCGAATCGCACTGGGCTTGAATTACAACTTCTCCCTGTTGGGTAAATTTGATGGCATTGCCAACTAGATTGACAATGATCTGGCGCAGTCGCCCAGCATCTCCCACCAGATAATCCGGGATCTCTGGCGCTATGTGGTAGACAAGCTCCAGCCCCTTCTGATGCGCTCGCATGGCGAGTGCCGTCACCGTCTCCGCCATGCTGTCTTGCAGATTGAATTTAATCGGATCTAACTCCAGCTTACCCGACTCGATCTTGGAAAAATCGAGGATGTCATTGATCACCCCAAGCAAGGAATCAGTCGAAGACTTCAGTATCACCAGGTATTCCCTCTGTTCGGGAGTCAGCTCGGTATCCAAAGCAAGCTCAGCCATGCCCAGAATTCCATTGATCGGCGTGCGGATCTCGTGACTCATGTTCGCGAGGAATTCACTTTTGGCCTGGCTTGCCGCCTCGGCTTTTTGTGTGGAAGCCAGCAGGTGGGTGTTCGCATCGAGCAACTCCGAGGTGCGTTCCAGCAACTCAATCGCAATGCGATGCCGCTCGCTTACTGCCGCCCCTACGATGAGTCCCACTGCCGAGACTACAAACATGAGGACACCGACTTTGGGAAGCAAGCCGGATTCCAACGGAAAGAAATGCAAGGCCACGACAATGCCAAAATTTAGGGCGAGCACTCCGGTGGCAACTCTCCGGACTCCCTGGCGCATGGCCATCCAAATGATCGGGATGAAGCTCAAAAAGAACAACTGAAAGCGCCCGAATGCGGGACCGAACATGACCCACAGCAGAGCCAACAGTGAGCAGACTTGCCCCAACACTTCCACGAGCGGCCAAAAAGCTGACCTCCGCGCGAGGGATTTCTGTTTTTTTGCGCCTGGCACAACCAGCTTCGGCGAGAGCCTTCTCCGCACCCATGGAAGCAGATGGATGAGGAGAAAAGGTGCAATTCCCAGCAATCCGATTTCGTCGCCAAAAAACCATGCCGAGGCGGCTTGCCAGCGTTCGCTCCAGCGAATTGCATGATCTGCCACCAGGCACGCAACGCCTAGGCCGGTTGAAGCCAATGCGGCCACCGTGGTTACAGATATGTAGAGGACTATATCTCGCCGCCGACGCAGGTCAAGATCGATTTGTAACGGGCCGCGCAGAACGTATGCCGCTGCGGCGTAAAAGCCGGCAATGCCGACCGCGCCAACCGTCCCGCTAAGAGAAGTGAGCGGCTGCTTGTAGATCAGGACGCCCGCAAGCCCATCGGAAA
>Ga0116129_1002212_pt1 | contig 9992 bp, 10 predicted proteins | sample June2015DPH_17_2_FD_89732 | JGI IMG/M metagenome (GOLD analysis project Ga0116129, IMG submission 89732) | Peatland microbial communities from SPRUCE experiment site at the Marcell Experimental Forest, Minnesota, USA - June2015DPH_17_10 | ecosystem: Environmental > Terrestrial > Soil > Wetlands >...
ATCCGAAACCAAATATCCCAATGAGTACTGCCACCAAGCACCTGGATACGACCAGCGTGCCTTGACCGAAACCATCCATGTCGGTCGCGCGCATTGATGATGACGTTCACGCCCTGGACGGCTGAACATCCCTTCGCGATTTGTTCGGCTGCTGCGGAGGCTGCGGTCGGGCACTTGGCTGCTGTGGAGGCTGCGGTCGGGCACTTGGCTGCTGCGGAGGCTGCGGTCGGGCACTTGGCTGCTGCGGAGGCTGAGGTCGAGCACCGGGCTGCTGCGGGGGCTGCGGTCGAGCACCCGGATGGATTTGTGGAGGCCTCCGTTGTTCCTGAGGCGGGCGCTGTGCGCCGGGGGTTTCCAGCTGAGCTGCAGGCGCCCCTTCGCGCCGCGGCTGAGGCATATTCGGGCCGCGCGGAGGCGCCGTTGCCGGGCGGGGCGGTGACGACCCGGGAACACCCGTGGCTTCTCCTCGCTCGGGCGGCGCTGGTGCGCGACGGTGCTGTTCGTCGGGTGCTCGATCACTTGGCGGGATTGAGTTGTGAGGTTCCCGGGGGCCTGTTTGATTTCCCGGGTTAGGCTGCTCGAAGTGCCCGCGCCCCTCATTCCCTGGACCGGCGTGCGGCCTATTCTCCTGCGGGTGGCTATCCAGGTCATGTTGAGGAACTGAGGGGTGACCCAACATCCGGCGATCCTCTGCCTCCCGCGGACGATGATGATAGTCGCGGTCGCGCAAAGACTGCTGATGCTCCGGTGGCGGATATCGCTCGCGGGGATAATTGCGTTGATATTCTGGAAGAGGTGCACGCGGCGGCCGGCTGCCACGGTTCCATCGATCCCAATCATGGTGACGCTGCTCCCAGTCACGTCCCCAGTGCTCACCCCAACGCGGTGGCTGCCCGCGATCCCAGTCGCGAAAGTACATCGGCGGACGCCGGTAATACCTCACCGGAATGCGCAGAACGAAGTACGGCACCGATTCCGGCTCTACTAATTGCCACGGCCCGTCATACCATTCGCTCGCGTACCAGCGATCGTCGGCGTAGAGCCAGTACAATCCGTCATAGAAGAAGAAATTGTTCTCGAGCTCGGGAGCATAGTAAACAGGGTATCCGGGCACCGGGACAAGTCTCGGATACGTAGGAACCTCAACTCCGATGCTCACGCCGGGCACGGTGAACTGAAAACCCACTTGTGCGGAGGCGATGCCTCCCGCACCGAGCAATAGCACTAGGCCCATACATGTTCCAAAGTAACGCGGCATAACGAATTGGTGTCCCTAGCTCATGGTTTACAACTCCGGCAACCGAAACGCGGTAAGCGACACTGGCACACTAGATGGCCATCAGGGCTGGCGAAAAGCAGATACAAACTGAACAACACTTCCGTAAAACAAGAACATGAAAAGCCTCGCAAATCACGTCTTGCGCGACCGTGCCGCTGCCCGTCAATGTCGACGTGGCGAGCGGCCTGCCGATGAAAGAAGCTCTTTCGCGCCCCCAATATCGGGAAGGCCGCGACTGGCCCGCGCCATCGCAAGGTCGATGGCTGAGCGCCAACCAAACGTCTGCGCTGCGCCAATGACGACGCTCGAATCAGATAGTGTAAGCTCGACCCAACAGCGTTTTTCGTGGACGAATGGAAACTTGATCGAGCTGCTCAAATGTACGCGCACACCTGTGAGCGCGATGGCCAATCCGCGGGTGGCACAGCGGACGCGACGCTGAATCAAGTCACGCGTCTCGTCCGCTATGCGTTCTTGGTGCTCGAAAGTAACGTACATGGTGGCTCTCCTGAGTGGTATCGAGGAGACTACGGGGAATCGACAACTAAACGAATAAGGTTGTCTGGAACGAACACTTCGGCGAGAGCTGCTACGGCTCGTAGGCAATACAAATTGAAATGGGATCATTCGCTGTACTGCTCCCGACTCGGCGACGGCCGCCGACGCAGGCATCGTACCGATGAGCGGGCGTGCAACGTGCCTTGGCAAAGCACGCGATTTCGATATGACCTCTCCGTGAAGCTCGCCGATGAATCCCAGCTTTAACTACCGCCACCTGTACTACTTTTGGGTGGTCGCCAAGGAAGGCGGCATCTCGCGTGGAGCGGAGCGCTTGGGCATGGCCATCCAAACAATCAGCACTCAGGTGCGGGAACTCGAACGCGTGTTGGGTTGCGTCCTCTTGAAACCCGAAGGCCGGGGCCTGGTGTTGACCGACGCGGGTCGTGCGGCAATGCGGCATGCCGATCAGATATTTGAGTTGGGCGACCAACTCCCGGCCGCGGTCCGGGATGCCGGCGCACTCGTACTGCGTTTGAGTGTCGGGATCTCCGATGCCCTTCCCAAACAAGCGGTGCAGCATCTGATGGGGTCGATACTCGATGAACCCGAACTGCGACTGCGGTGCGACGTCGATGAGTTCGAGGATTTACTGGCAGATCTCGCGCTCCACCGGCTCGACGTCGTGCTTGCCGATCGGATGGCGCCTCCCAACCCCGCGCTCAAGCTATACAGCCACGCACTCACCACGGCGCCATTTGCCTGGTACGCGCCGGCCTCGATGTTCAAATCCGCGGTGCGGGATTTTCCGCATTCCCTTTCGAAAGTGCCGATCCTGCTGCCCACCAGACACGCCGCGGTTCGCGACCGTCTCGATCAGTGGCTGGAGCGACACGCGATTCGGCCGAAGATTGTCGGCGAGTTCGAAGACAGCACGTTGCTCAAAACATTTGGAGCAGGCGGAATGGGAGTATTCCCCGCGGCAGAATTGGTTCCCGATGACATGGCGCAGCGTTACCGCATCAGGCGGGTGGGTGACTGCGACGGCGTTGAGGAACATTTCTTCGCCGTGGTGACACAAAGAAAAATCATGCACCCGCTCGTAAAGCGGCTTTTGGACGTGCGTCGCTAAAGTCCCCAGAAGTCTCTGCGGTTTTTCGGAAGTAAAGCTTCGCGGCTGCGTGCTACCAGACTTACTTGCAGCTGCCTAAGCTTGATTGGCGCGCGGGAAATGTCCGGTGAGAACCAAGGGTTCATTGATGTCAGTTGCACGGGCTCGCCGGCCGTTCCCAGGTTCAAAAAAGAACTTTCAAAATGAAAAGCGCTTCGTGACTTCCGCCGACATGCCGCCTGCCACGCGTTACGGCGCTCGACCCGTCGCAGTAGCGATGGCTCTCGTGGTCGCTTGCTTTTCCCTGACGTTGGCAGTTTCGCAATGGCGTATGTTGCCGATCGATGATCTCGCATTGGAGATCATGCGTGACGAGGCCCCCAGCATTGAGGAGCTTGACTCGCTGCGCGTCGACGTTCAACGCTTGGAGGTTCTGGTGGATGAGTACGCCGCTGGCCGCCAGGACGTTGCGTCACGGGAAAACATCGGGACGCTTCGTCATCAGTTCGATACGGGACTCGAGGCCTTTCATCGCCTGCCCACCACGCCAGAAGAACTGGCCGAACTCGATGCCATCACGGGCAGGCTTTCACACCTCGATGAGGCGATGACGCGGGTCTTGGAGGAGGAAACGGGTTTCACATCAGTCGATGAGAAAGCCATTCCGTATGAGAGCTTCCACGGTTACATTGATGAGATCGACGCGGCGTTGCTGCGCTTGAAAGCCATCAACACCCGTGATACCGGGAACAGATCCGACCAGATTCTGCGTGCGCGACGCAGTGCAATGAGTCTGGCCACCATCCTGGGTATCGCGAGTTGGCTGGTTGCGGTCGGTGCTAGTCTCTTGGTCATGCGCAACCTCCGAAGCCACGACCGGCTATTGAAAGAGCACAATCGACTGATATCGGAGCGCTCCGCAGAGCTAGAAGCGTTCACCGGACGCATCGCGCACGACCTCAAGAGCCCCTTGGCCGCGATGTCGATGCGAGTGCATCTGATTGCACGACGTGCGGAAAGCAATAGCGACGTATCTTTGAACCTCAAGACGCTTATCCAACAACTGCGGCGCATGGACGAAAGCATCGACGGCATGCTGGAGTTTGCCCGTGCGGGTGCCGGCACGGCCCCTGGGGTGGGCACGGCGCTGAAGGCGATTCTCGATGAGGTGGTCGAGGACGTTCGGCCCGTTGCGAAAGCCGCCGGCATTGAAATCAACGTGTCCCCGTGCCCCGCGGTGCAGCTGGCGTGCACTGCGGCGGCGCTGACGAGCATACTGTCGAACCTTTTGGGCAACGCGGTGAAGTACAGCGCCGATGGCACCACGCGACCCTCTATAGTCTCCGTACGCGTCCAGGGCCTGTCCAACTTTTTCAGGATTGAGGTTGCGGATACCGGCCCTGGTCTACCTCCCGGTGCAGAGCTCGTGATCTTCGAGCCGTTTCGCCGGCTTTTCGATCACCCTCAACCCGGCATTGGACTCGGGCTCTCAACCGTCAAGAGAATCGTCGAAGCTTACCAGGGTCACGTGGGTGTCCAGTCGACGCACGGCCTTGGGAGCGTATTTTGGGTGGACCTGCCCATGCTCGCCGACGAGACACCGAGATTGGGTCGGAGAATGCACGATGACAATGGTTGCGTGCAGGATATGAATACTTTTTAGAATGAATCCACGGAGCGTCAGACACGAAGCGCGCGACCAGTCATGCTAAAGCTGATCCTTCATGATCTGGTTCATCTAGGCAACCCGGCCGCGATAACCGCGCTGTTTCAGGTTCTCGTGATCGATATCGCCCTGGCGGGGGAGAACGCCATTGTTGTCGGAACGCTCGCTTCCGCACTGCCGCGCTCGCAGCGAGGACGAGTGATTGCCTTCGGGGTGCTGGCCGCGCTGGTGCTTCGAGTCATTTTTGCGTTGGTAGCGACGCAGCTCATGCAGGTGGTCGGTTTGGTGCTTGCGGGCGGGTTGCTGTTGATCTGGGTCGCGTGGAAGATGTGGCGCGAGATGTCCGGCAGCGGGAGCGCGCGAACTGCCGAGGACAGCCATGAGCAAGCAAGACAGCCGCCCAAGAGCCTCGCAGCGGCAGCCTGGTCCGTCGCTCTGGCCGATGTCAGCATGAGCTTGGACAACGTACTGGGGGTTGCCGGCGCCGCCAAGAATCATCCGGGAATCTTGATACTTGGCTTGATCTTATCCATTGTTTTGATGGGCCTCGCCGCAAGCATCATCGCTCGCTATATCGAGCGATACCAGTGGATTAAATGGTTCGGCGTCACCGTCGTTCTGTGGGTGGCGTGCACTATGATTTGGAGTGGCCTGATCGACCACGACATTGGGATATTGAGATTGCTCTCGCGCGCGTGAATGAGGGTCATCAAGGCCCTCCGGGGCGCCTTCGGAAAGGCGAGTTGGGAGCAACCCGCCGTGCGTCGGCGTCCCGCGGCATGCTCTTCTACCGGCTCCTTCAGCAAGCCGTGGTGACCGATCCGGTGACCTATCGGACATCGTCTACCCGGACTTGGAATCAGGAAAAGCCGCTTAGTGGAGCTAAGTGGATACCCCTTAATTCTATACAGTAGTACGGTCAAGTACTGCTGCGCCGCAGCCGTCGCGATTGACCCGTAGTTCCTCCAGAAGCGCAGCGAACGCCGGCGAGGGGTGGCGCCGGTTAGGGTAGTAGAGATGGTAGCCGGACAGCGGCGGGCTCCAGTCTTCCAATAACCGGACGAGGCGTCCGTCGGCAATGAACGGTGCCACCATGTCTTCCATCACCATCGCCAACCCCGCGCCATGAAGGGCGGCGTCGATGAGCAGGTGCATGTCATTCAGAACGAAGGGGCCATCGACGTGGACGTTGACGCTGCGTCCGTCGCGCTCGAATTCCCAGGCGTAGAGACCGCCGGAGGTCGGTAGGCGGATGTTGCAGCAGCGGTGATGCGTGAGGTCCTGCGGTTCGACCGGGATACCGTGCTCAGCGAGGTAGGCCGGGCATCCGACGACCACCATCCGAAGATCAGGGCCGATGCGCAGGGCAATCATATCCCGGGCGATCTGTTCCCCCGCCGGACACCGGCGTCGTATTGTTCGGTGACGATGTCGGTGAGAGCGGGCTCAATTGACACCTCAACCTTGATGTCCGGATAGCGTGTATTCAGCCGAAGCAGGGCGGGCCACAACACCGTCTCAACGGCATGTGGGCCGGCGGTGAGCCGGAGCGATCCCGAGGGCAATTCGCGCAGCTCGCTGAGCGCATTGAGCTGAGCCTCAATCTCGTCCAGAGCAGGGCGAAGCGTGCTCAAGAGCTGCTCGCCCGCCGGCGTCGGCATCACGCTGCGGGTGGTGCGCGTGAGTAGACGCAGCTTTAGGCGCTCTTCCAGCCCGCGAACCGATTGGCTTAAGGCTGGCTGTGACTTCCCAAGCTTGGCCGCCGCCCGCGTGAAGCTGCGGGCATCAGCGACAGCGGCGAAATTCGCGAGGTCGCTCAGTTCGTCATTCAGCATTCATAATCCTGACTAATAAGTCTATGCACGATTCTATCAGCACCGCGTCGATCCGAACGTCCCCATCGAGGACGTCGCCGGTGCGGTGGAGGACCTGATCGCGGCCGGCAAGGTGCGCCACTTCGGTCTTTCAGAAGCGGCGGCGGACACCATCCGTCGCGCCCATGCCGTCCAGCCTGTCACCGCAATCCAAAGCGAGTACTCGCTGTGGACCCGCGACCCAGAGCCAGAGGTGCTGCCTGTCCGCGAGGAACTGGGCATCGGCTTCGTGCCCTGGAGCCCGCTAGGGATGGGCTACCTGACCGGCAAGGTTGCGAGTACGTCGACTTTCGGTGTAAACGACTTCCGCGCGGGGTCCCCGCGCTTCACTCCCGAGGCAATGCAGGCCAACCAGGCTGTGGTCGAGGCGGTCCAACAGCTCGCCGCGGCCAAGAGGGCATCACGGCCGCGCAGGTGGCGCTCGCTTGGCTCCTCGCAAGAGGACCCAGCATCGTGCCGATCTTCGGCACGCGCCGCCTGGACCGCGTGAAGGAAAACCTCGGCGCGGCCGAGGTGAGCTTTTCCGACGAGGACATGGCCGCTATCGAGGTGCGCCTGGCCCGGATCGAGGTCACTGGCGAGCGGCTGCCCCCCGCTCTCCTCAAAGTGACCTACCGCTAGTCTAAGTAGGTGACGGTGGTACATCAGCCGATCGAGTAACGGCGTGACGACAACAGTCGCGCTGTTCTTGAATCGGCGGACAGGCAATGGAGCCATAAGAACAAAACACGCAGCAATTGCCGGCCTTCGGCTTTAGCAGCGTCTTGCACCGGGTGCATTCGTAAAAATACTGACATGCATCCGTCGGCATGATCTCTCGCTGTGCGTGCCCGCAGCTGGGGCAGGTCAGCACCGACTCTAGGATGACGGTGCTCACGGCTTCGAAATGACCTTCGAGGGAAAGCCTGCTTCTGTCGTGGCCTGGGTGAGTTTTGCCGAGGTCGTCTTGTCGGGATCGAAGGTAACAGTCGCCGTCCTCTTGTCGAAATCGACGGACGTTGAAGTCACTCCCGACACGCGCTCAAGCGCCTTTTTGACCACGATCGGACAGGTGCCGCAGATCATATTCTCCACCGCCAACGTAGTGGTTTGCGGAGGAGCGGCAAAGGCGATGTTGGCAGCGATCAGGCCCGCCAGAGATATCGAGCCGCGAGTGAAGCGACGCATGATAATTCTCCCTTAGCTTATCAGGAGCGGGGCATACCACGGGAATGCGATGAGCGCCGCGAGCTCGACAACAACGACCCAAAATACTTGCCGCTGCCCAGACCGCGCCGGCTCGCATCAAAATCGGTTTGTTCGTCGCCGCAGCCATTACGAATCGCTGGCAATTTCTGCCATAGCTTCTTGCAGCACTTTCTCGGCAACGCCGCGCCGCTTGAGGGCCTCAGCTAGTTTGCGAGCTGTGTGCTGATCGAACTGCACCTCATCTCGGCGCAGTCCCTCGCTAATGTAGCTCTTCAATAAAGTTTGATAGGCGGTAAAACCGCGCATCGGTGCAACAGCCTTGAGTGACTCAACGACGTCCGTCGGAATTCGCATGGTGATCGTCGTACTCGGCCGATCTGTATTTACAATGTAAATACATATGCGCGGGTCGGTCTGGAGCACGTCCCCGCGGTTTCCTCCTTGGAGGGTTGTCCAACACCTGCCCCTAAGCCTCACCGGGCTTGGACTGCTCAGCGCACCGGCAGGTGTCAGACAACGTCGGACAACCCTTAACCAAACCCGCCACCCGCGAGCGTCTGCTTGCGGACGCTTGGCCCCACCGTCAGCGCCTAACCCTCAACGGCCGCAAATAGGACGGATCGGTCCGGTCGCGAGTGGAGCGGTGGAGTGATCCAGGCTGCACCGAGAAATTTTCGACAAAGTCGTTCCTGGGGAAATCCGTCGAACCTTCCCTTACGCAAACGCGATCGACGATTCCCCAGCGCCCGTCCCGCTTCTCCAATCGATCAATGAAGCGGCCAAATGAATAACTGGCCTTGCCCTCTCGATTGACGGAATAACAGCTGACGTACGTCTCGGCATGCGCCACATTGCCCTCAAGCTCACACTGATGGTTGCTCATGATGTGCTGGGTCAAAATCTCCCCGCTGCGGTGAAAGCCAAGCACCTGATCGACAAATGTGTCACATGCAGCGATCAACGCGCCATGGTCCTCCATCCCGTCGGAATGGTAGGCCGATAGCACGAGCTCACGGTCGAGCCGATCCATGCCGCGCGTGTAGTGAAGCAGGCATTCCCAGATGCGCTGCCGGTCAATCAGCTCCTGTACGTCCGCGTTGCTGTCTGCCATTTGTTCCCTCGAGTTGTGCGTCATTACTCCAACCGGAAAGCAAACAAGCCATGGATACGTCGCTACGCGTCGCGATTTATGGTCGCGCAATCCATGGCTATCCTCTTGCGTCTAGAAGGCTACCATCATCGGAGGTTTAGTTGAGAATAAACCCCATTTTGGGTACCTAAACCCCAATATGGGATTAAAACCGCAATCCATTCCTGCGGAGCGTCGTGCATCCGTGGGCTTAGCAGACGCCCTGTTTACATAGGTACAGCTCGCCGGACTATACCCTGGATGAGGCGCTCACTTACGCTCTGACTTCGAATTTTGCAGTTCGATTTCGGCGGCAACTTTGGGTTGAATAAAGTGACGCCGCGCACCCAACTGTGTGCGGGCCTTCCGCAGCGGTTCTAGATCTCAAACTCCACGCCGATTTCCATCACCTGGGCGCAGGGTATATTAAAGTACGTGCCGGGTTGCTGCGCATTGCGACTCATCATCGAGAACGTTGCCTTGCGCCAGCGGGCCATGCCGCTTTGACGGGTCGTGGCGATGATCGTCTCGTGGCCTGTAAAGTAGGTCACCTGCGCGAGATTGCAGGGCGCGATCTGACCGCGCGCCACCGCCACTTGCAAGCCTTCGGGCACATCGGGTTTTTCCATGAATCCAAACCTTAGTGCGACCCGTGCAATGCGCTCGGAAAGCGCCGTGACAGTGACACGATCCTCATCGGCCACGCGGGGAGTTTCTGTCATCTCCACCGCAACCAAAAGCACTCGCTCGTGCAATACGTGATTGAAGTTGACATTACGTGTAAGGGGCAGGGGGACCCCTTGCATCATGCGACCGAGGACTACCGCGGTTCCGGGGAGTCGGTACGGGGGATCGGCTTTGAGCCGCTCGATGAACTCAGGAGTTTGCTCGCGAATTGCCAGGCGAACCTGGTCCATCGTCTCCTGGCCTTTACGCCAGGTCAGCATGAGGAACGCGACGACAAAGGAGATGGCTAAGGGGAACCAACCGCCCTCGAGAAGCTTGGTCGAGGTCGATGCCACGAACAGCAATTCCAAGGCAAGCAAACTGCCGTTCACGGCATACACCAGGAAGGGATTGACCTTCCAGTCAAGCGCCACAAACGTCGCCATCAGCGTCGTAATCGCCATGAGCAAAGAAACCGCTATTCCAAAGGCGCCGGCTAGGGCATCGGAGGAACCGAAACCGATCACCGCAGCGAGCGTTCCGAAGGCGAGTAACCAGTTGACGAGTGGGACATAGATTTG
>Ga0116129_1002213_pt1 | contig 9991 bp, 11 predicted proteins | sample June2015DPH_17_2_FD_89732 | JGI IMG/M metagenome (GOLD analysis project Ga0116129, IMG submission 89732) | Peatland microbial communities from SPRUCE experiment site at the Marcell Experimental Forest, Minnesota, USA - June2015DPH_17_10 | ecosystem: Environmental > Terrestrial > Soil > Wetlands >...
CGTTCTCCTACACGTACTCCGAGGAGGGAAATGCCGGCACATCGCTGGCCGAACCGCTGGCGTTGTGGGGGCGGCCGGTCACCCGGGTGGCGAACTATTGCGCCACCGGGATGGACGCGGTCCGCCAGGGCGCCATGGCGGTCGTGGGCGGGTTCAGCGAGTACGCCCTGGTGGTGGGTGCGGAGAAGATGCGCGACGTTGCTCCGAGGGCGAGCTTGCTCGGCCAGCACATCGAGCGAGGGCACCCGGTCATCGCCAAGGGTCGCACCGCGCCCGGCATATTCGGCCTCATCGCCAATCGCTACACCCACGACTACGGGTCGCCCCGGGAGGCGATGACGGCGGTGGCGGTCAAGAACCACCACTACGGCGCCATCAACCCGAACGCGCACCTGCGGTCGGCCGTCGATCCCGGTCAAGTGGAACGGGCCGCGCCGGTGTCGGGGATGATCGGCCTGCTCGATTGCTGCCCCACGACGGATGGTGCCGCCGCGGTGGTCCTGACGACGGTCGACCGTGCCAGGGAGCTCGGTATCGAGTACACCGTTCTCGTTGCCTGCGAGCTCGCCGCGACACAGGGGTATTTCACCGCGCAGTTCGACACCGGAAACGACTTCCTGGGGTTTGACTCCACCCGTGCGGCCGCGGCGCTTGCCTACCGAAAGGCCGGCATCACCGACCCGCTCGCGGAGCTCGACGTCGTCGAATGTCATGACTGCTTCACCGTCACCGAAGTCATCAACTACGAGGACCTCGGGTTGGCCGAGCGGGGCGCTGGCCGCCGTCTGGTCCTGAGCGGCGAGACCGGACCCGGCGGAGCGTTACCCGTCAATACCAGCGGGGGTCTGCAGTCATGCGGCCATCCGATCGGGGCGTCGGGCGTTCGCATGATCATCGATGTTGCCGAGCAGCTGCTGGCGCGCTGCGAGCCCGACCGGCAGGTGCCCGACGCCGAGCTCGGGCTCGCCCATGCGCTCGGCGGTCCCGGCTCCGTTGCCGCGGTGACGATCGTGTCGCGACCCGAACGACTTGCCTGACCGACCGCAGGGACTCCAATAGAAAGGACATCACGCAATGTTTGACTTCGAAGACCAGGTGGTGCTGGTCACTGGTGGCGGTAGCGGTATCGGCGCGGCGACGTGCGCCGGCCTCGTCGAGTGCGGTGCGAAGGTGTTCGTCACCGACATTAACGGCGACGCGGCGAAGTCGGTGGCTGCCGGCTGCACCGGTGCGGGCAGCGCTGAGGCGATGACGCTGGACGTCACCGATTTCGCTGCCTGCAACCAGGTCATCGACGACGCGGTCGCCTCGGCCGGCAAACTCGACGCGATCATCACCGTCGCTGGTTGGTCGGAGACCCACCCGCTGCTTACCGAATCCCCGGATTACTGGCGCAAGATCATCGACGTCAACTACATGGGCACGATCTACCCGTGCCATGCCGCGCTGCGGCACATGACGGAGGCGGGTTATGGTCGGATCGTCACCTTCTCGTCCGACGCGGCCCGGGTCGGCACCTTCGGTGAGGGTGTGTACGCCGGCGCGAAAGCCGGAGTCATCGCCCTGACCAAGTCGATTGCGCGGGAGACCGGCCGGCAAGGCGTCGTCGCCAACGTCGTATCGCCGGGGGTGACGGACACCCCGCTGCAGCGCCATCAGGACCAGAAGGTCATCGAGAAGATGATCAGGCTCGTCACGTTGAAGCGCCTGGGGGTCCCGGCGGAGGTTGCCGCCGCGGCGATCTTCCTCGCCTCCAAGGAGGTCTCATTCATCACCGGCCAGGTGATCAGCGTCAGCGGTGGGCTGACGATGGTCGACTGATGGCTGAATCGCTCGTCATGGTCGAGGTCCGGGATCGGATCGGTTTCGTCACCCTAAACGACCCGGGCCGGCGCAATGCGCTCGGACCGGACCTGCTTGCGTCGCTGGGCGCCGCGTGGGCGCAGATCGAACAGGACCGCAGCGTCCGTGCCGTCGTGCTGCGCGCGACCGGCAGCGACTTCTGCGCCGGGGGCGACATCGCGACGTTCGATCTCGGCGTCGGCGGTGGACGCGAGTACGTCTATGAGACTATCGGGGCCTTCCGGCGCATTGAGCACTGTCGTAAGCCGGTGGTCGCTTCGGTGCGGGGGCGGGCACTCGGCGGAGGGTTCGAGCTGGCGATGGCCTGCGATCTCGTGGTCGCCTCGGCCGACGCCCGGTTCGCGCTGCCCGAGCTGTCGGTGGGAGCGGTGCCGGCCTTCGCGCTGGTTCGCCTCGGCGAGATCGTGGGGCGCTCACGGGCCAAGCAGATCGCATGGTCCGGCCGCCGTGTCGATGCGGTGGAGGCCCAGGGTCTGGGCCTGGTGTGCACCGTCGTGGACGACTCCCTCGACGACTCAGCCCTCGATGATGCCACCGAGCAACAGGCCCGGCAGCTGGTCGAGTTGCCGAGGATCGCCGCCGAGACGGTCAAGGCCGCATTCAACCGGGAGATCGCCGACCGCGCGCTTTTCGAGAGCACCACGACCGCGGCAATGCTGTGGGGGACCGAAGGGATCGCCGAGGGACGTCGCGCGTTCTACGAGAAGCGCCCGCCGCGGTTTCCCGACGAGTGACAGTAGGTCGTATGAAATACGCGGATTATCACGAGCTGCGGCTCGAGCGAGAGGGCGATGTCCTCACGGTGGGTCTGGAAAAGCCGGGCAACGGCCGCAAGCACAGCGAGCTGTCCCGGCTTTTCGCCGAGGTCCGGGCGGACGACGTGAAGGTCGTGGTCCTCACCGGCGCGGGTGAGGCGTTCATGCCACACGCGGACATGCAGTGGTACGCCTCGGTGGGGGAACAGGACTGGCTGCAACTGATGCGCGAAGGCAAGTGGCTCATCCGTGACATGGTCGAACTTCCACAACCGATCGTCGTAGGCCTCAACGGTGATGCTGTCGGGCTCGGCGCGTCAATCGCCAGCTTCGGCGACATCATCGTAGCCAGTGAGGACGCGGTGATGACTGATCGCCACTTGGCCATGGGCCTGGTGGCGGGAGACGGTGGGGCCCTCTCTTTCCCGCTGTCGATGGGAGTGCACCGGGCTAAAGCGTTCTACCTGTTGAGCAAGCCCATGAGTGCGAACGACCTGCTCGACGCCGGTGTGGTCACCACGGTGGTCCCACGTGACCAGCTCGAGGAGGCGGTCCGCGAAGTCGTCGAACAACTCGTCGCGTTGCCGAGGGAGGCGTTGCAGTGGACCAAGATGGTCCTCAACCGGCAGTACCAGTTATCGATGCTGCTCGGCGCCGAGGTGTCCCTGGGTCACGAAGGGTGGTCGTGGCATCTTCAGCAGGCGCAGGCCTCACACCGCGACATTCAGCGGCGCGCGCGTTAGGAGACTTGAGGCGGGTCGGCGCGGGCGCCGACCATCCGCAGTACCAACGTGACCACCGGGTCGGCCAGTTCAGCGGGGCTGAGCACCTTCGCGTCGAGGTACGATGCCGAGATCGACCGCACGAAGCCGAGTATGGCCGTTGCGGTGATTCGTGCGGCGGTGTCCGTGGGCACCCCAGGCAAGTCGAACTCGCCGCTCGCGGTTCCGCTGGTGATGATCTGTTCGACAACCGAACGCAGGTGGTGCAGCTGTGCTCGTACCGCGCGGGCCATCGAGGCGTTCAAATCCTGGACCTCCCGCGTGGCGACCCGTGCCTGGTGGATGTTGTCGCAGTGCCAGAGCGTCATGGTGTGGACCAACGCGGCCAGCCGCGCGGTGTCGTCCTCACCAGCGCTGTCCAGTGCCACACTGACTTGTTCGTCAAGCCTGGTGAAGGCGTCCATAATGATGCCGAGCAGCAGGTCGTCCTTCGAGTTGTAGTGGTTGTAGAAAGCGGCCGGAGTCAGCCCCGATGCGTTGGTGATCTCTCGCATGGTGGTGGCGCGGAAGCCTTGCCGATAGAAGAGTTCGAGGGCTTTCTCGCGTATCCTTACGCGCGTTGCCTCGCCGCGAGCGGTCTCTTGCCGCGCAACCTGCGCGGCCTCGGACGCCTTCGGCACATAGCTCCTCGTGTGTGTGAACGTTCGCTCAGGCCTAGGCTACCCTTGACCTTGGCATACCGACGGCTAGTGAGCTGTCGGTGTCGTTACAGGGTTGGAAAAGAATGATCGCTCATTTATAGTAATTTTGGAGGTGGCGCATGCGTGCACGGCAGTGGCCCGAAGAGATCGAATTGCTCCGCAAGACAATTCGCGATCTGGCGGCGAAACGTGTCGCGCCGCTGATCGAAGGCATCGAGAGCAGTGGGACGTTCTCCGTCGAGCTTCTCGAGATCCTCAGGACTGCCGGGCTGACCGGGATGATCGTGCCGGCCGATCACGGCGGCGTCGACACTGACCTGCGCGGCTTTGTCGTGGTGATGGAGGAGCTCTCGCAGGTCTTCCCCACCGCGTCCACGATGCTGACCCCGCACTGGTTCTCGACGAAGCAGATCGTGAAGTGGGCCGACGCCGGCTGGGTCGGGCCGCTGTTGCAACGGGTTGCCGACGGCGAGCTCATCGGAGCGATCGCGTTGACCGAGCCGGAGGCCGGCTCTGACCTGGCCGGCGTGTCGACCACCGCCACGCACTCCGGGGATCAGCTCGTCATCAACGGGCAGAAGAGATTCATCACCAACGGCGGCCACGCCGACTACTACACGGTGCTGGCTCGTACCGGAGGGCCCGGTGCGCGCGGGTTGTCACTGATCTTCGTGGAGGCCGATCGCCAGGGCGTCTCGGTCGGACGGATCGAGAAAAAGATGGGCCTGCGCGGCTCGGCAACCGCCGAGATCCTCTTCGAGGACGTCGGGGTGCCGGTTGACCATGTCATCGGCACCGAGAACCGCGGTTTCGCACAGGCGATGAACGGGATTGAGGAGGGGCGAGTAGTGGTGGCGGCCATGTCGCTGGGTATCGCACAGGGCGCGATGAAACACGCGGTCGACTACGCAAAAAGCCGTCGGCAGTTCGGCAAACCGATCGGCGCCTTCCAGGGCTTGCAGTTCATGCTCGCGGATATGGCGATCAAGATCGACGCGACGCGCAGTCTCGTCTATGACGCCACCGAGGCCGTGATCGAACGTTCGCCTGAAGCTGCCCGGTTGGCGTCGGCGGCCAAGACGTTCGCCAGCGACACCGCCATGGAGATCACCACCGACGCGGTCCAGGTGCTCGGCGGGTACGGGTACACAGCAGATTTCCCCGTCGAGATGCTGATGCGGGACGCCAAGATCAACCAGATCTATGAGGGAACCAACCAGATCCAGCGCATGCTGATCGCCCGTGGTCTCCTCGGCGCCGACGTGGTGAACGCGTGATCGAAGGGCAGGAGCTGAGGATGACTAACGCCGCTCAGCTCGTCGGCGAACACCGGAGCCTCATCGCCGGTGAGCTCCACGCGGCCGGGGGCACCTTCGTGAACGTGAACCCAGCCACCGGCCGCATCGTCGGTCACGTCGCTGACGCGACCCCTGGGGAGGCTCGTCACGCGATCAGAGCTGCACGCGAGGCTTTTGATGACGGACGGTGGGCGGCTGATGCCGAGTTTCGGCAGCGGTGTCTGCTGCAGCCGCAGAGCGCGCTGCGCGCCGAGCGGGAGCGGCTGCGTGAGCTGATCGTCGCGGAGAGCGGCAGCCCGGTGCTGCTCACCCAGGGCGCCGAGTGGGTCGAGTTGGGCCTCGAGAACGACTTCCCTTGTGCGCGCGCGCGCCGCGCTCCATCGTGGAGGCCTCGGCCGATAAACACATCCAGAGTCGCGCGATCTTCGTCGAGGCTCCCGACCCGGACGGCAACCCGTTCATCTACATCGCCGAAGCCGGCAAGGTCCGCGGCCAGCCCTACCGGGTCCAGCGGCCCGCCCCGGCCCAAGGTGAGCACACCCGCGAGGTGCTCGGTGAACTCGGCATTGACGAGGCCACCCTCGACGAGCTCGCGACCGACAGGGTGATCTGAAATGGCCGGACCGCGGTGCAAGTGCTGTGACGACGCCGAGATCCGTTGGCTGGCGGCGGCGTTCACCGATGCGGCCAACCGACGCGACGGTGTCGCCGCGGCACGTCTGTTCACCGAGGCCGGGGTGTGGTCGCTACCCGGTCTGGATGATGTCGAAGGGCAGGACCGTATCGCCGAGACGATGGGGCGGGTGCTTGGCCGGTTCGATTTCCTCGTGCAGCTGCTGCACGAGGGCACCATCGAGGTCGATGGTGAGCGCGCCCGCGCCCGTTGGTATCTCAGCGAACTGGCACGTGACCGCGACGGGCGGTGCTGGGCGACGACCGCGGTGTACGACGACGTCTTGAGCTGGACCAGACGCGGCAGCCGCGCCGGCGGCGACATAGCACGCTGGTCGTTCGCCACCCGACGGCTTAGCTTTCTGACGTGCGGCCCGATTCCTGACGATATCCGCCATTACCCGTTTCCGGTGCAGCCGGCGACTGACTAACGTCGCGGCCGTCGCGGCAGGCCGTTCACCGCGACGGCCCGTAGCGCTTGGCTGACTTTACGCCTGCCGATGCCGTTGGACATCTCGAGGTTGCAGAACCCGACGTCGTGGCTGTCGTCCAGACGCACCTCACAGATGGTCTCGATAAGAACGAAGTCCTTTTGCCGGAAGATCATTCCGTCGGTGGTCGTGCAGCGCATCGTCAGGCTCTCGCCGCTGGGCAGGTTCCAGACCGCGGTCCCGCCTCGGTGGGAAACCCCGTCCGCCTCAACCAGCGGCACGATGTCCAGGATGCGGCCCGCTCGACTTTTCCGTCGCCGACTATCGCGCCACCGTGGATCCACTGGTACCCCGGCCCCTGTAGCACGATGCCCGAAAACGACAGATGCGGACCAACGGTTCCGACAAACCAGCGGTGGCTGATGATGGTCGACCAGTCGCGGACCCCCACGAGTGGTCGCGGTGATAGAGCGCATCAATGTCGAACTGCGCGTCGCCGATCCCCACAGTCCCCGGGCACGGCCTGAGGACTCAGCGTGATTTGGTGCGATCGTCTGCGCCACAGCCTCGGCCTCGGGACTGTTCCAGACCGGCACGGGATGGTAGAAGCCCTCGAACGCCAAGTCGACGCTCTCGTCGTCATCGCGCACTTCGAGGCCGAGCCCGTTCGCGTCAGTGGAGACAAATGCAGTCCCGCCCGCGGCGAGTCGCTGTTTGCTGCGGTCGGCCGGGTCGATCGGCATCCCGTCGCGATCCTGGCGCCAGCGGAGTCCGTCGGCGGTGACAACCGCACTCGACAGGTTGCACATCCCCGTGGTCGTCTCCTGACCCACTCGGTGCGCCCCGCCGACGCCACGGCGGCGGTCGTACCAGACGACGAACATGCTCTCCTGCCAGAGCTGGTAACCGTCACCGTCGCGCAGTTCGATTGTCCTGGGTGCAGTGCTCCTCTCAGCGCAATGCGGGCAGTAACTCGTTGGCGAGTAGCTGTTCGTGCTCGGCGGTGAATTCTTCGGGACAGGCCGGGCCGACGAACAGGGCGTCGACCCCCGCGTCGACGTACTCGCCAATGCGTGCCCGTACCCTCTCTGGGTTACCGTGCGCCACGTATCGATCGAGGATTGGGCTGAAGTCCTGCTTGTACTGACCGCTCAGTCGCTGCAGGGAGTGCTCCCGGGCTAGGGCCGGATCCCGATGGCAGCTGATGAAGACGAGGGCCCCGGAGCGGATGGAGGACGGATCTCGGCCGTATTCGGCACATAGAAGCTTCAGCCGCGCGAGGCTGTCCTGAATCATCTCCGGGCTGTACATGTAGGGCAGCCACCCGTCGCCGAACCGCGCGGCGCGGCGCAGCGCGGCGTCTTTGCGCCCGGACACCCAAATCGGCGGATGTGGGTGCTGGGCCGGCTTCGGGCTGATGGTGATGCCGCGCAGGGTCGCGTATCGGCCGTTGTGGTCGACGGCGTCCTCGGTCCAAAGCCGTCGGAGGATCTCGAGAGTGTCGTCGGCCCGGCGTCCGCGCTGTGAGACGGGTACGCCGCAGGCCTCGATCTCGACCGGGTTCTCGCCGCCGACGCCTACTCCCAGCTCGAATCGGCCGTCGGAGATGTGATCAAGGGTGGCAGTCATCTTTGCGAGCAGCGCCGCGGGATAGATCGGTACCAGCAGGATCGAGGTCATCAGCTTGATCCTCGACGTGACCGCCGCCGCAGCGCCCAGGGCCACCAGCGGACTTGCCGTGGGCAGGTTGAACGAAACGTGTTCACCGACGGAGATGTAGTCGTACCCCAAGGTTTCCAGGCGGCGTGCGCGGGCGACGACGTCGTCGGCCCCTGTCGTGGACATGCCGATCTCGATAGGCACGTTCATACCCTTCCTGGCTCACACGAACGAACGGTCATACATTAGCGTAGTTCGCAGCCTTGGCGCTACGAACGGAGGTCTGTTCAGGTGACTGCCGATGAGCGGCGCTTCGCGCCGGTGACGCGGACCGATCTGGTCCGCTACGCGGGCGCTTCGGGCGACTTCCATCCGCTTCGCCACGATGAACAGTTCTGTCGCGCTGCCGGCTTTCCGTCACCGTTCGCGATGGGCATGTACTCGGCAGGGCTGATCGGGTCGTGGGCGGCTGACCGGGTCGCGCCGGAGGCGATTCCGACGGTTCCGGGTCTGGTTCGAACAGCAGGTGTGGCCGGGCGATGAACTGGTCGTGTCGGGAAGCCGTGAGCCCGGTTCGGACACGTTCGAGATCACCTGCGCAAGGGCCGACGGCATGGTCGTGACCCGCGCGTGGGTGAGTGTCGTGGAGCACGAGAACTCGACACCCGATTAATACAAACGTACGCTTGTTCATACGTTAGGAGTGGAAATGGCCGATGCGCTGATCGTTGACGGAGCTCGAACCCCGCGGGGCAAGGGAAAGCCCAGCGGGGGCCTGCACGAGTTCGAGGCGCTCGCCCTGCTGCCGAGTTCGCTGTTGGCCGAAGTCGTCGGCGGGAGCGTGGTCGGTGGCAGGGGTGAATTCAAGCTCGGCGCGGGCCTGGCCACCTACGCGGTGTACCCGGCGAGGGACGGCTACGTCGCCCTGGTTGCCCAGGAACAGCACTTCTGGGACACCTTGGTAGATGTGGTCGGACTTGGCGACCTGCGCAACCGGCAACGGGACCCGGCAGCCCAGCAGCTGATCCGAGACCGCCTCGGTGCCTTCTTCGCCGCGCGCACCAAAGGGCAGATCGAGCGCGAGTTCGCGGGACGACCCTCCTGCGTGTCCTCGCTCGAGTCATACGAAGAGATGCTGGCCAGCCCGCACGCTAAGGCCCGCGGATTCCTTCGCGCCAACCCTGATGGGCCGGTCACCGAACTCACGCTGCCGGTCACCGTCGATGGTGAGCGACCCCGGGCGTTACGTCCAGCGCCGACCCAGGGCCAGCTCACCGCGGAGATTCTCGCCGAGCTGCGCCGCACGGGCGCCGAGGGGAAGTCGCGCGATGCGCATTGACAGCCTGTTGCCCCAGGAGATCGACCTGTCCCGCTCAGCCGCGAGGACACTGACCGGCCCCGACGGTTACGACGGCCTGTGGATCGGAGAGTCGGCGCACGATCCATGGCTGCAAGCCTTGATCGCAGCCGAAGCCGCGCCGCGCTGCGAGATCGGCACCGCGGTCGTCATCGCTTTCGCGCGAAGCCCGATGACCGTTGCCCACTCGGCTTACGACCTCGCGCGATACACGCAGGGCCGGTTCGTTCTCGGGCTGGGTACGCAGATCAAACAACATGTCGAGCGACGGTTCTCGATGCCGTGGTCCGAGCCGGCCCTTCGCATGCGGGAGTTCGTCGCGGCGCTTCGGGCGATCTGGGCAACCTGGCACGACGAAGTGCCGCTCGATTTCCGCGGCCGGTTCTACACCCACAACTTGATGACGCCGGTGTTCAGTCCGGCGCGCCACCAGTGGGGTCCACCGCCGGTGTACCTGGCTGCGGTAGGCGGAGCGATGCTTCAGCTGGCCGGTGAGGTGGCCGACGGACTGATCACCCATCCGTTCCACAGCA
>Ga0116129_1002214_pt1 | contig 9984 bp, 7 predicted proteins | sample June2015DPH_17_2_FD_89732 | JGI IMG/M metagenome (GOLD analysis project Ga0116129, IMG submission 89732) | Peatland microbial communities from SPRUCE experiment site at the Marcell Experimental Forest, Minnesota, USA - June2015DPH_17_10 | ecosystem: Environmental > Terrestrial > Soil > Wetlands >...
GCAGTTATCTACGGTGTGTCGGCTTGCGTCGAGCGATGTGCGCCAGGCGCTGAAAACCGATCCACGGGTCGGGAATTATTGGTTAAGCGCCAACGGGCCGGTCACGCAGGAGAGTTTGCTGCGTTTGGGGACGCTGGCGTTTGCGCCGGTGTTTTACGATCTGTCGACCTCGCATCACCATCAGGCGCCTTACACGGCTTCACCGTTGTGCGCTCAGCCGGTGTTCGAAATGGGCATGCGGATTCCGGTGGATGTTCACTTCTATGATGGGCGCAGCCGTGGGCTGGCGCGGCGGGCGTTTGTCCGGGACGTGCCGGCGCCCATTCTGCGGCGCCAATGGAAGGATCGGCCGTTGTCCCAGGTTGGCGCGGTTATTCAGCGCAACCTGACCTTCATCCGCGAGACCCTGTTGGAGGGTTCTTTGATGAGGGAGGGGATTCTGGATCGGGCTGCCGTCGAGTTGGCGCTGCAGGACGCCCCCACGACGAGTGCTGCGCTCAGCGGAGAGATCCTGAGCCACGTCGATTTAGAGTTGTGGAGCAGGAATAGCGCTTGAGGCGCGAAAGGCGTGCCAGCGGGCGTATTGAGCGCGCTTTGACGGACTTGAGTCCTCGCGGCCGGTGAGCCAAAAACTGAACCAATCGATGACGCCATATTGCACGGCCATGATTTGGCGGGGATTTTGCGGTACATGGGAAGGGTGGGTGTCGGCATCGGGCATCATGACCATCTCGACCGGCTTCTTGAGGTATTTGAGGCGACTGTAGATTTCCCACTGACCGATGATGAGGGGAATCCCCCCCGACAACCCGATGATGCGCAGGGGCGTGTGGATGCGCTCGGCATTGAAGCCGGGAGCTAGGGCCAGCCATTTCTGCAGCCCTACACCAAAGGCCGGGCCACCGTTCCATTGTTCGTCGAGCTCGCGCCAATTAGCCAACGCGGATTGGAAGTAGCTGGGATCGTAATTGTCGGCGGCGACGGCGGCCGCGAAGGGAAACTGGGAATGAGCCAGCGTATATTCAACCCAGAAACCGTTTCGACTAAAGCCATCCAAGGCGATTTTGCTTCGATCGGCGAGCCCGGAGGCGGCCAGCTGTTCCGCGAGTGTCTCGAAGGCGAGCTGGTAGTCACGGGCTTGCTCGACGCCGGGTGCAGGATGAATAACCGCCAGTTGCAAGACAGCGATGTTGCGGGTGGCGAGCAGTTGGCCGGGATAGACGGCGAAAGCGCTGGGACCTAAGCCCATGCCGCTCAAGCCCCAAAAGCCGTCGAGGGTAAATTCCTCGGGTCCGAAGCCGTGACCGTAAAGCGATTGAATGACGAGGGGGTAGCGCTGACCGGCTTCGTACTCCGCAGGATAGATGAGCTGACCAATCCATTGCCGACCGTTCGAGAGAGTACCCGACAGGCGCTCGACGCGGCCGAGTTTGAATTGGTAGAGCAAGTGGGGATTGGGATCGAGGATCAGGCGACTTTCACCAGATGCTGAGTCGACCGCGAAAATCCGCGGAGGTCGGTTGAGATCTTGTCGGGTCTCCAATCGAATACGAGTTGTTGACGCACCGGCAGAAACATTTGCGGTTAGGGCTGCAGTCCATTCAGCGTTGATGCGCGTAAAACGCTGTGTTTTGAGATCCGAGCCAAGCTCATTGGTGGAGCAGATGTCGATCTCCTGAGTCGACGGCCATTGCGAGCTGACCACGGTTCGAGAGGTGAGGTCGATGGGCACTATGGCGTATTGACCGGTTGCTACGTCGAGTTCCGCAGCGGCGGTGCCGCTCAAGCCTGGGGGGCTATGCTCTTCCGGCGGCAGAAAGGTGGGGGCTAGTAGAATGTGGTCACCGGCGGCAGACCAGCTGACTTGGCTGCCGAAGCCCTTAGCCGCGGTCCAAAGCGCTCGCGAGGTCCCGGCGTGCACATCGATCAACGAATATCTCAACGGAACTTTAATGGTGCTGTAGTCATTGTTTTTCAGCAGTCGTTGCAGAATGGGGTTTGTGTATTGCTTCCAGCTCTCTGGCACGTGGGAAACGCCTGTACCGATCACGGCATAGCGGCCACTGGGACTTAGGGAGAGTTCGCGGTAGAAGGGATTGGAGTTATCCACGGGATCGTCGGCGATATTCACGCGGTGAAGCGCACCTGACGAGCGAAGGAACCAGGCGTTCAAGTAACCCAGCGAAACCGAATCGGTACCGTCGATGTCGCCGTTCAAAATGGACCAGCCGTTGACAGTGTCCCTCAAAGTGAATCCTTGGTGCCATAGCCGCGGTGAGGCCGGCGCGGCGCGGGGCGCTTGCGCATTGAACAGGAGGGTACCGTCGGACGCGAAGGCGAAAGAGAAAACGGACGAGGGGCTGTCGGTGAGAAATCGGTGTTTGCAAGTCTCGAGATCCACGGACATCACCTGACGAATGGCGTGATCGTTGCTCCACAGGAACGCGACCTGAGTTGGCGTGATCCAGCGGATTATATTGGTAGGATCGGCATCAGAGTCGGCCGCTCGGCCGCTAAGTGGTGACCCTAAGCCCGTAGTGAACAGGTGCGCGCAGCGCACGGCGTGGGAGGCTGCATTGAGGGAGTCCAAGCCGCCGGTGAGGAGGTCCATCCAAACGCCATTGCGTTCGGCATCGCCGTGAGCGAGTCGGATCACGTAGCGGCGGCCGTCGGGTGATGTCAGCCCGTTGGTGATCCGCTCGCCGCTGGAGATTTGATTCTCCATGACGCGAACCGTGGCGAGGGCGTCGGCGGGCGTGAGTTCGCGCTTGGCGGCGGTTGTCGGGGTAGATAGAACCGCTGCGATGAGTGTTATCGCCGCGGCGCTGTGTGCTACCAAGCTTGGTGCACCTGTAGTGATAGCACGCGCCCCCGAGGATCAGCGTTGGTGGGGTCGTATAGAACTTTGTTGAGAGCTGGTGCCGTCAGCGGTGGATTGGAGTTGAAGGCGTTGATGACAATGAAGCTCAAGCTCGTTCCCGAGGCGCGAATGCGCCACGTGGCGTTAAAGTCAGCGGTGACGAAGGCTGCGATCCGACCAGGCGGCAAGAGATTGGTGTCGGAGTAAGCATTCGCGTAGTTGAGTGCGGCATTGGTGCTGACGCTGGCGTTCGACCAGCCGCCGGAAGCGCGTAGCCTGAGCTTTAAAGGTTGCCCATACGTGTCGACGAGATCGGTGCTGACGCAGGTGACGCAGAACGTGGTCTCGAGATCCTTGATGTAGGTGGCATTGAGGTCAAGCACGATCTTGTCGACGCTGCTCAAGCGCAGCAGTGAATGTGCGCCGATATCGAGCCCCTGGGTAGTCTCCTGAGCGGCATTTATATAGCCGTAAGGGAAGGCGAAGCGGACGCCGGCGAGACCGGTTTGTCCATTGGTGAGATCGAACACTTGCTGTGGGGGTTCGAGCCCTGCGACAAAGGCCCCGACCGCGGCGTCGTTTGGAAATTGCGTGATCAGCGGTCCGTAGATCTGCGGATTGACGAAGACGCTGGCGGATATGGGTGAGGAGATAATGCGATTGCTGTAAACGATGTGATAGTAGTTGAGCGTAAAGCGAGTGTCGGGAGTGGCGGTGGGCTCGAAGTCAAGACCAGCAGTGATGTTCTTGGATGTCTCTGGATTGAGAGCGTGATTGGCGTAGAAGAGTACGCCGGCGTTGCCCGCCGGATCGTTGGGCTGCGGAAAGCCGCTTTCAATGAAGATATCTTCGACCGTGTTCGAGATCACTTCTATGGGGTTAGGCGCGCGGAATGAGGTGCTATAGGCGGCACGCACGCCCAGTTGATCCACGGGCGACCAGTACACACCGAAGCGAGGATTGATCTTGCTGCCGAAGTCGGAGTAGTCGTCGTCGCGCACCGCGGCGGAGAGATCGAGCTTCTTGATCATAGTCATCGAGTTGGCGCTGCTAATCAGCGGCGCGTAAAGTTCGACAAAGCCGGCGTGCACATGACGTCCGTCGGGCTGGTCCATGTCGTCGTAAACGTACAGTGAGGAGAAGGCCTCTTGGCGATACGATGCACCCACGGCCGCCTTGAGGCTGGATCCCCCGTAGTTCCACAGCGTGCCATCAATCTTCAAGTCGCCTTCCTTGATGGTGGTGAGATTCCTGCTGTACGGCGTACCATTGGTGTAGCCAAAAAATGTTGGCGTGAACACTTCGCTGATCAAAGTGTCGAGTTGGCTGAACAGCACATTCCCCTCGAGATGCCAGTCGCCGAAGAGATTCCAACGAAGTCCTGCATTCACTGACGTGGAGTTAGTCGTGCTGGTTTCGTTTTCGATCTGGGAGAAGCCGCCACCCGTCGTGTAGTCGCGCAACGCGTGGTAGTGCTCGAGCAATGCGTCGGCAAACACTTCGATGGAGGGGGTCAGGCTTTGGTGGGCGCTTAAGACGCCGGAGTAGCGCTTCGATTCTGGGAAAACGTCGGTGGGCTGCGGAAGGTTTGCGGTGAAGGTGCGTTGGTCCGCGCTGATGCGATTGGCATCTTCGAATTGAAGTATGGCCAACGCGCCGCCGCTATCCCAGGTTCTACCGAAGGATTGACCGAGTTGTTTTAGTTCACCGCCGCCTCGACTTAACGTGTCGACTCGGGCGCTGGTTTCTTGGCCATTGAAGTCCTTACGCAGAATGATATTTATGACGCCGCCGACGGCGTCGGAGCCATACACGGCGGAGGATCCATCGGTTAGAACGTCAATGCGTTCGACGGCGCTCAAGGGAATCATCGACAGGTCAACGCCTGTTCCGGAAGCGGCGGGGGCGACCCGGTGCCCGTTGATGAGCGTGAGCGTGGAGTTGCTCCCAAGGCCGCGCAAATTGGCGGCGGTGGAGTTTTCCACGTTGTCGAGGCCTAAGCCTGGAGCAAGCACGCCGTCGAGGCTGTTGCCGGCGCTCTTGACGTTCTGCGGCAGGCTGGTGATGAAGTCAGCGGTGGTGGCGTAGCCACTGCGTTCGATGTCATCACGATTGAAGCTGAGCAACGGCACGGTTTTGTTCTCCACGCCGCTGATGTTGGTGCCGGTGACGACGATTTCCTCCAGGCCGGCGGTTTTGTTGTCGTCGCTGGTGGTGTTGCTCGAGGCCGGTGGTGCGGGGATGTCCTGATTGGCCGGCGCAGGCGCGTCCGGCGTGGCGTAGGCGAGGTGCACGACCGCGCTGGCGAGCGCGGAGTTCGCGTCGGACGTGGACGCTGCTCTGTCGAGTACTTGGATGGTGTTCTCGTTGATGTTCACGGCACGAAGGTGCGTGCCGCGGAGGATCAGCGAGAGTGCATCCGGCAGGGTGAACTCGCCCTTGACGGCGGGGGCCTTGAGATGCTCGACGCTGGCGGGCTCGTAGGAGAGGTTGCAATTCGCTTGGATGGCGAAGTCGCGCAGCGCTTTGCCTAAGTCCTCGGCGGGTATGTCGAAGCGCGATTTCTCGGTGCGTGCGCCGCTGCCGGTGGTCGCGGCGGGTGCGGCGAGCGGTGATAAAAGAAGCGCGAAAAGAGTCAATGCGGCCGCGTATACACGCGGCAAGCGGAATTGCATGATCGTCCCCCTATTTGTCAGTCCCTGTAGTCAAGACGTAACGGGGAAGCAACAATGGATCAGGGGGCGGTGATTTTTATGTCGTCGTTGCTTTCGATGATGCGTAGTGCATAGGCATTGGCCATGGCGTGCGCGAAACTCTCCGGGTCGCCGATGCGGAACACGCCGCCGACACGGAGTTTGTCGGAGACAGACGCATCGACGGTGAGTCGGCGCTTGCCGTAGCGGTTGAACTCGTTGGCGGCCTCGCGGATGGAGGTGTCCTCGAAGATCAGCTGGCCATGCTGCCAGGCGGTGACTTTGTCGATGGGGGGAGAGTCAAGGGCGTCGGGCGCGTTGGCCGCAAAGTGCAGGCGCTGGCCGGGCGTGAGCAGAGTGATGGCTCCCATGGGCTCGACGGGGATGATATTGGGACTGGCGAGTGCTTCAACGGCGACGCGGCCTTCGATGAGGGTGACGGTGAACGAGGGTCGACCTTTGTCCTCACGTCGCACGTCGAAACTGGTGCCCAAGGCGACGACCTTGCGGCTGCCGATGACGACGACAAAGGGCCGGCTTTGATGCTTGGTGACATTGAACAGCGCCTCGCCTTGGGTGAGAGTGACTTTACGCAGCTTGTCGGTGTAATCGACGATGAGGCGGGAGTTGGCGTTCAGCGTGACTTCCGTGCCATCGGCGAGCGCTACGGTTTTTTGCTCGGCGTAGCCGGTGGACAGGGTCGGGTCTGTCAAGAGATAGAAGCCGGCCGCGAGTAACAGACTGAGCGCGACAGCGCCGGCCAGTGTGTGGCGGGCGGCGCGAGTGGTGCGTTTGGATAACGATGCGGTGAGCGGCGCGGTCGGGCGCGGCTGATCCGCCAGATACGCGGGGAGGTTGCCGCTGCGCTGCCAGGCTTCGGTGGCGAGTTCGAAGGCTTTTCTGTGCCTTGGATCTTCGGCCAGCCAGCGGCGCAACCCCGCTTCGATTTCGGGGCTGCGCTCGGGGCCGTGCAGGTCCGTCACCCAGACGGCGGCTTGGGCACGAATTGCTCGCAACTCGAGAGCGTCAGGCGCGGGCGTCATCGAGCGGACCTTGTTCCATGATGAGCAGCAGGGCGCGCGCGATGTGGCGCCTGATCGTAATATGGGAGACCTTGAAGTGTGCGGCGATCTCATCGTAGCTGTAGCCGGCGCGCTGGGCGAAGTAAATCTCGCGCGTGCGTACGCTGGCAGCGTCTAAAAGGGCGCGGATACAGCCGAGGCGCTGTTCGGCGTCGATCGTTTTTTCGGGCGTCGCCGGGTCGACGAACGAGTTGCGTAAGCTCTGCTCCAAGGGCACTTCGTGGCGTACTCGAAAGCGGCGGTGCAGATCGACGGAGAGATTTTGCACGGCGTGGGTCAGGAAGGCCTCCTCGTTGACGACGAGCTGATCTGCCCGCCGATAACGGTGCAGGCGCAGCATGGCCTCTTGAATGAGGTCCTCGGCGTCTTCATGAGAGCGGCCTTTGCGTCTCAAGAAATTCAGCAGACGCTCGAAATGGGCGGGCCGGGATTTCATGGCTGGGTCGGCGAGGTTGGGGAGGGCTTGGTTTCGTGGCGCTGGACTTTCAGTTCGCGGGGCGCGGTGATGCCTAGGCGGACGCGGTCGCCGGCAATATCGAGCACCATGATTTGGACGTCACGGCCAACCATCACGACTTGGCGCGGTCGACGGGTGAGAACGAGCATGTCCGTTGCCTCCTTGAATCAACATTATAGTGTTGAGACACTATCGTGTCTAAGGAGCGACCATGCAATAGTTGTAATTCAACATTTTAGTGTCTAGACAGTATTGTGTCCACACCGCGATGGTGGTTGGGTGGACCTTGAGACCGTCAAACTGGCATTGGGCAACGAGATTTACGCGTGGCGGCGGCTGCGGGGCATCAGCCAGGAGAAGTTTGCGGAGGCGTTGAACGTTCATGTGAACGAAGTGGGAAGGGTCGAGCGAGGTGAGACCAATCCTGAGCTGAAGACTTTGGTCCTGATCGCGACGCAGATGGAGATGTCTTTGGGGGTGCTCTTTACCGCGGCGGAAAAGCGCTGGTGGGAGGAGCGCGGCGGAGGTGAGTCGGGTGAGGGAGTATCCTCAGGGATTGCAGGGACTTAGACATTATAATGTCTAGACAGTATTCTGTCCGACGATCGAGTCTTGGGAGGTGCGCTCAAGATCGATACTGCGAAGTTTGGGAGAGGAAATCAGGGAACTGCGCACCCAGAAAAACTTGAGCCAAGAGTCATTGGCCGGCCTCGCGGGCATCCATACCAATGTGGTGGGTAGATTGGAGAGGGGTTCCTACAATCCCACGGTGCTGATCCTGTCGGCGCTCGCGGTGAAATTGGGTGTGACGCTCGAGCAACTATTCAGGGAGGCAGAGAGGCGGTAGGTCACGGCTTCGGCGCGCCGGCCGCACCCAAGGCCTTGACGATTGCCCCGAGCTGAGCCAGCGCCGCAACGTCTTCGGCGCTAACTGCACGCCGATATTACAAGGCCGTAACCCTCGCCGCGAGTCCAATTGCGAGACAATCGGTGCGCATCTAAAGGCGTAGATCGCGCGTCTCATCATTGAGGTAATTAATTTTGCTTGAAATCAGCTCGAAGCACGCCAGGTGGTTCATGGCGCTGCTGCTCGCGCCCATGCTCCTCGGCGTGGGCCGGGCTGCCGAGGCTCCGGAAAGTTTCCCGCAGCCGCCGGAACTGGAGCCGGACGTGCGCTTTTGGATTCGCGTGTATACCGAGGTCACGACCGAGCAAGGCCTGCTGCACGATGCCTGGGATTTGGGATTGGTCTATGAAGTTCTGCGTTTCGATCCGGCGGATTCCCCGAGGCAGCGCGAGCGCATCGTCGCGCAGGCGAAGGCGCGCTACGCGGAATTGCTGCGGCGATTTGCCTCCGGTGCCACCGACAATCTGACGGCGCACGAAAGGCGCATCCTGCATGCCTTTGGCGAGCAGCCGACGCCGGCGCAATTTCGCGAGGCCATCGAGCGCATTCGCTTCCAGCTCGGCCAAGCCGACCGCTTTCACGAGGGTTTGCTGCGGGCGCAAGCCTATGAGGCGAACATTTCGCGGGTGCTGGCCGATCGCGGCGTGCCGGCGGAGATCGGGGCGCTGCCGCACGTCGAGTCCTCGTTCAACCCCGCCGCCTATTCTCGCGTCGGCGCGGCCGGTCTGTGGCAGTTCATGCCGGGAACGGCACGGCGCTACATGCGGGTGGACGGGCTGGTCGATCAGCGATTGGACCCGTACAGCGCGACCGAGGCTGCGGCGAATCTGATGCTCTACAATTATCGTCTGCTCGGCAGCTGGCCGTTGGCGGTCACTGCCTACAACCACGGCCCGGGTGGTTTGCGGCGCGCCCAGGATGAGCTGGGCACCAGCAATATCGAGGTCATCGTGAAGCGCTATCAAGGCGCGACCTTTGGATTTGCGTCGCGTAATTTCTATGTGGCGTTTCTGGCGGCGCTCGAGGTCGATCGCCATGCCGAGAAATATTTCGGACCGTTCACGCATCTTCCGGACGCGCCCTCGAGCGTGGTGGTGTTGCCCGACTACATTCCCGTCGATGCGCTCGCCAAGGCCTTCAAGGTCGATTTGGGCGCGCTGCGGGTGCTAAACCCGGCCCTGCGCCCCCCCATATGGAGCAAAGCGCGCTTCGTGCCGCGCGGTTATGCGCTGCGCGTGCCGGGTTCACCGCAGGACTCCGATATCGCGGCAGCTTGGGCAAGGCTGCCGCCGACCCTGCGCTATGTGGTGCAGAGAAATGACGGCCCGCACCGGGTGCGGCGCGGCGAGACGCTGGCCGGCATTGCAGCGGCCGGCGGTGTCACGGTCAACCGCTTGCTCGCGGCGAACGGCTGGAGCGGCACGCGCGAACTGGCCCGGGGAGAAGTCGTACACATTCCGATGCCGGCGTCACGCGCCGAGTCGGAGGGTTCCGGTGCCGCCGCAATCGCGGCAGCGTCAGTCGCTCCGCCGGCGCCGCCGCCGCCCGTCGCCGAAGCACCTGCCGAAGCGGTCATCGCCAAACAGCCCTTGCCGCCGAAAGAGCCGGTCTCGGAACGGCAAGCGGAAACTACCGCGCTGCTGCCCGCGGCATCGCCCACCGGCAATGCCGACACCACCGACTACGGCGTCGGACCGGGCAACACCGTGGTCGTGCAGGCGGCCGAAACCTTGGGGCACTTCGCTGACTGGTCCAAAGTCAGCTCGCAAGCGTTGCTCACGCTGAACAAATTGCACAGGAATGCCATGGTGACGCTCGGGCACCGAATCAAGGTGGATCTGTCCCGGGTGAGCGCCGCACAATTCGAAGCGGCCAGGCGCGACTATCATCGGCAGCTGCAGGAAAGCTTCTTTGCCGCCCACCGGATCTCAGGCACCGAGAACTATGTGGTCAAGCGCGGTGAGTCTTTGTGGATCATTGCTCAA
>Ga0116129_1002216_pt1 | contig 9980 bp, 10 predicted proteins | sample June2015DPH_17_2_FD_89732 | JGI IMG/M metagenome (GOLD analysis project Ga0116129, IMG submission 89732) | Peatland microbial communities from SPRUCE experiment site at the Marcell Experimental Forest, Minnesota, USA - June2015DPH_17_10 | ecosystem: Environmental > Terrestrial > Soil > Wetlands >...
CGAGAAAATCACGGCGGACTTGCATACGGACCTTAATGACCTGCACGAAACCTTGAGCGAGCTCCACACCCGGGTGCTGCCGACCGCCGTGGATACTTTGTCGGCCCTGCATGGCACGCTCGATTCCGTCGACCGAACTTTGGACTCGGAATCGCCCTTGCAACGCGGTCTCGCGGAGACCCTGTCGGAGAGCCGCAGCACCTTGCAGGCCGTGCGTGAATTCGCCGACTACCTCGATCGTCATCCGGATGCGCTTTTGCGGGGGAGGCGACCGCAGAAGATCCCGCAGAAGCCTGCGTCCCCATCTTCGGACGCCAAGCCATGAACAGCCTCTACCGACGTTTTGCTGTTGTCTGGCTGGTGAGCGTCGGCGTCGGCTGTACGTCGGCGCCGGTACGTTATTACACGTTGACCGCGCCGCCGGAGAGGATCCTGCCGGCCTCGGGGACGAGCCCCACGGCCTCGGAGACGACCCCCATCATCGATGTGAGGATCGTCCATACGCCGCCGCAACTCAATCGCGTCGAACTGATGGTTCGTACCGGGCCGACCGAGGTGATGCTTCTCGAGAATGAGCGATGGGCGTCGCCGGTGAACGATGAAATCAAAGATGCGCTTCGCCTGGACCTACAGCGCCGGCTGGGCCGCATGACCGCATCGCGCCCCGCATTTGCCAAGTTGACGCTCGACATCGATGTGCGGCGTCTCGAGGCGGAATTCGGGCGGTATGCACTGATGGAGGCGTCTTGGACTGCCACCTTGTCCGCCGCGGGTGAGCGATCCGCCATGAGTCAACCGTCCAATGGTGAGCGGGTGACAACCTGTCTATTCCAGGCGGACGAGAAGATCGATGCCGGCTACGCAGGAATAGTCGAGGGGTATCAGCGAGAGATCGCGGCGCTAGCCGACGCCATCATAGCCGTGTTGACCAGCCCAGCGAGCGGTATCGATGCGCCATGCCAAAAAGCGATCGAAGGTTCGGCCGGCGGATCCGGCCCGAAGGACCACCTTTCACCGGTGCGGGGTTAAACATGTTTCGCCGAGTTCATCGAGTCAAGTCAGTCCTTCAGTTTCTGCGTGAGCGCGCACCGCATTACGGTCCGCTCGCCAGAGATGATCTGCACAAGTTCCGCGACGAGATCGTCAAGGCGTCCGTGGGCGCGAGCATCTCCGCCGCCGCAGGCCTCATCTTTGCATGCTTCCTGTCGGTGGCGGTGATTGTCTCGGCATGGGATGGCCTGCATCGGACCGCGGTGGCGTGGGCGGTTTGTTGCGGTTGGGGGGTACTCGCGCTCGGCGGTTTATGGTACGCGCGCAAGGCCATTTCGGGTCCGCCCCCATTCAAGCTCATGGCCGCCGCGCTCGCTCGCGACTATACGAGCCTTCTCGCGGTCGTGGATCGCCAAGAGCCGTAGGTGCGACGAGCGATCAGGGTGCGGCGTCGGGTCTGACTTCGGCGATGTCGATCGCTCCCATCGAAAGTGCCAGCGCGGCCGCCGCCGTGTGTGCATTCGCACGCGCATCTTCAACCTGCGTGTCGCCTTGAACGACGGCGTTCTCTTCGGTGGCAACATCGGTATAGGTCCCGACCCCTTGCCGGTATGAACGCAGCGCCGCGTCGTAGGCCGTATGCGCGGCCTGACTCAAGGCCGTGGCGGCCTCATACTCGGCCAGACTCGTCAACAATCCATTATAGGCGCGTACAACTTGCTGCGACGCGGAGTCGCGCGCGGCCTCCAGTTGTTCCTGCGCCTCCCGCGCTTTGGCATCGGCCATGGAGATGCGATTGCGCCGCGTGCCGCCGTCAAAGATCGGGACGCTAAAGGACAGTAAAATGCTTTGTCCGGGCCGATCAATATTCGAGTAAGGACCGCCGTCGGAGTTCAGCGAGCCAATGTTCTGAAACGCCTGCCCGGAGAGTTCAATGGTGGGATAGTAGGATCGCCGCTCGCCCTTGAGAGCCGCCTCGGCCGCATCCACTTTGCCGAGCGCCGCAATGACATCCGGCCGGTGAGCCAGAGCTTGATCGACTGCCTTGGACACGCTGTCGGCCGGAGCGGGCGGTAGCGGCAACTCCGCGCTGTCTACCACATCGATGTCCGTGGCGGCAGGCACGCCGAGGGCCGCAATGAGATTGGCGCGTGCGGTTCTCTCGGCGCCTTCGGCCGCCGCCAGCGTATAGCGCGCTTGAGCCGTTTGTCGCTGCGCCTGCGCCACCGCCACCACGGTGGCGAGGCCGTTATTCTGCTTGGCAACGGCGGCATCCTGAGTGGTCAGCGCGGTGCTCAAGGCCTTCTGCGCGGCATGGAGCTTCCCGCGCGCGGCACCCAGGTCAAAATACGCCTGCGACACCTCGAAGATGAGTTTCTGATGAGCACCGGTGAAGGCCACGTTGGCGACAAAAGAGTCTGCGCGCGCGGCCTGCAATTGGGCGTCGCGACGGCCAAAGTCGAAAAGCAGCCATTTCAGAGCCAGCGCGGGAACGACTTCCCGAGTATCGGAGACGAAATAGCCTGCCGGCACCAGGTTTCTGGGCATTGGCAACGGCGTGTGCTGAAAGCCGCCGATTGCCTGCAGGGAAAGCTGCGGAAGGTACGCGCTCTCCGCGAGGCCTATGCCTGCGGCCGCTTCACGCGCGGCTTCCCACGCCGCCTGTGTATTAGGGTTTTCTCTTTCTGCCAGATCGACCAGTGCCGCCAGATCGTACTGCTTATGCGCAACCGAAGGACTGGTATTGCCCAGGGCTTCGGCGCGGCGGATGGCCGACTCCGGAATCGCCCAGGGTTGCTCGGGGCCCGGCGGTGCCTGTGCGATCGCCAGATGAGCGCCGAGCAGGCCGGCAATGAAGGCCGGTCCGAAGGTGGAGCGTTCAACGCACTGCCGAAGCAACATGCTGAACCTCCGATTCGAGTTGTGCGATGGCGTGTTGGCTCGAGCGCGCATCGGCTCCTATCGCAGTGGCCGGCGAGGAGGCGGCTGGAACTGGACCTGGCGGCACCGGCCGACCTCTCGAGAGATTGTCCGCGGCCGACTCGGCCCATTCGGCCAACCGCGCAGTAGATCCCGGTGCGGTATCGCGGGAAATCGCATCCGTCGAAACGACGAAGGCCGCCCCCGCCAGCCGTTCGATACTCGCGACCGGGGGAACACTCAGGCTTTCCCGCACATGGCTTGGCAGCATTCGCAGCTCAAAGAGGCTCAACGTGCGCAAGTGATCGGCCTGCACCAGCGCTTGAACGGTGCGCATGCGCGCCTCCCCGGCATTGCGTGGCTGACGGATCACCTCCCCAATGGCGCGCAGCGCCCCGGCAAGCGCCGTGCGAATACCGGATCTGGCCGATTGAGGCCATAACGAACTGAACACGATCGTGATCACGATATTCCCGAGCAGAATGCCGGCGACCCGGTCGCGAAGTACCGTGAGATCGGTCGCCGGCGCGTAGCCTTGTAGAATGCCCAAAAAGAAGGCGAAGGCGATTTGCATGCCGGCGTAGGAGAGCAGTTCACTGCTCGTCGTTACCCAGGCGGCGCCCACCGACACGACGGCAACCAGCAGACATAGCTCTCCGATGTCAGTGAGATGCGGGAGAACGAAGACGATGCACAGGCCGGCGATGAGCCCGCCGATGACGGCGCCGGAGAGCCTGAGTACGAACTTGTGCACGGTCTCTCCCAGGCTGGAGAGGGCGACAAAAAAGCAAGTGACGATGGCGGTGCGCATCCCGGGCCAGTCGAGAAGCGAATAGATGGCGTACGAAATCATGACCGCCATCGTGGTTTTCAGGGCAAATTGCCAGTGTGCCGGATTGCTGAACGCGTCGGCGACGAATAGTCCTCGAGGCGGGTGAGGTGCTTCAGTTTTGCCGGGCGAGGCGCCAGGCGAGATACCAGGACGGCCGATTGCACCTAAGAGGCCGGACAACGTGCTGCGAAAGGCAATCACCGCCGGGGATTGTTCCTTGCCCGAGGCGATGAATTGCGGCGGCGGCGCCGGGGATTCATCCATGGCTGGGGCGGCGTCGGACTCGATGGCGAGTCTGCAGGCTCGCAACCGGCTCGCCAGCTCTACTCGAAGATCGTCCGGCAGATCCCCGGGAAGGGCTTCCAGGATCACCAACGCATCGAGAAGTCCCTGAATCATGGGCACCGTGATTCGGCCGACCTGCGCTCCGCTTTTGCTGCTATGTTCGGCGGTTTCGAGCAAGGGTAGGAGCCGCGCGCGCCATTCAGGAAGGGATTTACGGTAGTCGCCGTCCGTCAGCGAGGTTTCCCACTCCTTGAGGACCTTTCGGACGCCGCGGTCCATGAATACCCGTGCGCCTTGGCCAAACAGTAAACTGACGAAGAGCGTCACGGCCACCGGTACGAATATCACCACCCATGTCCACAAGGTCGCGCGCGTCAGGGCCTCGGGGCTGGGGACATCATCGACCATCGACTGCAGCAACACGATGACAAAGCCGGCCAGGAAGGAGATGGGCCCCAGCGCAAACGTGCGCGCGGTAAACATGGCAGCGAAGGTCGCCATCGCCATGAGGGGCAATCGCAGTGCGGGTTCGGCGGTATCGATGAGCTCCAAGCCCAGGACCAGGAGAACCGCGAGGGTGGCGGCGGCCAAGCCGCCGAGAGCCGCTGTCACGGTGGCGTTCTTTTCGTCTTTGCTGAGCAGGAAACCGATGTAAGCCAGGTAGGTCGGCTGGGGTATCTGAAAAACCATCGCGATGATCACTGCCAACACCGATCCGGTTGCGATGCGCGCGACCGCCGCCCATCGGCCCTCTCGTGGGGCCAGCTCGGCGGCGAGCACTTCGAGCAGCGGGCGGGATCGCTGCGACTCAGCGAGCGCCGTCATGATGCACTTTGACGGATGCGGTTAATCCCACGTGCATGGCAAAAGGGGGCGGGTTATCGAGCCGAACCCAGACAGGGAATCGCTGCGCGACCACGACCCAGTTCAGGTCGCGGCCGGTGACGGGAAGACCGGGGCCGTCTTGATCGGTCGATTGCACGCCCGCGCCCAAGCTTTCCACCCGCCCTGTGAAGGCCGTGTTGCTTTCGGCCATGGTCCACACCGTCGCTCGATCGCCCACGGCGATTCGCGGCAATTCGGTTTCTCGAAAATCCGCGATGGCATACCATGCATCGGACTTGATGAGACTGAACAGCGGATGTCCGGCGACGGCGAAGGTACCCTCCGCAATTTGCAATCCGACCACCTTTCCAGCAACCGGGGCACGCAGGGTCGTCAAATCGTAGTTGCGCGCGGCATTGGCCTCAGCCGCTTCCGCCCCCTCCAATTGAGCTTCGAGGCTCAAGGTGTCACCCACCGCTTGGCGGGCCTGGGTGGCGCTGCGGGTGAGCGCTTGAAGGGATGCCTCGGCAGCGGCTTCGTTCGTCCTGGCTTCATCCAACTGCTGTTGGGTGACGAAGCCGGGTTTCACCAAGGGCTCGATGCGCTTGCGCGTGTCCTGGGCGTACCTGAGCTGGTCGCGTGCCTTCTGTACCTGGCTTTCGGCCGCTTGGACGCCGGAACCCTGGGAGGTGACTTGACGTCCCGTAAGGGCGATCTGTGCCTTGAGAGCAGCCACCTGGGCGCGAGCTTGGCGCAGTTGCAATTCATAGGGCACCGGATCGATGACGAGGAGCGGTGCACCCTTTGCAACGTCTTGATCATTGGTCACGAGGATCTGGACAATACGTCCACTGATCTCCGACGCCATCGCTGCGCTATAGGCAAAAATGCGCGCATCATGCGTGCGAGGACGCCGATCGATCGCGAAGAGGACGAGAGCGCCCAGAACGATGGCCAGTGCGATTGCCAACGTGGCAATCACCTTGCCGCGAAGCGACTTACCTTCACTCATGGTGGGCATTCTTCAAGACAGCCATATCAGCCACATCGCGAAGGTGCCTGCGCAGGCAACCGCCAGCATGACGATGAAGGGCACGGGCAGTTCCTCCAGCAGCCCCGAGGCCTTGAAAATTGCGCGCGTCGCCAGTGCCAAGGCAATACCCACCAGCGCGCATACCATCCAAGACGGAAAATACGAGCCTAGAATATTGCGCGAGGGAGCGCCGTCGCAGCCTCCCAGTAAACCCAGCATCGGCGCCGCCCACCACCGCCGAACTGCCGGCGCCAAACAGTGGAACGCGCTGCCTCGTTGCGCAAAATTCATCGCAATATTCATGCAGGCAGTGTCATCGGTTTATCCATTGCCAGCAGTCCCCCCTTTGGGGGAGCGACTTCGCGCTAGCTTGGATTGTCAAAAAATTCCCGAATGCGATGCAACAGCGACTGGTGGGCGCTGTCGCCGGTAGCGCGAACGGCTACCGCTCGATTGAGAATCGCGAGACCGCGGCGCGCAGAGCGATCCAATTCGGCAAACAAGTCGGAATTTGCCGCGAGCAGGGGCTTCAGGACATGGCAGTCGAGTCCATAGAGCTTGCAATGTGTGCGAGCCGTGGCCGTGGCTGCATAAGGCGCACCTGTGAGCAAACCTATTTCGCCGATGTATAGTAAGCTTCCGTGCCGCCGAACCCTTCGACGCATTGACTGGCGGCGACCCCGACATTTGATGCCGCGGTCGTGCGACGCAAGAACTCTCGAGTCAGCGCCGTCTTTCCGATCCCTGACTCTCCGGAAACCAGCACAACCTGGGCGCTTCCTCTCAGCGCTCTGTCGAATTCACTGCGCAGCTCGGCGAGCGGTATGGACCGCGCCACGAACGGGGAAGGAATTTCCGGATGGGCGCTGTTATCGGTGCTCGCAGGGAGGGCACTTTTCAGCGGGGCAATGAACCGGTAACCATGGCCACGCAGTGTATGCACGAAACGCGGATTGTCCGCATCGTCTTCGAGCGCGGCACGCAACGCGCGGACATGGCCCTTCAGTACCTCGGGCTGTACAAATACGTTGGTCCATAGGGCCTCCAGGAGCTCTTCATGCGTGACCAGGCGATCTGCATTGTCCAAAAAATAATTCAGCAAATCATATGACTTGGGCGTCAATGGCACGCGAATGTCATTGCCTTCCGCCTGCGAGCGCCACAGGCAACGATTGAGGGTGTCGAGTTTGAAAGGCGGAAATGACTTAATGTGCATTCATGTATGCTCGCCTCAGAGAAGCCGTAACCCGGCTGCGCGCGAAATGGCGTGCGCGCGCGTCTGAACCTCCAATTTAACGAAGATATGTTTCGCGTGCGACTTGACCGTTTCAGGTGAAATCCCCAATTCTTGGGCAATTCGTTTATTCGACATCCCGCGACCTATCAACTGCAAAATATGGCGTTCCCGTGGACTTAGAATCAGCCGAGTCTGCGCTGCCGTCCGCGACAGTTCTCCGGGAACCGGGCAATCCCGCAGACGGCGGACAAGTGTGCCCAAGAACGGCATGAGATCGTGCCAATCGGGCGTGGGGCGATTGTACATGCCAATCAACAATGCGCGAACGCGATTCCCGCCATCGATGAATGTTTGAAAGATGCCCGTGTTCATTGCGATCCGCAGCGCGCGGGCCAACAGAAAGCCGGCTTCCTCGGTCTGCCCGACGAAATGAAGCGCTTCGACCAGTCTGACGGCAAGTACGATCGCTGCGTGGCGATCGTTGTTGCCAAGCGCGGCTTGATACAACTGACGTACTACTCCGACCTGTGTCAGGCAGGGCGAAGTCATGAGTTTGATTCTCGCATTCTCCAATTTGCACTGCATCGCGATAGCCGATTGGCGGCCGCAGAACGCGCGTTCTTGGTCGCAAGCAAGACCTTGAAGGCGCGCAAAGCACTCCCGCGCTTCATCGAGCGCCCCCATGCCAAGGCATAGGCTGATGTGTTCGCTGAGGCAACTGGCGATCAATCGCGGCGAGCCGCGCGCGCGACCCCGCTTTTCTCCTTCGAGCAGATACTGGACCGCGTCGAGCTGCCCGCCTCGATGAGCGGCGATACGGGCGTAGATCGGGTACACGCGTACCAGGCACTCAATGGGAAGGTGAGCCGGCGGTCCTTGAAGAATGGGGCGCAAGGCTGTCTCCGCCCTCGCGAGATCGCCCTCCTCATAGGCAATCTGACCAATCAAGCTCGAGGCGAAGGAGGCGGCCGCCGAAGGACCGCTGTGCGAGGTTTTCGCCATGCCCAAGGCGTCGTCCGCCATTCGTTTCGCGGTGCCCACGTTTAATTGCTGAAATGCGCCGGCCGCTTGGATCAAAAGATCGAAGACATCGATCAGTGCGGAGTGCCGCAACTCTCTTGTGCCCACGGGACTCTGCTGACAAGTATGAAGCTTTTCCAATTCTCCTGCTTTCCAGTGGCCGAAGCGGCACAGGGACGATACCAAGCGACGCATCAGCGGACGGAGATGAGATCCGGGCTCCCGCGAGGCAATCGTGACGGCCGCGGCGCTGTCATCGTCAAATGCGAATCCCACGGCACGCAACACCTGAATCTCGCCCCGCAATCGTCTCTTGATTGGGGGCGGCAAGTCTGAGATCACGTGTTCCAGTGCCGCCGCCACGTCAAATGCCCGGTCAAGCTCCAGATCGAGAATCGCGCGCCACCCTCGCGCCAGTTCCTGTTGAGCCTCTTTGCCGGTGAATCGAGTGGGTGTACCTGATTCGTCTACCAGGTGGTTCACCAACGTGATCCCCGGCGGGTCGTTGAAGTAGCTGACGTCCATGGCCTCACCTGCTTAAAGAGAGCAGGAGCTTAGGGGCGCACCGAATGAGTTCCGTGATGCTTCGGTGTCGATTGCATGCCGACTTGGTGTTCAAGGTGAGCGGCTGCCCCCCCTCACGGTGTTTTCCCCCTATTCGGGGGATATATCGAGCCGCCGTACCCCTGTCAGAGTTTGCAGGGTCTGCATACGGCGGCAGAGCAACTGAGTCGTCCGGAGTCGGGTTAACAGTCACCGAAATGGGGTCACTCTGTGCAGTATTCCGACTACAAATGTTTCCGGTTCAAATTTGATTCTGGAGTCGTATTTGTCAGCATCGATCACCCGCCCATAAATCTTCTCGACGAAGTACTGTCACAGGAATTAGACAAGCTCGGCAGGCAACTCGAGGCCGACGAGGGCGTTCGGGTTGTGGTCTTGCAGAGCGCGCTGGCCGATTTCTTTATTGCCCACTCTGGTTTAGGCCGGGTCGGAGCCGCTTCCAAAGTGGTGTCTACGACCCGAAGTTTTCGCTTTACGCAGACGATCGGCGAGCGCTTCAGGAACATGCCTAAGGTAACCATTGCGAAAATCGAGGGGCGGGCCCGGGGCGGAGGCAGTGAGATCGCGCTCGCCATGGACATGTGTTTTGCCGCCCGTGACAAAGCGATCTTCGGCCAACCCGAAGTGGCGATCGGGCTCGTTCCGGGCGGTGGTTCTACGCAGAGATTGCCACGGCTCATCGGGCGGGGGCGCGCGTTGGAAGTGCTCCTCGGTTGCAATGATCTGTCGGCGGAGCTGGCAGAACGTTACGGCTATATCAATCGAGCATTGCCGGCCGACGAGCTGGGGCCTTTCGTCGAGAAACTGGCTCACCGCATTGCCTCATTTCCTGCGCACGCCATCGCTCACGTCAAGGCGGCCGTGGACAATGGAGCATTTACGTCCATGGCCGAGGGGCTTCTGGTGGAGGCCCATGAGTCCGACTTGAGCGTCGCAAGCGAGGTGACGCAAGCGCGCGTGCAGGAAGCATTGAAGGTCGGTGCCGAGACTTATGAAGGCGAACTGGAACTGAACTTCATTTCGCGGCTCTCCCCGACAAGATAAACGGGAACGAATCCAAGGAATCCTATGCGCATTGTCCATTTCGAGAAGGCGGGTGTCTCCGGCATTGCGGCGGATGACGGCTGCGACGATTCGCGATTTTCAACTGCGCACGCCGCAGTGGACGATGGGCAAGAATTTCGACGCCACAGGGGCATTCGGTCCCTGGCTGGTGACGCCCGATGCGGTGCCGCCGGGGGCCCGCGGCTTGCGCATTCGGGGCCGCTCGAACG
>Ga0116129_1002217_pt1 | contig 9978 bp, 6 predicted proteins | sample June2015DPH_17_2_FD_89732 | JGI IMG/M metagenome (GOLD analysis project Ga0116129, IMG submission 89732) | Peatland microbial communities from SPRUCE experiment site at the Marcell Experimental Forest, Minnesota, USA - June2015DPH_17_10 | ecosystem: Environmental > Terrestrial > Soil > Wetlands >...
CCGAGGATCGCAAGATCGATATGGCCGCCGCGGATCATCGCGAACGAGGCCGCGCTATCGAAATAGCTGGTATAGGGCAGCGCCGTCACCGTCTGCTTGCCCGCATTGATCAGGTCCGCGTCCTCCTCGCCTTCATAGGGAAAAGGCCCCGTGCCCAACATGCCGTTCTCCGATTGCAGCACGACCTGTATGCCCTCGGGAATATAGTTGGCGACCAAGGTCGGAATTCCGATGCCGAGATTTACATAGAAGCCGTCTTTCAGCTCGAGCGCCGCCCGCGCCGCCATTTCTTCACGCGACCACGGCACGCACCGCTCCTTCTCGCTTGCGCACGGTGCGCTTCTCGATCAACTTAGGTTGACGCGCAGCTTGAATGATCCGCTGGACGTATATCCCCGGCGTGTGGATGCTGTCGCCGTCGAGTTCGCCCGCCTCGACCAGATGCTCGACCTCAGCGAGGGTGATGCGCGCCGCCGTGGCCATGTTGGGGTTGAAATTGCGCGCCGTCTTGCGATAGATCAAATTTCCCTCCGTATCGCCCTTCCACGCCTTGACCAGCGACACGTCCGCGAACAGTCCGGTCTCGAGCACGTAGGTCTCGCCGTCCACGATGCGCTGCTCCTTGCCCTGCGCCACCAGGGTGCCGGCGCCGACTTTGGTGTAGAAGCCGTAGATGCCCGCGCCGCCTGCGCGGATGCGCTCCGCCATCGTCCCCTGCGGATTGAATTCGACCTGAAGCTCGCCGGCGAGATACTGCCGCTCGAATTCCTTGTTCTCGCCGACGTAGGAGGAAATCATTTTGCGTATCTGGCGTGATTGCAACAATAGTCCGAGTCCGACGCCGTCGAGCCCAGCGTTGTTGGACACCACGGTCAGGTCCTTCACGCCCGAAGCGTGCAAGGCGCCGATCAGATTCTCGGGTATCCCGCACACACCGAAGCCGCCGCACATCAACGTCATGCCATCCTTGACGACTCCCTGAAGAGCCGCCGCGGCGTCCGCATAGACTTTGCGACCGATTGGAATACTCACGCGCCGGCTGCTAGTAGCGGTATTGATCCACTTTGTATGGACCATGCTTGTCGACGCCTATGTACTTGGCTTGCACGTCGGTCAGCTCGGTCAGCTGTGCGCCGAGCTTGGACAGCTGCAAGCGGGCGACCTTCTCATCCAGGTGCTTGGGCAGTACGTACACGCCGATCGGGTATTTCTTAGGGCTGGTGAACAGTTCGATCTGCGCCAGCACCTGATTGGCGAAGGACGAGCTCATCACATACGAGGGATGGCCGGTGCCGCAGCCGAGATTCACCAGCCGCCCTTCCGCCAGCAGGATGATGCGCTTGCCGTCGGGGAAGATGACATGATCGACCTGCGGCTTGATGTTCTCCCACTTGTGCTGGCGCAAAGCCGCCACTTCGATCTCGTTGTCGAAGTGTCCGATGTTGCACACGATCGACTGGTCCTTCATGCGCAGCATGTGATCATGCGTGATGACGTGGAAATTACCGGTGGCCGAAACGAAGATATCGGCCTTGTCGGCGGCGTAGTCCATGGTGACCACACGGTAGCCTTCCATCGAGGCCTGCAGCGCGCAGATCGGATCCACCTCGGTAACCCAAACCTGGGCGGACAGCGCCCGCAGCGCCTGAGCCGAGCCCTTGCCCACATCGCCGTAGCCGCAAACCACGGCAACCTTGCCGGCGATCATCACATCGGTGGCGCGCTTGATCGCGTCGACCAGTGACTCGCGGCAGCCGTATAGATTATCGAATTTGGACTTCGTGACCGAGTCATTGACGTTGAAGGCGGGAAAGGCGAGCAGGCCGTCCTTCGCCATTTGATACAGGCGCTTGACGCCGGTGGTGGTCTCTTCGGTGACGCCCTTGATCTTGGCCAGGCGCGTCGAGTACCACTTGGGGTCGACCTTCAATTTGGCCTTGATGGCCGCGAACAGCAATTCTTCCTCTTCGTTTCCCGGCTTGGCGAGCACGCTCGCATCCTTCTCGGCCCTGGCGCCCAGGTGCAGCAGCAGCGTCGCATCGCCGCCGTCATCCAATATCATGTTGGAGTAGCCGCCGTCCGGCCAGTCGAAAATCCGATGCGTGTAATCCCAATACTCCGCCAGAGATTCGCCCTTGATGGCAAACACCGGCGTGCCTTCCGAGGCGATGGCGGCCGCGGCATGATCCTGCGTCGAGTAGATGTTGCACGATGCCCAGCGCACCTGTGCGCCGAGCGCGTTCAGCGTCTCGATCAGCACCGCCGTCTGGATGGTCATGTGCAGAGAGCCGGTGATGCGCGCGCCGCGCAGCGGCTGTTGGGACGCGTATTCGTGGCGGATGGCCATGAGACCCGGCATTTCGGTCTCGGCGATCTTGATTTCCTTGCGCCCCCAGTCCTTGAGCGCCAGATCCTTGACGATGAAATCGGGTTGCGGTTTGACTGCTGCATTCATGTTGACGAGACTCCTGTGAGCGCTGCCGTCAGGCGGCGCGCGTTGATTTCAATTCGGCCGACAGCACGGCTGCCTTGTCGGTTCGCTCCCAACTGAACTCCTCTTCCTTGCGGCCGAAGTGTCCGTAGGAAGCCGTCTTTTGATAAATCGGCCGCGCCAGATCCAGCATTTCGCGCAGGCCGTAGGGCGTCAGGTCGAAGTGCGCGCGCACCAGGTCGGTCAGCCGCGTATCGGGCAGTTTGCCGGTGCCGAAAGTCTCCACCATGATGGAAGTCGGATCCGCCACGCCGATGGCATAGGATACCTGCACCTCGCATCGCTCCGCCAATCCCGCCGCGACGATGTTCTTCGCGACATAACGCGCCGCGTACGCGGCCGAACGATCCACCTTGGACGGATCCTTGCCGGAAAATGCGCCCCCGCCGTGGCGCGCAAAGCCGCCGTAGGTATCGACGATGATTTTGCGGCCCGTCAGCCCGCAATCGCCCACGGGTCCGCCGATGACGAAACGCCCGGTCGGGTTGATGTGATACTTGGTGCGCTTGTCGATCCATTTGGCCGGCAGCACCGGCTTCAGAATTTCCTCCATGACAGCTTCGCGCAGCATCTTGGTGCCGATGTCATCGGAATGCTGGGTCGAGAGCACGACCGCCTCGAGACCCACCGGCTTGTCGTTCTCGTAGCGCAGCGTGACCTGGCTCTTGGCGTCCGGGCGCAGCCAAGGCAGCTTGCCGTTCTTGCGCACCTGAGCCTGGCGCTTCACGAGCCTATGCGCCAGCGTGATGGGCGCGGGCATCAGCACGTCGGTCTCGTTGGTGGCGTACCCGAACATCAGGCCCTGGTCGCCCGCGCCTTGCTTGCGTTCGTCTTTGCGGTCCACACCCTGGGCGATGTCCGGCGATTGCTTGCCGATGATATTGAGAACCCCGCAGCTCGCGCCATCGAAGCCCATGTCGGAGGTGTTATAGCCGATATCGAGAACGGTCTTGCGGACCAGCGCCTCGACGTCCACCCAGGCGCTGGTCGTGACTTCGCCGGCGACGATGACCACGCCGGTCTTGACCAAGGTCTCGCAAGCCACCCTGCCGCGCGGGTCGACTGCCAGAATCGCATCCAGGACCGCATCCGATATCTGGTCGGCCACTTTGTCGGGATGGCCCTCGGAGACCGACTCCGAAGTAAACGAGAAAGATTTGCTCATGCGTTTGGGTTCCTTAGAAGAGATCTAGCCGAAAGCATCGCGGTAGCGTTGCTCGAATTCCGCCTGGTTGAATCGATAATTCTGGGGGCCCAGCGACTCGATCTTGATGGCCCCCATCAGGGACGCCTTCCGACCGATGGATTCCCAATCGAGACCACGCAGCAGACCATGAATTAAACCAGCGCGATAGGCATCCCCGCAACCGGTCGGATCGACCACTGTGCGGGACTTCACGCACGGGATGCGCAAGGTTCGCCCCTGGGTGTGGATCGTCGAGCCCTCGGCGCCCTGGGTCACCACCAGGGCATCCGCCTGCGCCGCAATATCCGCGGCCGAATAGCCGGTCTTTTGCTGCAGCAGGCCCCACTCATAGTCGTTGAGCGCCACCCAGCGGGCCTGCGAAATGAAGGTTTTCAACTCCTCCGCACTGAAGACGGGCAGCTGCTGCCCCGGATCGAAGATAAAAGGGATCTTTGCCGCCGCGAACTGCGCGGCATGTTCGATCATGGCCTGGCGGCCGTCCGGAGAAATGATCCCCAAGCCGATACCGCTGCCGGCGTCCGCCACCTTGTTGCTGTGGGCATGTTGCATGGCCCCCGGGTGAAATGCCGTGATCTGATTGTCATCGAGGTCGGTGGTGATGAACGCCTGGGCGGTGAAGGTCCCCTCCATCTCCTTGATGTGCTCGACCGAGATCCCTTGGGACACCATTCTGTCGCGATACGGCGCGAAATCACGCCCGACGGTCGCCATGGCGATACCGCGCTCGCCCAGCAGATTGAGGCCATAGGCGATGTTGGCGGCGCAGCCGCCGAACTCGCGGCGCATTTCGGGCACGAGGAACGCGACGTTCAGCATGTGGATTTTATCGGGAAGAATGTGCGATTTGAAGCGGTCTCGAAACAGCAAGATCGTGTCGTAGGCAACCGATCCGCAGATCAACGCGCCCGCGTCTCGGCAATAATTCTCGGTCATCTACGCCTCTTCAGGTTGCTAAGCTTCATTCTACAGGCAAAGCGCGCCGTATTATCCTTGGGTCAGCACAATCTGTGGGGTACGAGTTGAATCTGTGGGGTACGAGTTGGGTGTTTTTGGTGGTCTGCGGTCCGGACAATCCCTCGCATCGGAGACGCCTGTGATTCTCGGCCGTCAGATTTGCGGCAACTGGGACGAGGCCGTCGGCTACGAATGGCTGGTCTGCAACGGGCTGGGCGGCTATGCCTGTGGCACGATCACGGGCGCCAATACGCGCCGCTATCACGCCTTTCTGATGGCGAGCCTCGCTCCGCCGGTGCAGCGCACGCTGCTGGTCGCAAAAATCGATGCGAGCGTGGATTATCTGGGCCGGCGCACCGAGCTTGGGTCCAACGAATTCGGGGCCGAGGGCACCGGCGCAGGCACCATCGCCCCCCGCGGCTTCGAGCATTTACAGTCCTTCATGATTCTTCACGGTATCCCAACCTGGATCTACGCCGTCGGCGATGCGCTGCTGCTGCAACAGATATTCATGCCCGCGGGGTCCAGCACATCGTACCTGCGGCTGGAAGCGCTGCGCGCATCGGCACCGCTGCGCGTGACCTTGCGTCCCTTCGTGGGCTACCGCGACTATCATGGCCAATCGCGCGGCGCGAGCCCGATCGAGGTCGAATCCGGCCCGCAGGAATGCCGGGTACGCGCTTTCGCCGCTGCGACGCCCTATCGGCTGCTCGTGAATCGCGGCTCGTACACGCACGCGCCGGTGTGGTACTGGAACTTTCGGCATCGCGAGGAGGCCGTGCGCGGCCTGGATGACGCCGAAGACCTGTTCAACCCCGGCACCTTCGTCGCCGACCTCGCGCCCGCGGCGCCGCTGTTCCTGATCGCCACTGCCGAGACCGCAGAGCCGCTCGCCGGCGAGCTGGCGCTGGCCGCGATCCATGCGCGACACCAGCAATTGCTGGCGCCGTTGCCGCAAGGGGCGCCGTCCTGGATGCGGCAACTCGCGCTCGCGGCCGATCAATTCGTCGTGCGCCGCGGTGCTGCGGCCGGCGCCGCAAGCAGCATCATCGCCGGTTACCCATGGTTCGCCGACTGGGGCCGCGACGCCATGATCGCCCTGCCCGGCCTGGCGACGGCGCTGCAACGCTACGACGTCGCCGCCGGCGTGCTGCGCACCTACGCGGCGGTAGTCGATGCGGGCATGATTCCCAATCGATTTCCCGACGGCGGCGAGCGGCCCGAGTACAACACAGCGGATGCGACGCTGTGGATGTTTCACGCGCTCGACGACTATCTGACTGCCCGGCCCGACCCGGAATTGCAGCGCGAGATCCTGCCGACGCTGATCGGAATCATCCGCGCGCACCAGGCGGGCACTCGTTTCGGCATCCACGTCGATCCGGCGGACGGTCTGTTGCACAGCGGAGAAGCCGGGACTCAGCTGACCTGGATGGACGCCAAGCAGGGGGCCACGGCATTCACCCCGCGCGTCGGCAAGGCGGTCGAGATCAACGCGCTGTGGCTCAATGCGCTGGATGTGGCGGTGCGTCTCGCCGGCAGTTCAAGCGCGAGCAACGACAAGGACTACTGCCAATCCTTGCTGTTGCGCGCGAAGGAAGGTTTTGCACGCTTTTGGAATGAGCAACGCTCCTGTCTGTTCGACGTGATCGACGTCGATGGCGGCACCGGCAGCGATGCGCGCATCCGGCCGAACCAGATTCTGGCGGTATCGTTGCCCTACTGCGCTCTGCAGCAGGCACAGATGCGGGCGGTGGTCGACACCTGCGCACGCGAGCTCTTGACCAGCTATGGATTGCGCAGCTTGGGCCCATCCGAGCCGGGCTATATCGGCCGGTATGAAGGCGATGTCTGGCAGCGCGACAGTGCCTATCACATGGGCACCGTGTGGGCCTGGTTGCTTGGTCCCTTCGCGCGGGCGCACTACCGGGTGTACGGCGATGCGCGCCTGGCGATGTCGTTTCTCAACCCCATCGCACAGCACCTGAACGCCGCCTGCATCGGCAGCGTCAGCGAAATTTTCGATGGTGACGCGCCTCACACTGCTCGCGGCTGCTTCGCACAGGCATGGAGCGTCGCTGAGATACTGCGTTCCTGGCTGTATCTCGAGCGCAACATCCCCCATTAGGAACAACAAACGATGAACACAGAGCGCGGGCGCCTGCTCGCCAATGGTTCCGGCCCGAATGGTTGGAAGCACTGGGGGCCGTATTTGAGCGAGCGCCAATGGGGCACGGTGCGCGAGGACTACAGTCCGAACGGCACAGCCTGGGATTATTTCCCGCACGACCATGCGCGCAGCCGAGCGTATCGCTGGGGCGAGGACGGCCTGGCCGGATTCTGCGACGCCGATCAGCTGGTCTGCCTATCGTTGGGTCTATGGAACGGCTGCGATCCGATATTGAAAGAACGGCTCTTCGGTCTGAACAATGCCGAGGGAAATCACGGCGAGGACGTCAAGGAGCACTATTTCTATCTGGACGCGACCCCGACCCATTCCTATCTGAAGATGCTCTACAAATATCCGCATCGCGCTTATCCCTATGCGGATCTGGTGGCCGAGAACGGCCGGCGCGACACGCGCGCACCCGAGTACGAGCTGCTCGATACAGGCATCTTTGCCGAGGATCGCTATTTCGATGTGTTCGTGGAATACGCGCAGGCCGAGCCCGGCGACATTCTCATGAAGGTAACCGCGGTCAATCGCGGCCCGAGCGCGCACCTGCACCTCATCCCGCAATTGGTGTTACGCAATATCTGGAGCTGGGAACCCGACTGCATCAAGCCGCAATTGCAGGCGGGACCGAACGGCGTCGTCACGCTGGAACCGGCCGACCTCGGAGTCAGCCGCCTGTACGTCGACGGCGCGCCGCAATTGCTGTTCACGGAAAATGAAACCAATGCGCTGCGGCTATGGAATTACGGCGGTCCCGGGTATTTCAAGGATGCCTTTCATGAGCGGATCGTGCACGGCCACCTCGACCGGGTAAACCCGGCGCAGGTCGGCACCAAGGCCGGAATCTGGTACCAGGCCACGTTGCCGGCCGGCGGCCGCCAGGAGCTGCGGCTGCGTCTCACCCGCAGCGATCATGCCGCACCCTTTGCGGATTTCGATCGCTGCATCCTTCAGCGCCGGGCGGAAGCGGACGAGTTCTACGCAGACCTGCAAAAGGACATGTCTTCCGAGGATGAAAAGATCGTGCAGCGCCAGGCGCTGGCCGGGCTCATCTGGAGCAAGCAGTTCTATCACTTCGAAGTCGCACGCTGGCTGAAAGGCGATCCAGGGCAACCCCCGGCGCCTGCGCAGCGGCTGCACGGACGCAACATCGATTGGCGCAATCTGCACAACGCCGACATCATATCGATGCCGGACAAGTGGGAATATCCCTGGTATGCCTCGTGGGATCTCGCATTTCACTGCATACCCCTCGCCCTGATCGACGCGCAATTCGCCAAGCGTCAACTGGTGCTGCTGACGCGCGAGTGGTACATGCATCCGAACGGCCAGATACCGGCCTACGAATGGGCATTCAGCGACGTCAATCCGCCGGTGCATGCGTGGGCCGCGTGGCGCGTTTACCAGATGGATCGCAAGCAGAATGATGGGCAGGGGGATCTGCCGTTCTTGGAACGTGTCTTTCACAAGTTGATGCTGAATTTCACCTGGTGGGTGAACCGCAAGGATACCTCGGGCAGGAACATCTTCCAGGGCGGCTTTCTGGGCCTCGACAACATCGGCGTGTTCGACCGCAGCGCGCAGCTGCCCACCGGCGGTTACATCAACCAATCGGACGGCACCAGCTGGATGGCCATGTACGCGCTCAATCTGATGCGCATCGCCCTGGAATTGGCCGAGCACAATCACGTGTACGAGGACATCGCCAGCAAGTTCTTCGAGCATTTCTTGAACATCGCCGATGCCATGAGCTCCATGTACAGCAACGACGTCGGGCTGTGGGATGAGCAGGATCAGTTCTACTATGACGTGCTCAACTTGCCGAATGACCAACGCGTGCTGATGCGCATCCGCTCCATAGTCGGCCTGATCCCGCTGTTCGCTGTGGAAACCTTGGAGCCGGAGATGCTCGACCGGCTGCCCGGGTTCCGGCGCCGCCTGGAGTGGTTCTTGAACCATCGCCCCGATCTGGCCGGCCTGGTATCTCACTGGCAGTCACCCGGGCGCGGCGAGCGCCGGTTGTTGTCGCTGCTGCGCGGCCACCGCATGAAGAAATTGCTGAAGCGCATGCTGGATGAATCGGAGTTTCTCTCCGACTTCGGCGTGCGCGCGATATCCCGCGTGCACCTGGAGCATCCGTTCGAACTCAAGGTAGGCGACGTCGATCAAGCCGTGCAGTATTGGCCCGCCGAATCCGAATCGAGGCAATTCGGCGGCAACTCGAACTGGCGCGGACCCATCTGGTTTCCGATGAACTTCCTCATCATCGAGTCGTTGCAAAAATTCCATCATTACTACGGCGACGATTTCAAAGTGGAATGTCCGACCGGCTCGGGTAACTTCTACAACATCGAGGAAGTCGCCAATGAGCTGTCGCGCCGCTTGGCGCGCATTTTCTTGAAGGATGCTGCCGGAGAACGGCCGGTGCTGCGCCATCAGCCGCAACTGCAGCACGATCCGAACTACCAGGACTGCATTCCCTTCTATGAATACTTCCACGGCGACACCGGCCGCGGCATCGGCGCATCGCATCAAACGGGCTGGACGGCGCTGATCGCGAAGTTGCTGATGCCCCGGACTCATGACTAGACTAGCGCCTGATCCGGCGGTCACGCTCGCGTTGCTGAGCCTGCTACCGGCCCGGGGCCCGCATTGAAGATCGGGCCCTCATTGAAGATCGTTGCGAAGAACCTGGTTTATGTGCGCAGCCACTATCTGCACATAGGGCTCCCTCATAGCCTCCATGTGGCTCGCTCTTATGCGGATGACATCGAGCCGCCCCTTGATGTATTTCCCCCAACCGCATTTGCGATCGGGATGCATCTGGAAGACCCACGGATCGATCTTGGTGCTTTTGATCAGAACGACCCTGCCTCCGAACGTGGAATATCGTCGTTTGATCGCATGTCGAATCATGGCTTGCCCGCGATCGTGGCGCTGCTGTTCCGTCGAGGCAGATTGACTCCACTTGCCGAATGATTGCTCGATCTTTTGCCTGACTCGTTCTCGCAGCGCACCATCCTGCATCAAGCCTCGGACATGCATGACCTTGCGCGGCAACCAGATCAATGCGGACTGCCACCGGGAGGGCCTATAGGCGTCCACCAGAATCAGCACCACCTCCTCCCCGGCAGCCTCGAGCCGACATCC
>Ga0116129_1002219_pt1 | contig 9970 bp, 7 predicted proteins | sample June2015DPH_17_2_FD_89732 | JGI IMG/M metagenome (GOLD analysis project Ga0116129, IMG submission 89732) | Peatland microbial communities from SPRUCE experiment site at the Marcell Experimental Forest, Minnesota, USA - June2015DPH_17_10 | ecosystem: Environmental > Terrestrial > Soil > Wetlands >...
ACCGCCGTGGACTCGGCCCGCCTTTTTCTATCTGCGGTGCCGGCAGCTGAAACCAGCCTTTACCCTCCAGCTCCCGCAACGCCTTCAGGCAGCCACCAAGCTGATGCTGGCCGCGCCGATCCTGAAATCCGAACTCCTCGCAGACCTTCACGGCCACGTCCGTTCGCGAGAGGTACTCTTCGGCTTCCAGTAGTGCACTTACATAGGCGAGGCCTTCAGGCTGAGAGAGGGTGCGCTTGATCTGGTTCTGGATGTCCATGTTGCCAAGTGTGAACGAATCGGAAGTAATTGTTCAGAACTAAATTACGGGCATGGGGCAGGCCTAGCCTGCTCAGGGCCCACTGGCAACGAGAAGTACTCGCTAAACGATTGGTTCGACACCGCTCATCATTGGATCGTCCGGGGATTCACAGACCTCACGACGGAAGAGGCGCATTTAATCTGGAACAGGGAGGCCTGAGTGGCGACAGCCGAAATTCTACGAGACACGAGCCTGGCGGTCACGGTGAATGCGGCGCCCTTGGTCGCTACGGCGATCCAAGGCTCAACGCAGTTTTTCCAAAAGTCCAATGTGGAATCACCTACATTGTTTGTTGAGCCAACCGCTCCCGGGGTATCGGGCGGCCTTTATTCCGCGTGGGAAAGCGTAAAAGCAGGTCCGCCGAATTGGGTGTTCATGATGGCTTCTAACGAGCGGCATACGACCGAGTGGCCCTCAACACTTTGCGAGGACGCACTCAGGTGGGACCGGGTTAGATTGGAGCTAATGCGGATTGCGAGCCTTGTTCCAAATTGGGACGGAGAGGGAGCGGACCCAGTCTCTCCTAATGCAGTCAAGCAGGCCGGGATCCTGCTGCAATCGGCGAAGAATGCTGCGGAAAGTGCGGAGCTGGTCGATTACCCTCTCCCTACCATCTACGCCGCACTTGATGGCGGCGTGACCCTCAAGTGGACACGCGCGGGGAAAGAACTCAAATGCACCGCATATGGCGATCAGGTTGAAGTCATTCGTTGGCGCTCGCCTGAAGTGTACGAAGCCGACGGGTACTGGGAGATTCCGGTGACCAAAATCGGGGAGCATTTTGATTGGCTACTCCGATAGTCTCTGAGTCCGGTCGGCAAGCTTCGGAGGACGAGTCGCTGTTCCGTGCCTTAAACCCCAAGCACATGGAAGATGGGCTTCCAAGCGAACGAAACTTTCCGATGAGCCGTAAGCAAGATCCTCCCGGGGACGGGGTGTCCGTTGGCGTATCTAGTCGCGTATCTCTATCAGAACTCCGTTCCATCCCGGCCCTTCGAGAGCGATGTGGAAACCAGTTCGCTGTCGCTGAGCTGCCGGCTTCCCACGCTTTGGAGCCAGTTCGTGCCCTAGGGATTTCGGTCACACTAAAGCATGCTACGGAATGGGGCGCCTTTGGCCATGCTCATGCGGTGATCACCGGCTATGGAACTTGGAAAGACATCGATGGTAAACGCTGGCTTCACGAGTTCCAACGCCACCTAACCAAGCTGGCCCGCAAGAGGTTCTACCCTCAAGCTGCTGATACCCCTATTGAAGTTTGAGTGCTTGATAGTCATGTCTACATTTCGGGACTCCATCGGGACTCCAATATCCATTTCACGTCTAAGATTCCGATTAAATCTGGTAATCTTAGGCGTTTTCGACATTCTGCATTGGCAAGTAATGTCAAGTGCTGACTAATTGCCCCTCGGGCAGCTGATGCCCCGATTCAAGTTTGAATGCCCGAGTGCTCTCCTTACAGTTAGGGGCTCCACTGGGACTCCAGGGTCCGTATTAGAATGAATTTTCAGTGACCAAGCGCCGAACGAAGCCCCGAGCCAAGCCGCCCGTGTCACCGCAACAGTCACCCGCGTTCGCGGGCGCGCGTCTCGATCTGCTGATTTATCTGGCGCTGCTCCTTGCGACTTTCGCGGTCTACGCCCAGGTCCGCGACTTCGAATTCGTCAACTACGACGATGTCGATTACACCATCGGCAACCTGAATGTCCGGCAGGGGCTCACCGCACAGGGGCTGAAGTGGGCTCTGACCTCGCGCGACACCGGCAACTGGATCCCGCTCACCTGGGTTTCTCACATGCTGGACTGCCAGTTCTTTGGCCCGGATAGTGGCTGGCACCACCTGCACAACGTTCTGCTGCACGCCCTGGCGGCCGTCATGTTGTGCATCTTTCTCGAGCGGTCGACGGGCGCGCGCTGGCGCAGTGCGTTGGCGGCGTTTTTATTTGCGTTGCATCCGCTTCATGTGCAGTCCGTGGCTTGGGTGGCCGAGCGCAAAGACGTGCTCAGTGCCTGCTTCTGGTTCCTCGCTCTTTGGCTGTATGTTCGATATGCGGAGCGCCCGGGCACGGGCCGATACCTGGCGGTTGGTTTGAGCTTTTGCCTGGGATCAATGGCCAAGCCGATGATGGTCACGCTGCCAATTGTCCTGTTGCTCTTGGATTACTGGCCGTTAGCGCGTTTAAGTCAGCAGGGTCGCAAAGCCATTTGGGAGAAACTCCCGCTGCTGGGGCTTGCTGGCGCCGCCGCTGCCATCACCTACTTTGCGCAGAAGCACGCCGGCACGGTGAATCCTCTGCCGCTCGGAGCCCGTCTGGCAAACGCGACGCATTCCTGCATGCTCTACATCCTCCAGACATTCTGGCCGGCTCGGCTGGCGGTTTTCTATCCCTATCCAGGCAAGTTCGCCTTTTTACCGGTTCTCGCCGAGGGCTTTCTGTTGGCCCTCGTCACGACCGGTGTAATCGCGCTGCGCCGCGCTGCCCCGTATCTGCTGATGGGTTGGAGCTGGTTTTTGGTCACGCTCGTTCCGGTCATAGGTCTGGTGCAGGTGGGCGGCCAGGCCCACGCCGACCGCTATATGTACATCCCCATGGTTGGCCTTTTGGTCATGCTGATATGGGGTGCAGCGGAAGTCCTCGAAAAGCTGCGGGCTAGGAGGCTGGCAATTCCCCTGGCCGCAGCGGCCTGCCTCGCCGCAGCCGTGTTGAGCTGGGTCCAGGTCGGGTATTGGCGCAACAGCGAGACACTGTTCCGGCACGCGCTCGCAGTCACCAGCGACAATTCCGTGGCCAATCACAACCTAGGCAGCTACCTGATGGCCTCGGGGCGCCTGCCCGAGGCTCTCCCGTACCTTGAAACTGCGGTGCGCATCGATCCCGATTCCGCGCCTGCGCGGACCGACTTGGGCACCGCGCTGGGCAAGGTGGGCCGCCTGGCCGACGCGATCGCGCAATTGCAGATCGCCGTGAGCCTGTGGCCCGATGCGCCTAAACCCCACATCAGTCTGGGCACCGCCCTGGCATTTGCCGGGCGTCTGCCCGAAGCCGCCACCGAATTTGAATCCGCCTTGCGCATTAACCCCAACGATGCCGTGGCAGAGAGCAACCTCGGCCTGGCGCTCTCCGGGATCCGCGGCCGCCTCCCCGACGCACTCCGTCACCTCGAACAAGCCGACCGCCTGCGGCCCGACCCGGAGCTGGAGCAGACGATCGCGCATCTGCGGGCAGAGCAGCAGTGAGCAGACGGCGGGACGAGCTCAGTGGCAATGGCGTCTCAGATCCCCATTGCGAGCAGCTTCGTCTTGCTGGCAATATGGCGGCAGACTGCTGACTGTTACCACGCCTGCGGGATCATTCGAGCGCCACCGCCTTCCTGAAGGCCGATTGGGCTGGCATTCTGTTTGTGCTGAAGATGCCCGGCGAAGATCAGCTGGCAGGGCAAGGCGCCTCTCATCCGCCGCGTGAGCGACTCGGGCATCGTAGCAATCCGCACCGGCGTGACCAGACTCGCCTTCGCTTAGGGCATCAGACTCGGTGACGAACCGACCTTCGAATCAGGACGGCGCTCTAAGCCACACCCCAAATGGCCGCAGCCGCTAAAATCTTTAGGAGCTCGAGAGTTCTTGCTGGGCAGTACCATTAGGTTGCTTTCCGTCCTTGGGCGGCGAATCGCGGCACGCGGCGAAGGCCAGATTTATGTCCGACGAAACTTGCTGTCGTCGCCAGGACGCCCAAGCCGTACTTCAAGCTTCGCCAGAAGCCAATCGAGGAAGCCTCCTTGAAATATCTCGTGGGGCAAGAGATTTCGCCAATCCTGAAACCAAACATCACGGCCTGGGCGATCATCTGGTTGTCGAAAACGAAATCGTCAGAGTTCTCGAGAAGGGGAAGAGTCTCCAAGAGCGTGCGCGAGAAGGCGCGGAAACCAGTGTGGTACTCGGACAGTTTTACCCCCAAGAACAGATTCTGAAACGCCGTCAGCAGCCGGTTTGCGACGTATTTGTAGCGGGGCATGCCGCCCGTCAGTGCGCCGCCGCCCAGTATCCTCGACGCCAGAACCATGTCGTAGATGCCGCTGTCAATCATTGCCGCCATTGCGGGAACCAGCGACGGTGTGTACTGATAGTCCGGGTGCAACATCACAACAATATCGGCGCCGGCGGTCAATGCCTCGCGATAGCACGTCTGCTGATTGCGTCCGTAGCCATAATTCGCGTCGTGGAGGAACGTCTGCACGCCTAGCTTCCGGGAGAGCTCGGCGGTCTGGTCGGTGCTGGAATCATCGACCAGGATCTTGATATCGACCATGTCGGAAAGCTCCCGCACGGTCCTTTCCAAGGTCAGTTCGGCGTTGTATGCCGGCATCACTACCGCGATCCGTTTTCCATTCATCACGATTCCGACTCCCGCAAACCCGAACGCATCTTCGATATCGAGAGATTCCCGGGCGAGAGCGTCAACAACGCTGCCCCAAGACTTGGCTGAGGTAGACGGGCATGGATTCCAAATCAAGGGATCAGGTCACCGTCAGTGTACTCCCGAAGAGAAAAAATTGAGAGCCAAAGCCTTGCCCCTCGATCGTATCCGGAAGCCCGGTCAATCGAATGGGATATCCTCCCCTGCTGCCTCGATCGCGTCTGCTGCTGGCCTCAGCAGGCTTCCGAGGGCTAGTCGAGGTTCCACGCCTTGAACCCCAAGCACGGGGAAGATGGGCTTCGGACGGAACTTTCCGATGACCCCAGAACAAGACCCTCCCGGGGGATGGGGTTTCTGTTGGCGCAACCGTTGGCGTTTTGATTCGCGGATCTCGATCAGAACTCCGTTCCATCCCGGCCCTTGTCGAGCGTTGTGGAGTTTGGTTCGCTGTCCGTGAGCTGCCCTCTTCCCGCGCCTTTTGCCAGTTCGCGCCCCAGCGGGATTTCGATCACGCTCAAGCATGCTACGGAATGGGGCGCCTTTGGCCATGTTCATGGGGTGATCACCGGCTATCAAAAAAATACCGGTGCTCAACGGGGACTTCACGGGTTCTAACGCTCCCTGACCAAGCCGGCCCGCAAGAGATTCTATCCTCAAGCTGCTGGTCCCCCTATGGGAGTTTGAGTGCTTTAGAGTCATGGCCTCATTTCGGGGCTCGAATCTCCATTCCACATCGAAGATTCCCACTCAATCTGCTAATCTTAGCGTTTTCGACATTCTGCATTGGCAGCAGATCTCGGACGGTGCGGCATGCCGCTCGGTGGCGCCGAGGAGCTTTGGAGGGAGAGAGTAACGATGATTCGATACGGATTGCTGGGGTTCGGGCATCATTGCGAGAAGCGGCTGGTGGGGGCGTTTCCCGGGGCAAAGGGTTCGGTGCTGGCGGGGATCTGGCGCCGGGATTTGGCCAAAGCCCAACAGAATGCGCGCCAGTATTCCATTCAGCATGTGTTCGGGACGGCCGACGAACTGTGCGCTTCGCCGCTGATCGATGCTGTTTTTGTCACCTCTCCCGATGCCCGGCATTTGCCCGATGTGCTGCTCGCCCTGGCGCACGGCAAGGCGGTGTTGTGCGAAAAGCCGCTGGGGATGAACGCCGGTGAGGTGAAGCAGATGCTGGCTGGGGCTGAGTCTGGGGGGCAGCGGCTGGGGGTGGCGCAGAATTTGCGCTACAACCGCAGCCTGGAGCTGATGCGGGATTGGATTGCCGAGGGACGGATCGGGCGGCCGCTGTTGGGGAATGCGCAGTTCTGTTTTCCGGCTGAAGCGAGCCCGCGGCAGTGGATCTACGACCCGGCGCTGGCCTGTGGCGGACCGATTGGCGATGTGGGGATTCATTGCATCGACGCGTTGCGCTTCGTGCTCGATACCCGCGTGACCCAGGTGAATGCGCTGGCACGGGCAGATGAGCGCTCCCGGCCGCTGGAGGCCTGTGCCGCCATCGGGCTCGATTTTCACGGCGGGGCGATGGGCACGGTTTCTGTGAGCACCCGCGGCGTGTATCGCTCGGTGATTGAGGTGACCGGGGAGAACGGAACCATTAGCAGCGAATACGGGCTTACTGTGGACCGGCCGGTAGAGGTGGTCCTGTGGCGGGCGGGCAAGGCGGAGAAGAAGCGGAAGGTATCCAACCGGGACGGGTATACGCGGATGCTGGACTCATTCTCGGACTGGGTGGGAGGACGAGGAGAATATCGCGCCACGGCCCGGGACGGGCTGCACAACCAGCAGGTGCTCGATGCGGCCTATGCGAGCTGGAGGACCGGCTCGCGGCAAACGCTCGAGGAATCAGATTGAGGGATAGAAGGGAATTTCTAACCCGCACAGCGGCGCTCGCGAGCAGCCCTGCACGAGGCTTTTCTACCGCGCCGGCGTGAGGGCCGCGGCCTGGGCGCGTTCCGCGGCCGCATCGGCGGCCCGCCCCTGGCGGTCATAGGCGATGGCCAGCTGGGAGTGGGGATCAGCGAAGGAGGGGTCGGCGGCAATCGCTTCCTGGTAGCGGGCGATAGCGTCTGCAATCTGGCCTTTGAGCAGCAGCTGGTTGCCTGCGTTCATGGCAAAGCTGGCCTTCTGGCGGTTGACCGCGCCGCGCGCCAGGTCGGCGCCCTGGCGGCGATACTCGGCAGCCTGGTCGCGAAGCTGTTTGGCCTGGGCACGGAGCTGGCCGGCTTTGGGCTGGTCGCCAGCCCCTTCGGCCGCATCGGCAGCTGCGGTGTCGGCGCCGGCCTGCTCGGCGAGCACGGCGGCGAGGGTCACGCGAGGGCCGGGTTGGCCGGGCAGGAGGGCAATCGCCTTCTCGAGAGCGTGGCGGGCTTCCTCGAGGCGGGAATCCTGCTTGAGAGTGCTGCCCAGAATGGCCCACGCGTCGCCATTGTCCGGCCGCAGGGCAACGGCCTTCGTCAATTCGACGACAGCCTGGTCGAGTTTGCCGGTCTGCATGTAGAGGATGCCAAGCGTGTACGGAGGGTCCTGCAGGGTGGGATCCATCTGGCCGGCGCGGGTGAGCTCGGCGATCGCGTCGTCATTGCGGTCTTTGAGTTTGTAGGCCAAGCCGAGGTCATAGTGGAGCTGGGAATCATTGCCGTCGAGGGCAAGAGCGGCCTGGAAGTCGGTAATGGCTTCATCGAATGCGGAGAGCTGGATGTGGGCGACGCCGCGGTCTTTGAGCAGGGTTGCGTCGGCCGGGGAGAGCTTCTGGGCCTGCTCGAAATAAGTGAGCGCATCTTTGGCGTTGCCGGTAAGGGTGAGGGCAAGGCCAAGATTGATCAGGGCATTTGCGTTGTGGGGATCGTGCTCGAGAGCTTGCTCAAACCAGGGAATGGCTTCCTGCTGGCGGCCCTGGCGCTGTAAGGCCATGGCCAGTTCGTTTTGAACGCCCGCCAGATCAGGTTTGAGCTCTGCGGCCCGTTTGAGAGGCGCGGTGGCCTGGTCGTCGTGGCCCGCCTCTTCCAGGGTGCGGCCGTATTCAAGCTGGGCGAGCGCGTTGGCGGGGTCGGCGGAGACGGCCAGCTCGAGGGAGGCAAGCGAGGCGTCGATCTGATGAAACTGGCGCTGGACGATGCCGAGATGGATGCGCGCCGGGAGATAGCTGCTGCTGATCGAAAGCGCGCGCTCAAACTCGGGCTGGGCTGAGGTCCAGTCAGCGGACTGGGCATAGAGGGAACCGAGGTCGTCAAACACGTCTGCGGTCGCGGCGCCATGCGCGACGGAGGCTTGAAACATCTGGATGGCCTCTGACGATTTTCCCGAGATGGCCAGGGCGCGGGCATAGGCCGCGAAGAAGTTGGCGTCGAGCGGGGGCGCGCCGGGCCGCTCGGAGGCCTGATATGCGGCGCTGAATTCGAGCAGAGCGTTGGCCGGGTCGCCGGCTTTGGCATAGGCCTCGGCGAGGTTGGCCTCGATGGCTTCGTCACCCGGCCGGAGATGGAGTGCAGCCTGAAGCTCGGGGACGGCTTCGGCCGGCTTGCCGAGCCCGGCGAGGACTTCTCCCAGAGCCAGGTGACCTTCGGGAATCCCGGGAGCGAGGCGGGCGGCCTGGGCAAACTGGGCCCGGGCTTCCTGAAGATTGCCGGCTTCAAGGGCGGCATAGCCGGCGTGGAAGGCCTGGTCTGCCTGCTTCAAAGCATCGGGCATCTGCGGGGCCGGCGACTGTGCGGCGAGAAGGCAGTGAATGAATGCAGTCAGGCTCAATGCAGTCAGGCTGGGGCGAAGGACGAGCATGATCTATCTTCCCGCAGGCTGCGGCGGATCGTTGTGCTGCAGTTCAACGACTCGTCGGAATTCGCGGTTGGCCTCTTCCAGCTGGCCGGTTGCTTTGTAGGCCTGGCCGAGGAGGTTGTGCGTCAGGTAGCTTGAAGGGTCCATTTTCACAGCGTGATCCAGGTAATGCAGGGCCTGAATCGGCTGGTTGAGCTTGAGAAAGGTCTCTCCGAGCAGAATGTAGGGCGCGGTGGCATTGGGTTCAAGGAGCACGGCCCGATTCAACGCTTGCTGCGCCTGGTCATATTGTTCGCTGCGCAGATACGCATCGCCGAGCCGGTCATAGAGGAGGCCGTCGAGAGGGTTGATTTTGCGTTCGGCCTCGAGTTCGGCGATGGCGGAGGAGACATCGCCCTTGGCCAGGTCGACTTCGGCCAGCAGCTGATGGGCGAGGGGCAGAGCCGGGTTGATCTCGAGCGCCCGGTGCGCCTGCTGGGCGGCCTGGGAGGCGAGTTCGCGGCGGAGAAACAGGCGCGCGGCGAGCAGATAGGCCTCGGCTGAGTCCGGAGCAAAGCCGTATTGCGTGGCGAAGGCATGGCGCGCATCGTCGTAACGCTGGACATCAGCGTAGCAAAGCCCGAGGACATAGTCCGGATCGATGTTGGCGCGCAATACGGTGGCATGCGCCTGTTCAAGCAAGGGCAGGGCCTCGGCCGAATGGCCTACCCGGAACAGGCTGACGCCCCGCATCTCGACCGACTCGCGGTCCGCCGGGTCCTCGCGGGAGGCTTTGGCAAAGGCGTCTATGGCGCGGGCGAAGTCTTCTCTCTGATAAAAGATGATGCCCCGCAGGCGTTCAACTCCGGCTGGTTCGGGGCTCTCGGCGGCTAACTGATCGAGCAGCGCCATGGCTTTGTCGAGGCGGCCCTTGGCGGCGAGATCTTGAGCGGTTTCAAAGGGGGTGGCCGGAGCGGGAGCCGTCTGAGATGGGCTGCCGGGGCTTTCGCCGGCCTGCGAAAGAGCGGTGAGGGGAACGAAGACGGAGATGAGGGTGGCGAAGAGGACGCGCTTCATAGCTGGAGCCTGGATTCTGATGAGCCGAAGGTTGGTCGCCGGCGTCGGTGCTCTATGCCGGGCCCGTGGGAGGATGAACGAACAACGCACCGCGCGAGCAGACCGGAACGAAAATCGGAGCTTCAGGCCGGCCGCCCATCGGGGCGATCGCCCCAATGATGCTTTCGACCGCTGGGGCACGACCAAAGGGATACCCCTTTCATCAAAGGCTTTCCTTACGGGCTGTTGACCGTTGATTGCTTCATTGCTGCTGCTTATTTTCTCAAAAGTGGCCCGGAAATGGTTTTCTTTGCGAGCTCGTGCTGTGGTGTTGGCGGGCAAAGCAAGAGGGGAGCCGAAGCTCCCCTCAAGGTGGATTGCGGCTCCTTCGCGCAATTAGAACTGGACGCGGAGAGAGAATTCAAGCTGACGAGGGCCGAAG
>Ga0116129_1002220_pt1 | contig 9969 bp, 7 predicted proteins | sample June2015DPH_17_2_FD_89732 | JGI IMG/M metagenome (GOLD analysis project Ga0116129, IMG submission 89732) | Peatland microbial communities from SPRUCE experiment site at the Marcell Experimental Forest, Minnesota, USA - June2015DPH_17_10 | ecosystem: Environmental > Terrestrial > Soil > Wetlands >...
AAGTCGTAACCGAGCTTGAGGTTGTGACCGGGCTTGAAGCCGCCGAACTCGATACAGGGGTCGTCTTGTTGGAAGTTGCGGGTGCGCTTGAACTTGTGGTTGCGCTTGAAGTTGTGACTGCGCTTGAAGTTGTGACTGGGCTTGAAGTTGTGACTGGGCTTGAAGTTGTGGCTGCGCTTGTCGTCACTGAACTTGAATCTGTAGCCGGGCTTGAAGTCGCGTCAGCAGTCGACATTGAGGTGCCACCCGCGCCGCACCCAGCGAGAAATGCCGAGGCGACGAGCCCGCAACCGATACGGTGCCGCCGGCGTAAAAAGTGCAAAAGTAATACTGTAGGCTCAGCCTGCATTCGCTTCTCCGCGGATCCGCGCAACTCACCCATCGTGTACACGTCGCCTTTTTGGTCCGCATGCTGACAAGATTTGTTCGCATATGAAGGACTCAATAATCCAATTTGCGCAAAGTGTATGGACGAAGGTTGCCGCCGCACAAACTGTCTCCATTGGGCGAAGTCCCGGCAACCCTTAACCCTTAACGCTTAACGCTTAACGCAAAATCGCAAATGTTCGGTAGCGGAAAGGGGCGCGACCTGGGCGCGTTCGATCGATTATGTCGAATGCCGCAGGTAATCGAAGCAGTCGTGGAGGTAACGAAGCGGCTGAATGCTTTGGTCCAGCTAGAGGGTCAAGAAGTGTGCGCGGATCAGCCTAGAGGGGTAGGGTGAGGTGAGCTTACCGCCTGTCCGACGCCCTTCGATTGCGTTCACCTTTGCGCGCGTTGGTGTCGCGCACCTCCGGTGTTTTGAAGTCCCCCGCATTCAAGCGAAAGCGCGCCAGCAATTTGTAAAAGTCTGTGCGATTGCGCTTGGCGAGGCGCGCGGCTTCGCTGATGTTGCCGCCGGCCTTTTGTAGATTGCTGACCAAGTAGTCGCGCGTGAATTGCTGGCGTGCTTCCTCATAGGACGGCACTGCGTCCGGTTGCATCGGCGTCGGATCTTGATTCAGTGTCACGTTTTGTTTCACGGCGTCGAACAGGCGGCGCACTTCGCCCGGCCAATCATGTGTGGCCAGATGCTCGATGGCCTGTGGGGTGTAGAGCTTTTTCTTGCCGTCCTCGGTGGCCTGCTCCAGGAAATGCGATACCAACAGCGGCAGATCCTCGCGCCGACGGCCCAAGGGCGGCACTTCAATGGGCATGACGCTGACAAGATAATACAAGTCCGCGCGCAGCTGGCCGCCGTCCATGCAAGCTTTAAGATCACCGCTCGTGGTGCAAATCAGCCGCACATCGGCGCGCACTTGGCCTAAACCTTTGATCGAATCGGGGTCCTGCACTTCGTTGACGAGCCGCGCTTGCAAGCGCGGCGGCAGCTGATCAATGTCCTTGATGAGCAGCGTGCCTAGTTGCGCCTGTTGAACCGCGCCCTGAGTCGATTGCGCCGAAGTCGGATCGATGCCGCCGAACAAGGTTGACTCGAGTTCTTGCTCGCCGACGCCTTCGCAGCTGACCGCGATGAACGGCTTCTCGCGTCGTGGGCTGGCGGCATGGATGGCACGTGCCAGCAGCTCTCGGCCGCAACCGTTCTGGCCGATCAAGAGCACCGGTGAGTTGACGATGGCGGCACTGTTGGCTTTCGCCAAACGCTCCTCCATGAGTTTGGCCCGGGCATCGAGGCTGGCGCGCCAGTCGCCGGCGTGGGGCGAGAAGTTCGACGCCGCGATGGCTCGCTGTACCTGGCCCAAGAGTTCATCCCGTTCCACGGGCTTCACCAAGAAACCGAACGCACCGGCCTGCGTCGCCTTGACGGCATCCGGAATCGTGCCGTGCGCGGTCAAGATGATGACGCTGATGTCCGGCCAGCGGCTTTTCAGCTCTTTGAGCAAGCCAAGCCCATCCATCGGCCCCATGCGCAGCTCCGTGATCACCAGATGCGGCCGCGAGCGCACGCACGCATCCAGCGCTGCGGCGGCGCCTTCCACGGAAGTCGCGAGGTAGTCGGACTGCAGTCGGCTTTCCAGCATGCGGCGCATGCCGGCATCATCATCGACGATGAGCACCTTGGGTTTAAGGACCGGGAGCGGGGCAGGCTTGTCGCCTTTGCGTTGTCGGGGGGCTTTAGCTTTTGTGGTGATGCCGAAGCCCAATGAAACGGTCGCTGGGTGGCGCTTTCCTTCCTTCATCCAGACACCCTATCAGCATTTCCAATGATTCTCTGTAGGGTAGGAGATGGCTTCTGCCCGATCTGTGACAAACTCGAACATTATCGATTCTGCGTCACGGCAATATCCGCCTCTCGAATTTGAAGGACGAGATATGCCGCTGAACGAAGAACAGGCGAAGGCCTACATGACGAAATTGCTGACGGCAATGACGCGCATGGGAGGCTCGGATTTATTCATCTCCAAGGACTTCGCGCCGAGTATGAAATCGCAGGGGAAAATGCAAGCTCTTGCGTCTCAAAAACTCAGCGGCGAGGTGACTAAGGAACTGGCCGGCGCGATGATGAACCCGCGGCAGCGCGAGGAGTTCGCCAAGGAGTTGGAGTGCAACTTCGCCATTGCCATCCCTGAGGTGGCGCGCTTTCGCGTCAATGTTTTCATGCAGCAGCTCAATGTCGGCATGGTCATTAGGACCATTCCCAACGAGATCCCGAATTTCGAGCAGTTGGCGTTGCCTGAGACCTTGAAAGAGGTGGTTATGACCAAGCGCGGCCTGGTGCTGGTGGTCGGTGCCACCGGTTCGGGCAAATCCACGACCCTGGCCGCCATGATCGATCATCGCAACCGCGGCTCCGCCGGACACATCATCACGGTCGAGGACCCGGTCGAATTCGTGCATCAATCGCAGCTATCCTTGGTCACGCACCGCGACGTCGGTATCGATACGCACTCCTGGCACCACGCATTGAAGAACACCTTGCGTCAGGCGCCGGACGTCATTCTGATCGGGGAAATCCGCGACACCGAGACCATGGAACACGCCATTGCATTCGCCGAGACCGGACATCTGTGCTTAGGTACGCTGCATTCCAACAGCGCCAACCAGACCATCGATCGCATCATCAATTTCTTCCCCGAGGAACGCCGCAAGCAATTGCTCACCGACCTCTCCGGCAACTTGAGGGCCATCATCTCGCAGCGCCTGGTGCGTACCGAGGATGGCAAGGGGCGCCGGGCCGCCATCGAGATTCTGCTCAATACGCCTATCATCGCGGACAAGCTCTTGAAAGGGGAGTTTCACGAGATCAAGGCCATCATGTCCAAGTCGCAGGAACTCGGCATGCGCACCTTCGACTGGTCCCTGTACGAGCTTTACAACGATGGCGTCATTGCCTATGACGAAGCCATACGCAACGCCGATTCGGCCAACGAATTGCGGCTCAATATTAAGTTAAATAGCAAGCGACGCGAACCGCCGGTGGCGCTATCGGCCTGAGGGGGATATCGCGCGACTCGTACCGCACCCTGTCCATGAGCGACGCCTCCCCATTCCAGGTGGCGATCCTTCGCGTCACAATTTCATAACAAGTCGGCGCCTCTCGTTTGGTTATGATCGATGCGCAATGGATCAAGGGAACTCGCACGTGCCGCAAAAGAATTGCCGGGCGCGAATCGGAATACTATCCAGCTTCGGTTTCGCAGCGCTGGCGCTGCAGGGTTGCGGCAGCGGCGTGTCGCCCGTGACGGTGGGCCCCGAGCGTTTTGGCGGCTGGGCCGCCGTCGGCCGTGACTCAAGCCAAGACCGACGATACTGCGGTGAATCCCGCCATCGTCGTGGCGGACGGCGGCTTCGGGGTGACCTTGTTCCGAACGCTGATGCCGAACGCCGCGGGCAACATCGCCATATCGCCCTTGAGCGTGTCCCTGGCGCTGCAGGTTCTCTACAACGGTGCCGCCGGCACCACGCAACAGGCCATGGCGCAAACACTGGAGCTTGGCCGCTTGTCAGTTCAGGACATGAATGCTGCCAATGCCGCTTTGCAAGCATCCTTGCTGAACGCGGATCCGCTGCTCGACATCATCATCGCCAATTCGCTGTGGACGCAGGGCAGTGCCGGAACGGTGGCTGCCGCGGCGACCACCGTGGGGGTGACCGACTCGGTCGCTTCTGCGGCGACGTTCACCATGACGATGAACCGTCCGTTTCTGTACGCGATCGTCGATGGCGTGACGGGTGAACTGATCTTCTTAGGCGCCCTGATGAACCCGTCGTAATTGCGCGCGCCTCAAGCCCTCAAGCGCAAGTTCGCGAGTACCTCGTCCTGCTGCGAGTCAAGCAAAGGATCGTCCGCGCCGAGCTTGCGGCGCATTTGCTCGATCTTTTGCCACTCCGCCTCATCCATGTCGCCGCGCTCGCGCGCCAGACGCTCCATCGCTTCCACGAAGCCCTGTTTGTTGGTGGCGGCTTCGGCGTAGTAGGTCTCGAGCAGCTTCATGCGCAGATCGCGGCGGTCCGGCTCGCGCTCGATGGCTTGCTTGAGCGCTTCCACCAGGTTGGCGCGCCGCTGCGTGTCGGAGAGGCGATCGTTCGCATCAGCCTGCGAGTTCACGGCCTCGGTCGATTGATCTAGGTCCAGCAAGTTGTAATCAAGATGCTCGGCATCGATCTGCAGATTCATGGCCGCTTCCGGCAGGATGGCGGAGGCGGGCAGGATGGCGGTGGCGGCGAAGTGGGCAGTCTCGCCCGCGGCACCGACGAAGGTGTCGATGTCGGGGTTGGCAATCGTATCCGTGTACGCTTCTTCGTCGATCGTGTCCTCTTCGCTCTGCGCCTTGGCTGTTTCGAGCTTGACGGTGTCTTCCAGCGAGTTGGCGATGTCCTGGACAAGGGTGCTCTCGTGATCGAGATCTTCGCGCTTGTAGGTCTCGGCGGCAGGCAGCGCCCAAGCCGCGGCAATCTCTTCACGCAGTTTGGCCGCGGCGAGTTCTTCGCGCAGTTTGGCCACGTCGATGCCGCTGGTGTCGTTCATCGACAATTCCAGCGCCGACTCCATCGGCTCCGCCTGTTCCTCGGGGTATGACTCGAACATGCCGATGCCCGCGTCGATACGCGCTTCGCTTGGGTGCTCGTGAACTTCGATGCGTGGTGCTTCCGGAGCGCGCACCACGACCGGAACGGGCTTCGGCTTCGCCGCCGGCGCGTGTGCCGCATCGACTGGGGCGACCACCGGCACTTTTTCGATGCTGGGCAGGGCGCCGCTCTTGGCGCGGCGCCGCAGCCGCATGTATAAGGCGACGCAGACTCCGGCCAACAGCGCCACGCCCGCGAGGGCCGCGGTCAGGAGGCTGCGGCTGCCGTGCTCGGCCACTGGCGCGACCGCCACTTTCGGATGCTGCTCCGCGTAACGCACTTGCGCTTGCATGCTCAAGAGCTTGTTGTGCTGGGCTTCCAGTTGCGCCTGGATTTCCTGCAAACTGCCTTGCAGCGACAGAATCTTGGTGGTCAGCACGGCCTTCTCGCTGGCCGGGGCCGCGCTGTTCGCGGCGGGTTGTGCCGCCGCGGGCGTGGCGGTCTGCGGATTCGCAGGCGCTGCGCTTGGTGGGCTCGCCGCGGCAGCGCTGGGCTCCGCGGCGGCGAGCGCGCTCACCGGATTCGATCCCGGGCGTTTGACGCTCTCGCGCCACGCCTTCATGTGCGCGCGGGTTTCGCGGTTGGCCTCGGCATGGGAGATCGCCGCGACTTCCTCCGCGGAAGGAATCTTGAGCATGGCGCCCAAGCGCAGCCGGTTGATGTTGCCGTCGAAGGCGTTCGAGTTGGCGCGGAAGATGGCGATCATCATCTGATTCAGGTCCGCATCGGAGCGAGCGCCGACACGCCAGGCCACGCCGCGAAGCGTTGCCTTGGCACCGACCTTGATCTGGGTCATCTTGCGCGTCGAGACCACGGTCGTGCTGGTGGCGCCGCCGCCCTCGGCGACAGTGGTCGTCGGCGTGCCCTGCACCACAAATGAGGCAGGCTCGGCGGGGCTGCGTGCGCGGCTCGCCGCCGTCACCACCGACGTTGGCAGTGCGCTTTCCGTTGGGGGCACGGGCAATGCCGCGGCCGCGTGCGGTGCGGCGGGAAATCCGGCGGGATCGAGCAACAAGGAGTATTGGCGGATGAGCTGACCATTGCGCCAGCGCAGATCGACGACCAAGTCGATCAGCGGCTCGGTGAAGGATTCGCTGGAGCGGATGGCGAGCACCGGCCTGCCGCGAGCATCTTGGGTGACCTTGAAGGTGGCCGTGTTGAGAAACGATGCGCGTTCGGCACCGAAGTGTGCAAATGTCTCGCGGTCTGCCACCGTGGCGATCAGGCCGACCAGTTCGTCCGGTGTGGCACCGACGATGTCGATTTCCGCCGCCAGCGGTTCATTGAGCGCGGAATCGACGTGAATCTCGCCCAAGCCAAGGGCATGCCCGGCGCTGGGTAAGGTGCAAGCCATCATCCAAAATAACGGGTTGTGCCCGCGTGACATTATTCGCTCCAAGGCACGCTGTGCCTCAACTCAAGACCCAAAGGCGACGCGACTGCGTGCCAAATACCTAGTGTTAAATGCTATGCGACGGAATGGGCCCCGCATACAGGCCAGTGCCAAGAATTCGACGCAGTTCACGCATGTTTTTCGTGCACGGCGCGCCATCGGCCCCCGGGCGCTGCTCACGGGCGGGAATGTGACGCCCGCACCCTTGAATCGCCGCTTTCAGAGGCCGGGTGAAGTCACGGGATTTGCCGGATTCTGAATGTTTCTATAGAATGCAATTGAAATAAATATTTCCTTATAGATTTCATGACGCGAGCCCAACTCAACACAGATACCGACCCTCGAAGGGTTTTGACCAGCGCTGTGGTTCGGGCTTCATCGCTGCTCGACATCACGCAAACGAGCCTGGCGCAGATCTTGGGATTGAGTCCCTCGACGGTCTCGCGCATGGCGAACGGCTCTTATGTGCTCGACGAGGATAAGAAGGAATGGGAACTCGGCGCCCTGTTCGTGCGCTTGTTCCGCTCGCTCGATGCTTTGATCGGCTCGAATGACGCGGCCGCGCAAACCTGGCTGGGCGGCAGCAACACCGGATTGGCCGGCCGGCCGGTCGACCTGATTCGCACAACGGAAGGACTGGTTCGTGTCGTCCAGTACTTGGACGCCGCGCGCGGTCGCCTGTGAGGCGAGCAGGGCGCAGCGGCGCCTGTGGCGAGCGGTGGAAGCTCAGCACATTGCCTCGACCTTGCGCTTGGTGTCGAACATCGCCGAGCAGGCGCAGCTCGAACGCATTCTTGAGGCGAGCAAGCCGCCGCTGCCCGAGGGTTGTGCGGATCTGCATTACTTGCTGGCAACGCCGTTTCGCTACTCCTCGCCCATCGGCTCGCGCTTTCGCGCGGCTGCGGACGGCGGGGTGTGGTACGGCGCCGAGAAGCAACGCACGGCGTGCGCGGAACTGGGGTTCTGGCGCTGGAAGTTCTTGATCGACAGTCCGGCGCTCAAGTCCTTGGGGCCGGCGCCGCAAACGGTGTTTCGCGCCGGCATCGACGCGCAGTTGGTCGATCTGACCGCCGCGCCTTTCAAACGCTCGAAGTCGGACTGGACCCACCTTACGGACTATACGGCGACGCAGCGTTTCGCGCGGTTGGCGCGCGAGGCACCCATCGATGCGATACGCTACGAATCGGTGCGCGATCCCGAGCATGGCGGCGCGGTCGCGGTGCTCAGGCCGCAGTGCTTCAAGCCGCGCAAACCGCTGCAGCAGGGCACCTGGTTTCTCACGGTGCGTCCGGAAGCGGCCATCTGGCAGCGTGAAAGCGAGACGTTCGAGTTCGAGGCGGCGCCGTGGCGGGCGCAAGATTAGGGGAGCTTTGTTTTCATGGCGGCAAATTTCGGCAGCGACAACGTCACCCCGGCCTGCGAGGCGGTCATGCAGGCGGTCAATGTGGCCAACCGCGGCACGGCGCCCTCCTATGGTGGGGATGACATCACCGCGCGTTTGCGCGTGCGCGCCAATGAGCTGTTCGAGACCGAGGTGGCCATCTTTCCGGTGACCACCGGCACGGCAGCCAATTCCCTGGCGCTATCGCAGATTGCGGCGCCGTTCGGCGCGATTTACTGCTACGAGGCCGCGCACATCGTCACCGATGAATGCGGCGCGCCGGAGTTCTTCACGGGCGGGGCCAAGCTGATCGGCCTGCCGGCGGCGGATGGCAAGATCCGGCCGGCGCAATTGACCCATGCTTTCAGCTTCGCCGACGACATGGGCGTGCACCACGTCAAGCCGGCCGCCATCAGCGTCACGCAAGCCACCGAGTGGGGCACGGTGTATGCCAACGAGGAGCTGGCCGCCATCGCTGCACTCGCCAAGCAGCGCGGCTTGAAGGTGCACATGGATGGCGCGCGCTTCGCCAATGCGCTGGTGCATTTGCAGTGCTCTGCTGCAGAAGCGACCTGGAAGAGCGGCATCGACGCACTGTCGCTGGGAGCCACCAAGAACGGTGCCTTGTGCGCCGAGGCGGTGGTGTTCTTCGATCCCGCGCTGGCGGCGGACTTCGAGCGGCGCCGCAAGCGCGCCGGCCATCTGTGGTCGAAGCTACGTTTCTTGAGCGCGCAGCTGCTCGCCTATCTCGACGAGGGCGTGTGGCTTGAGAATGCGCGCCATGCCAACGCCATGGCGGTGTATTTAAGCGCAGGCTTGAGAGAGGTGCCCGGAGCGCGGGTGCTGCATTCGGTCGAGGCCAACGAGGTGTTCGTGGAGTTTCCCGAAAAAACCGTGGCGGCGCTGGAATCCGCTGGGTTCAAGTTCTACCGCTGGCCGCTATATGCATCGCAGTCGGGCGTCGCGATCCGGCTGGTGACTTCTTATATGACGCCGCAGGCGGACGTGGAATCCTTCATCGCTGCCGCGCGCCGCTGGAGTATTGCGTGAAGGGGCGTGCCGCACCGCGGGTCAACGGCGAGCGGCTGTGGTCGCGGCTCATGGCCATGGCGGAGATTGGCGCCACCGTGAACGGCGGCTGCAACCGGCAGGCATTGACTGATGCCGACCTCTCGGGCCGGCGCCTGCTGTCGCGCTGGGCGCAGGAGGCCGGCTGCGCGGTGCGCGTCGATGCGATCGGCAATGTGTTCGTGCATCGCACGGGGAGCGATGAGAGCTTGCCGGTGGTCATGACCGGCAGTCATCTGGACACGCAGCCCACGGGCGGCAAGTTCGACGGTGTCTACGGCGTGCTCGCAGGCCTCGAAGTGATCGAGACCTTGAACGAGCAAGCGCTCGCGACGCGCCATCCCATTGAGCTCTGCGTGTGGTGCAACGAGGAGGGCAGCCGCTTCCCGATGGCCATGATGGGTTCGGCGGTGTGGTCCGGTCGCCTGGCGCTGGAGGCGGCCTATGCCTTGACGGACCGCGCCGGTGTTAGCGTGCGCAGCGAGCTGGAACGCTTAAGCGTAGCCACGGCGGGCACGATGACGCGCCAGGCGGTCAAGGCGTCCCTCGAGGTGCATATCGAGCAAGGGCCGGTGCTCGAGCAGCAGGCCAAGACCATCGGCGTCGTGACCGGCGTGCAGCACATGAGCCGCCATGAAATCCTGATCACGGGCCAGGAGGCGCATGCCGGCCCCACGCCCATGCACCTGCGCCGCGATCCCATCCGGGTGTTGGCGCAAGTGTTGCCTGAACTGTATGCCGTCGCCGAGTCCCATGGCCCGGACGCGCGCTTCACGGTGGGCTGCATCGAGACCCGCCCTGGCTCGCCCAATACCGTGCCGGGTTCGCTGCGCTTCACCGTGGATGTACGCCACCCGGACACGCAGCACTATGCGGCGCTCAAGAGCGCGGTGCACGAGACGGTGCGCGCGTCGCTTGAGCAGCATGCGCTCAAGGGCGAGATCCGCTGCGTCTGGGAAGCGCCGGGCGTGAGCTTCGATGCTGCCTGCGTGGCCGCGGTACGCAACGCCGCACAGGCCTTAGGCTGCACGGCCATCGACATGGTGAGCGGCGCCGG
>Ga0116129_1002221_pt1 | contig 9967 bp, 9 predicted proteins | sample June2015DPH_17_2_FD_89732 | JGI IMG/M metagenome (GOLD analysis project Ga0116129, IMG submission 89732) | Peatland microbial communities from SPRUCE experiment site at the Marcell Experimental Forest, Minnesota, USA - June2015DPH_17_10 | ecosystem: Environmental > Terrestrial > Soil > Wetlands >...
GTCAATGTGACGGGCGGCATCGGCGATGTACCCGGCAAGCCGTTCGGCGGCCGCGAGGATTATGCCTTCAGTCCGGACGGCGCCCAGGTGGCGTTCTCGGTGCGCGGCATGACGGGTGAGGCGTGGTCGACCCACTTTGACGTTTATACGGTGGCCGCCGACGGCCGCGGCGTGCCGAAGAATCTGACCGCTGACAACACCGCCTGGGATGGACAACCGGCCTTCTCGCCGGATGGATCGCAACTGGCATATGTGGCAACGGATAGACCCGGCTTCGAAGCGGATCGCTTTCACCTGGTGCTGCTCAATCTGCAGTCGGGCGTCAAGCGGGCTCTGACACAGAACTGGGATCGCTCGATCAGTAGCTTTGCCTGGTCGCGCGACGGCAAGACCTTGTTTGCAACCGCCGATCATTTGGGACAGCGTCCCCTCTGGGCCATCGATTCTGCCAGCGGCAGAGCGTCCGCCATCACGGGCGCCGGCGAGGTGGAAGGCTTTGCGGTCGGCGCTTCGAAAGTGTTCTACACCGCCAGCAGTCTGGGTTATCCCGCCGATCTTTATTCGGTCGGTTTCAGCGGCGGCAAGCCCGCACAACTGACGCACCTCAACCAGGCGGTGCTCGAGCAACGCAAGTTCGGCGAATACCGGCAATTCAGTTTTTCCGGATGGAACAATGAAAATGTATTCGGCTACGTGATCAAGCCGGTGGATTTCAAGCCTGAGCGCAAGTATCCGGTCGCATTCCTGATTCACGGCGGCCCGCAGGGAAGCTTCGGCAACGCCTGGAGCTGGCGCTGGAATCCGCAGGCGTTCGCCGGTGCAGGCTACGCCGTGGTCATGATCGATTTCCACGGCTCGACCGGGTATGGCCAGGCATTCACCGATTCCATCAGCGGCGACTGGGGCGGCAAGCCGCTCGAGGACCTGAAGCTTGGATTGGATGCGGCGCTCAAAGCGAATCCGTGGCTCGATGCGGACAATGTATGCGCATTGGGCGGATCCTACGGCGGCTTCATGATCAACTGGATCGCCGGCCAGTGGGCGGATCGGTTCAAATGCCTGGTGAGCCATGACGGCATTTTCGACAACCGCAGCATGTACTACTCGACCGAGGAACTCTGGTTTCCGGAGCACGAATTTTCCGGCCCCGAATACCAAAACCCGACGGCCTACGCCAAGTTCAATCCCATCGACCATGTTGCCCAGTGGCGAACCCCGATGCTGGTGATTCACGGTCAGCAGGATTATCGCGTGCCGGACGCGCAGGGCATATCGGTGTTCACCGCCCTGCAGCGCCGCGGAATTCCCAGCGAGCTGCTGTACTTTCCCAACGAGAACCATTGGGTGCTCAAGCCGGCGGACAGCATCCAGTGGTACGACACGGTGCTTGGCTGGCTGAATCGCTGGACGCGGCCTTAGCCGCAAGCAGGCGAATGCGCGGCCTCAAGCCTCCAGCCCGCGCCAGGCGGCCGGATAATTCTCGCCGAGCTGCACGATCCGGTGCAGCAGGTCGTCATAGTTCATGCCGGCCTTGAGCGCGGAGGCGGAGAAATCTTCCGCCGCGGAGATGTTGGGATTGGCATTCGCCTCGAGCACGAACAGTTCTCCATCGGGCCTGAGACGAAAATCCATGCGCGCATAGCCGGTCAAATGCAGTGCTCGAAAAATGCGCTTGGACAGCTGCTCCAATCTCGCCACGGTGCCCTCGGGCAATTCCTCGGCAGCCGCCGTGGTGATGCCGTACCGCTGCTGATAGCCTCGATCCCATTTGACCTTGCGGGTGGCAATGGCGGGCAAATTTTCCGGCAGTGAACCAAAAGTCATCTCCCAAACCGGCAGCACCTTGAGCCGATCATTGCCTATCACGCCCACGTACAGTTCGCGCCCCTCGATGTATTCCTCCACCAGCGCGTCGGAATGAGTCTGACCGTGTATGAAGGCGATGCGCTCCGCCAGTTGCTTCTGGTCGGCGACCACGGAAGCCTGCGCTATCCCCAACGACGCGTCCTCGGTGGAGGACTTCACGAACAGCGGAAAGCGCAGCTTCTTCGGGATGTGCACTTTCTTGCCGCGCGGAAACACCATGAACTGCGGCGTCGGAATGCGATGATAGGACAGCAGCTGCTTCGACAGCACCTTGTCGCGCGACAGCAGCATGCCGCGCGGATTGCACCCCGTGTAGGGCTGGTGCATGAGTTCCAGAAAGGCCACCACATGCTGGTCGTAGGTGACGATGCCGTCGAATTCCTCCAGCAGGTTGAACACGATACCGGGCTTCCAATCCGTGATGGCGCGGCGCAGTTCCGACAGGCTGTCGCTCATCCCCAATGGCATGACCTCGTGCCCCGCTTTCTTCAGATGCGAAATCACATCGTATTCGGTGCGCCATTCCTCGATCTCCTTCTCGGTCGAGCCCTTGAGCGAATCGGGCGGAACGAGCGTCGAATGCACCAGCACCAAGGCGCGAACCTTCTTCACAGCACCGCCCTCATAGCAATAGTCGCGGCAGCTTGCGTTCTTCGTACGACTCCGCCAAACGCGCCACCGCCCACAGCAGCTGGCCTCTGAGCTCGCGTCGCGATCCGCGCACGTACAATCCCAGGCGTTCGCAACGTTCGATCATCAGACGCAACACCTGGTGCACCAGGTACTCGCTGAATGCCCCTGAGCGCTGATTTTGCTGGCGCAGCGAGGCGCGCATCTCGCGCAACACGCCGGCGGCCTTCGGCACCGAGCGATTGCGCGGCGCGGTGGTGAACACCTTGAGCAGCAACTCGTCCGCGCCCGAGCGGCGCGGCATCCGATAGCGCGCGAGTTTCTGATCATAGTGCCCGCGCAGCGTGCCGGTCTCGTGCGTGACGTCTTCGATGGTGCTGCGGTCGGCAATCTGCGGCTTTTGATCGCCGATTTCCTGGGCCAGCTGCTCGATGAACTGCAGCTTGGCATACGCCGGCCAGCCTGCGTATTCACGCCGCCATGTTGAATGGGGCTTCAGCCACACGGCAAAGGTTTCTGCGAAGTCCTCGGTGGGATGTGCCTGCGCATACCATGCGCCCAAGTGCTGCACGAAGCGGCGGCTGCCGGGCCGCGGCCGATAAGTGTCCGGATAGGGCAGCGATGCGGGCCCGAAAACCGAGCGCCAGCCGCTGCGCCGCCGCAGGCGGTAGGCTGAATCGATGGCATGCCCTGCTTCGTGGCGCAGTATGCGCATGAGCCAATTGCGATTGCCGCCCTCCACCTCGCGCATGAACCTGCGCTCGAGGCTGATCAGGCGTTTGTGAGCGAGGTAAAACGGAATCGCGATGCCCGGAATGCCGTCCGGCGAAAACCATTCCTGGGCGAGCCAGCAATGCGGACGAAAATGGATCCCGCGCATCGACAACTCGCGGTAGAGGCGCTCGATGGCATCCTCGAGCTCGGTGCCCTGAATCTTCAACTTCAAATCGCAGAAGCGCAGGCTGAGAAGCTGCTCATCCGACAGCGTTTCCCAGGCAACGGTCCGCGATCGAAGCCGCTGCGCCTTCTTCACGTCAGGTTCATCGCCAATTCCTCCGCCAACGCGTCCTCGTCGGTTTCCGTCATGGGCACCAGTGCACGACGGCTTTCGAGTCCGGCGAAGTCGAAAACCTTGGTATCTGCAAGCTGCGAGCCGGAAATATTGCAGATGCTGGAGAAAATCGCCTCGATGCGGCCGGGAAACTCCTGCTCCCACTGTCGCAGCATGTTTTTCACGGCGCCGCGCTGCATGTTGGGCTGCGATCCGCACAGCGTGCACGGAATGATGGGAAATGCGCGCGCCGTCGCATAGCGGGCAATCATTCGCTCCGGCACATAGCACAGCGGCCGTATCACGATGTGGCGGCGATTTTCGCTGAGCAGCTTCGGGGGCATCGCCTTTAATTTGCCGCCGAAGAACATATTCAAGAACAGCGTCTCGACGATATCGTCGCGGTGGTGGCCGAGCGCGATCTTGGTGATGCCGTTCTCCGCGGCAAACCGATACAGCGCGCCCCGCCGCAGCCGGGAGCACAGTCCGCACATCGTCTTGCCTTCCGGAATCACGCGCTTGACCACCGCGTACGTATCCTGTTCGATGACCCGGTAGCGCACACCGAGGTCCTCGAGATACCCGGGCAATACGTGCGCGGGAAATCCAGGCTGCTTCTGGTCGAGATTCACGGCAGTGATTTCAAAGCTCACCGGCGCGCTGCGCTGCAGGCTCAGCAGAATGTCGAGCATGGTGTAGGAGTCTTTGCCGCCCGACAGGCAGACCATGACGTGATCGCCGCCGGCGATCATCGAATAATCGGCGATGGCTTTGCCCACCGCGCCGCGCAGCTGCGCCTGCAGCTTTTTAAACGTATTGCTCACGGGATCCGGCGTACTCATGGGATTTCGAGATACTTGGCTTCCAAGTACCTTAGGTACGCGGCCGCCGTCAGCGGCTTGCCGGTCGCTTGTTTGATCAGTTCCTGCACCGGCAGCCGCGCGCCGATGCCGTGCACATTGTCGCGCAGCCAGTCCATCACCCCGCTGAATTGGCCCGCGGCGATCTCCTCATCGAGCGAGGGATGCGCCGCGCGCATGGCCTCGTTGAGCTGGCCCGCGATGACGGCGCCGAGTGCGTACGATGGGAAATATCCGAAATGGCCCACCGCCCAGTGGATGTCCTGCAGGCAGCCCTCGACGTCGTTCGCGGGGCGAATATTCAGCCGCTGCTCCAGGTTGGCGTTCCAGGCTTCCGGCAGATCGGCCACGGGCAGCGAACCTTCGAGGATCTTTTTTTCCAGCTCATAGCGCAGCATGATGTGTACCGGATACGTCAGCTCATCGGCATCCATGCGTATGCAGCTGCGGCGGACACGGATCAGCTGGCGATACAAGTTCGCTTCCTGCCATTCAGGTCCGCTCACCTGCAAATATTTCTCGAGCAGTGGACGCAGGTATTTTACGAATGAACGGCTGCGGCAGAGGTTCATCTCGAACAACAGGGACTGGCTCTCCTCGAGCGCCAGCCCGCGATCCCTGCCCACCGGCTGGTCGCGCCATTTCAGGGGCAGTCCCAAATCATACATGGCGTGTCCGGTTTCGTGCACCGCGCCCAGCAGGCCGGAGAAAGGATCGTTCAGGTCGAATCGCGTGGTGACCCGGATGTCGCCCGGCACTCCTTCGGTGAAGGGGTGCTCGCTCTCATCGAGGCGCCCGCGGTCAAAGGGGAAACCCAGCGCTTTGAGCACGTCCACGGCCAGCGAACGCTGGCGCGAGACGCTGAACTTGCCCGTGAACGGCGTCGGCGCATGCGCCGCCTGCACCTCGATGGCCTGACTGATCAGGCTGGGAAGCCTGCGCGACAGCGCCTTGAATATGGTGTCGATGTCGGCCGCCGACACGCCCGGCGTAAATCCATCCACCAATGCGTCATACGGTGCGAGCCCGCGAGCCTGCCCGAGCAGCGCGGCCTTGTCCCGCACCAAATGGACCACTTCTTCCAAATGAGGCGCGAGCAATTTGAAGTCATTGGCCTTTTTCGCCTCGACCCAGAATACTTCGGCGCGCGCGGTGGCCTTGGCGAGACGGGAAATGAGCGACGGCGGTGTCGCGATGGCGTGATCGCGCTGACGGCGCATTTCGCGCAAGTTCGCCAAAGGCCAATCTTCCAACTGAGACGCGCCGGCCTCGGCGCGCTCCAGCAGCCGCGCCACCTTGGGCGTCGTGAGCAGCGCATGGTGCTCAGTCTCGAGCGCCGCCAGCTGCTCGCCGCGCACGTCCGCACTGCCGCGCGGCATCATGACCGCGGCATCCCAGCGCAGCAGCGACAATGCGCCGCGAAACGCATGCAGGCGGCGAAACTCTTGTTCCAATTGCTCGTAGGGCGAGGCAGCCATGAGACCCTTGAAGCGGCCGATGACTTGCCGCGCTATTCGTTAGCGCTTTAGTTTAACCCGAGGACCGTCAAAACCGCTGGATTTAGATGAAAATACTTGTTTTATCAAGAAGTTACCAGGAGCCGACTCCTAGCCGCCTTTGAGCTTGAAGGAGCCGGTCTGGCGGAACGGCAGATTGCGCAGGAACGGCAGGTCGATGCTGGCCGCGCCGGTCAGTTCGTAGTCGATCGAGTCGCCATGCTGATTCGCCTTGTCGGTCAATAGGCGCAGCGCCAAGGCGAGGTTCGCGGTGATGGTCATGTCGAATTCGGATTCGCCGAAGGCGGGAACGACAATGGCACGGTCGCTGACGCCGCTCGCGATCTGTTCCCCGCCCACCGTCAATTCCGTATGCAGCCCGCGAACCGGCAGCACCCGATCGTTCGGATTTTGAATATTGAGCTTAACGGCGAAGCTCTGTTTCAGCAGATTGCCGCCGCGCATCTCGATACTGATGACCGTGACGTTCGGCCGCGTGAACTTAGGCGCCAGAGAGCAGCCGCCCAGGACAAGACTCAAGGCGATGGGCAATGATCCCGCAAGGCACAACAAAATCTTCGGCAGCCGTGGCAACATGGAAGAAATGATACCGACTTTTGCGACCCGGGCCTTGATCGTCATTGGGTTATTCGCGGCCGCCTCCTCGAGCGACGCAGCCGCCCCGCCCGCCCCGCCGCCGCCCGCGGCCGCCCCGGTCAAGGGCGCCGCGGTCAAGGGCGCCGCGGTTTCTTGCCTGATCTCGGGCGATGGGTACCTGCGCGCGACCTTGGGCGGCGCCGTGGATGCGCACCTCGATTGGCCCAACAGCGGCACCCGGTGCGAAGGGGAGTTCCGCGAAAATCCGCCGGGCGTGCGCCTGAGTTTTCAGCGCGCCGTCAAGGCTGCGCCTAATTTACTGCTGGTGTTCGGCTTGACCGGTGTCGAAGAGGGCCTTTCCGCGCGCGAAGTGAAAGCCAATTTGACGGTCATCGTCCAAGGTACGAGCCGCATATTCGGCACATTGGGCGATTCCCGCTGTACCGTAGATTCTCTGACCCAGCGGCCACTCGACAAGCCCCATTCCTTTAGGCTCGAGGCGCGCGGTTTTTGCACACAACCGGCACATGCGGTGCGCGGTAAGGGCGATATCTTGGTGAGTACCTTCGAATTTGCCGGGCCCGTGACTTACGAGACGCCGGCGAGCTGACCGAAGGACATCGCATGGGAATTCGGATCACGCTGGTCTTGTGCGTCCTCGCTTGCGCTCCCGCTGCAGGCGCGGAAGTGCCGATTTACGACGTTGAAGCAGTCCATACCTATCCCCATGACCCGCAGGCCTTCACCGAGGGGCTCTTTTATCTGAACGGCTATCTGTACGAGAGCACCGGTCTCGAGGAGCACTCGAGCATTCGCAAGGTACGGCTCGAAACCGGGGAGGTACTGCAGAAAATCGACATCCCCGCGCAATACTTCGGCGAAGGCATCGTGAACTGGGGCGGAAATCTGATTAGCCTCACGTGGAAATCTCATGTGGGATTTATTTTCAACCTCGACAATCTCAAGCTAAAGGGCCAATTTCACTACGCTGGAGAAGGCTGGGCGCTGACGCGCGACGACAAGCGCATCATCATGAGCGATGGCACCTCGGAGCTGCGGTTTTTAGACCCGACCACACTGAGCGAAACCGGCCGCATCCGCGTTACGCTCAATGGCAACCCGGTTCAAAACGTCAACGAATTGGAATGGGTCAAGGGGGAGATCTTTGCCAACGTTTGGCAAACGAATTGGATCCTTCGAATCGACCCGACCAGCGGCGCAGTGGTCGGTTTGATCAACCTGTCGGGATTGCTCAAATCTACGGATATCGTTCCGGGTCAGACCGACGTGCTCAATGGCATTGCCTATGACGCCAAGAACAATCGGCTGTTCGTGACGGGAAAGAATTGGCCGAAGCTGTTTGAAATTGTCCTGCGAAATGCCAAACCCCTCGGGGGAAAAACGCCACCTCCAATCGAGTGACCTCCTACCCTCCATGGCGGCTGCTTCCTACAGACAGGCCGCCAGAACGTATCTTTAATGCAACGTGCTTAGACGGCCCGGGCAGCGAAGGCGTTGCATTTGCACAACATGGTGGGGAGCACTTTATGAAGCGAATGATTTTGACTGGCCTGTTGGGCGCGACCGCCGCGCTCGGGGCTGGTGCACAGGCCGATGAGACCGGGGCCTGGTACGTCAGCCCGATGAGCCAATACACCTTTTTGGACGATCATCGAATTTCGAACGATCACGTCGGTTACGACGTTGCCCTCGGCTTGAATTTTGCGCCGAATTGGGCTGCTGAAGTGAACACCAGCATCGGCAGCTTCAAAATTCCAAACTCCGCCGCGAGCCAGCAGCTCGACGCGTATTCGCTCGATTTCCTGTACAAATTTTTGCCGGACTCGTTTTTCCATCCCTACCTGGTCGCAGGCGGCGGCGGCATGGAGGATCGCATTGGCGGCGGTTTCGACGGACATCACGCCGGGTTTGCAGAAGCCGGTGCCGGCGCACTGTTAGGTATTGGGCCACAAACTGGATCGACCCGATTGCAGTTTCGGGTGGAAGGCAAGTATCGGAAAGAGATTCTCGCCGCGAACGAATTCGCACCCAGGAATCCGGGCGATACGGTGGTTAGCGCGGGGTTAGTGCTGATGTTTGGCGCACCGGTCCCAGTGGTGGCAGCGCCGCCGCCACCCCCACCGCCTGAACCGGCTCCGCCGCCGCCCCCGCCGCCTCCGCCGCCACCGCCTGCGCCGTTGGATAGCGACGGTGACGGCGTGCCGGACTCGATCGATCAGTGTCCAAACACTCCCAAGGGCGACCGTGTCGATGCGGTCGGCTGCACCATCAAGGATGAGATCAAGCTGGAGCGCGTGCATTTCGCCACCGACTCCGCAGAACTGCTGCCGGATTCGATGGAGACGCTGGAATACGGTGTCGCCACCTTGAAGAAGTATCCGGAAATGGTCATCGAGGTGCGCGGCCACACGGACAGCACCGGCAGCAAGCAGCACAATCAAGTGCTGTCGCAACACCGTGCTGAGAGCGTGCTTCGATACCTCAAGGATCATGGCGTAACGAATTCCATGACCGCGAAAGGCTACGGCCAGGAGTTGCCAATCGCCTCCAATGCCACGAAGGAAGGGCGGCAGGCAAACCGCCGGGTCAGCCTGAGGATTGTGGGAGGCCCTTAAGTGGCTCAACGCTGACTTTCGATTTTGATTGTCAGACCGCCCCGAGTTCGCTCGGGGCTTTTTTTTGGCCGGTTGTAGGACGGGCGTACGCTCGGGTCCAGGCCCGAGATGACAAGTTTGTAATATTCGGGTACGAACCGCTTTAACAGAAAAAGGCATGAGCTTAGTTAATGGAGTAATAATGGCGGCGTTGGCCGGGTCTCTTACTTGAGCAGCAATTCCGCTGCGTTCTATAACTATTGAGGAACCAAAAATGCAGATCAATAAACTGTCGAGCGCCGCCATGGCTGCCGCTGCCGCCATGCTGTTCACCTCTGGAATCACCACCACTGCCTTTGCCGCGGATGCCGCCACGATCAAGTGCACGGGTGTGAATTCCTGCAAGGGAACCTCCGAGTGCAAATCGGCGAAGAACAGCTGCAAGGGCATGAACAGCTGCAAGGGTCAGGGCTTCGTCTCCATGACCAAGCAAGCTTGCGACGACGCCAAAGCCAAGGCAAAGAGCTAAGGCATTGAAGGAGGCCGGGCCTGCCGGCCCGGCCTCATCTTGATGAATGAACTCTCCGGCTTCGGCCTCGGCCTGCGAACCCCTCACTATGAGGCCATTCTGAGCGAGCCTCACGCCATCGATTGGCTCGAAGTCATCACCGAGAATTACTTGAGTCCAGGCGGCAAGCCGCTCGATTACCTGGAACGCATCCGCGAACGATTCCCGATGGTGATGCACGGGGTGTCGCTCTCGATCGGCAGCACCGATCCCATCGACTTTGAGTATTTGGCCAATGTCAGGGCACTGGCCGCGCGCATCGAACCGCACTGGATTTCCGATCA